>Ga0308159_1001641_pt1 | contig 30431 bp, 30 predicted proteins | sample PhyCR1_FD_201040 | JGI IMG/M metagenome (GOLD analysis project Ga0308159, IMG submission 201040) | Phyllosphere microbial communities from UC Gill Tract Community Farm, Albany, California, United States - DLSLC.R1 | ecosystem: Host-associated > Plants > Phyllosphere > Unclassified | place: USA...
GGCCTACAGCGACGACTTCATGGGCCCGTTGACCCTCTCGCCGACCCTGCTGCGCGTGGCCGACGGCCAGCTCGACGTGACGACCAACGTGCGCATGCCACGCGGCAACTCGCCCGACGGGCTGAAGAAGGCGCTCGCCGCGCGCATCGGCGGCTGGGCGAGCGGCAAGGGCATTCGCCTCCAGGTCGCGCACGACCAGGGCGACTGGATGGCGCGCGATCCCAAGGGGGCCTGGCTGTCGACACTGCTGAACATCTTCGGCGACACCACCGGGCTGGAGGCGAAGCCGGTGCCCACGGCCGGCAGCACCACGGCCAAGCTGATGCCCAACGCCATCAACTTCGGCCCGGCGATGCCGGGCAAGAAGTACACCGCGCACAACGCCAAGGAATACAAGGAAGTCGCCGACCTCGACGCCGACCTGCAGATGTTCACCGAGATGCTGGTGCGCATCGGAAACCTGCCGCAGATGCAGTGACGCACGCGCGAGAAGCGCACTTGTCGTCCCGCCGAGCCGCCCCGCGGTGTCAGAACGCCGGGATCAGCGAGCCATTGAACTGCTTCTCGATGAACTGCTTCACCTCGGGTGACTGGTAGGCGGCGACCAGCTTTTTCGCCCACGGCTTGTCCTGGTCGGCGCGGCGCACGGCGATGAGGTTCGCATATGGGCCCTTGGGCGATTCCTTGATCACACTGTCCTTCGAGAACGACAGGCCCGCCTTCTCGGCGTAGTCATTGTTGATGGAGGCGATGGTGAGGTCGTCCAGCGAGCGCGGCAACTGCGCGGCATCGAGCGGCACCAGCTTGAGCTTCTTGGGGTTGCCCGTCACGTCCAGCGGTGTCGCGGTGTTGGCTCGCACCGCCTCGGGTTTGAGCGTGATCAGGCCGGCCGATTCCAGCAGCAGCAGCGCACGGTTGCCGTTGGACGGGTCGTTCTGGATGCCGACCGAGGCCCCGTCAGGCAGCTCGCCCACGCTCTTGATCTTGCGCGAGTAGAAGCCCAGCGGCGCGGTGATCGTCAGGCCCACGGGCACGATGTCGAAGCCGCGCGCCTTGACCTGGTTGTCCAGGAAGGGCTTGTGCTGGAAGGCGTTGGCATCCAGGTCACCCGCCGCCAGCGCGGCGTTGGGCAACTGGTAGTCGTTGAAGACGATGACCTGCACGTCGAGTCCGTCGCGCGCCGCCACCTTCTTCACGACCTCGAAGATCTTCTCGGCGTTGCCGACGGAAATGCCGACCTTGATGGAGGACTTGTCCTGAGCCTGGCCGGTGGCGCTGCCCAGGGCGAACAGGGCGGCGAGGATGGGCGCGACGGCGCGGCGTCGGATCGGGGAAGAGAACAACATGACGGGAACGCGGTGCTGAGCACGATGGAAAAAGGGAACGCGAATGTGCCAGTGCCCGCCACGGGTGCCAACGAAGCAATCGTCGGATCGACATGCGTGCCGAATCGCCGCATTTGCTTATGCGGCATAAGCAGACAACGAATGGTTCGTTTGCTTTCCGATCCTGCGAATCGATACTCCGGCCCCTTGCGGCGCGCCGGCTCTCGAGCGCTTCGAAGCAGCGCCGCTCCATTCCCCCGCTTCCCAATGACCTCACAGACTGCAGGCGCTGCAGCCGCCGCGCCGGTGATCCGGCTCCAAGCGGTGCAGAAGTCCTTTCAACTGCCGAACGGCGAGCGTTTCGACGCCGTGCGATCGGTGTCGCTCGACATCGCCGAGGGCGACGTCTTCGGCCTGATCGGCAAGAGCGGCGCAGGAAAATCCACGCTGCTGCGGCTCATCAACCTGCTGGAACGGCCCGACGCGGGCCGCGTGTTCGTGGCCGGCCGCGACCTCACGACGCTCTCGCGCCGGGAGCTGCGCGAGACGCGGCAGAACATCGGCATGATCTTCCAGCAGTTCAACCTGCTGCAGAACGCCACCGTGTTCGACAACGTGGCCTTCCCGCTGCGCATCCACGGCCGCCACAGCCGTGCCGACATCGATGCGCGCGTGCGGGAATGCCTGGCGCTGGTGGGCCTGGACGAGAAGATCGACAGCTACCCGGCGCAACTGTCGGGCGGGCAGAAGCAGCGCGTGGCCATTGCGCGCGCGCTGGCACCGCGGCCGCAGGTGCCTGCGCGCGCGCTGGCACCGCGGCCGCAGGTGCTGCTGTGCGACGAACCCACCTCCGCGCTCGACGCCGAGACGACGCGTTCGTTGCTCGAGACGCTGCGCGACATCAACCACAAGATCGGCGTGACCATCGTCATCGTCACGCACGAGTTGCCGGTGGTCGAGCTGCTGTGCAGCCACGTTGCGGTGCTGGAGCAGGGGCAGCTGATCGAGCAGTTCGCCGTCGCTGCGCAGAACGACGGGCGCGCCTCGGTGCTCGGCCGCGAACTCGACGCACTGGTGCGCCGGCGCGAGCGCGATGCGCTGTTCGATGCGGCCCTGCCGCCGGCCGGGACACCGCGCGTGCAGGCGCCGGACGCACTTCGGCGCGCGGGCGACGTGGGAGTGGCCTATGTCTGAGGACATTCTCGCGATCCTCCCCGAGTTGTGGACGGCCACGGGGCAGACCTTCCTCATGCTGGCCATCGGCCTCTCGGCCGCCATCGTCATCGGCGGGCCCCTCGGCGTGCTGCTTTTCCTGCTCGGGCCCGGCCAGTCGCTGGAGAGCAGGCCGGCGTTCGTCACGTTGAACTGGATCGTGAACACGATCCGGTCCTTCCCTTTCATCATCCTGCTGGTCGCGCTCGTGCCGTTCACGCGCGTCATCGCGGGCACCTCGATCGGTCCCCTGGCGGCGGCGGTGCCGCTGTCCTTCGCGGCCATCCCGTACTTCGCGCGGCTGGTGGACCAATGCCTGCGCGAGGTGCCGCGCGGCGTCATCGAGGCGGCCCACGCCATGGGCGCCTCGGAGCTGCAGATCGTCTGGCGCGTGCTGGTGCGCGAGGCCCGCTCGGGCCTGATCCTGGCGCTCACGGTGCTGGCGGTGAGCTTCCTGTCCTATTCGGCCATTGCCGGCGTGGTGGGCGGCGGCGGCATCGGCGACCTGGCCATCCGCTACGGCTACTACCGCTTCCAGACCGACGTGATGGTGCTCACCGTGGCGCTGCTGGTGGTGCTGGTGCAGATCATCCAGTTCGTCGGCAACCACCTCGCACGTCGCCTCGACAAGCGTTGAACTTCCCTCGTTCCCCTTTCATATCTCGATTCTCAGGACATCCCGCATGCTTCGTCGTTCCGCCCTTGCTCTCTCGCTGACCCTGGCCGTCGCCGCCGCGCTGCCGCTGCAGGCCCAGGCGCAGACTGCCAAGAAAGACCTCGTGATCGGCGCCACCGCCGGTTCCAACTACGACCAGCTGAAGTTCGGCGTCGTCCCGCTGCTCGAGAAGAAGGGCTACAAGGTCAAGCTGGTCGAATTCAACGACTACGTGCAACCCAACCTGGCCCTGGCGCAGGGTTCGCTCGACGCGAATTTCTTCCAGCACCTCGTGTACCTGAAGAAGTTCGCGGCCGATCAGAAACTGGACATCGTCGAACTGGTGCAGGGCCCGATCGCGCCCTTGGGCGTCTATTCGAAGAACCGCAAGTCGCTCGCCGAGGCCAAGGAAGGCGACCGGGTGACCCTGCCCAACGACCCCAGCAACCTGGCGCGCGCCCTCGTGCTGCTTGAGCAGAACAAGCTGGTGGTGCTCAAGCCCGGCATCGACCCCCTGCGCGCGACCGAGAAGGACCTGGCCGACAACCCGCGCAAGCTGAAATTCATCCCGCTGGAGGCGGCGCAACTGCCGCGCTCGCTGGGCGACACCGAGTACGCCATCATCAATGGCAACTTCGCGATCTCCTCGGGCCTGAAGCTGACCGAAGCCGTGGCGCTGGAGAAGACGCCCGACCATTACCTCAATGTGGTGGCCGTCAAGCGGGCCGACAAGGACACGCCCTGGGCGAAGGACCTCGTCGAGGTCTACCGCTCGAACGATTTCAAGGCCGTGGTCGACGCGAAGTTCCAGGGCTACGCGAAGCCGAGTTTCCTGCAGTGAACGCCGGCCGGCCTCGCCAATAAGAAAACGCGCCCGAGGGCGCGTTTTTTATCGGCCCTCGCCGTGTCGCTCAGAGCGTCTCGCCGGCAGAGACGATGAAGTCCGTGCCGCGGATGCCGATGGTGGCGGTGGGCGTGTCGATGCGGACGGCTTCCGGAGCGGCCTTGCCGATGAGCCCGGTGACCATGCGCAGGGTGCCGCGCGCGAGCCGGCCGACCACGCTGCCATCGTGCGTTCGCGAGTCGTAGCGGAAGGTCTGGAGGTCGAAGCTCGACTGGGGGCCGATCACGAAGGTCGTGCCGTCGCGCAGCACCAGGCTGGCGCCGGACTCCGCGCCGGTGACGATGCGCTGCCGGGCGTTCACCGCGTCGCCCACGCGGGCCGGCGCGCTGGCGCCTTGCGCGTCCTGCAACTGGACCTCCCCGCGCACGGTCTTGAGCAGGCCGGCATGGGTGTCGGACGACGGGTCTGCGGCGAGCGCGCTGCCCTGCAGCGCCCACAGCGTCGAGCACAGGACGATCGGCAACGCGAGGGAACGGCGAAGTGGGGCGGGCATGGGGGTCGGTGGCAAAAGGGGCAGGGAGCGCCGGGGTCAGCGCGCGAACGGTGATGCAGGCCTGCGGCCGGTCGTCCGCGCGGTCGGCCGGGCACTGTAGGAGGTGCCGCGCGCAAGGCACAGGCACAAGTGCGCGCTTCGGCGAGCGCGCATGGGCCCGCGGCCAATCGGTCGGGGTTTTCGTGATGAAGTTGGCGCATCGCTGGTGCCGGCCTGGCTTGGTGGCATCATGGTTCGCCGGCTGCGCCGGTTCCTGAACACTTCATCCAACACCCAGGAGACCCTCGAAATGACCTTCACCCGCATTGCCATGCCCACGCTGCTGCTGGGCCTTGCCGGAACGCTCGGCACCGTCGCCGTCCAGGCCCAGCCCGCCTGGCCCACCAAACCGATCCGCTTCGTCGTGCCGTTCTCGGCCGGCGGTGCCAACGACCTCATGGCGCGTGCCGCCGCCGAAGGCGCCGGCAAGGCGTTGGGCCAGCCGGTGGTGGTCGACAACAAGCCCGGCGCGGGCGCGATGCTGGGCACCGACGTCGTGGCCAAGAGTGCGCCCGACGGCTACACCTTCCTGGTGAGCGCCGCCGGGGTGGTGTCGAACAGCATGATCCGCAAGCAGGTGCCCTACAAGGACAGCGACCTCGTGCCGGTGGCCATGATCGGCCTGGCACCCTCGGTGGTCGTGGCGCCGGCCAACGCGCCCTACAAGGACCTCAAGGAGTTCGTCGCCGCGTCCAAGCAGGGCAAGGGCTTGCACTTCGCGACGGCCGGCACGGGCAGCACGCCGCATTTCGTCGAGGGCCTGCTGGAGAAGAACCACGGCGCCAAGCTCGACGTCGTGCCGTACAAGAGCGGCTCGGAATCGATCACGGCGGTTCTGGGCAGCCAGGTCGACGCGACCTCGGAGGCCAGCATCGTGGTGCTGCCCTACATCAAGAGCGGCAAGCTCAAGGCGCTGGCCACGACCTGGACGCAGCGCATCTCAGCCTACCCGCAGCTGTCGACCGCGGTGGAGCAGGGCTTCGACGACATCCGCATCGCGCACTGGGCGGGCGTGCACGCGCCGGCCGGCACGCCGCCGGCCATCCTCGACAAGATGGCCGCGGCCGTGGACAAGGCCATGAAGGACCCGGCGACGATCGAGCGGCTGAAGGCCGTCGGGATCGAGCCCGTCGGCGGCACGCGTGCCTCGTTCACCAAGTTCGTGGACGAGGAACGGACCCGCCTGGGGGCCGTGGTCAAGGCCACCGGCATGCGGGAGGATTGAACCGGGCGCGGAACCTTCCGCCCCGGGCCGTCCGTGCCTGCAGTTCGGGCCAGGCACCCCGAAAGAATGTGAACTATTGCAAACTGCCTGGCGGGCCGGCGACCCTCCCACTCGCAGGGTGGGGCGGTCCTGGGGCAGACTTTCAGCCGCAGGGGGGTGCTGTTCGCAAGGATGCCGGCAGTCACGACGCGCCGGCCCCGAGCGGCCACCGAGGAGACAAGCCAATGCAAGAGACAAGCGTGCAGGTCATCGGCCCGCGGTTTGCGCAGTGGGCCGAACTCACCGATGCCTACGCCCGAAAACTCACCGCCCTGCAGCAGGGTGAACCCGGCGCAGGGGCCGACGCGGCCCGCCTGGCGCGTGAGATCCAGGCGCTGATGGCGCCCCCGGGCGACGTGCTGATGGCGCCGCCCCGGCCGTCCCGCGCGTAGGGCGCGCGCCCCTCAGCCCAGCAGGGCCTTGAGCCGCCGCACCTCCTGCTGCAGGTCGAGGATCAACGCGGCGGCGTCGAGCCCGACGTCGAAGTCGCGTTGCAGCCGCCGCGCATTGAGGGCGCGGCGCAGATCGCTGCCGTCGAATCGCCAGTCCTCCAGCCGCAGGGCCTGCGGCTGGAGGATACCGGCCTCGGCCAGTTCGGCCACCCATTCGATCGGCGCGCCGCAGGCGTGCGCGAGTTGCAGGGCCGCCAGTGGGTCGGCCGGGCCGACGGTGGTGCAGTGGGTGATGGTGACGGTGGTGGTTCGCGTGCTCATGCAAAGGCTCCTGCTGCGGCGAGCTGGCGGCGCGGATCGAAGCCGGCCGTGGCCTTGGCCAGTTGTTCATACGCGCTGCGTGCGGCATCGCTGTCGGCCGGCGGCAGGGCGATCGCCAGCACCAGGTACAGGTCGCCGCCGAGGCCGCGTCCCTTCAGGCGCAGCTTGAGGCCGGCGCGCGCATTGGGCGGCACCCGCACTGCGCCGGTGCCGCCACCCGGCAGGGGCACCTCGACCTCCGCGCCCAGCGCGGCTTCGGAGGGCGTGACCGGCAGGTCCATCGACAGGTCCTGCCCCTCCACGCGGTAGAGCGGGTGCGGCGCGATGCGCACCTCCAGGTACAGGTCGCCGGCCGGCTCGCCGCCATGCCCGGGCAGGCCCTGGCCGGCAATGCGGATGTACTGCCCCGGCCGCACGGCGCGCGGGATGTTCACCCGCAGGGTGCGGGTGACGAACTCGGGCTCGCCCTGGTCGTTCAATTCCATCGCACGCAGGGTGATCTCGCGCTCGCCGCCCTGCAGCGCGAACTCCAGCGGCACCTCGATCGCGGCATGGTGGTCGTCGCCCTTGGCCCGGTACTTCTGGCGCGCCGCATTGCGCCGCTCGGCGGCGCCGAACACCGAGGAGAAGAAGTCGCTGAAGTCCGCGTGGTCGGCCGGGCCGGCATGGCCGGCGCCGCGGTGGAATTCGAAGCCTTCGTCCCAGCCGGGCGGGGGCTGGAAGCCACCGCCTGCGCCGCTGCCCCCGAAGTCGGGCCCGGCGCTGCGGCCGCTGCGCACGCGCTCGGCCAACGCATCGTAGGCGGCGCGCTTTTCCTTGCTGCCGAGCACGTCCCAGGCCTCGTTCACGTCGCGCATGCGTGTCTCGGCGTCGGGTTCCTTGCTGACGTCGGGGTGGTATTTGCGGGCGAGCTTGCGGTAGGCCTTGCGGATCTCGTCCTCGGAGGCCGTTCGCTCCACGCCCAGGGCGCTGTAGTAGTCCTTGAAGTCCATGGTGCGGCAGAAAAAAGGGAGGGAAGGGGTCAGGCGATCGCAGCTTGCGCCGGATCGCCCGCGGCCTGCAAGGCCTCTACCCGCCATATGGGGCCCTGGCGCCAGAAACGAAGGGGCTGCGCGTTGCCGAGCACGCCGACGTCGATGGGCACGCCCAGCAGGGCCGCCAGCACGTAGAGGGTGCCGCCGTGTGCCACCACCAGCACGGGCGCCGGCTCGGCCAGCGCGTCGGCCAAGGCCGAGCGGGTGCGCATGATGAAGGTTTCCAGCGTCTCACCGCCCTCGGGGGTGCAGGTCCAGTCGAGGTCGGCCGAGGAGGTGCCGACCAGCCCGCCGAAGTTGCGCTCGCGCAGCACCTCGCGCGCGATCGGGGACAGCCTGTGCGGCGCCGCGACCGCGTGGGCGGTGTCGAAGGCCCGCCGGGCGTCGCTGGTGACGATGGTGCGGATCGGCTCGCCCGCCAGCACGGTGGCTGCCAGCGCTGCCTGCTCCAGTCCCAGCTCGGACAGCGGCTCGTCGTAGCCCTGGAAGATCCGCAGCGCGTTGCGCGGCGTCTGGCCATGGCGCAGGAAGTAGAAGCGGTCGCACTCCGGCGAGAGCGGATGCGCGGCCGCCAGGGCCACCAGTTCCTTCACGCCGCGCGTCTGGCTGGCCATGTTGTTGACGTAGGGGGTTGTGGACATTCAGCCTGGGCTCCTGGATGCGTCGGGCGGGCCGCGCCGCCCGAGGGGGCGGGCGCACCGGGTCCGACCGGGTGATGATGCCGGCGAGCCGCTGCTCGCCGTGGACGAAGGGGCTGGGGTCACCGTGAAGACGCCGGTGATGCGCGCGCGCGGATGAAGGCTCAGAGCTTCGGGATGCGCAGCGTCTTGCTGATCATCAGCGTGCCCGAAAGCGCGAAGAGCAGCGTCATCCCGTGCAGCGTCCAGGGACCAAGCTGCCAGGCGCCGCCCCACAGTGCCTCACCGATGCGGCCCTGCGATGCCGCCCAGGCCAGCACGCCGACCAGCACCACGCTGGTCGGGATCGGGGTGCCCTCGAAGTACTTGACCTTGGCGCCGCCCTCGGAGAGCTGCTCGGCCGTCACGTTGTAGCGCGCCAGCCGGCTCACGCCGCAGCAGACGAAGTACGCGAGCACCAGGCAGTCCCAGCCGCCGCGCAGCCCGGCCGCGAAACCCAGCGCGGCGGGCGCCACGCCGAATGAGATCACATCGGCCAGCGAGTCGAGCTCGCGGCCCAGGGCCGACTGGGTCTGGCGCCAGCGCGCGATGCGGCCGTCGAACACGTCGAAGACGAAGGCCGCGGGCGCGAGCGCCGCGGCCCAGTAGAACTGCGCCATCGAGCCGCTGGCGATGAAGGCCATCGCAAGGAACACCACGCCCACGCCGCAGGCGGCGTTGCCGAGGGTGAAGACGTCGGCGAGATGGAATTCCCGGATCATCGAGAAATGCCGGCGCGGCAGCTTGTCGGCGGCGGCCTGGGGCGGGTGGGGCAGGGGCATGGGCGTCTCCGCGGAGGGAATGGATGGCTGTGGCGCTGCGTGCTGCTTGCGGTGCCGAAACTAGCGCGCGGGCCGAGCGGCGGCTGTAGTCGCAGGCCGCCCTTGCGCGAACGCCGGGCGGGCGAGCATCACGCGCCGGCGGCTTCGCGGCGCTCGACCAGTTCGGCGAAGTGCCGCAGCAGGCTGGATGCTTCCGGCGTGGGCCTGACCTGCGCGCGCAGCGCCTGCGCATCGGCTTGCCCGGCGGCCACGACATCGACATAGCCGCGCATCGCGTCGTCGTCGAATTCGGGATGGAACTGCACGCCCCAGGCGCTGTCGCCGATGCGAAAGGCCTGGTTCGGCTCCCACGCATTGGAGGCCAGGCGCACGGCGCCCGCGGGCAACTGCAGTGCGCTCTGGCGATGCACCACATGGGCCGGAAAGCGAGCCGGCAGGCCACCGAACAGCGGGTCGTCGGCGGCCTCGGCCGACAGGTCGACCATGACCGTGCCGAGCTCCAGGCCCTGCGGATGGTCGTCGGCACGGCCGCCGAGCGCATCGGCCAGCAACTGGTGGCCGTAGCAGATGCCCAGCAGCGGCGTGCCGGCCTGCGCGGCCGCTGCCAGCCACCGGCCGGTGGCCTCGCTCCACGCATCGCGGTGCGACACCATCGCGTGCGAACCGGTGACGACCGCCGCTGCGATGGCCGCGGGCGGGGGCAGCGTGTCGCCGCGGCGCGGGTCCAACACCACCACGGGGAGGGTCGTGTCGCCCAGGCCGCGCGCGATCCAGTGTTCGAAGTTGCCCTGCGCTTCTACGAGGCTGGCGTGCGTATCGCCGGCCTTGACGATCACGAGTGGGCGGTCGAGGGGAGTCGTGTCCATGCCCCGATCATGCCGCACCGGCCGACGTGGCCACTGCGGCCTGCCAAACAGCCGGGCCGACCGCTCGGCGGCCTGCATGAACAGGTCGCCGGAACGGTCGGCCCCGGGATGATCAGAAAGGGCAGAGACGGCGCTCGCGCGGCGCGCGAGGCGCGTTCAGCGAAGCCCGAAGAAAGACAGCACGGCAGCGATGACAACGATCAGGCCGACGACGTAGATGATGGTGTTCACGGTGAGGTTCTCCGGATAAGACGTGCACGCAGTGTCTGCCGCCGCCCGGTACACGGCCCGTCGGAGACGACTGGCGCCGCATGTAGGACGCCCCGGGAGCTCTTGCGCAGGCGCGGTCGTGCTCAGTCAGACGGACCGGCCGCGGCACCGCCGACCGGCCGGGCGACGGCGTCGACCACGGCCTCGCGCGCGGTGTCCGTCAGGGCGCGGCCGAAGCGGCGCCTGGGCTCCGCCCATTCGGGATGCGCGCGTGCCGGCTGCGCCGCCTTGATCGCCGCCGTGAGCGCCTGCGCCCGGCCGGGCGGCAACGGGGCCGCCGAGTCGGTGATGCGCGTCGTCGCGCCGTGGCCGCGCCGTTCCAGGCCCTGCAGCACGCGCAGTTGCCAGTCGGCCATGACGAAGAGCACGCCGTCCTCTACCGTGAGTTCCTGCACGCCGCGCAGCCGGCCCATCAGCCGCCGGCCGAAGGGCCCCCAGCCCTGCGCCAGCGCGCCGCCGATGGCGCCCCCGACGGCGGCACCGGCACCCAGCGAGATTCCCGCCACCGCGAGGTCGGCCACCACACCGATGGCGGCGCCCACGGCCGCGCCCTGGCCGAGTCGCACGCCGGCCTGCCTGAGCGTCTCGGGGTGGAAGAGATCGAGCGTCCATCGGCCCTGCAGCTGCGGCAGCGGGGCCTCTGCCGCGTCGCCCTCGCGGAAGCCGTGCAGCGCCAGCAGGTCGTCGATGCCGCGCTGCGCGCGCTCGAACACGCTGCGGCGCAAGGCGTCGACCTCGGCCTGGCGCGCCTTCGGGTCGGCCATCGTCTCGCTGGGCACCTCGCGCCGCAGTGCGGCGCCGTCGACGATGCCTTCCGCGATGACGCGGCAGGCGGCAGTGCGCCGTGCGGCCGCTTCGTGCGCCAGGTGCGCGGCCACGCCGCGCAGCGCCTCGCGATGCGCGGGCAGCAGCGCGCCGAGGTCGTGGTACAGGTCGCGCTCGGCGCCGGTGAAGGGCGCCGCGGCGTCGAAGCGCACCACCGCATGCAGCCCGGCCGCGGCCAGCAGCTCGCGCCAAGCGTCTTCGCGGCCCGCGGCCTGCGGGCTGCCGACGAAGTTGAGCACCGGCATCACCGGGCGGGCACACGAGTTCAGCAGCTCGATCTCGTCGCGGTACTTGGGCAGCGGGCTTTCGCGCGTGTCGATGACGAGGAAGGCGGCGTCGACCTCCAGCAGCGTGCGCAGCACCTTGGCCTCCTGCTCGAACGCGCCGTGGGCCTCGGGGCCGCCCAGGAAGCGGCGGATGCGGTCCGGCCGGCTTGCGCCTTCGAGCGTGGCGACGTGCGCGAGCAGGGTCACGGCGTCTTCCAGGCCGGGCGTGTCGAAGAAGCGGACCGCCGGGCGGCCGTCGATGCGCAGGTCCACCCGTTCGACATGCCGTGTGGTGCCCGGGCGCTCGGACACCTCGCCGAAGTCGATGCGGCGCGTGAGCGTGCGCAGCAGCGAGGTCTTGCCGACGTTGGTGTGGCCGACGACGGCGATGCGCAGGGGTGCGTCCGCTTCCGGCGCGGGGCTGTGTATCGGGTTCATGTCGCCTCCTGGCGCCCCGGAGGCGGCGATGCGTCGGCCAGCGCCTCCAGCCCGGTCGTGGCGCGCGTCCAGTCGGTGAAGGCGTGCACCTCGGCCAGGCCGGTGGCCGACAGCCATTGCCGCCAGCGCGCGGCACCCGGCGCGTCGCCGGGCGGCAGCCCGAGCGCTTCGGCGGCATCGGGCAGGGCGGCCAGCCAGAGCCGGCATTCGCCACACAGCGGCAGCGCCTCGCGCAGCAGGCGTTCGGTGCCGCGGTCGGGGCTGGACCCGCCGTGGCAGGCGAGGATCAGCACGCGCGGGCGCACGTGCATCAGGGCCTGCATCAGTTCCTGGCGCTCGCCGGCGCTGCCATCGATGCGCCGCACCAGCGAGGCGGCGCGCGGCAGCGGCTGCGGCGGCCAGGGCAGTTCCGGCGGCAGTTCGAAACCGATGACGGCCAGCGTCGGCTGCGTCTGGCCCGCCAGGCTGGTGCGCGCCAGGTGCCAGTCGGCGCCATGGGTGTCGGGGTCGACCACCAGCGCCGGCGCCAGGGCGTCGAAGCGGGCTAAGAGCTTGCGGTAGTAGGGGGCCGAGGCGTCGGGTTGGAGGCCGCTGCGGCGCGCGCGCCACACCAGCAGGCAGGCCAGCGCGGCCAGGGTGCGCGGCAGCAGGCCGTAGACGACGACGCAGCCCACCAGCCACCAGGCCAGCACGCCGTTGGTCGCAGGGGGCAGCGCAGTGCCGGTTGCGGCGCCCAAGTCGGCCGCGGCCGGCACCGGAAAGCCCAGCCAGCCGGGCAGCACGCCGAGCGTATCGATCCAGCGTGCGAACACCTCGGGCGCGAGGATGGTCGTCTCCCAGCCCAGCGTGTACTGGCGAAAGGCCAGCGCGAACAGCAGCGCCGCCAGCGCCACGACGAAACTCAGCGCCCACACCGTGTGACTCGCCAGTCCCAGCACCCAGGGCAGCAGCCGGGCCCGTTCGAGCAGGCGCATGCCGGCCTGCAGCAGCGCCGCGCCCTCGGCACCCCGGCCCAGCGTCAGCCGGGCGGTGAGCGCGATCCAGAGGCGGCCGACCACGGCGCCGAGGCTGGCCGCGCCCGGCCACAGCAGCGCCAGCAACCAGAGCACGAAGGTCAGCGCGTGCACCCCCAGCAGGGCGACCAGGGCGGCCATGACGTTGATGCGCCGGTCCTGCCCGTCGACCACCGCGCCGGCCAGCCCCAGCCCGGCCAGCACCACCACGGCGACGAGCCCGAACAGCACCCAGGGCGCTGCCGCGGTCGCGTGGCGCAGCCGCGCCTGCAGGCCCAGCCGTTCGCCCAGCACCGCGGCACGCGCCGCCGCCTGGGCCATGGGCCCGCCTTCGGCGCCCAGTCCCGTGCGCATGGCCTGCCCGTCCTCGAGCGGGCCGCTACCTTCGAGCAGGCGCACCGCCTCGGTCAGCGTGGCTTCCGGCAGGGGCAGGGTCGTGCGCAATGAGGGTCTCAAGGTGCTTTGCAGGCCCCGTCCGGACGCATGCACGCCAAGACGTGAATGCTTTCAACCGAAAGCGCGATGGATTTGCAGTGGCTCGTGGCCTCCGACGCCGTCACGCCGGACGCTTGGCTTTGCGCAGTTCCTCGGCGGGTATGCGCACCAGCTTGCCGTCCTGCACGACAACGATGGCCGTGTCGGTCTGCATTGCTGCTTGCCGCGCAAGTTCCGCAGCGCGCTGCATGGCGGCCAGAGAAGCCCGCAGGTCGGGATTCCTGGCTTTGGAAAGTTCGTGACGGGTCATGCGTTCTCTCCCCATTCGAGCATGGTGGGCACGGCGCCTGAATTATCGTAAAGCGCCCAGTCGTCCACGGCGGCACAGTAGCGGCGGTGGAAATTCTCCAGGCCTGCAGAAAACCGCCGCCGGATGACGGCTTCGGGAATGTCGTGTCCGCCCTGGCGCACGCGCTCGGCCACGCGTGCTATGGCGGTTTCCGCGTTGGGCAGGCTCAAGAAAAAAAGGCTAACTCGATATCCTTGTGCGCGCCATCTTGCGATGTGGCGAAGGTAGCCCAGACCGGAAAGCGTGGTTTCGAACGCGAAGTCGTCGCAGCGTTTCGCACACTCTTGCAGCTCGTCCAACATCAATCGACCGGCCTTGATGGCGGCGCTTTCCGGCGCGAATGGCGCCAGCCCGGCGGCGATCAGGTCGGCATTGATGAAGCGGGGCAGGTGGGCCTCGACAGGCAGGAAAGAACGGGCGAATGTCGTCTTACCCGCGCCGTTGGGACCGGCGATGATGATGATCTTCTGCTTCGCGGCCTCGTGCGAGGTCATGCAACCTCCGCCGGGTGGCGCCTGCCCCGGCCGGTCACCTCTTGCTGCCGTCCCTGATCTGCGGCAGCTCCGTCCCCTCGGGCTTGGCCAGCAGGCCGGTCTGGACGTAGGTGGCGAGCTTGGCGCGCGTGTCGACGATGTCGAGGTTGCGCATCGTCAGCTGGCCGATGCGGTCGGCGGGCGAGAACGGCGCGTCTTCCACCTTCTCCATCGACAGCCGCTCGGGCGCGTAGGTGAGGTTGGGCGACTCGGTGTTGAGCAGCGAGTAGTCGTTGCCGCGGCGCAGCTCCAGCGTCACCTCGCCGGTGATGGCGCGCGCCACCCAGCGTTGCGCCGTCTCGCGCAGCATGATGGCCTGCGGGTCGAACCAGCGGCCCTGGTAGAGCAGGCGGCCCAGGCGCAGCCCGTTGATGCGGTACTGCTCGATGGTGTCCTCGTTGTGGATGCCGGTCACGAGGCGTTCGTAGGCGATGTGCAGCAGGGCCATGCCGGGGGCTTCGTAGATGCCGCGGCTCTTGGCCTCGATGATGCGGTTCTCGATCTGGTCGCTCATGCCCAGGCCGTGGCGCCCGCCGATGCGGTTGGCCTCTTCCATCAGCGCGACCAGGTCATCGAAGCCCTTGCCGTTCAGCGCCACGGGGCGGCCTTCCTCGAAGCGCACCGTGACTTCCTCGGGCTTGACCTCGACCTCGGGCTTCCAGAAGGCCACGCCCATGATCGGGTTCACGATGCGGATGCCGCTCGAGAGCTCTTCCAGGTCCTTGGCCTCGTGCGTGGCGCCGAGCATGTTCGAGTCGGTGCTGTACGCCTTCTCGACCGACATCTTGTAGTCGAAGCCGTTGGCGATGAGGAACTCGCTCATCTCCTTGCGCCCGCCCAGCTCGTCGATGAAGGTCTGGTCCAGCCAGGGCTTGTAGATCTTGAGGGACGGGTTGGTCAGCAGGCCGTAGCGGTAGAAGCGCTCGATGTCGTTGCCCTTGAAGGTCGAGCCGTCGCCCCAGATGTTGACGTCGTCCTCGCGCATCGCGGCCACCAGCATGGTGCCGGTCACGGCGCGGCCCAGCGGCGTGGTGTTGAAGTAGGTCACGCCACCCGTGGAGATGTGGAAGGCGTTGGCCTGCAGCGCGGCGAGGCCTTCGGCCACCAGTTGCTGGCGGCAGTCGACCAGGCGCGCCTTCTCGGCCCCATAGGCCATCGCCTTGCGCGGGATCTCGTCGTAGTCGGGTTCGTCGGGCTGGCCCAGGTTGGCGGTGTAGGCGTAGGGCTGCGCGCCCTTCTTCTTCATCCACAGCAGCGCGGCGCTGGTGTCCAGGCCGCCGGAGAAGGCGATGCCGACCTTCTGGCCGGTGGGGAGGGATTGCAGGATGGTGCTCATGATTCACTCGATGGTGCGGCGCGCCCCAGGCCCGGGACGGGCGGGCGCGAAACCCGAAATTGGACCATAGAATCCGCGCCCCCGGCTCGGCGCCTGGCGCCCCACCCGCTGCGGTTCGGCCGCCAGCCAGGGTCGAAATGCGCGCCGTCATCGCGGTCGCGAGCAGCCACCTGGCAGCTCGGCTCAGGATGAATCGCGGCTCGGGTCGCCTCGCGCCGCCTCGGTCAGCAGACGCGCGAACTCGGCGGCTGCCGGCGAGAGCGTGCGATTGCTGCGTCGAATCAGTCCGATGGTGCGCGATATCCCGGGCTGCACCAGCCGAACGCCTGTGACCGTGGTGCTTTCGCGCGGCAGGGCAAGGTCCGGTACGACCGCGATGGCGAGACCGCTCTCGACAATGCCGACCAGGGTCGAGACGTGCCTGACTTCGCAGACCGGACGGGGAAAGCTGCTCAGGCGAGCCAGGGCCTGGTCGATCAGCACGCGGTTACCGCTCTCGCGCGAGACCAGGGCATACGGATGGGCCGCCAATTCGCTCCAGCGCACCGTTTTTCTGCCAGCGAAGGGATGGGCGGTCGGGCACGCGACGACGAAGGCCTCTTTTCTGAGCGCCGTGAAGTGGATGTCCGGGTCCTGCATGCCCGTGTACCCGAGCGCGACGTCCGCCTCGCCCGCCTTCACGCTGGCGAGCACCTCGTCGGCGCCTTCCTCGATGATGCGGATCAGCACGCCGGGATGCCGCTCGCTGAACGCGCGCATGACCGATGGCAGGAAGTGCTGCACCACCGAAAACACGCAGCCCACCGTCACGTCGCCGGCCTCGAGATGGGCGACGTCCCTGAGGCTGACGACAGACCGGTCGATCTCGTCGATGCCGTGGCGAACCTGGGCCATGAATCGCCGCCCCAGCGAGGTGAGGGCGACGCTGCGCGACGTGCGGTCGAGCAGCTTCACGTCGAGCATCTCCTCCAGGTGCGAGATGCGTCGTGAAAGCGCCGGTTGCGATAGATGGAGCAGCTTCGCCGCCGTGGCGAAGCTGCCCAATTCCCCCACGGTAATGAACGCCCGGAGGTCGGCAAGGGTGGCTCTCGTCATCGCCTCATCATTGCAGATAGTGCATCGTTCAGTCAGAACAATGCATTTTACAGATGGGTGACGAGACGACACGATGCAAGCCATCGAGCCGTCGCGGCGCGCCGCGCGGTCGATGAAGGACACATCGAAATCACCCAAGGAGACAGACATGAAACGCAGAAACTTCTGCATCGCAAGCGCCGGCATGGGCGCGCTGGCCATGCGGGGCCCGGCATTTGCGAGGGACAAGTACCCCGCCCGGCCCATCAGCTATGTCGTGCCGGTGGCAGCTGGCGGCGGCAGCGACTATGTCGCCCGTGCCACCACCACCTTGTGGGGTAAAGCGCTGGGCGCCACATTCGTGGTGGAAAACCTGGGTGGCGGTGGTGGCGTGATTGCGTGCCAGAAGACCAGGCGCGCGGATCCCGACGGGTACACGCTCATGCAGGGGTACGTGGCCACGCTCGGTACCAGCCCGGCCACGCGACGGGTGCCCTACGATCCGATCAAGGACTTCACGCCCATCGCGATGATCGGAGGAACGCCGAACGTGCTGGTGGTGGACGCTTCCCTCCCGGTGAGAAATTTCCAGGAGTTCGTCGGCTTCATGAAGGCCGGTGGCCCGCACAACTACGGCTCGGCGGGTGCAGGAACGCTGAGCCATCTGCTCATGGAGATGCTCAAGGCCAGGCTTGGCATCGCACCGGCCCACGTCTCGTACAAGGGGATCGCGCCTGCGATCAACGACCTGCTCGGAGGCCAGACCCAAGCCATGTTCCCGGGGCTGGCGGCCGCCGTGCCGCATCTGTCGGGCGGCAAGTTGCGCGCACTCGCGGTCACGGGCGAGCAGCGCGCGAAGCGCTACCCCGACATCCCCACCTTCAAGGAACTGGGCGTCGGCGATTTCGACGACGTCCTGCAGTGGTATGGCGTCTCCGGCCCTGCCGGCATGGCGCCATCGACGGTGGCAGCCCTGAACGAGACGCTCGGCAAGGTTCTCCTCGATCCTGAGCTCGAGAAGCTCCTGGCCGTGGAGGCCGTCGTGCCCATGCGCATGACACCGGCCGAATTCGACGCCTATGTCAGGAAGGACCTCGCGCGTTGGACCCGCCTGGCGCAGGCACAAAACATCAGGCTGGATGCCTAGGCGTCTGCGCGTGCACGGAAAACGGGCCTGCCGGACGAAGGGGCCCGCCTCGTCTAACTTTTCTACTGGATAGATTCATGGCCATCAATACCCAAGTCGCCGGCGACAGTGCGGCACCCCCCATCACCGAGATCCTCGGCCACTTCGTGGCCGGTCACCCTTCGCGTGGCTGGAGCGACGATGTCGAGCGGGAAGCGCATCGCACGATGCTCAACTGGCTGGGCTGCGCCATCGGGGCGGCCGACCACGAGGCCGCCCGGTCGGCGCTGCACGCGGTGCAGTTCCTGGACCCCGCACCGCAGGCCACTGTGCTCGGGAGGGTGGAACGCGTCGACGTGGCCAATGCAGCGCTCATCAACGGCATCACCTCGCACACTTTCGATTTCGACGACACGCACCTCAAAACCATCATCCATCCGGCGGGACCCGTGTGCTCGGCCGTGCTGGCGCTGGCGGAGAAGACGGGTGCGACAGGGCGGCAGCTCATGGATGCCGTCGTCCTGGGCATCGACGTGTCTTGCCGGGTGGGGAACATGATCTATCCCGACCACTACGACCGCGGCTGGCACATCACCGGCACGACGGGGACGCTCGGCGCTGCGGCGGCCTGCGCCCGGCTGCTCGGGCTCGATGCGCATCGCACGACCATGGCGCTGGGAATCGCGGCGTCGCAGCCCGTGGGTTTGCGCGAGCAATTCGGGACCATGACCAAGCCGTTCCATCCCGGTGCAGCGGCGAAGGCCGGGCTCATGTCCGCGTTGATGGCGCAGTACGGTTTCACCTCCAGCGGCCGGGCCCTGGAAGCGCCGCGCGGCTTCGCGCAGGTGATCTCCACGAAATTCGATTGGGACGAGGTGACGCAGGCCCTCGGCAGCCGCTTCGAGATTTCATACAACGCCTACAAGCCCTTCGCCTGCGGCATCGTGATTCATCCGAGCATCGACGCCTGCGTCCAGCTCAGGCAGCGGGGCGTCCGGGCCGAAGACATCGAGCACATCGACCTGCGGGTCCATCCTCTCGTCCTGGAACTCACCGGCAAGAAGGAGCCGGCCGATGGCCTGGCCGCGAAGTTCAGCGTGTACCACGGCTGCGCGGTGGGTCTCATCTTCGGAAAGGCGGGCGAAGCGGAGTACGACGATGCCGTGGTGCAGCGGGCCGACGTCGTCGAACTGCGCCGCAAGGTCCGTGCGCGCATCGATCCGGACATGAACGAGGCCGCTGTCAGCATGAGCGCGGTTCTGCTGACCGGTGAGCGCGTGCAGGTGGACGTCGAGCACGCGATCGGCTCACTCCAGCGGCCCATGTCGAACGGCGAACTCGAGCGCAAGTTCCACGATCTGGCCGCCCCGGTGGTCGGTGAACGGCGCGCTCAGGAACTCGCCGAGGCCTGCTGGCGGCTGGCGGACGCGTCCGATGTGCGCGGACTCTGCGCCCTGGCGCGGCCCGAGGACGCCCCGGTGACCTGAAAGCCCGCGAACGGCCTCGCGTGCGGCCGGGGCGGCCTCACTCCTCGCCGAGGAATCCCCCGCTCTGGTGCGCCCACAGTCGCGCATAGAGCCCGTCACGTGCCAGCAGCTCGCGGTGCGTACCTTCTTCCACCACCCGGCCGCCGTCGAGCACGATGAGGCGGTCCATCGCCGCGATGGTCGACAGCCGGTGCGCGATGGCGATCACGGTCTTGCCCTGCATCAGCGTGTTCAGGCTCTGCTGGATGGCGGCCTCGACCTCGGAGTCGAGCGCGCTGGTGGCCTCGTCGAGCAGCAGGATCGGCGCATCCTTGAGCATCACGCGCGCGATGGCGATGCGCTGGCGCTGGCCGCCCGAGAGCTTCACGCCGCGCTCGCCCACATGCGCGGCCAGGCCCGTGCGGCCCTGCGGGTCGGTGAGCTGGTCGACGAAGCCCGAGGCCTCGGCCCGCTCGGCGGCGGCGCGGATCTGCGCCTCGGTCGCATCCGGCTGACCATAGGCGATGTTGTCGGCCAGCGAGCGGTGAAGCAGGCTGGTGTCCTGCGTCACCATGCCGATGTGCGCACGCAACGAATCCTGCGTGACCTGTGCGATGTCCTGCCCGTCGATCAGCACCCGGCCGGCCGAGATGTCGTGGAAGCGCAGCAGCAGGTTCACCAGCGTGGACTTGCCCGCGCCCGAGCGGCCCACCAGGCCGATCTTCTCGCCGGGCTTCACCATGAGGTTCAGGTGCTCGATGACGCGGCGCTTGCCTTCGCCGTACGAGAACGACACATCGTCGAAGCGCACCTCGCCGCGCGGCACCTGCAGCGCCACGGCGCCGGGCGCATCGAGCACCGTGCGCGGCCGGCTCAGCGTGTTGATGCCGTCCTGCACCGTGCCCACGCTCTCGAAGAGGCTGGTCGTTTCCCACATGATCCAGTGCGACATGCCCTGCAGGCGCAGCGCCATCGCCGTGGCCGCCGCCACCGCGCCGATGCCGACCTGGCCCTGCGACCACATCCACAGGCCGACGCCGGCCATGCCGCCCACCAGGCCCATCGACAGCGTGTGGTTGACGATCTCGAAGGCGCTCACCAGCCGCATCTGCGCGTAGCCGGTACGGGCGAAGTCCTGCATCGCCGCGCGGGCGAACTGCGCCTCGCGGTGCGTGTGCGAGAAGAGCTTGACCGTGGCGATGTTGGTGTAGGCGTCGGTCACACGGCCGACCATCACCGAGCGCGCGTCGGCCTGCGCCTTGCCGATGCGCCCCAGCCGCGGCACGAAGTACCACATCGCCACCAGATACAGCGCCAGCCACACCACGAAGGGCAGCACCAGCCCGCCCGCGAACACGCTCGACAGGATCAGGATCGTCGCCACGTACGTGCCCATGGCCACCAGCACGTCGGCCAGCACGAACAGGGTGTCGCGCACGGCCAGTGCCGTCTGCATCACCTTGGTCGTGATGCGGCCGGCAAACTCGTCCTGGTAGAAGGCCATGCTCTGGCCCAGCATCAGTCGGTGGAAGTTCCAGCGCAGCCGCATCGGCAGGTTGATGGCCAGCGTCTGGTGCTTCACGATGGTCTGCAGCGCCACGACGAAGATGCTCGCCACCAGCGCCGCGCCCAGCCACATCAGCGTGCTGCCCCGCGCGGCCCACAGCTGGCCGGGCTGGATGCCGCCCAGCCAGTCGACCAGGCGGCCGAGCATGGCGAACAGCAGCGCCTCGAAGGCCGACATGGTGGCCGTGAGGGCGGCCAGCCACCCGATCTTGCCGCGCACGCCGTCGGTGCAGGCCCACAGGAAGGCAAAGAAGCCCTTGGGCGGCAACGCCGGCTCGGCAGGGGGGTAAGGGGAAAGAAGCTTTTCGAAGAAGCGGAACAGCAAGGCGCGGGGTCTCTTTGTGGGCTGCACGGGCGGCGCTCGTGACGCCGGGCCGTCACTGTAGCGGCGCGGCCCGGCCCATGAATCAGCAGGGATGTTCCGCTATCGGATCGATAGCGACCAGCGCTTGGTGGGCGGTCGCTTCAGTCTCTTGGCCCGGAACGACGCGCTCAGCCCGCGCTCACCGCGGCGACGCACTCGATCTCCAGCAGCATGCGCGGATCGGGCAGCGAGGCGACCACGCAGGTGGTGCGGGCCGGGTAGGGCGCGGGGCCGAAGGCCTCGGCATAGCGGCGGTTCAACTCGGCCACGTCGCCCTGGCGCGTGAGCAGCATGTTGACCTTCACCAGCGAGCGCATGCCCGAACCGGCCGTTTCCAGCGTGCGGCGCAGTGCCACGACGGCCTGGTCGAACTGCTTGCCGAAGTCGCCCTCGTCGATGCTGCCGTCGTCGTGGTAGCCCGGCGTGCCGGAGACGAAGACCAGGTCGCCGATGCGCGCCGCGGCCGACAGCGGCGGGGTCTTGAAGCGGCCTTCGGAAGCGAAGTAGTGGATCGGCATGCTCATGCGGGGCTCCTGGGTTGACGGCGGGTTGACACAGCCGGCGCCATCTTAGGGGCCGGCCTCAGTGGTCGCTGCCTCGCCCTGGCATTGCCTTGGCAGGGCGGCAGGCCTTGCCGCGCGCGTGCGGCGTTGTGCTGCAGCGTTTTCTTCCAGCCTGGGCGTCGGCCGTATCAGTTCCTGCCAGGCGGGTCGACTACCCTGTGGGCTTGGGCGTGCCCCTCCCGAAGGTTGTGCGCGTTGGTGCACACCTGCGCTTGCAGGCCGTTGCATTGCGGACAGGGTCGCTCCCACCTGCCCGGTGCGACCCTGGATGCCGCCGCGATTCCTACTTCACCCCCGATGCTCATCACCCTTGCCAGCGGCGCCACCATCGTCCTTTCGAGCTTTCTGCTGTTTCTGGTGCAGCCTATCCTGGCCAAGCAGATCCTGCCGTGGTTCGGCGGCAGTTCCGCGGTCTGGACCGTCAGCATGGTGTTCTTTCAGTGCACCTTGCTGGCAGGCTACGTCTATGCGCACTGGCTTCAGGGGCGTCCGCCTCGGGTGCAGCGCGTGGTGCATCTGACCCTTCTGGCAGCGGCGCTGCTCACGTTGCCCATCGTCCCGGACGTGGCGCACAAGCCCGTTGGCGAGGAAGATGCCGCGCGCGGCATCCTGGGGCTGCTGGTGGTGACGGTGGGCCTGCCGTACCTGTCCCTGGCCGCGACGTCGCCGCTGTTGCAGCGCTGGCTCAGCCAGGCGCTGGAGCCGGTGCAACAGAAGCAGGTCTACAGGCTGTTCGCCTGGTCGAATGCCGGCTCCCTGGCCGCTTTGCTGGCCTATCCCTTTCTGGTGGAACCCTGGTTCGACAGCGACGTGCAATCGCACGCGTGGGGCGTGGCCTATGCCGTGTGTGCGCTCGGCTGCGCGGGTGTGGCCTGGCGCGCGACAGGCACGGCGGCGAGCAGGGCGACGACCTCGCCGGCGTCGAGCCCGCCCGCCGTCGAACCGGTGCCTGGCCTGGGCCGGCACGTGGTGTGGGCCGTGCTGGCCATGGTGCCGTCGGCCTTGCTGCTCGCGGTGACCACGCACCTGACGCAGAACGTGGCATCCATTCCCTTCCTGTGGATCGTTCCCCTGGCGCTGTACCTCCTGTCCTTCATGCTGGTGTTCGAAGGGCGTGGCTGGTACGTCGGCCTGGTTGCACGCTGGCTGTGGTTGCTGCCGATGCTGGTGCTGACCCTGGGGATGGCGTGGGCGCTCTCGGTCAACAGCGGCATGCACCCCATCGCGATCGCCATTCCGCTGTTTGCCGGTGGGCTTTTTCTGGTGTGCGTGGTGTGCCACGGCGAGATGGCCGCATTGCGTCCCGCGCCCCGGCACCTGACGCGCTTCTACCTGTGCATGGCGCTCGGCGGAGCCATCGGCGGTCTGGGGGTCGGCATGGTGGCGCCGCGCGTGCTGACAGGCTATTGGGAACTGCCGGGGCTGCTGCTGGCGGTCGCGCTGGTCGGCGCGGGCGCCGCGTGGCGCGCGGGCGCCGGCCGCTGGACGCTGCGCTTCGTACCGCTGGCCACCGCGATCGTGGTCGTGATCGGCGTCAGCGCGTATGGCCTGGACTACCTGGGCGCGCAGAACAACGGTGCGATTTCGAGGGAGCGCAACACCTATGGCGTGTTGCGCGTGACGCAGACGGGCCAGGGCCCGCAGGCCGCGCGCCAACTCCTGCACGGCACCATCATGCACGGCGAGCAAAGCGTGGCCGAGGATCTGCGGCGCCGGCCGTCCAGCTACTACGGCGAAGCCAGCGGCATCGGGCGCCTGCTGGAACACAAGGGCACAACCGGTCCCTTGCGTGTGGGCGCGGTGGGTCTGGGCACGGGCACGCTGCTCAGTTACGCGCGCGAAGGCGACACGTATGTCTTCTACGAGCTCGACGGCCAGGTGGTGTCGGCCGCGCGGCGCTGGTTTCGCTACATCGCCGACGCCCCCGTCGAGCCTCAGGTGCGGCTGTGCGACGCGCGCCTGTCGATGGAGCGGGAACTGGCCGACCACCAGCCGGGGCGCTACGACGTGATCGCCGTCGACGCCTTCTCCAGCGATGCCATTCCCGTGCACCTGCTCACGCGCGAGGCGTTGGGCGTGTACCTGGACCACCTCCATCCCGACGGGCTGGTGGCTTTCCACATCTCCAACCGCTATCTGGACCTGTCGCCGGTGGTGGCGGAACTGGCCCGGTCCCGGGGTTTGGAGAACTGGCAGATCGATCACACCCCCAGCGAACCTCACCAGCGCACTTCTCGCTGGGTGCTGGTGGGCCGCAGCATTCCTGCACCCTTGCAGGCGGTCGGTAACGCCATCCCGAACCGCCCGAATGCGCCGCTGTGGACCGATCGGTACAACAACATGTTCAAGGCCCTGAGGTGGTGAGCGGCTGGCCCCTGAACGATCGATGTTTCAGTGCGCGAGCCTCGCGACGAGGAAATCGATGAAGCTGCGCAGCTTGGGCGCCATGTATTGGCGGCTGGTGTAGACCGCATAGAGCGTGTTCACCGGCGCCGTGTACGTCGGCACCAGGCGCACCAGCGCCCCGCTGGCCAGATCGTCCTCGACCAGCCAGTCGGGCAGGTAGGCGAAGCCCAGGCCGGCACGCACCGTGTGCAGCGTGAGGTTGGTGTCGTCCGAGCGCATCGCGGGCGTGAGGCGCAGCGGCACCTGGCGCCCGCCCGGCCCACGCAAGCTCAGGCCTTCCAGGCGGACATAGCTCGGCACGATCGCCGCCATGCGGGCCAGGTCGGCAGGCTCCAGCGGCACGCCCGCGCGCTGCAGATAGGCGGGCGATGCGACGAGGTGAAAAGCCACCGGGCACAGTGGCCGCGCGATCAGCGCGGGCGAGGGCTCCTGCGTGGCGCGCAGCGCCAGGTCGTAGCCGTCGGCGGCCAGGTCCACCTTGCGGTTGGCCAGGTGCATGTCGACGAGCACCTCCGGGTAGTGCGCGCGGTAGTCGGCCAGCACGCGCGCGATGCGCGGCGTGGCGCACCACACGGGCGCGCTCACCTTGAGCTGGCCGCGCGGCGTCGCGTCGCGGTTGCCGATGGCGCTTTCGGCGGCATCGAGCAGGTCGAGCGCGCGCGCACTCTGCGCGTACCAGGCCGTGCCGGCCTCGGTCAGGCTCAGGTGCCGGCTGGATCGGTGCAGCAGGCGGGCGCCGAGCGACTTCTCCAGCTGGGCCACGTGCTTGCTGGCCATCGGTGCCGAGATGCCCAGCACCTGCGCCGCCTGGGCGAAGCTGCCGGCCTCGACCACTTCGCGGAACACGCGCAGGCTGGTGAGTCGGTCCATGCTTTCCTCCGGAGAAATCGATCATTGAATGTACCGCTCTCGAATTCCGATGAGGAAATCCCTACATTCTGGACAAGGAGCATTCCATGACCACATCCACGATTTCCGGCGGCGGCACGCGCCTGCCGACCTATTTCATCTCGCACGGCGGCGGCCCCTGGCCCTGGATGAAGGCCGAGATGGGCGACACCTACGCCAGGCTGGAGGCCGCGCTGGCCGACATGCCGCGCCAGCTCGGCCGCACGCCCAAGGCCATCCTGATGGTTTCAGCGCACTGGGAAGCGCCGGTGTTCACCGTGCAGGCCAACCCGCGCCCGCCCATGATCTACGACTACGGCGGCTTTCCGCCTCACACCTACAGCGTGCACTACGACGCCCCGGGCTCGCCGGAACTGGCGCAGCGTGCGCAGCAATTGCTCGAGGCCGCCGGCCTGCCGAGCGCCGTCGACCCCGAGCGCGGCTACGACCACGGCATGTTCTCGCCCATGAAGGCCATCTACCCCGAGGCCGACGTGCCCGTGGTGCAGCTGTCGCTCAAGCGTGGGCTGAGTCCGGCCGAGCACCTGGCGCTGGGCCGCGCGCTGGCGCCGCTGCGCGACGAGGACGTGCTCATCGTCGGCAGCGGCCTGAGCTACCACAACCTGCGCGCCTTCGGCCCGCAAGCCGCCGCCCCGTCGAAGGCCTTCGACGACTGGCTGGGCGACACGGTGACCGGCCGCACCGGCGAGGTCCGCTCGCAAGGGCTGGCGGACTGGGCCGCCGCGCCGGCGGCGCGCATCGCCCATCCGCGCGAGGAACACCTGATCCCGCTCATGGTGGCGGTGGGCGCGGCCGAGGGCGAGGCCGGTGCGCTGGTCTATCACGAGAACGCCTTCATGGGCGGCCTGACGGTGTCGAGCTACCGCTTCGGCGCCGCGGCGGGCGACGCGCGCTGAAGCACGCCGGCGCGGCCGTTCAGCCGGCGCGAAGCGCCGCCACGAGCGCCGGCAGGCCGCGCGCCGCGGTGGTCCGCCACACGATGTCGCCCGGCTCGGCCTGTGCCAGGGCATCGGGATTGATGACGGCCACGCGCGCGCCTTGGTGGCGTGCGGTCGCCGGCAGGCTGGCTGCCGGATAGACCAGCCCGGAAGTGCCGACCACCAGCACCAGGTCGGCGACGGCAACCTGCGCCAGAGCGGCGCGCCACGGCGCCTGGGGCAATGCCTCGCCGAACCACACGACGCCGGGCCGCACCGGCCCGCCGCAGCGGACGCAGCGCGGCGGCGGCAGCGAGGCCAGCTCGGGCGCGCGGGCATCGTCGTCGGCCGGCAGTGTGTGCGGATGGCCGCAATCGAAGCAGCGCGGTGCGAACACGCTGCCGTGCAGGTGCACGACCTCGGCCGAGCCGGCGCGTTCGTGCAGGTCGTCCACGTTCTGCGTGACGATGACCAGCGCCTCGAGTTGCGGCAGCGCCGCCAGGTCGTGCAGTGCGTGGTGCCCGGCGTTGGGCTGCGCACGCGCCACCTGCCGGCGCCGCGCCTCGTACCAGGCCCACACCACCGCGGGCTGGCGGGCGAAGGCCTCGGGCGTGGCCAGATCTTCGGGCCGGAAGTGCGCCCACAGCCCCGATACCTTGTCGCGGAAGGTGGGGATGCCGCTCTCGCTCGACATGCCGGCGCCCGTCAGCACGACGATGCGCCGCGCAACGCTTGCGCAGGCCTGCAGCTCGGCGGGCACCGGGGACAACTCGGCGGTCATGCGCTCACGCTCGGGCGGCGCGCCGCCCCTTCATGCCCCGCGGGCGTAGGCCGCGAGCAGCGCGTGCACCTTGTCCAGGCCCTGCGGCGTGCCGGCCATCTGCTGCGGCGTCTGGCCGCCCAGCAGCGGGTGCGGACGGCGCAGCCAGGAGGAGGCCTCGCTGCCCAGCACACGCCGCGCGTGCTCGCGCAGGTCGTCGCCGCTTGCACCCTTCGACGGTTCGCGGCCGGGTGCCGCCGGCCGGCTGGCGGACGCCGGCGCCGGGGCGTCCTGCAGGCGGCTGCGGGCGTAGGGCCGCAGCGCGGCGATGCCTTCCTGGATGGAAAAGCCGCCCGCCTGCAGCTTGCGCGCAAAGGCGTCGGCCAAGACCTTGAGCTCCTCTTCACGCGCCGTGACGCGCTGTTCGGCAAGTGCATCGCGGGCCCGGCTGAGCTTCTGGATGCGTGCCTCGAGGTCGGCCAGGGTGGGGTGGCGGTGGTCCGGATGGTCTTGCGTCATCGATCGGCGGGAGAGGGAACGGAATAGTCGGGCCAGGTGCCCGGGGGGCCACCCCCCGGGCCCGGCGATTGTCCCGGAAAGCGATGACGCCGGGCCGCAGCGGCCGTCGGACAAGGCCGATGCCCCTTGGCCGTGCCCGCCGCGATCGGGTGGCCACAATCGCGGCCATGTCCTCGTTGCCCTCCGATCCCTTCTCCTGGCCCCCCGCCGACGCCGACCCGCAGGCGCGTGCACAGATCGCCCGCATCGAGGGGCTGGCCGCGGTGTTCGACCGTGAGCACGCGGGCGTCCGGGTGCGCTGGCGCCGCTTCGGCACCGACACGCGCCGGCCGCCGCTCGTGCTGCTGCACGGCGGGCACGGCAGCTGGATGCACTGGCTGCGCAATGCGGAGGCACTCTCGGAAGGACGCACGCTGTGGCTGCCCGACATGCCGGGCTTCAACGAATCCGACGCGCTGCCGCGATCGGCTCCCGCCGAAGACCCGCTGCAGCCGCTGCTCGCCGCGCTCGGCGGCACGCTCGATCAGCTCGTCGGCACAGGCACCGTGATCGATCTTGGCGGCTTTTCCTTCGGCGGGCTGACGGCTGCGCGCTTCGGAGCGGGTCGCGGTGCGGTCCGCCGGCTGGCGCTGATCGGCAGTGGCGGGCACGGCACGCTGCGGCGCATGACGGTGCAGATGGTCAACTGGCGCGCCGCCCCCGACCGGGACGCCGAACGGGCGGCGCTGCGGCACAACCTGGCGGCGCTGATGCTGCACGATGCGTCCGCCATCGACGAACTGGCCTTCGCCATCCACGACATCTCCTGCCACGGCACGCGCTTTCGCAGCAAGGAGGTGTCGCAGTCGGGCGGGCTGCAGCAGGCGCTCGCCACGATGGGTGTGCCGACGCTGCTGCTGTGGGGCGAGTTCGACGTCACGGCCGACCCGCGCCCACTGGTGGCACGGCTCGTTGCCGAAGGCCCGGAGCGTGAAGGCGTGGTGATCGACGGCGCCGGGCACTGGGCGCAGTACGAGCGCGCCGACGAGGTCAACACGCGGCTCGTGGGGTTCTTCGGCTGAGGCTGGCTGCCGCCGCTATTGCGGCTGCTTCACCAGCCCCAGCCTGCGGATGATGTCGCCCCACTGGTCGTAGGTCGAGCGCGTCAGGTCGGCCAGCTGCTTCGGGCTCGACGACTCGGCCTCGTAGGCGCCCTGGCGGAAGAATTCGCGCGTGGCGGGCATCGCCAGCACCTGCGCCAGCGCGGCATTCAGCTTCTCGACCACCGGTGCCGCCATGCGGGGCGGGCCGTAGAAGCCCAGCCAGCTCGGCATGTCGACGCCGCTGACGCCCTGTTCGCCCATGGTGGGCACGTCGGGCAGCATCGGGCTGCGCTTGGGCGCGGCCACCGCCAGCATGCGCACCTTGCCGGTGGCCGTGTTCTGGATGGCGTTCGGCGCCGCGTCGAAGTAGTACTGCACCCGGCCGGCGAGGAAGTCCTTGGCCGCGTCGGCGCCGCCCTTGTAAGGCACGTGCACCACGTCCAGCCCGGCCTGGCGCGCGAAGGCCTCGCCGTAGATGTGCGACGAGGTGCCGGTGCCGAAGGAGGCATAGCTCATCTTTCCCGGGTTGGCCTTGATGTACGCCACCAATTCCTGCACCGTGCGCGCCGGCACGCTCGTGTGCACGGTCAGCACCAGCGGCCCGCGCGCGCCGAGCGAGATCGGCGTGAGGTCCTTGAACGGGTCGTAGCGCACCTGTGCCAGCGTCTGCGGGTTCTGCGCCACCACGGAGGAGGGCGCATACATGAAGGTGTAGCCGTCGGGCGCGGAGCGGATCACTTCCTCGGTCGCGAGGATGAAGCTGGCGCCCGGCTTGTTCTCCACGATCACCGGCGTCTGCAACACCTCGCCGAGCTTGGTGGCGACGAACCGTGCCTGCGCGTCCGAGGCGCCGCCGGCCGCCAGGCCCAGCACGATGCGGATGGTGCGGCCCTTGTCCGGAAAGGGGGCGGCGGCATGCGCCAGCAGTGCGGGCGCGGCCGCGCCGAGCGCGAGGCAGGCGGCAACGCGGCGCCGGCCAAGAGAGCGAGGTCTGCCGTTCATTGCTTCGCCAATCCCACCTGTTGCACCATCGCGCCCCAGCGGTCGTAGGTCGAGCGCGTGATGCTCGCGAACTCGGCCGGCGTGGTCGAGCCGGCTTCGTAGCCGCCGTTGCGATAGAACTCCTGCACCTGCGGCATCGCCAGCACCTTGGCGAGCGCCGCGTTGAGCTTGTCCACCACCGGCGCCGGCATGCGCGCCGGGCCGTAGAAGCCCAGCCAGCTCGGCAGGTCGAGCCCGGCGTAGCCCTGCTCGGCGAAGGTGGGCACGTCGGGCAGTGCCGCGATGCGCGCGTTGGAGGCCACCGCGAGGATCTTCACCTTGCCGGTCGAGGCAGTGATGATGGCCGAGGAGGCCGAGTCGAACATGTACTGCACGCGCCCGCCGATCAGGTCCTTCGCCGCGTCGGAGCCGCCCTTGTACGGGATGTGCGTGGCGTCGATGCCGGTCTTCTTCACGAAGGCCTCGCCGTAGATGTGCGAAGACGTGCCCGCGCCGAACGAGGCATAGCTCACTCGCCCCGGGTGCGACTTCACGTAGGCCACGAGTTCCTTCACGTTGCTTGCCGGCACGGTGGTGCTCAGCGACAGCACCAGCGGCCCGCGGCCGCCCATCGAGATGGCGGTGAAGTCCTTGAACGGGTCATAGGGCACCTGCGCGAAGGTGTGCGGGTTCTGCGCCATGGTGGACGAGGGCGCGTACAGCAGCGTGTAGCCGTCCGGCTGGGCGCGCGACACCTCGTTGGCGGCCATCATGGTGCTGGCCCCGGGCCGGTTGTCGACGATCACGCTGGTGTTCAGCACCTCGCCGAGCTTCTGCGCCACGATGCGCGCCTGCGCGTCGGTGCCCCCGCCGGGGGTGAAGCCCACCACGATGCGGATGGGCTTGCCGCGCGCCGGGAAGTCCTGCGCCATGGCCACGGGCGCCAGGCCCAGAAGGACGGCGCCGCCGAGGGCCGCGCCGAAGGCACGGCGGGTGCCGTGGGGTTTGTTCATCAATGTCTCCGTTCGGCTGATGCTCCAATAATGATATGAACGTCCATAAAAATCTATATATGCTAGGGATTACCCGGAAATATCCTATTGATGTTTTGACAAAATGGAAAGTGAAACCAAAATAAGACGAAACAGCCCAACCCGAACGTCTTCATGAAAACTGTCGTCCGCACCGACGAGCGCATCCTGACCTCCGACATCTTCGACCGGGACAGCCGCGTCAAGCGTCCTGACCACGGCAGTTGGGCCGAGCCTG
>Ga0308159_1001643_pt1 | contig 30390 bp, 31 predicted proteins | sample PhyCR1_FD_201040 | JGI IMG/M metagenome (GOLD analysis project Ga0308159, IMG submission 201040) | Phyllosphere microbial communities from UC Gill Tract Community Farm, Albany, California, United States - DLSLC.R1 | ecosystem: Host-associated > Plants > Phyllosphere > Unclassified | place: USA...
CCCATGTCCGCCAGCCAGCCCCCCCGCGCCTTCACCCTCAGCGATTTCGATTTCTCGCTGCCCCCCGAACTCATCGCCCAGCACCCCGCGCCCGAGCGCAGCGCCTCGCGCCTGCTCGACGGCCGTGCGGAGGCACCCGTGGACCGCATCTTCCGCGAGCTGCCGGACCTGCTGCAGCCGGGCGACCTGCTGGTGTTCAACGACACGCGCGTGGTCAAGGCCCGCGTGTTCGGCGAGAAGGCCAGCGGCGGCAAGGTGGAGCTGCTGATCGAGCGCGTGCTGGTGGGCCCGCAGGGCGAAGCCGGCAACGAGGTGGTCGCGCACATGAAGGTGAGCAAGAAGCCCGCCGTGGGTGCCACGCTCCACATGGCCGGCGGCCCCGCGGGCGGCGGCTTCGGCGCGACGCTGCTGGGCCGCTGGCCCGACGAGGACGGCCCGCTGTTCCGCTTCGCGCTCTCGAGCCCCGACGGCGCGGGCCCGCATGCGCTGATGGAGCGCCACGGCCACATGCCGCTGCCGCCCTACATCGAGCGCCACCAGGAGGGCGGCGGCGATCCCGATGCGGCCGAGGACGCGGAGCGCTACCAGACGGTGTTCGCGCGCGCGCCGGGCGCGGTGGCGGCGCCCACGGCGGCGCTGCATTTCGACGAAGGGGTGCTGGCGGCGCTGGCGGCGCGCGGCGTGGAGCGCGCGAGCGTCACGCTGCACGTGGGCGCGGGCACCTTCCAGCCCGTGAAGACCGAGAGCCTGGCGGACCACCGCATGCACAGCGAATGGTACGAGGTGCCGCTGGCCACGCTCGCGGCGCTGGAGCGCTGCCGGCAGCGCGGCGGCCGCGTGGTGGCCGTGGGCACGACGACGGTGCGCACGCTCGAATCCTGGGCGCGCAGCGGGCAGGCCACGGGCGATACCGACATCTTCATCACGCCGGGCTTCGCGTTCCAGGTGGTGGATCTGCTGGTCACCAACTTCCACCTGCCCAAGAGCACGCTGATGATGCTGATCAGCGCCCTCACGGGCTACGGCCACGCGATGGATCTGTACCGGCACGCGATCGCCGAGCGCTACCGGTTCTTCAGCTACGGCGACGCGATGCTGCTGTCGCGCCGCTGACGCGCGCCCGGGCCCGTCGCGCCGCCGCAGGTGCGTCAGTCCCGGGCGTCCGGATAGCGGAACTCCGGATGGGACTCGTAGAGCCCGCGCGCCACTTCCCGATCGTCCAGCACGCCCCTGTCATCGATGTGGGAGAGATGGCGGTGCGCCCTGTTCACGACGCGGTAGGCCTCGGCGGCCGCCTCGTACGGGTCCGAATGCGGGGTGCCGGTGATCCGACCCTGGAGCACGCCCTGCTCCATGCCCAGCCGGTACCGGTCGTAATCGGTGGCCTCGCGGGCCCGTTCCAGCGACCGCCGATCCCGCGGAGGAATCAGGCTGGACGTCTCGTGCTGCAGGACACCGTCGATCCGGGAACGGTTGAGCGAGAGCGCCTGCAGGCTGCTGTCGAGCTCGTGCAGCAATGCGCTCCTGTCCGGGCTGGTGGAACGCGGCGCCTCCCGGGACTGCTGCGCCCGCTCATGCTCTTGCGCGCGCGACGCGCGGCTGCTGCTGCCGGAACCGATGAAACATCTTCTCATGGTGGGAATGTGTCGTAAGTGGGTTGGAGGGGAACGCCGGGCCGGGCTCCACGCGATGGAGCGCAGGCACCGGCATCCGCTGGTTTCCGCATTGCGGATGTGGATGCCATGGTCCGCGCGCTGCCGTTTCCGCGCAGGGCCCGTGCGAAACCCCGCGCGGCGGTGCGAAGCGTCGCCCGCTCTCCCGCCCCTCGCCCCTTCCCTCGGCTCAGTACGCGACGGCGTGCCCGTCCTTGCGTGGGTCCGATCCCGCCGCATAGGCGCCGCCGTCCAGCCGCAGCACCAGCTGGGCGCCGCCGAATGCGAAGACGCCGTTGCCCGCCTCCACCGCCACCTCGTGGCCGCGTGCGCGCAGCGCCTCGACCACGGCGGGGTCGAATGCCGGCTCCACGGCCACGCCGCGGCCGCCCGTCACGCGCCAGCGCGGCGCATCGGCGGCGGCCTGCGGGTTCTGGCCGTAGCGCAGCACGCGCAGCGCCATCTGCACATGGCCCTGCGACTGCATCGGCCCGCCCATCACACCGAAGGCCATGCGCGGCGCGCCGTCGGCGTCCATGGCGAAGGCCGGGATGATGGTGTGCGAGGGGCGCTTGCGCGGCGCCACCTCGTTCGCGTGGCCGGCCTCGGCGGTGAAGCAGTGGCCGCGGTTCTGCAGGCTGATGCCCGTGCCCGGCACCACCACGCCCGAGCCGAAGCCCATGTAGTTGGACTGGATGAAGGAAACCATCATGCCGCTCTCGTCGGCCGCGGCGAGGTACACCGTGCCGCCGGGGCGCGGCGTGCCGTGGCCGGGGTCGCCCGCGCGGGCCGGGTCGATGAGCGCGGCGCGCTCGCGCACGTAGGCGTCGGACAGCAGGTCGCGCGCGGCCACGCGCATGGCGTCCGCGTCGGCGTTGTGGCGGTACAGGTCGGCCAGCGCCAGCTTCATCGCCTCGATGCTCGCGTGTACGGTCTCCACATGGTCCACGGGCTGCGCGCCGATGCCGTGCGCGTCCAGCATGCCGAGCGCCATCAGCGCCGCGATGCCCTGGCCGTTGGGCGGGATCTCGTGGATGACCGAATCGCCGAAACGCCGGCTCACGGTGCCCACCCAGTCGGCCTGGTGGGCGGCCAGGTCCTCCTCGGTCATCGCGCCGCCGTTCGCGCGGGAATGCGCGGCCATCTGCCGCGCCAGCTCGCCCCGGTAGAAGTCTTCGCCCTCGGTGGCGGCGATGCGCTCCAGCGTGCGGGCATGGGCCTCGCTGCGGAAGATTTCGCCGGCGCGCGGCGTGCGGCCGCCGGGCATGAAGCATTCGGCGAAGCCCGGCTGCCCGCCCAGCTTGGCGGCGCCCAGCGCCCATTGCCGCGCGATGGTGGGCGATACGGCGAAGCCGCCGCGCGCGTAATCGATGGCCGGCTGCGCGAGCTGCGCGAAAGGCAGGCGGCCGAAGCGCCGCGAGAGCGCCACCCAGCCCGAGACGGCGCCCGGCACCGTGACGGCGTTCCAGCCCATTTCGGGGATGCCGCCGCGCTCGGCGAAGTAGCCGGGCGTCCAGGCCGCGGGGGCCCGCCCCGAGGCGTTCAGGCCGTGCAGTTTCTCGCCATCCCACACGATGGCGAATGCGTCGCTGCCGATGCCGCAGCCCGTCGGCTCGACCACGGTGAGCACCATCGCCGCCGCGAGGGCCGCGTCCACCGCGTTGCCGCCGGCCTGCAGCATCCGCAGCCCGGCCTGGGCGGCCAGGGGCTGCGAGGTGGACACGATGTTGCGGCCCATGACCGCGCTGCGGTGCGAGGCGTAGGGCTGGTTCCAGTCGATGGCGTGTTCGCCGCGGGGTGCTGTCATGCGTTGTCTCCTTCATGTGCGGATGGAGACGGCATTCTTGCAGGTGCGGCGCGAGGGGGAGGCCCCTGGCCGCAAAGCCCTGGCGGCCGCGTCAGCCCCGCGCCATGCGCTCCTGCAGCTGCTCCAGCACCCTGGCGTCCAGGGGCCCGCGGTGTACGCTGTCCAGGGCGTCGTTCAGCAGCTCCCAGGTACGGCCCCGGCCCCGCTGCTCCGCGTTCTTCACGTGGATGGCGTCCAGGTCGTCGAAGGCGATGCTGCGGCAGGCCTCGGCCGTGACCGGCTGCCGGGTGTGCAGGTGCACGTAGAGCGGCGGCGCGGGCTGACCGTTCGCGAGCGGTCCCGGCCGCAGCTCCACTTCGAAGAGCGTGCCGCGCCGTCCGTCGGCGTCGCCCTGGGCGCGCAGCCGCCGCGGCGCCCCGACCCGCACGCTGCCACCCTGCGGGTCGGAGTCCATCAGGTGCTGCAGGTGCTTGAGCCGCGGGTGCGGGTAAGTCCTGGTCCGGTCCAGTTCGAGGGCGTCGATCTGCGCATGCAGCTTCCGCAGCGGCTGGATGCGTTCCTGGTCGATCTTCCTCAGGAGTTCCTTCGCCTCCGCCCCGCCGGCCCCGCCCGCTGCACCCGGCAGCGACCGCAACTGCTCGTGCAGGCCGGCCCAGCGGCCCGCATGGCCGAACCAGCCGTCGAGCGCCAGCCGCATCTGCCTGCCGGCTTCCAGCGGATCGCTGCCCGCGTTGCGGTAGGCCTCCAGCACCGACGTGTCCTTGCCGAGCGAGCCGCCCAACGCGATCACGTCCTCCAGCCGGGCCACGGTGGCCTCGGGGGGGCGCCGGTACGCGCCCAGGCGGTCACGCGCCAGTTGCAGCACGGCCCCGTGCGCGGGCTCCTGCGCACCGGAAGAAGACGCGGACGCAGCGCCGGAAGCGGAAGGCCGGCCGCCGCCGGGCGGGGCCTTGCGCGGACGGGAGGGGGCGGCGGCGGCCTCGGCCTGCCGGGAGGGGCGCGTCAGGGAGGCCGGGGGAGCGGGCGCGCCGGGCGCCGCGCCCCGGGCGGCAGTGCCCCGTACCTTGCGTTCCGGACTGCGCTCCGGACTGCGCGCCGCCTCCAGCCCCACGGCCACGCCGAGGTAGGTGGTGCCGTGCACGTGCCGGGCCACGGACCGCGGCAACTTATAGGCACCGAGGGCATCCTCCATCTCGCTGGCGATGCGCGCGACGGCGTGCAGGATGTACGGCGCCAGGCGCACCGTCGCGGCGGACGGATCGTCGCCCCCGTCGGCGAACTGTGCGCCCGCCACTTCCACGAAGTTCCGCGCAGCGCCCAGCAGCGCGTCCAGCTGGCCCTGCAGCTGCACCACCTTTTCCGGCGATGCGGGGGCGCGCGCATCCAGCAGCACGTCCAGCACGTCCAGCAGTTCCTCCTGGACGGCGGCGCGGGCTTTCAGTGCGCCGAGGGCGCTTTCGGCCGGCGTGGCCTTCAGTTCCGGCGCCATGCCGAGGCGCTGGATGCACAGCCGGATGCCGTCCAGGTGCCGCTCGATCCGCTTCAGCCGCATCTCGGTGAGGCTGACCACGGCCTCCCGGAGGCACTGGGCCATCCCCTCGCTGGCCTTGAGATCCGGTCTGGCACCCAGGAGCCGGATCGACGACGATGCGGCGTCCATGCAGGGCTCGAGCTGCGCCAGGGTCCCGTCCAGGCTTTTCAGGTACTCGACGAGTTCCTGGTCGAACTCCGGCGCCGTCTCCGTGCGTGCCGCCTCGGCCGCGCGCATGCGCCATTGGAGCTTGCCTCCGGCATCTTTCGCATCGAAGGTATCGATCAGCACCCCGGCGAGATCGCTGGCCAGGACCGCCTGCTTCTGCGGGAGATAGCTCCGGGCTTTCTCGCCCTGCACGCTGTGCAGCTGGTGGATGTTCAGGTGGGGAATGGCCTCCAGCGCGCGCCGGGCGGCCTTCAGCGCGCCGGGCAGCATGCGCGCGGTGACGTCCTGGCTCACCTGCGGGTCGGCCATGAGTTTCTCGAACTTCTGGAAATACGTCATGGCCTCGTCGACCACCGCGCCCGCCGCCCTGTCGCTCATGGGCGGCTGCCAGTCGCGTGCCCGCGCGGGAAGGGCCGCCCTCGGGGGCGAGTGCTGCGTGCCCGGCGATGGCGACGCACCGGCCGCCGGCGGGCGCGGGGCGATGGGCGCGGGGGTGCCGCCCCGGGGCGGCGGTGCGCTGCCGCGCCGGGCGGCTTCAGCTCCGGCAGCGCCGGGAGTGCCGGGAGCCGCCGGCGGCACGGAGGGGCCGCCGCGCGGGGCACGGTGGCCGCGGTTCACGTTTCGTGTATCCATGGGGTCCGCCTGACGGGTGGGTCCGCGATGGCGGGCCGCGCGACCCCGCGCGGCGCCCGCCATCCGGGAGGGCCCATGCTGCGCCGGCGCAGGCGGCGGTGCCGTGCCGGCGCGAAGCCCCGCGCCGCCGCGCGAACCGGTCGCTGCGCGGGCGCAGCGGGCTGTCGCCCGCAGGCCGTCGGCCCGCTACGTAGCGGCCTGCTGCTCGCGGAACTCGCGCGCCCGGCCGAAGTGACCGCAGCCGATGAACGGCACGGGCGGCCGCAGCGCCGAGAGGGGCGACGGATGGTTGGCCGTAAGCACCAGGTGCCGGTCGGCGTCGATCAGCGGCCGTTTCGACTGCGCGTGGGAGCCCCAGAGCATGAAGACCGCGGGCCGGTCGCCCTCGCCCACCTTGCGGATCACCGCGTCGGTGAGCTGCTCCCAGCCCTTGCCCGAGTGGCTGGCGGGCTGGGCCTCTTCCACGGTGAGGCAGGTGTTGAGCAGCAGCACGCCGTTCTTCGCCCATTTGACGAGGCTGCCGCCCGGCTCGGGCCAGGCGGGGAAGGGCTGCCCCAGATCGCGCTGCAGCTCCTTGAAGATGTTGCGCAGGGAGGGCGGCAGCTGCACGCCGGGTGCGACCGAGAAGGCCAGCCCTTCGGCCTGCCCGCGGCCGTGGTACGGGTCCTGCCCCAGGATGACCACGCGCACCGACTCGGGCGGCGTGAGTTCGAGCGCGCGCAGCGGCCGCGGCGGGAAGATCACCGCGCCCGCTTCCAGGCGCTGGCGCAGGAACAGCCGCAGCGCCTGCCCGCGCGCGCTCGCGAAGAAGTCATCGACCAGCGGCTGCCAGCCGGGCGCCACCGGCCAGTCGGCCGGGTCGGCGCTCTGCAGCTGCGAGGGCGGGGAAGGGTCTTGCGCGGAAGGGTGCATGGTCGGTGGCGGCCCGCCGCCGGGCAGGCCGGCAGCAGGGGGCGGTAAGGTGGCGGGATCAGGCGAACAGCTTCGCCAGCGCGGCCCCCGGCTCCTGGGCCCGCATGAAGGCTTCACCCACGAGGAAGGCGTGCACGTCGGCATCGCGCAGGGTTTTGACGTCCTGCGGCGTGAGGATGCCCGATTCCGCCACCAGCAGCCGGTCGGACGGCACCGCTTTGCGCAGCGAGACGGTGGTGTCCAGAGACACCTCGAAGGTGCGCAGGTTGCGGTTGTTGATGCCGACCAGCGGCGTGCGCAGCTTCAAGGCCCGGTCCAGCTCGGCGCCGTCGTGCACCTCCACCAGCGCGGCCATGCCCAGGCTGTGGGCGATCGCCTCGAACTCCGCCATCTGCGCGTCCTCCAGGCAGGCGGCGATCAGCAGGATCGCGTCGGCGCCCATCGCGCGCGATTCGTAGATCTGGTAGGCATCGACCATGAAGTCCTTGCGCAGCACCGGCAGCGCGCAGCTCGCCCGGGCCTGCTTGAGGTAGTCGGGCTGGCCCTGGAAGAACTGCCGGTCGGTCAGCACCGAGAGGCAGGCCGCGCTGACCTTGCCGTTGCCCTCGGCATAGCTCTGGGCGATGTCGGCCGGAATGAAGTCCTCGCGGATCACGCCCTTGCTGGGACTGGCCTTCTTGATCTCGGCGATCACGGCCGCCTGGCCCGCGGCGATCTTGGCGCGCAGGGCACCCTCGAAGTCGCGCGTGAGCACGCGGCTCTCGGCATCGGCGCGCATGGCGGCCAGGGGGATCTTCTTCTGGGCCGCGGCGATCTCTTCGCGCTTGACGGCCACGATCTTGTTCAGGATGTCACTCATGTTCCGGTTCTTTCTTGGAAGGGGGCGCGCTGTCCTCGTCGGCGCCCGTTTTCAGGATATGGACAAAGACGCGGTGCATCACGATGCCCGCGACGATGAACACGAGGGATACGCCGAGGGCGATCCAGGTTCCGCTGTCGCGCCAGAGGGGGCTCACCTTCGGGCCTCAGGCGCCCGCGGCCAGGGCGCGCGTGCGCTCCACGAGCTGCTCCAGCCGCGCGAGCGCCGCGCCGGAATCGACGGCCGCGCGCGCGCGGGCGATGCCGTCGGCCATGGTGGCCGCCACGTTCGCGGCATACAGCGCCACGCCCGCGTTCAGGCAGACGATCTCGCGCGCCGGGCCGGCCCCGCCGCGCAGCACCGACAGCAGCATCTCGCGCGACTGCTCGGGCGTCTCCACCTTGAGGGCGCGGTTGCTGGACATCGCCAGGCCGAAGTCCTCGGGGTGGATTTCGTATTCGGTGATCTCGCCGTTCTTCAGCTCGCCCACCATGGTGGCCGCGCCCAGGCTGACTTCGTCCATGCCGTCGCGGCCATAGACCACCAGCGCGTGCTCCGCGCCCAGGCGCTGCAGGGCGCGCACCTGGATGCCCACGAGGTCGGGGTGGAACACGCCCATGAGGATGTTCGGCGCGCCCGCGGGGTTGGTGAGCGGCCCGAGGATGTTGAAGAGCGTGCGCACGCCCAGTTCCTTGCGCACCGGCGCCACGTTCTTCATGGCCGGGTGGTGGTTGGGCGCGAACATGAAGCCGATGCCGACCTCGGCGATGCAGCGTGCGATGGCCTCGGGCGGCAGGTCGATGTGCACGCCGAGCGACTCCATCACGTCGGCGCTGCCGCTCTTGCTCGACACGCCCCGGCCGCCGTGCTTGGCGGTTTTGGCGCCCGCGGCGGCGGCCACGAACATCGCGCAGGTGGAGATGTTGAAGGTGTTGGCGCCGTCGCCGCCGGTGCCCACGATGTCCACCAGGTGGGCGGTGTCGGCCACGGCCACCTTGCGGGAGAACTCGCGCATCACCTGGGCGGCGGCGGTGATCTCGCCGATGGTTTCCTTCTTCACGCGCAGGCCGGTGACGATGGCGGCGGTCATCACGGGCGACAGCTCGCCGCGCATGATCATGCGCATGAGGTGCAGCATCTCGTCGTGGAAGATCTCGCGGTGCTCGATGGTGCGCTGCAGCGCCTCCTGGGGGGTGATGGACATGCGGAGATAGCCTTGTTCGGGGAATGCAGTGAATGCGGGGATCGGATGCGGTCAGGCACCCGGCCGCTCGGAGAGCGCGAGCTGGAGGCCGAAGCCGACGAACATCGCGCCGGCCGCGCGGTCGAGCCAGTGCATGCGGCGCTGCACCAGCGACACGCGCCGCGCCATCCAGGCGGCGGCCAGGGCCCAGCCGACGTTGACGGGAATCGCGTTGAGGTTGAAGAGCGTGCCCAGCAGCACGAAGGCGAGCGCCTTGTTGTCCGCGCCGGGGGCGATGAACTGCGGCACGAAGGCCAGGAAGAAGATGGCCACCTTCGGGTTGAGCACGTTCGTCCAGAAGCCGCCCAGGAACACCTTGCGCAGCGGCGCGGCATCCGGCGCGGCAGCGGCCCCGGCGGCACCCGCGGGTGCGCCGGCCGCCCGGGCCACGGCCGCGAGCCCGCCGCCCGGCCGGGCGCGCAGCATGCGCACGCCCATCCAGACCAGGTAGGCGGCGCCCATCCACTTGAGCGCGGAGAACGCGGTGGCCGAGGTGGCGAGCAGCGCCCCCACGCCGAGCGCAGCCGCCGCCACGTGCACGAAGCAGCCGGCCGTGATGCCCAGGCCCGCCACGATGCCCGCGCGCACGCCCGAGCGCAGCGCGTGCGTGGCGATGTAGAACACGTCGGGGCCCGGAGTGAGGTTCAGCAGCCAGCCCGCGGCGATGAACAGCAGCAGATGGTGGAAATCCGGCATGGGGTCATGCCTTGGTGCCGAGGAAGTTCTTCAGCATGGCGTGGCCATGTTCGGTGAGGATGCTCTCGGGATGGAACTGCACGCCTTCGATGGGCAGCTCCTTGTGCCGCACGCCCATGATCTCGCCGTCCTCGGTCCAGGCGGTGACTTCCAGTACCTCGGGGCAGGAGCCCTGCTCGATGGCCAGCGAGTGGTAGCGGTTCACGGTGAACTGCTCGGGCAGCCCGGCGAACACGCCCTGGCGGGTTGTGGTGATGGTGCTGGTCTTGCCGTGCATCAGCTCGCGGGCGCGGACGATGCGGCCGCCGAAGGCCGCGCCGATCGACTGGTGGCCCAGGCATACGCCCAGGATCGGCAGCTTTCCTGCGAAATGGCGGATCGCCTCGACCGACACGCCGGCCTCGGCGGGCGAGCACGGGCCGGGCGAGACGACGAGGTGGCTCGGGCTGCGCGCCGCGATCTCCTCCAGCGTGATCTCGTCGTTGCGGTGCACTTCGACCTCGGCGCCCAGTTCTCCGAAGTACTGGACGATGTTGTAGGTGAAGCTGTCGTAGTTGTCGATCATCAGGACTTTCATCGACTCGAACCTTTTGATTGGGAGAGATGGGGCGGGCGGGCCTGCCGGCCGCCCATGCGCAGGCCGGGGCGCCCGCGGTGCGGCAGGCGGGTGGGGGTGGCGGGACGGATCACCGCCATCGGAAGCGGCCGGAGGTGCCGGAGCCGGTGCCCGCGCCGGCACGGGCGAGCGCTCCTGCGCGCGTCGGCGGGGATGGCATCTGCGGGGGAAGGGGTACGGGGGGCAAGACAACTCTCCTGGGTGGAGCCGCCGTGCCGGGAGCTGGGATCAAGTCGCCACCGGTCCGGGCGGCCAACTTGCAGTCATGGGACCGCAGCGGTGCGCCGCTTCTTCAGGAGAAGCGCCACCAGGTGGCTGCGGTGAACGTTGCGTCGCGGGTCATGGTGCTCGGCCAGTCGGGTCGGGAAGGTCCGGCAGCGCGGGAGCGGCTGCGGACCGGTGTGTGGCCCAAGTGTAATGCCCGCGCGCGGCACTGTCGACCGCGGGCTCCCCTCGCGTTCCGCCCGGCTTCGCATCCCGCCACACGCCATCGCACCGGCGGCGGCGCGCGCGCGACCCGCCGAGCACAGTGGCTCCTGCGCTGGTCCACCGATCCACGATCCCTCCAGGTGGTGATGTGCCTGGGTGCGTCCAGTGCATTTCCTCCACCTCAATCTGCAGGAGTCACTGACTATGAGTGCCATCAAGAAAGCCTTCAAGGCCATCGGACAGGGTATCGAAAAAGCCGTTCACAGCGTCGGCCAGATCGCGAAAGGGATCGCCACGCTGGACCTGAAAGCCGCAGCGAAAGGATTCAAGGGCCTGGCCGACGCGGGCCTGACCATGGCCCGCGGCGCGATCAACCTGATGCCGGCGGCGATGGCGGCGAACACGCTGCTCCACGGAGCGCTGGACAAGGTGCTGAACCAGGTGCAGAAGACGGCGCAGAAAGTGGCCGATTCCGTCGTGGACAGCGTCGAGGGCGGCCTCTCCAACATCAAGGACGGCGTCGTCGCCACCGCCAAGGGCATCGCCAAGGGCAACCTCTCCAAGGCGCTCAAGGGCCTGGGGCAGATGGCCCTGGGCGCGGTGGAAACCGCATCCAACTTCGGCCCGGGCGGCGTGGCCAAGAACATGGCCCGCATGGCGGTGGACGCCGCCATCGGGCTCGCCGGACAGGAGGTGGCCAAGGGCGTGTCCAAGGTGCTGGACCCCCACGGCACCTCGCGCTTCGGCGCGCTGGCCTCCAACCTGGTGGGAGCGGCGGTGGGCGGCGGCCTGGGCGGCTCGCGCGCCGGCCACTTCGCCAGCATGGGTGAAGCGCCTGCCGGCATTCTGCGCGGCGCCGGCACCGCGGTGCGCGAGACCGCCCAGGACACCGCGGTGGACTTCGCCGCCGGACAGGTGCCGGCGCTGGCCACGAAGGTGCATGCGGCGCTGTCGCCGGACGGCGGCTCGGGACCGGCCCCGGGCATCACGCAGGCCCTCGGCGCGCCGGCCGCCCCGCCGGCGCTCCGCGGCGCGGTGGACCAATTCGTGAACCAGTCGATGGCCCGCACCGTCCTCGGCGCCCTGCCCGCCTCGCTCGGCAAGCTGAACCTGCCGGAAATGCGCGGCCTCGCCGCCCTGTCGCAGGCGCCGGACGCGGTCGCCGACGCGGTGCAGGGCCTGGGCAACGACGCACGCACGTCGGCGCGGCACATCAAGCAGCAGATGAACCAGGACATCGAAACGGCGATCGCGCGGGCCACCACCCAGGCCGCCGAATCCATGACCCAGCGTCTGCAAGAGGGCCTGCAAGGGCTGCAGGACTCGCTGGGGAACATGCAGCTGTCGATCGCCAACGTGGCCAGCGTCGCCAGCAACTCCGCGCTCGCCCCCATCCAGCAGGCCTCGCGCAGCGTGTTCGATGCGGTGGAAGCCGCCATCGGCTCGGCGGCGCGGAAAAGTGCAGAGCAGGGGCTGGCCGACCAGCTCATGCCGCAGGACGGAGACGCAATGGCGGCGCCGGCGCCGGCGCTGGCGCAGGCGGCGCTCGACACGCGCATCGGCCCCTACCAGATCCGGGCCTGACACCCGGGGCCGACCGCCGGGGGCGGCGGCATCCGCCGCCCCCCCTTCCATCCCTCTTCCCGCCCCTTCCCTCTCCTCTCCCGAAAGGACGCTTTCCATGGACGACACCCCGCTTCCCGATGACCCCGTCGCGGCCCTGGCCGTGCGGCTCGTCGACGCGATCCGCGACGACCGCCTGGACGAAGCCGAAACGCTGCTCGACGAACTGAACGCGCTCGACCCCGGCACCGAGCAGTACCTCATCTTTCCCGTGCTGATCGCCATCCAGCGCGGCTACATCACCGAGGCGCTGCAGTACCTCAACACCCTCGGCGAGGACACCGCGCCGGAACTCAAGGCGCTGTGCCTGAACATCCTGGGCGACCCGACGTGGCACTACCACGCGCAGCAGTGCCTGGAGAGCGAGGATGCGCACGTGCGCAAGGCGATGCGCCAGCTGCTGCAGATGGACGACGCCGAGGACCCGGAGCCCGCAGCGGGCACGGCCCTGGCCGCCTGAATGCCGCCGCCGTTCCTGGAAGACACCACCATGCTGACACTGACCGACCGCGCGGACCTGGGCGTGTTCTACGACGCCGATGCGCACCGCTACGGTGCGCAGGGCTATGCCGACACGGTGACGCGGGAGCGCTTCGCGCACTTCTACGCCGACTGCCCGTCCATCGGTTTCGAGGATGCCGGGCAGGCCATCGGCGGCATCCTGTTCGACGGCGAGGAGGCGCACATCGCCGTGCTGCCGTCGCACCACGGGCGCTGGGCCCTGCTGCTCAAGCCCGCCCTGCAGTGGCTGTTCACGCTCCGGCAGGACATCACCGTGGCCGTGGAGCGGGACAACGCCCGCTGCCTGCGCTTTCTCGACCGGCACGGCTGGCAGCGCGTGGGCGAGCGCGACGGCGATGTGCTGTACCGCCTGGTTCCCCAGGGAGGCACGCGCAAGACCGCCTATCCGTTCCGGCGCACGGCGCGCGGCAGCGCACCCGCGCCATCGGCGGGCGCATCGCCATGCACGCCGACGCAGTGAACCGGGGAGGCCCGCTGCCCGCGCCGCCGGCCGCCATGCCCGCGGCCTGGCGCAGCGGCGCGACCCGGCTCGTGCCGTGCGGCGGCCGGCCGGGCGTCCAGCTCCGGCTGGTGCCGCTGGTGGAACCGCCCCTGCTGCAGGGAGACGGCTTCCCGCAGGCCGCGGGCCTCTGGGTGTCGTCGCAGCTGCGCACGCCGTGCGCAACCGCGCAGCTCGCACGCATGCACATCGCCCTGCAGGGGCTGCTGCTGCGCATGGAAGCGCTGGCGGGCGGACGTGCTCCCGCGTCCCACCCCGGCCTGCGCATGCTGGTGGAAGGGCGACTCGCGCACGTGTACGCCGGCACCTCCGACTTCCTGCTGCTGACCGGGGGGAGCGGCTCCCGCGAGGACGCCCCGGGCTGGCCCGTGGGCATCGCCCCCGGAAACGACTGGCTGGTGGTGGACGTGGCGCAGGCCTTCCAGGACACCCGGCCCACGCCGGCACTCATCGCCGGCCTCGCCCACATCGCCGAAATGCCCCTGCCCGCGCGGCGCAGGACGACGGCGCACGGCAGCGCCCAGGCCCTGCTGCTGGAGGGCGCCCGGCAACTGCTGGTGCAGGCCCTGCGGGGCGGCCCGGACGCGGCGCTGCCGCCTTCCGCCGCAGCCCTGGCAGCGCGGTTCGGCGCAGGCGACCTGGTGCAATGGCTGCTGACCGACCGGCCGCTCGCTGAGGCACGGCCGCAGCGGCCCCTTCACCCCCCGGGCGCGGGATACAGATCGAGCACCTTGCGCACGTAGTCGAGGGTTTCGCGGTAGGGGGGCACGCGGTAGCCGTGGCGGATGACCGCGCCCTCGCCTGCGTTGTAGGCCGCCAGCACGAGATCGGTGCGGCCGCCGAAACGGTCGGTCAGGAAGCGCAGGTAGCGCACCCCCACGTCCACGTTCACCGCGGGGCTCAGGATCTCTTCCTCCGTCGCGGCACCGAAGCGCGCCGCCGTGGCCGGCATGAGCTGCATCAGGCCGATCGCGCCCTTGGGCGAACGGGCATGCGGGGCATAGCCCGATTCGACCTGGATGACCGCCCGCACCAGGTGGGGATCGACGGCATGGCGCTGCGCGGCCGACTCGATGAGGGGCGCGAGCGCGTCGGCCCGGCGGCTGATGCCGGCCACGGAGCCGCCATCGCCGCCGCCCGTGGGGCCCGCCCTGCGCGCTTCCGGCGCGCCCCGTGGCGCACGGGCGTGGATTACGCGCACCGGCAGCGCGGGCCAGGCGGGCGGAGGCACCTCCGCGGCGGGCGCCCAGGAAGCCGCTGCGCAGGCACTGCCGATCGAAGGAAAGCGCCGGGCGATGTCCGAGCCCACCACGAGCACGTCCGATCCGCCGGGCAATTGGCAATCGTACGCACCCGCCGCCAGAGCGGCGCCCGCCGCCATGCCGGCGCAGAGCGCCAGGGCCCGGCGCACGCCCCCCGCGATGCGCAGCGGCGCCGCCATCACACCACCTCCAGACGGGCCAGCCAGGGGGCGCGCTGCGCGATGCCGGCCGGGCCGCCGTGCCGCAGCGCCTCGCGCAGCTGCCGCAGGGTTTCGGGCGTCCACTCGCTGGCCAGCCCCGAGGCGCCGCAGACGAGATGCCGCGTGCCGTCGGCGCCGCCCCGCTCCAGCACGGCGGCATTGAAGCCCTGCACCGACGCCCGCGCCCCGCGGCGCAACGCGGCAGGCAGCGCGGGCATCACGGCATTGCTGGATGCCAGCAGCATCAGGGCGTCGTGCACCGTGCGGGCCGGCACGCCGGCCAGCGGCGGCTGGAGCATCACCGCGCGCAGGGGAACGGGCGCCGCGCACACGGCGTCGAGCAGCGCGCCGCAGGCGGCCTCGCCCAGCCATTGCGACACCAGCCGCAGGGCCGCGCCGTCCGGCACCGCGCCGCGGGGCACTGCGAGGATCCATTCCTGGTCCAGCAGGCAGCGCTCGGCCTCGGCCGGCGCGAGCGGCTCGGGGCCGCGCACGAACAGGTCGCGCCGGAACGATCGGTCGAGGCCGTAGTCGCGCAGCGTCTCGCGCAGCACGGGGTCGTGGATCGATGCCAGCAGTGCCGCCAGTTCCGCGGGCAGGCAGGCCGCGTCCACCTGCTCGGCGAGCAGCGCCGGCACGGCGAACTGCAGCCCCGCACCGGCGAGTTCCTGCGCCACCTGGTGGAAGTACAGGGGGTGCGAATCCGGTCCCACGTATTCGTGCAGCGCGTAGTGCGGGCCGTCGGCCCGCGCATGCGCCAGCCGCCGGGCCACGGCCGGGTGCGCCTGCAGGTAGCCGCCTTCGCCGCAGTCCGCCAGGCGCTGGATGAAGTCGAGCGCGCCCTGCAGCTGGCCGGCGGCGTCGGTGCCGGCGCCGCGCTCCGCCACGCGCCCGGCGTGCAGATGGAACAGCTCGCGCAGCGGCAGCAGCGGTGCCCACCCGGGCAGCGCGTTGTAGCTCACGTACACCACGCCGCCAGGCCTGAGGCGCCGCTCGATGAAGCGCACGATCGACTGCCGCAGCGCCGGCGAGATCCACGAATACACGCCGTGCATGACGATGCAGTCCATCATGGGCAGATCGCGGTCGGGCAGCACATCGAAGCCGTCCTCGAACAGCTCCACGTTCTCCAGCCCGGCATCGCGCGCCAGGCCCCGCGCATGGGCCACGTGCGCGGGATGGAAGTCGTTGCCGAAAAAGCGCATGTGCGGAAACGCGGCCGCGTTGGCGAGCAGCGACACCCCGAAGCCCATGCCCAGCTCGAAATAACACAGCGGGGCCTGCAGATCGGGCGCGCGCAGGCCGCGGGATGCGAGCGCGGCAGCGATCACGCCGGGGGACAGGATTTCGTAGTAGCCGTGGGTATAGACCAATGGGTTGGCCGCGGTGCGGGGGAGTGACATCGTCGTTCCTTGTGTCGGGAAAAAAGGGCCCGCCCCATTCCAAACGGCGGCTCCACGCGCGCCGATCCCGCGGTCGAAGCGATGGCCCGAAAGGCGAAACACCCTGCCGCGCGCTGCACGGCGCCCTGCCGGGGCGCAGCCCGCGGCGGACCGACCGCGCGCGGCAGGGCTTCGCACCCGCTCGCTCGGCTTCGCATCCCGCTGGGCGCAGGCGGCACCCGGCACCTACTCTTTCCCCCAAGCGCAGATGCCCTTCACCGGAGAACTTGAGTGATGCACCGACTCCCCCCCCACGCCGCGCGCCGCTCCCCCGGCGGCCTGCACGGCGGCGCCATCGCCATCGCCGGCGCTCTGCTCGCCCTGGGCACGGCGGGCCTGCCGTTCGCCCCGGCCGCCGAAGCCTCGCCGCTCAAACTGAGCACCGCGCTCGCAGGCCCTGACATGGCGGACGCCCGGCCTGCCGGCGCCTCCCCGGCACAGGCGCGCCACAAGCGCCAGGCCACGGCCCAGACGCTGGCCATGGCGTCCGCGGGCGCCGCCACCGACGCCGCGGCGGCACCAGCCGCCCCCGCCCCCGCCTTCACCGCGCCCGTGCCGGTCCCGCCCAATCCCGCGGGACGTTCACTGGAGACGCTCAACACCGCCACGCGCGCCGCCGAGCCCTGGAGCCGCGGGCAGTTCCTCTACCGCGCCGAGAACAAGCGCCTGGCGGACGTGCTGCAGGACTTCGCCGCCAGCCAGGGCATTCCGGCCGTGGTGGCGGACGGCCTGGACGGCACCGTCAACGCCAACTTCGACGCCCGGCCCCGCGATTTCCTGGACACCATGGCCCGCGCCTACAACATGCTGTGGTACTACGACGGCTCGGCGCTCTACTTCTACCCGGGCAAGGCGATCCAGAGCCGCCTCTTCCGCATCAAGGGGTTCAGCCGCGACCAGCTCACCGGCATGCTGCAGGCGCTGAACGTGGGCGACAGGCGCTACCCCATCCGCTACGACGCCGTCAGCAGCACCATCTACGTGTCCGGCCCGCCGCGGCACGTGGAGCTGGTGACGTCCGCCCTCGACGCGCTGGATGCCGGCGTCACCGCGAACGCCGAGCGCACGGTGCGCGTCTTCCGCCTGCAGTTCGCGTCCGCCAGCGACCGCAACCTGGGCGCCGCCACCGTGCCGGGCGTGGCGTCCACCCTGCGCAGGCTCTACGGCAACGAGGGCGCCAGCAACAACGGGCTCGCGGCGTCGCAGGCGGCGACGGCCGAGGCGATCGAGAAGATCGAGCAGCAGACGCGCCGCAAGATGGGCGCCTACGTTCCCGTGCCCGCGGCCAACCAGTTCCTGCCGCCGCTGCCCCGCGCCAACGCCGACGAGGGAGCGCGGCCGGCGATGCCCGTGTCCCTGCCCTCGGCCTCCTCGTCCGCGGCCACCAAGGCCGAGGACCCACCGCCCCGCTTCGAAGCCGACGAGGGCACGAACGCGGTGGTGGTGTACGGCCGCGCCGACCGCATGAGCGAGTACGAGGCGCTGATCGGCCGGCTCGACCAGCGGCCGCAGCTCGTCGAGCTGGAGGCCACCATCATCGAGGTCAACTCCGACAGCGTGGACGCCCTGGGCGTGAACTGGTCGCTGCGGGCCGGAACGAGCACGGTCACGGCCGGCCTGCCGGTGCCCGCGTCGCCCGCCGCGCTCAGCACCATCGTGCTGGACGCGGGCCGCCACCTGCTGGCCAGCATCAACGCGCTGGAGGCCCAGGGCAAGGCGCGCATCCTCTCCAAGCCCTCGGTGCTCGGCGTGGCCAACCGCGCCGCGGTGATGCGCGAGAAGCGCGTGGCCACCGTGCGCGTGGCCGGCAACCTGGAGGCCAATCTCTTCCAGATCGAGGCCGGCACGCTGCTGCAGATGACGCCGCAGGTGACGGCGGTGGACGGCCGCAACACCATCAAGCTCAGCCTCTACATCGAAGACGGCGCGTTCGAGGCGAACTCGGTGGACCAGATCCCCATCGTCAAGAAGACCGAGATCCGCACCGAGGCCCATGTCCGCGAGGGCGAGAGCCTGCTGATCGGCGGCATCACCATCGAGACGGAGAACACGCAGAACAACGCGGTGCCGGGCCTGTCGAAACTGCCCGTGGTGGGCGGCGCATTCCGCAACACGGAGCGCACCACCAGGCGCACCGAACGGCTGTTCCTGATCACGCCCCGCGTGATCGCGCAGGGCGCACCGGCCGTCGATGTCGCACTCTCTTCGGAGGTTCGCAAGCCATGAAGCAGCTTCGTATCCTGACCGGCCAGCATGCCGGCGCCCGCATAAATTTGACTCCAACGCGCCACCACCTCGGCGCGGACGACACGGCGGACATCCAGCTCCTGGACTGGACCGCCGACCCGATGGTGATCGATGCGGGAGACGACGGCATGGTGCGCATCGCAGCGGAATCCGCAGAGGCCGCAGGCCCCGGCGACGTGCTGGAGGACTTCGCTCCCCGGCGCTTCGGCGACGTGGTGCTGTGCGCAGGGCCCGCGGCCGGCGCCTGGCCTGCGGATGCGGACATCATCGCCCGCCTCTCGCTGCCCGCCGCCCCGGCCCCGGCAGCCCCCGCCGGCAGACCCCGCGCCCTGTGGCCGCGCATCGCCTTCGCCGCGCTGGGCACGGCCCTCATGACGGCCGCTCTCGGCGCCGCGGTCTCGCCGCTCGGTCCCGTGCCGGCCGCGCGCCTGCCGGCGCCCTCCGTGGCATCTCCCGAGACACTGCGGATCCGCGTGGAACGGGCGCTGGAAGGGACTTCCGTCGCAGGCTACGAAGTGCTCGACCAGGGCGACGGCGTCGTGGTGCGCGGCCTGCTGCGCCAGCCGTCCGACGCCGACGCACTGCGCCAGCGCCTCGCGGCCTTCCAGGGCGAGCGCATCGTTCAGTCGTTCGCGCCGGCCACCGAGGTGACCCAGAGCATCGCCGACGCGCTGGGCCAGCCCGGCCTGCGCGTCAGCCACCAGGGCAACGGCTACTTCGTCGTCAAGGGCGAGGTGTCCGACCTCTCCACGCTGCGGCAGACCGCCTCCCGCGTGGCCACCGATCTGGCACCGCTCGTGCGCAGCATCGAGGTGGCCGCCACGCAGCGCCCCGCCAAGGGCCAGCCCGCCATGAGCGCGCTCATGGAAACCGACGGGCTGCAGTACATGCAGACGCGCGACGGCGTGAAGCACCTCTCGCTCACCCCCGGCCGCCGGCATGCCTCCGCCGACCCGCAGGAATTCTTCCGCTAACCCCCCCCAAGGACTGCCACACCATGAACGCATCCATCGAATCCACCCTCTTCAGCGACCTGGAGAACCTCGAGAAGGCCCTGAGCCAGGACCTGAGCGGCGACCATGCGCGCGCCATGATCCGGTACTTCGGCGAGGCCGCCCGGGAAAGCGGCACGATGAAGGCGCAGGCCCGCATCGACGCCGAACGGCAGCTGATCGGCCAGCTGGAGAACGCCTTCGAGGCCTCGCAGCGCGTGATCCGGAAGATCTGGGAAACGCTGCACGGCGCGGCGCTGGCGGTGTAAGGGGAGCCCCGGAAATGCGCCACGCCCACCCCGCCTTCGCCCCTGCTGCGCACGCAGCGCCCGCGGCACGCTCCGAGCCGTATCCGGCGATCTACCGCAACCTCATGAGCACCTCGCTGCTCGGCACGGTGTACCGCGTCGGCGACGACGCGGACACGATCAGCCGGGCGGTCGAGGCCACCCTGGAGGACCGGAGCACCTACCGGCTCTATCGCAGCATCGTCCTGGCCATGGCCGGGCAGCGCGGCGAAGAGCGCGAGCAGCTGCAGCAGCGGGTGGACTCCCACCCGGACGATGGCGCGAGCAAGGTCGCGCTGGCCCTCACGCTGCTCTTCGAGGGCGACCCCGACTGGCGCCACTGGATCGACAACGTGCTGGCGACCAGCGCGGACCAGCCGGTGCGCCAGGCGGCCCAGGGGGTGCTGCAGTTCCTCGGCCGGGGATTTCGGCCGGCCGTGCATTGAAAGGCCGCATCGCCGCTGCGATGCAAAGGTTCGGCGCCCGGGTCGGCCGGGCGCCTCCTGAATGGAAACCGCATTGGCGCGGGGTCCGTCAACCGCGGTGACACCGCAATTTTCTTCAACCAAGGAGTTCCTCCATGCCATCCATCTCTTCGCTCGGCTCCGCCGCCTACACCGGCAGCACGATCGCCTCCTCCGTGGGCAGCAACCTGCAGGGCACGGCGCCCTCCATCGCGGCGACCGGCAACACCATCGCCATGCAGGAAACCTACATGCAGCAGCAGGAAGCCCTCACCCAGGCCGGCATCGCCAACATGGCCCGCCAGGCCCAGCTGAACTTCCAGAAGGAAATGGCGGAACTGAACGCCAAGACCATCGGCGCGCTGGCCAAGTCCCTGTCCGGCCTCGCTCCGCAGTGACGCCTGCCGAATGAAGACGCGGCGCGGCGGCAAAGGCCGGCGCGCCAACCGAATGGAGGCCGCAGGGTGCGGCCTTCGCCAACCGCGGCAACGCCGCAATTTCTTCAAGGAGTGTTCCATGCCTCTCAACTTCAACAATCGCGGCCCCTCCACGTCGTCCTCCACGTCGAGGGCGGGCTCTGCCGCCTACACCGGCAGCACGATCGCCTCCTCCGTGGGCAGCAACCTGCAGGGCACGGCGCCCTCCATCGCGGCGACCGGCAACACCATCGCCATGCAGGAAACCTACATGCAGCAGCAGGAAGCCCTCACCCAGGCCGGCATCGCCAACATGGCCCGCCAGGCCCAGCTGAACTTCCAGAAGGAAATGGCGGAACTGAACGCCAAGACCATCGGCGCGCTGGCCAAGTCCCTGTCCGGCCTCGCTCCGCAGTAATGCGCCACACCCGGCCATGCGGCTCCACGGCCGCATGGCCTGGGCCGGGCCCGAAGATTTTCTCCCCGAGGAAACCCCATGCATGCCCCCGATGCCGCCCCGGCGCACGCGCCCGCCTCCGGCCGCCTCCTGCCGACCGCGCCGAACGCATCCCCCACCCTCTTCAGAAAGACCGCGCCATGACCCCCCAACTGTCCCGTCAAGAAGTGGTCGCGGGCCTCATCCATCTCGCGGCGGCCGCCGTCGAGCGCGAGCTGACCGACGACGCCGACGACATCCTCCAGGGCGCGCGCATCCTGCGCCCGCGCCTGCAGGAGCTGGACCTGCTGGAAGGATGGATCTGCATCCAGCGGGGCCAGGTGGCCGAATGCGCCCGGCTGATGCGCAATGCGGAGAACAGTCCCACCCTCTGGGGCATGGCCAAGGCCCTGATGGCGCGGTGCCAGTACTTCCTCAAGGACCCGGCCTGGCGGATCAGCGCCGAGGAAGTGGCGGCGCACTGCAAGGACCCGTCCGCCCTGTACATCGTGCAGCGGCTTCTCTCGCACCAGGGCACGGGCAGCGGCGACGGCGACAGCACCCCGGACACGGGCGGCGCCGCCGCGCCCCAGCGGCTGCAGGCCACACCGATGGCGCAGGGCGCAGCCCCTGCCAACCCGCTCGCCGACCCTTTCGTATTCCAGTTGCGCGCCTGACCCCCGGCCGCACCCCTGCCCAGGAGCCCGCCATGAACGCCCTTCCATTGCCCGTATCCTCCGCCGCGGCCATCGATGCAGGGGCCGTCCAGCCCGGCAACCTGAACGCCCTGGCAGAAAAATTCTCGCGCCTGATGGAAGGCGCGGGCACCTCGTCCGCCACCGATGCTTCGCCGGACTCCACCGTGGGCAGCGCCCTGCTCCACCAGGACGAATCGATGCGCAAGTCGCTGCAGGACATGCACGCCCTGGCGCACGCGCAGAAGGACGGATCGCTCAACGACATCGATCTCACGTCCCGGCAGGTCGAACTGATGTACCGCATGTCCACCATGCAGTTCCAGTTCAATGCCATGGTGTACCTCGCCCAGGGCGCCAAGAGCGGCCTGCAGACGCTGATGCGCAACCAGTGACGGACGCACGCCATGGCCTCCCACCTCCCCTCCGCGTCCGGCCGCCGCGCCGGCCTGCGCCGCTGGCTGCTCCCGCTGCTCCTGCTGCTGGCCCTGGCCGGCTGCAAGAGCGACCTCTACACCAAGCAGACCGAATCCGACGCCAACGACATGGTGGCGGCGCTGCTGGAGAGCGGCGTCGACGCGGGCAAGGCCACGTCGGACGCCGGCAAGACCTGGAACGTGCAGGTCGACAAGGAAGATGTCGTGCGCTCGCTGGCGGTGCTGCGGTCGTACGGACTGCCGCGCGAGCGGCACGTCACCCTCGGCGAGATGTTCAAGAAGGAAGGGCTCATCTCGACGCCGACGGAAGAGCGCGTGCGCTTCATCTACGGCGTGGCCCAGCAGCTGGAAGCCACGCTGTCGCAGATCGACGGCGTGGTCACCGCGCGGGTGCACATCGTGCTGCCGAACAACGATCCGCTCGCCTCCACCGTCAAGCCGGCGAGCGCTTCGGTCTTCATCAAATACCGTGAGAACGCCAATACCGCCGGCCTGACGGCGGGCATCAAGAACATGGTGGCCCGCAGCGTGGAAGGGCTGACGTACGAGAACGTCACGGTCACGCTCGTACCGGGCATGCCCATCGGGCCGGCGCCCGCGCCCGTCCGCAATCCGTCCCAGGCCGGGATGTGGGCCGCGCTGGGAGTCGCCCTGGCGCTGGTGCTGGGCGCCGCGGCGGGCTGGATCGCCTGGAAGCGTCCCGGCTGGCTGCCCGGCAGGCGCAGCCGCGGCCCCGCGGGCGCCGACGGCGACGCCGCGCCGGAGAAGTCTCCCGCGCCCTCCCGGAGGCTCGCAGGATGAGCCGCGCCCAGGACCTCGCGCGGCTCGCCGGCGAGCTGCAGGCGCGCATCGAGGCGCTGCCCGACCACGTGGACCCGAGCTGGCTCACCCCCCCGGGTCCGGCCGGCTCCGCGGCCGGCGCCTCCGCGGCGGTCCCGCCGGAGATCCGGGGGGCCGTCTCCCAGGGCTGGTTCCTGCGGCTGTGCGACACCCTGCCGCCGCTGGACCTGCTGGAAGACAGCGGCGCGCGCCTCGCGCTGATGGACCGGTCCTCGCTGCTGGCGCGCCTGTGCGCGCTCGCCCTGATGGGCCGCCCGGGCGTGCTGCGCTGCTGCGTGCAGCGCAATGCCCGCCTGGCACTGCAGCAGTCCCTCGGTCCTGCGTTCGCGGTGCTGCGCGCGCGCGACGGCGGCCCCGCCGTACCGCCGGAGGTGGCCGGTTGGCCGCCCATCGCCTGGTCCTGGGTGGGCTACCGGGAGCTGGCGCGCGCGGGCACCTGGCCCGACCGCGGCCTGCGGCGCATGGTGCGCCTCGCCCTGCCCGCATCGCGCGCCGACGCGCCCCGCCCCCGCATGGTGCCGCGGGCCTCGACGGCCGCCCGTGACCGGCTGCGGGCCCTCGAAACCCTCTTTGCGGGAGATTCCCCATGCTGATCTGGTCCTCGCCCCGGGGCACGAGCCTGCAGGCGCATTCCGGCATCCTGCGGGCCGGCGATTTCGACACGGCATCCGATGCGCTGGCCATCCTCGATCAGGCGCGGGAAGAGCGCGAGCACCTCGCGGCGCAGGCGCGGCAGGACGCCGCCGTGCTGCTGGCACGCGCACGCGCGGAGGCCGAGCAGCTGCGCGCCGACGCCGCGGCGGAAGCCGTGGACCTGGTGGCGCAGACCACCGCCCAGGCCTCGGAGGAATTCGTGCGCCGCTGGCATGCGCAGCTCGCGGACCTGCAGGCGTCCAGCGAGGCGGCCATGGCGCGCATGGAACAGCGGCTGGCCGCCATCGTCACCACCGCGGTACAGCGCATGGTGATGGCGGAGCCGCGCGAAGCGGTGATGCGCCGGGCAGTGCTCACCCTGCGCGACACGATGAGCGAGGCGCGCGCCGCCAGGCTGCACGTGCATCCCGACGACGTGCCCGCAGCCCGGGCGGCCCTGTCGGTCGTCGAGGGCGACCCGGATGCGCCCCGCGTACAGATCGAGGCCGACCCGGACATCGCGCCCGGCAGCAGCATCTTCGAGACCGACATGGGCCGGCTCGACACCAGCCTGGCCGTGCAGCTGCAGGGCCTGCGCAGCGCACTGGAGGGCGCCGTACGCATCGCCCTCTACGAACGCGTCGGCGTGCCGGGGGAGCGGACCGGCGGCGGTGGGAACGCGGGCCACGCCCCGGCACCCGGCGGCCTCGCGAATTAGGCACCCATTTCCCAGCACGCCGCACCGCGGCAACGGAGACGATGATGGACGACGTCAGCGAGATTTCCCGCATCGCGCGCTGGATGGAGCGCGAAGTGGCCTCCGCCCCCCTGGCGCGGCGCAGCGGCAAGGTATCCGAAGTGGTCGGCACCCTGATCCGGGTGACCGGACTGGATGCCAAGCTCGGGGAGCTGTGCCACGTGCTGGACGAGCACGGCGGCCTCCTGCAGGCGGCCGAGGTGGTGGGTTTCTCCGGGGGCCAGGTCATCCTCTCGCCCTTCGGCCCGATCCTGGGGGTTCGCAGCGGCTCCGCCGTGGTGGGCCTGGGCGACGTGCTCTCGGTGCCCGTCGGCCCCGAGCTGCTGGGCCGGGTCATCGACAGCCTCGGCCAGCCGATCGACGGCAAGGGCCCGCTCGGCTGCCACGGGACGCGCCCCATCTTCGCGCTGCCGCCCAGCCCGATGGAACGCGCGCTGATCGAAAGGCCGCTCGCCACCGGCGTGAAGGCCATCGACGGCCTGCTCACGCTCGGGGAGGGCCAGCGCATGGGCATCTTCGCGCCCGCCGGCGTCGGCAAGAGCACGCTGATGGGCATGCTCGCGCGCGGCACCCAGTGCGACGTGAGCGTGATCGCACTGATCGGCGAGCGCGGCCGGGAGGTGCGCGAATTCGTCGAATTCATCCTCGGCGAGGAAGGCATGGCACGCTCCGTGGTGGTGTGCGCCACCTCGGACCGGTCCTCCAGCGAGCGCGCCAAGGCAGCCCACGTGGCCACGGCCGTGGCGGAGTACTACCGCGACCAGGGCCTGAAGGTGCTGCTGATGATGGATTCGCTCACCCGCTTCGCACGCGCGCAGCGCGAGATCGGCCTCGCGGCGGGCGAACCGCCGGCGCGCCGCGGCTTCCCACCCTCGGTCTTCGCGGAAATCCCGCGCCTGCTGGAGCGCGCCGGCATGGGTGCGCGCGGCTCCATCACCGCGCTCTACACCGTGCTCTACGAGGACGAGAGCGGCAACGACCCGATCTCGGAGGAAGTGCGCGGCATCCTGGACGGCCACATGATCCTCTCGCGCAAGATCGCCGCGCGCAACCAGTACCCGGCCATCGACGTGCTGGGCAGCCTCTCGCGCGTGATGTCGCAGATCGTGCCGCGCGAGCACCAGCAGGCCGGCGGGCGCTTGCGGCAGCTCATGGCCAAGTACGACGAGATCGAACCCCTGGTGCAGATGGGTGAATACCGGCCCGGCAACGATCCGCTCGCGGACGAGGCCATGGAAAAGCACGCGGCGATCCGCGACTTCCTCAACCAGTCCACGTCGGACCTGTGGGAATTCGCGGATTCGGTCGATACGCTGGCGCGCGTCGCGGGCTGACGGCCCGGTGCCCGCCGCGGCGCTGGCGGGCACGCCGCGAAAAAAGGCCGCGCCGGAAGCCGGTGCGGCCAGAAGAGAGGAAGAAGCATCCGCCTGCGCAACGCGCACGCACGCACGGGCGGGCCGGCGGAGCGGTGTTCAGGCGTTATCGGTGTCGCGTGCCGCGGGCAGGCGGCGGTCTTCCGCGCTGCGCACCGCGCCCTCGGCCTGCCAGGTCGAGGTGATGGTCTTGTAGTGCACCGCAGACAGCACGCTCAGCGCGCCGTTGGTCAACAGGGAACTGACCCCGGTGGGCAGGCCCTTGGTGACGACCGCCATCACCTCCCCCATGGAGTTGAGGTGGTTGATGATCGCCAAGCGCGTCGCGGCGTGGTCCTTCAGGCGGCCGAAATCATTGGGTTTGATGTGTGGCGCCAGCACCTGCTGCGAGCCTGCCTGGTTCGCTTCCTGCTGGCTCACCGCGAACCAGTCCGACGTTTCCAGCGCCGTGTTGAGGGCGGCCTTCACGCCGATCATCTTCGCGGTGGCGCGGATGGCTTCCGGCACGGACAGCCCCTCCACCATTTCCCCGCGCAACACATTGCGCACGTCGCCGGCCGTCACGCCCGTGGACGAGACCGCCGACAGGCCCACCTTCATGCCCTGGGGCAGCACCAGGGGAGGCAGCACGCTCCAGGCATAGGCGGTCGCCATGTTCGAGCCGCCGTAGAGCATCGCCGCACCGGCGAGGTAGTTGCCGCTGACCCCGTGGCTGCCGTCGATCTTGACCATGCCGAACTTCGACTGGATGCTGTCGCGCATCAGCGCGTAGACGATCGTCTTGGCCTCGCTGGCGATGCTGGAGGCGGCGAACGAGCTGTCGCCCCGGAGCATCCCGTGGACCGCGAAGCCCACGTTCACCATCAGCGAGGTCACCTGCAGCGCCACCACGCGGTCCGAGTGCTGCTGCTGCTCCTTGCGCAGCGCGGCCTGCTCCTGCGGTGTCTTGCCCGCCCATTCCTGCGGGCTCAGCGCATGGAATCCCCGCGCCGCCTCGTCGGGATTGCGCTTCTCGCGCACCTGGCGCAGCGCCTGCAACGACATGTTGATGACGCCCATGCCCAGTTCCACGCCCAGCAGCGCGCCGGCCGGCGCCCGGCGCAAGCCCGCGATCATGGCCTCCGCGGCCACCTCGCGCACGACCGTGGAGAACCCCACGGCCACGCCCTGGTGGACCAGATGGCCGAGCGCCGCCTTGGGAAGGCGCAGCACGGCGCCGCTGCCCCGGCTCCACGCGGACGCGATGTGGCTGCGGGCCAGGGTGGCCGGCGCCACGGCGGTCCGGCCGAGCGCCGCGGCGCCGTGCAGCGCGGCGCTTCCGGCGCCAGCGGCGTGGCGGGCCAGGTCCGCGAGAGCCTGGCGATTCAGTGCCGCCTGGGTCCTGCGGCGCAGCGCGGCGGCCGCACCCCGACGCGCGCTCTGCTGCGCGGGCGCGCCGGACGGCTCCGTGGCGGCGGCCTCGATCCCGCCCGCCCGCGATGCCTCCTCCGCACCTGGCTCCACCTCGTGCTCGGGCACCGCTTCGTGGCGGAGGGAATTGCGCGCATCGCGCTGGAAGGCGGCGCTCTGCGACGGCCCGCCCCAGTCCGAGAAGGCGCTGAAGTAACCCGAATCCGAACCGATGGACATATCGTCGGACCGCTGGCTGCGGATGTCCCACAGCGGTACATCGGCGCCTTCGCCAGGCAGTGCGCCACGGGGAGCGGGAGCGGCCGCGGAAGCGGTCCTTCTGCCGGAGTTGCGCGACGGCGGCGCATTGCCCGGCTCATGCCGCAGGCTGCGGCTGCCCGCCGGTGCCGCGGAGCCGCCCTCGCGCGTGCCCGCACTCTTTTCGGCACGGGAGGTGGAACCGGAACGGCGGGTGGAAGCGATGGGATCCATGGTGTCACACCTGTCTGATGGCGACGGAGTCCGCCGGAAGGGGGGAAAGGGAAGGGGCCTGGGCGGTCGCGGAGCAGGGCACCCCGAACGCCTGGGCGAATGCGCCGAGCTGCCGCACGGCGTCGGCGAGCGACCCGGCATCGGCCAACGACCAGCGCCGCAGCAGTACGGGACCGGCCAGTCCCAGCGCGAACGCCACGCCGGCACCCACGAAGAGCTGGATGTTGGCGGCCAGTGCCGCATGGGCGCGGTCGGCCTGGGCGAGGTAGTCCGCGCCCAGGTCCACCGACAGCAGCAGCGCCTGCTCGCCGGGATCGGCGGCCACGGCGATGGTGAGCTGCTGCAGTTCGAAGCGCCCGGTGCGCGCGGCCTCGCGGGCCTGCGCCGCGCTGGCGCCCAGCAACAGCGCGGCATCGCGGACCAGCCCCTGCGCATGGGGGGATGCGTCGAACTCCTGCACGGGCGCGGGCCGGCCATGCACCGGGCCATGGACCGCGGCGCTCACGCGGACGCCCCCCTCGGGAGCGCGCTTTCCGCCAGCGCCTCCGCGCCTTCCGCGACGGCCTTGCACAGAGAGAGCATGCCGTCGAACTGCGCCGCCAGCGTGCGCGCATCGTCCAGCCCGGGGTCGAGCGGCATCAGCAGCAGCGCGTCGCCGCCCGGATCCAGGCTGAAGATCCACGGCGCCGTCAGGAGGGCCTGCCCGTTGGCCAGCAGCAGGGCCTCGTTCCAGCGGGAAGGGGTGACGCTGTCGGGACGGGGCATCTGGGCGGTGGCCAGCCAGCGCCCGCTCTCGTTACCGGCTGCCGCGGCGACGGACAGCAGGACGCCGTCCACCTGGATGGCGCCGTGCGCCGCGAAGGCGCGGGCGGCGGTGTCGTCCGCGCCCATTCTGCGGACGGCGGCCTCCGCGCACGCGCGGCGGCCGGGGGAGAGGGAACTCTGCAGAGGCGCGAGGGCGCCGGGTGGTTCAGCAATATCGGTGGACATACGCTTCCCGCGTCGATCGGATGGTGGTGGTGGGGACGGCCCGGCGGACGGCCCGCGCACCGGCAGGCCATGGCGCAGGCCACTGGAATGCATCCTATGGACGCGGTTGCGGCACGGCCCGCTGCGCACGAAGCCACCTCCCAGAAAGCGAAGCCGCCGTCCGTGGCCTGCCGGAAGGCCATGGACGGCGGGGTCGGGTACCGGCAGGAAAAACGCCCGCCCCGCCGCGAACGGACGGGGCGGGCGGAGGTGCCGCGCGGTGGTCGGCTCAGGCGCGGGAAGAGTCGGCAGAGTCCTGCACCGGCGGCGGCTGCGTTGCGGCGGCACCGCCGTTGGCGGCGCCTTCGTTGCCGGATTTCTTGGCCGTCAGCGTCTCGAGCAGCTTCAGCAGCACTTCGAGGATCTTCTGGATCTGCTCCTGCCCGTTGTTGCCCTTGGCGAGGTCATCCACGCCACGGTTGTCGCCCTTCGACACATCGTCCAGCAGCTTCTGGATCTGTTCGGCCGGGCTGCCGCCCGCCGCGCCCTGGGCACCGCCGGACGGATCCCCCGCGGCGGGACCAGGGCCGGCGGGCGCGCCGCCGCCAGCGGGAGCAGCGCCGGACGGAGCGGCGCCAGAGGGCGCGCCGCCCGCGGGAGCACCGCCGGCTGCGGGCGCACCGCCACCGGCACCGCCGCCCTGCGAGTCCTTGCCCTTCTGCGCCGTCTGGAGCAGCTGGATCAGCTGCTGCAGCAACTGCATCAGCTGATCGATCGAGGAGCCCCCCTTGTCGCCTGCGCCGTTCGTGCCCGACGGACCGGACGTACCCGAAGTGCCCGACGGACCCGAAGTGCCCTCGCCGCCGTTCTGTCCCCCCTTGTGGAGCAGCAGCTCCAGCAGTTGCTTGACCAGCTCACCGACGTCGTCCGCGCCACCGCCATTCGCGTCGCTGGTCCCGCCCGTCGCGGCCGGGCCGCCGGCATTGCCCGCACCACCGGCATTGCCCGCACCACCCGTGCTGCCTGCGGGGCCGGCGCTGCCCGCGCCATTGCCGCTCCCGGAACCGCCCGTGCTGCCCGTGCCGCCGCCGGCCGGCGATGCGCCGGTGAGCGATTCGAGGCCCTTCATGAGGTCCTTGGCGAGCTGGTTGAAGCTGCCGTTGGCCTGGCCGTCGTCGAGCTTGTCCAGCGTCTTGGGGTCCGAGCCCAGCGCCTCGGCCAGTTTCTGGGCGAAGCGGTTGGCCTTCTGGTCATCGAGCGACTTCTGGATGCTCTCGCCGAGGCTCTTGAACAGGTCGGCGAAGCGCTGCAGGACGCCCTCGGGGCCCGAGCCGGCGCCGCTGCCGGCACCGGGGCCGCCTGCGCCCGATGCCCCACCAGGGCCCGATGCACCAGGGCCCGACGCACCGCCGGGGCCCGACGGCCCGGACTTGTCGCCCAGCTTGTCCTGCAACGCACGCACGACCTGTTCGATGACCAGCAGCACGATCTGCTGGAGGGCATCGTCGGCGCCGCCACCCGCCGGCGCAGCCGACGCTTGGCGGGACAGGTCGATTCCCGGGCGGGACAGTTGGATCTGAGAAATGGACATGGATGAACTCCTGTGAAGTGAAGGAAGTAGCGCAACCCGAACGGGCGACGACGCAGCCGAGCGATGAAGCACACGATCTCCTGGCACCCGCCGCCCCCGTGCCGGATGCCGCGGTGCGGGCGATGGCGGACCACCGCACGCAGGGAATCGGGGCCGGTGCCGAGGGCGCCGGAAGATCGCGATGCCACGTTAAAAGCGCGGCGGGTTCCGGGCCGGCCGGCACGCGAAGACGGCGCAACCGATGCGAATGCGGGCGGCCGCCGGAGCCCTCGGTCCCC
>Ga0308159_1001644_pt1 | contig 30389 bp, 26 predicted proteins | sample PhyCR1_FD_201040 | JGI IMG/M metagenome (GOLD analysis project Ga0308159, IMG submission 201040) | Phyllosphere microbial communities from UC Gill Tract Community Farm, Albany, California, United States - DLSLC.R1 | ecosystem: Host-associated > Plants > Phyllosphere > Unclassified | place: USA...
CTGATCGACTACATCCGCACCACCATTACGCATGCAGGCGGCATTACCGGTATGCGGCGTATCGCTGATTTTGCCTCGCTCTATCAGGTGCGCACCGGCTCGCACGGTCCTTCTGATCTCTCCCCTGTCTGCATGGCGGCTGCACTGCACTTTGACCTCTGGGTGCCGAACTTCGGTGTGCAGGAGTACATGGGCTTCTCCGAACAGATGATGGAGCTGTTTGATGCTAACTGGACCTTTGACCAGGGCTACATGCATCCAGGTGACAAACCAGGTCTCGGCATTGAATTCAACGAGAAACTGGCGTCGAAATATCCCTATGAACCTGCCTATCTCCCGGTCGCCCGTCTTGAAGATGGCACCCTGTGGAACTGGTAAGGAGAAGCTGATGAAAAGCGTTGTTATTGAACAGCCGGGTGAACTGGTGGTGGCTGAACGTCCGCTGCCACAACCTGCGGCGGGCGAAGTCCGGGTCAAAGTGGCTTATGCCAGTATCTGTGGTTCTGATGTGCATATCTGGCACGGTCATAACCCGTTCGCGAAATATCCACGGGTAATTGGTCACGAATTTTTTGGCGTGATTGATGCGGTGGGCGACGGTGTTGATCCGGCCCGGGTGGGCGACCGCGTGGCGCTGGATCCGGTGGTGAGCTGCGGCAGCTGCTATCCCTGCTCGGTAGGCCGTCCCAATGTCTGCACCACACTGCAGGTGATTGGCGTGCACCGTGACGGCGGCTTCAGCGAGTTTGCGCTGGCTCCGGCGAAAAATGCCTTTTCCCTGCCGGAGAGCATCCCCGATCGGCTCGCCAGTCTGGTTGAGCCTTTCACTATCGCCGCCAATATCACCGCGTTTCTCAAGCCGCAGCCAGATGATGTGGCACTGATTTACGGTGCCGGTCCGATGGGGCTCACTGCGATTCAGGTGCTGAAGGGCGTCTATAAGGTTAAAAAGGTGATGGTGGTGGATCGCCTGCCGGAAAGGCTGGCACTTGCAGAGCAGAGCGGTGCCGATCAACTGTTCGATAACAGCGAAATCCCGCTGGCGGCACAGCTTGAGGGCGTGCAGCCTACGCTGATTATCGACGCGGCCTGCCATCCCACCATTCTGGCTGAAGCGGCTGCCCTCGCCTCACCGGCTGCGCGCATCGGCCTGCTGGGCTTCTCCGGCGAGCCATGCAGCATTACTCAGCAGAGCCTGACCAGCAAGGAGCTGTCGCTGTTTACCTCACGTCTTAACAGCAATCGTTTCCCACAAGTGATCGAATGGATGGAAAAAGGGTTAATCCAGCCAGAGAAACTGGTCACGCACTACTTCCCGCTGCAGGAGATTGAGCGTGCGATGACCCTGTTTGAAAAAGATCCGCGCACCTGCTGCAAAGTCATACTTCAGATGGGTTAATTATCCGCTGAACACCAGGTCTACTCAGCCGGTGCGTACCCGCCGGCATGACTATAAAGATAAAACAGATCACGGAGTTTGTATGTTCAAGAATCTGCGCTGGACCCTCGTTTTGCTGCTGTTCCTGGTTTACATGATTAACTACCTCGATCGTGTCGCCCTGTCGCTGACGGTGCCGCTGGTGGAAAAAGATCTGGCGATCAATGCTGAGCAGTTTGGCATGATCTTCGGCAGCTTTTTCTTTGGCTATGCCCTGTTTAACTTTCTTGGCGGCCTTGCCACTGACCGCTATGGACCTAAAATCGTGCTGGCTGTGGCGGTAGGTGCCTGGTCCATTTTCTGCGGCATGACCGCACTGGCCACCGGCTTCTGGTCACTGCTGATCCTGCGTGTGCTGTTCGGCATGGCTGAAGGCCCGATCTGCTCCTCGGCCAACAAAGCGATTAACGGCTGGTTCCCGAAAAAACAGGCCGCGACGGCCATGGGCTTACTGAGTGCCGGATCACCTTTAGGTGGTGCGGTCGCTGGCCCGATCATTGGTTATCTGGCGCTCGCCTATGGCTGGCGTCCGGCGTTCGTGATTGTCTGCTGCATCGGTCTGGTGTGGATGGCGTTCTGGCTCTTCTTCGCCGCTGACAATCCGGCGAAGAGCAAGCGCGTCAGCGAAGAGGAACGTCTGCTGATTGATCGCCTGAAAGCAACGAACCCGAATGATGAAGTTGACCTGTCGGAAACGTCACATCCGTTTGGTTACTACCTGCGCCAGCCGATTATCCTGGTCACCGCTTTTGCCTTCTTCTGCTACAACTACATTCTGTTCTTCTTCCTGAGCTGGTTCCCGGCCTACCTGGTGCAGGCGCACGGCCTGGATATCAAATCAATGAGCATCACCACCATGATCCCGTGGATCGTCGGTTTCGTTGGCCTGGCGCTGGGTGGCTGGATCTCCGATAAGATCTTTAACATCACCGGCAAGCTGTTGTTGTCCCGTAAAATTGTGCTGGTGGTCTCACTGCTGGCCGCCGCAATTTGTGTGGCGCTGGCGGGTACGATAAAAGATGTGGTGCCTGCGGTAATTATGATGTCGGTGTCGATTTTCTTTCTCTATATCACCGGCGCAATCTACTGGGCGATTATTCAGGATGTGGTGCACAAGAGCCGTATCGGCAGCATCAGCGGCTTTATCCATCTGGTGGGTAGCCTCTCCGGCATCATCGGGCCCATCGTCACCGGGTTTATTGTTCATCACACCGGTAAATTCGATAGCGCCTTTATCCTTGCGGGTTGTGTCGCCGCGCTGGGTGCCTTCCTGGTGTTATTTGTGATTCGCAGTCCGAAAACTCAGGATAAACCGGTTTCGGTCTGAGTGTTGTTTCGCTAACAGATGTATGATTTCGGGGCGCTTTGCGCCCCGTTTGCCATAAGGATGGACTATGTTACAGATTGATCGCCTGCCCGCTGAAGTCAAGCGCCCCGCTTACGACCGCAGCCAGTTAAAAACCCGCATGGTACATATCGGTTTTGGTGCATTTCACCGCGCCCATCAGGCGCTCTGCAGCGATAAGCTGGCTGAACAGGGCAGCGACTGGGGATATTGTGAAGTGAACCTCAACAGCGGCGCGTTGATAGAGGCCCTGCGAGAGCAGCAGCTGCTTTATACTCTCACCGAGATGGCCGATGATTCATTGCATACCCGGGTGATTGGCGTCATTACTCAGGCACTGCACGGCAAAAGTGACGGTATTGAGGCGGTGATCAATGCCATGAGCCAGCCTGAGGTGGCCATTGTCTCCATGACCGTCACCGAGAAAGGCTATTGTCACCAGCCAGCCAGTGGCAATTTAAATCCCGATCACCCTGACATCGTGCATGACCTGCAGAATCCTGATTCGCCGCGTTCGCTACCCGGTCTGATTCTGGCCGCGATTCGCCGCCGACGGGATCAGGGCTTACCCGCCTTTAGCGTGATGTCCTGTGACAACATGCCGGAAAACGGTCACGTGACCCGCAACGTTGTTGTGCAACTGGCACAGCATCAGGATCCGGCACTGGCAGACTATATTCAGCAACACATTACCTTCCCCTCCACCATGGTGGATCGTATCGTTCCGGCCATGACCGATGCGGCGTTTGCGGCACTAGGCGCGCGTCTGGGTTCCGATGACCCGGTTGCGGTTGAAGCGGAGCCCTTCTTTCAGTGGGTGATTGAAGATAACTTCGTCAATGGCCGTCCGGCGTGGGAAAAAGCGGGCGCAGAACTGGTCAGTGACGTTCTGCCCTATGAAGAGATGAAACTGCGCATGCTCAATGGCAGCCACTCTTTCCTGGCCTATCTCGGCTTCCTGGCAGGTTATGAATACATCAGCGACTGCGTGGCCGATTCCCATTTTCGCGCTGCCGCCCGTTCACTGATGATCGATGAACAGGCGCCGACGCTGCGTACCCAGGGCGTGGATCTCAACGCCTATGCCGATTCGCTGATCGCCCGTTACGAAAACCGTGCCATTAAACATCGCACATATCAAATCGCCACTGACGGATCGCAAAAATTGCCACAACGCATGCTCGACAGTCTGCGCTGGCACCTGCAGCGCGGCAGCCGCTGCGACCTGCTGCTGCTGGGCGTGGCAGGCTGGATGCGCTATGTCGGCGGCATCGATGAACAGGGTCAACCGATTGAGATCCGCGATCCGCTGAAAGCCACGTTGGCAGAGACGGTTGCCGGTAGCGAAGAAGGCGAAGCGCGTGTCCGTGCGCTATTGGGTCTGCGCGACATCTTTGGCGACGATCTGGCGCAGAACGCCGATCTGGTTGCCCGACTGACAACGTATTACCAGCAGCTGACGACTCAGGGCGCGCGGGCGACGGTGCAACAGTGTATGAGCCAGGCATAACAGCCTGGTGACAAAGCGCTGGCGCAGACGCAGCGCGCTGATTAGACTGACACTTTCCCATCGCGCTGGCCCCTGCCAGCCGTAATATGGATATTGCTGCATGTCGATCGCCTATACCATTACTACCAGCGAACCGGTAAATCAGCAGATTTACCGGTATCTGCGCAAAGATATCGTCACCTGCGCAATTCAGCCGGGCTCGCTGCTCTCGGAAAAAGAGGTGTCCGCGCGCTTCAACGTTTCACGCCAGCCGGTGCGCGAAGCGTTCATCAAGCTGGCCGAAGCCGGACTGGTACAGGTATTGCCGCAGCGTGGCACTTTCGTGCGCAAAATCTCCGCTAAGCGGGTGGCGGATGGCCGCTTTATCCGGGAGGCCGTTGAGGTATCGGTGGTTCGCCGTGCGGCACTGGAGATTGAGGATCCGGCCCTGATGGTGCTGGAGCATAACCTGCAGCTGCAGCGCATGGCCGCTGAGCGGCATGACAGCCAGGCTTTTCTCACTCTGGACGATGAGTTTCATCGCCTGATTGCTGAAAGCATTGACTGTAAGCTGGCCTGGGAAACGGTGGAGAACATCAAAGCGGCCATGGACCGGGTGCGGTTTCTGACGCTGAGTGAAGTCTCTCCACCGGACAAGCTGATTGAGCAGCATGAAGAGATTTTTGCGGCGCTGAAGCGTCATGACGCCGATGCAGCCGAAGCGGCAATGCGTCGTCATCTGCAGGAGATGATCTTCTCTATCACCCCGATTGCCGAGCGTAACAGCGCCTGGTTTGAAGCACCCTGAACCTGAAACCGCCCGCACCACCTGATTACCAGGTCGATGCGGGCCTTCGTCATTACCACCATTGATGAAAATGGTGAACCGGTCCGATACCCTTCCCGACCTCCAGCGAATCTGCCTGCAGCAGCGCCTGCTGTAACCAGTTTTTGGCTTCTCCAATCGTCTCTGCCCAGTCAGCATGACGCGGTCGCAACGCGGCTAAGGCTGCCGACAGCGTACAGCCTGTGCCGTGCGTATGACGGGTATTTACCCGCGGCGTACTGAATCGCTGCTCTGCTGAGTGCGTGATCAGCCAGTCCGGGCTCTCCGCCGCCGCAAGGTGACCGCCCTTCATCAGCACAGCCTGACAGCCCAGTGCCAGCAATGCCCGTCCCTGCTCGCGCATTTCCTTTTCATCTGTCGCAATGGGGCAGTCCAGCAACGCCGCCGCTTCCGGCAGATTAGGCGTGATCAGCGAGACCTGCGGCAATAACAGCTCCCGTACACTGGCTACGGCGTCTGGCGAGAGCAGCGCATCACCACTTTTCGCGACCATGACCGTGTCCAGCACAACAAACGGGATTGCCGCATTGCTCAGCCGGGCCGCCACCTGCTCCACGATAGCCGTTTCTGACAGCATGCCAATTTTTGCGCTGTCGATGCGCACATCACTGAGCACTGAATCAAGCTGGGCGGCAACAAAGTCAGGCGTAATGCGATAAACCGACTGCACGCCGCAGGTATTCTGTGCCACCAGCGCGGTAATGACGCTGGTGCCATAGGCTCCCAGAGCCGAGAAGGTTTTCAGATCGGCCTGAATACCAGCGCCGCCGCTGGGATCGGTACCCGCAATCGTCAGAGCGTTAATACGCTTCATGATTATCCTCCAGCGTCCAGAGTGCATCTATAAACGCTGTGGCAAAGCTGCCGGGTCCGGCAGCCTGCGCCGCCGCCTTTTCACCCGCCAGCGCCATCACCTGACAGGCGGCCGCGACATTCATGAGCCGATCGCCTGGCAGGGAGCTGAACCCCGCCACCACTGCCGAGAGGGCGCAGCCGGTCCCGACTACCCGTGTCATTAAGGTGTTTCCACCTTGTATAGCAAGGAGTCGCTGACCATCGGTGGCGTAGTCCACTTCACCGGTGACGATTACCACCGTGCTCCAGGTTTTCGCGAGCTGCCGGCCCGCACCGAGTGCTGCATCCGCCTGATGCAGCGTGTCGACACCGCGTCCGCCGCTGGCCTGTTGTGCCAGCGCCAGAATCTCTGACGCATTACCCCGAATTACCGCCGGTTGCTGGCTTAACAATTGCTGGCAGAAGTCACTGCGCAGCGTCAGTGCGCCGACGGCAACCGGATCGAGTGTCCAGGGCGTGCCCGCCTGATTAGCCGCGGTGACGGCAGCCTGCATCGCCTGCTGGCGCTCGCGGGTTAAGGTGCCCACGTTAATCAACAGTGCATCGGCCATGCTACTGAACTGGGCGGCCTCAGCGGCATCGATCACCATCGCCGGTGAGGCATGGAGTGCCAGCAACACGTTGGCGGTGAAGTTCTGGACCACGTCATTGGTCATACAGTGCACCAGCGGTGACTGGCGGCGGAAAGCGTGCAGAATGGGCGCGAAGTGCGCGGCAGAAAGGTGTTGAGATTGATGTGTCATCGTAGCTCCCAACCGGCGAACAAGAAGGCGAATGCGGTCAGGCATCAGACTTCCCTACGCTGGCATTATCCAGTTCAGGTTCAACGGGTATTTCTCAGCCTTCACGTGGAAGGGCACCCCGAGTCATGTTGATTACATTTCTTTATTAATTAGTGAGTTATGTAAGTTTACCTGTTTGTATAAGGTTGTTTTTACGAATCTCACTATTGAGCATTGTACCCCAGCCTGTACCCCATTTTGTACCCCACAGGAAAACAAAAAGCTTGATTATTCTTTACCCATGTAAAACGGTTATAGTTAGAATCTATGGACAGAATTAATCATTATTATCGCCAAATGAACTTTTGAATCATGTTTAGAAAAATAAAGTAGATGCCCTACTTTATTCATTTCTTACCGCTATGTAATTACCTTCAACAGAAATAATCTGTAGAGACAGTAATTAACTGTTATTTTCTCATGAAACAAGTTTTCTTTGTGACCTATACTAAAATATGAAAACCAAATCTTATACACATAGGCATTAAAATGAAAGTAAAAGATAATTTAGAAAATGAAATATTATCTAATCTAAAAAGACTGGAAGAAGAATATGATGAAGCGATGTATTTCAACAATTCCCCACCAGATATGAGTATTGTTGCAACAAAATGGCTGCAACAATATCTTAGCAAAAGAAAAAATTATGGAGAATAACAATTGAAGAAAAGGGAAATACGTACTAATAGAAAGACGCTGAATAAATCAGTTCGTAAAAAAACAATTGTATCAGAAATATCACTTACTTTTGATCAATATGAAAAAATTCTATGTAGCGATATGACCTCAGCACGAATATGTAACATATCAAAAGTGCGATTACCAAAAGGATACATAGAGAAGCTAAGAAGTAACAAACTCACGAAATACAAAAACTGGTATCAAAAAGTAAAACTTAAGAATTTACACCGCCCCCAGTTAACCAACTAATCTATCACCTCAAAAAAAGGCCGACTCACTCGCATGAATCGGCCTTTCTAAATTTATCAATATGGAGCGTATACAAATGATTAATCCTACATCTATTTTTACCAAGTTTAAGTATGTATCTGCTGAGTGTGGTTCAGGGAAAACTACTTCATTATGTAATATGATCAATCGGGTACTTAACACTAAAGGCAGTACTGAAAAATTTATTATCGTACAAAACACACAGAAACTTGCAACAGATACATCTAAAAAATTTGATAGATCTAAATTACTGATTAGTGATTTAATGCCAAGAGGTAAAAATGTCATTAATACAGTACTGGATTTCCTCAAAACACCAGTTGAGCGAGTTCTCATTATTAGTGATAAAACATTTTTTAGAATTCCCACAGATATGTTAACTGGGTGGCAAATCTGGCTTGATGATGTGACTAATTTTCATTCATTCAAAAATATTAATGACGATAATCAGAGAATCAAAGATATTATATATCATGATCTGATGCAGGAGCATGAGATTGTCGACGATGAAAAAAGGCTGTACTTAACAGCGAAAAAGAAAGCGGTAAAAGGTGATTTAATGAACAAAATCGCCCAAGAACTTTCTGTTATAGCTGAGAATGATATTTTCATCATGAATAACGATTACTTTGTCGATCCAGAGAAAGTGCAATTGAGTATTCTTGGATGGAAAGATCTAAGTAAGTATCTTGGATTACCTGTAACTTTTATGGGGGCGAACTTCGAAAACTCATTGATTTATAAGGCAAGACCAGAAATATTTGAACAAATCAGTCTGGATGATCTGCAACAACGAAAAGTACCTTTAACTGAACTCCTCAAAGTATACTATTTCTCAGAAAATATAAAATTATCAAAAACATGGAAGGACAGAAGCCCCGCTCAACTCCAGCGTGTTTATGCTTACCTCTCTGAAGTACTCGAAGGCCAGGAATACTACTGGACGAACAACAATACCGATAAACAGAAGCTACATGAGGCTTACAGAATAAGCCCTGATGCGAGGGGGCATAACGACTACAAAGATCGACATACATGTGTCTGGTTAGCCTGTATGCGTCCTGACGACACGGAAGCGAAGCTGTGTGAGTTGCTATTGAAGATTACAGGTGAGGATATCCATCAAGCGAGAGAATACGAGAGCCTTCACCAGTTCGCGTTGAGAGGAGTATCACGTCAATTCGACAGTACAGAACAGCAAACGGTTTATGTATTTGATAAATGGCAGGCTGAGTCATTAAGTACAAATATTGGACATATTCCCGGAGTGCTGGAAAACGTAGCACCAGGTGTACCAGGAAGGCCAAAAGGAGCCACAAACGCTAACAGACTGCCTGCATTGAGTGATACAAAATCGAAACGTTTCAGTCGCTGGAAAAAGGACAATCCGGGGCTTGTGTTAGAGGCATTCAAAGCGTTTCTTGCAAGTACTGTCAACGCGGATCTCAGTACTGACGATACTACGGCTATGTGGGACAGATACCAGAAAGCAGTACAAAAAAGAGATGCAAATTCAGTCCGAAGCACCGACATGAAAAGCAGCAGCATGTCCAAAAATAACCCCTTATAATATATACTTAGAGAAAAACAGACATCAACAAAAGAGCGAAAGCGAATTAACTGCCTGAAAGCAGGAGCGGCGAAGCAAGCGAACTGTTTCGGGTAGTTAGCGAGAGTGCTCACGCAGTGAGTGCTTGATAGCTATCTCATTGTTATAATTATATAAATGATTAAACAGTACCCGCAAGCGAGTACTGTTCGCTGGATTCGGATCTACTGCTTCGTTCCTTCCAGTCACTTGCAGAGCGAACCAATCGCGTTTTTTTGTTCTGTCAGTAATTACGTAACTGATTGTTATTTCATTACTTATTATACTGATGACTCCTTTGTGTACTTAGTGGGGTATCTGCTGTTTCACTTACTGAAAAAGCACTATCAGTACTGTCCAGAGCGAAGCGAACCCGATCCGCTCAATTCCCCTTCATGATGGTGTTTCCGACAAAACGCACAGGAAGCCCCTGAACACGATATTCATTACTGATGTACCTGAACGCACAAAACCTCATAAAACGGCGTAACGACACTTTAAGAGCGTCTGTGAGGTGGAATAGATAGTACTTCCCGTATTGAAATCAGATACATAGCCAGTTTCATATCCAGTGAATCCCCTTGATCGATTTTACCTATTGATTTATATCAAATTAATAGCCATTGATAGATTATGCCGATCAATTTATCTATTATTGATCGTTAATATCGATCGTTGTTGTATGTGCGTGTTACTCTTGAGGGCGTGAAAACGGATGGTTTTAGTCCGTACTTTTAACCTTAAAAGGCGAGCGGGAGTTACAACATCGTGAGACTGGTACAGCTGGTAATCTATGGATTTTGGGGCGTTTTTCTTTGTCTGGCTGGGATTGAAAAATTTGGTGACTTCTTCTCCGCTGGTACTGGCTTCTGGTCGGTCGTTATGCTTTCCGTCGCTGGATTGTGCCAGCTACTGGCAAGTGCTGCCGCGATCAGCTGGGCTATTTTGGGCTTCGGTACTCTCCGGGCTAAGTACTTACCCTATACACTCATTAATAATTATACGGTTCCTGTACTGATCATTTTGCTTGCTATTGTGGCAAGTGCTGCCCGATCTTCAAGCGATGAAGCCAGAGCACAAAAACTTGGATTTAAAGACGGTAAAGAGTTTTCTGTTGCCCGTGAAAATAATATTTCGAATGTTACTGATTACGCCAAAAATTTGCCGAAGAACAACGCGTCAAAGCAGCAGAAAAGGCGGCTCAGGATGCTGTACTTGCCGTAGAAAAAGAAAGACAGAAAAAAGAGGAAGAAGCTAAATGTCTCGATGATGCTCATTGCTACGCTTCGAAACATAAAGCTGGCGATTATATTTGTAAGGTAGCTGTAGAAAATTCTGCTCAGTACCAATTTAAATGGACTGATGGAATTACCGAACCAAAATTCTCTTCGTATAGCTGGTACGACAAAAGCAGGAAATTAGTCACTCTTTACGGGCATAGAGCACAGGCTCAAAACGGGTTTGGTGCGTTTAAAAATATAGAGTACTCCTGTACGTTCAATGCTGATACTGGTGAAGTATTAAGTACTAACCTCCAATAAGGAATATTAATATGAAAAAGGCTTCTATCGCAGTACTGTTATTTTGTTGCTCTGGTGTGTCAGTTGCGGCTGTACCAGCTGGGAAAATAGAAAAACCATTTACTTTTAATAATGAAGTTGTTTGCTTAAAGGAAATTCAGGAACAAATGACGCCTTATCTCAAGTCATTTGAAGAAGAAGGTGGGGTTAAGTACAAATACGTTGTTAAATCTGGTTTATTGTACAAGGGCACTGTAGGGCTACGGTTACAGATCAACCGTGTGGATTCGGGGTTGGATGTGCATGTAGCCGATCTTGATTACTACTGGCTACAGGAGCGGGGTAGTATGTGCCAGCCAGCGTATATGATACTTGATCGTTCTCAATGAACTGTGTTTAAGAAGGTCGCGAAAGTGGCCTTTTTTTACGATGATGTTATTTTCTTAAAAAACAAGTTAAATCAATCTATTATGGACTTTTTCTTCTCGATGTTCTCACCCTAAACCTTACATTTTTTTAAGGAATGTTGTAGGCTACATAAAATTTATCATTGAGAATGAAAATGAGCAGCCAACTTATTGAAAAAATCAAAGATGAATGTTTGCGTATCGAAGAGGATGCTCTTTATTCTTCCAAATCTCATTATAATGCATCTTCCCCTTGGGAAAGATGTAATTTATTAATAGGGGTACCTATAGCAATATTATCTGCTATAGCTGGTCTTAGTGCTTTGAAGGACATGACTAATATTACTATATTAATATCCTTTGTACTTACATGCTTAACAGCAATTAATACTGCTTTGAATCCAAGTAAGCGTGCTGGTCATCATAAATCAGCGGCTGGAGAATATAATAACCTTAAAAATGATGTTCGTCTTTTTCGTGAGATTGAGCTAATTGAAGTAACTTTGTCTGAAAATGATTTAAAGGAAAAAATAAAGGTTTTTTCTGATCGAAGGAATCAACTAAACATTAGCTCTCCTACGATCCCACGATGGGCATACGAAAAAACGCAATCAGATGTCAATAATGGTTTTTCTCAATACGCTATCGACAAGGAAAAGAAATGAGCGTTCAATCCTATTTGGATACTATATCCAAAAATGCTATCTTGAAGGATAGCACTATAACAACTTCGATTAGCACATTGCAAAGAAGACTTGGATACTATTTTGATAATAGTGTTGTTATAAGCCATTTTGCGTTTGGTTCTAATACCCGTTATACAATGTTGCCGAGAAAATATGATCCGCAATCTGATGTGGATTATATGGTTGTATTCAGTAATACGGGGCATCAACCGCAGACGTATTTAAATCGCCTCAAGAATTTTGTTGAATGCTATTATTCTTCTTCTGAAAGAAAGCAAAGTCACCCAACAATTAAACTTAACCTCCATCATATTACGTTTGAGTTGGTTCCTGCTGTTTATAATACAATATATGGATATCAAATCCCTGCACCAGCAAATAATTTCGAAACATGGATTAGTACTAACCCCAATGATTTTAATAGTAAACTAACTGATAAAAACAGAAGTAATTACTCTTTGATAAAACCATTGATACGGATACTAAAGTATTGGAATGCAAATGCTGGTTATGTTTTTGAATCATATGAACTTGAACAAAATATTGTAAGTATGAATTTTCTTTTTTGTTATAATATCAAAGATTATTTTTATCATGCAGTTGGACAACTTAATTGTTCTTACTGGTCTCCTCAGTGGAAACAAAATGCTATAACTAAATTAAAAAATACAGTAATCGCAGTTAAGGCGTATGAAAGCGGTGGAATGCCCTATTCTGCGGAGGCAGAAATAAAAAAAGTTCTTCCTGATATTTAATGCTTCAATTTTTATATTGAGCACAAGCTTTTCCCTTGTGCTTTAAGATTTATTAGATTGAATATGATTAGTACTGGTTTTTTTATAGAAGGTGCTTATTTCTGAGGGTAACTTGCTGAAGTAAACGTATCTGTCATCAGCATCATTTGATTCCCTTTCAGTGATGTGAAGGGAAATGCTACATAGTCCAAGTTTCCTTGAGTCATATTAAAATATAATTTTTTGTCATCAACTGTTAATCTTGACGCATGTGCAGGATATGTTCCTTCATTTTTAAATGTTATTAAAAAAGCTATAGGAAAGAAGTGCATACAGCTACAATGACAAAGATGACCATTGTTAAAAAACGAAGTTTGCTGAGCCGTTATCTGTGTTCTGTTAGGATAAAACCAATAATAGAAATCATGAGTATCTTCTATCTTCATATTTTCTCCTAAAACAAATTTTCTTAATGGTGTGTAATATTCACTATCAATAAGAGCATTTTTGCATACTTCTACGGATGTTGCTGCGAGTAGATGACCCACCATTGTACGCAAAAAAGGTATTGCATTGAAAGGCGTTGAAATAATGTTACCGTAAAAATGAACACCAGATAAATATTGCTTAATTAGATTTATAAAGTTCTCGATGGGAGCTTTGATCTCATGATCCAAACTCCCAAGTATGTTGCCATTACAATTCTTGCATATGGTTTTAAATGTCGCTCCGGCGTGGGCATTTATTGGTTTTATTTCATCAGAGGAATAATATTCAGACACTGTTTTTTGAAACATTGGTTGAATAGTCGTTGCACAACGAGGTGGCACATGATCCTTACTCAATAAGCCATATGAACCGCAAATGACGCAATGCCCCTCACTAATTCTTGCATGTCTCAAACGTTCGGAAAGTTTACCCATAAGAAACCTCGGAATAGCAATCTTGACTGATTTTATCGCAAATAGGTAACCTATGCATTTCTATATTAACCTCCTTTACAGCCTTCGCGTTTAAGAATGTGGCTAAGGTACTCGCCTTTAGTGCAAAAAATAATCAACCCCCTGGCATCTCGATTTTTGACAAAAAAGTAAAAGGGATCGTTTACTGAGATAAAAGTACAGCCATCTTTTTTCCGTGTGATTTAAAATGTCGTTCGCCTGATCAGGTTCAACCCTGCCAACAAAATTCCGTGTACTCAGATCTCAGTGCCGAAATTTCCACTAACCGTATATTGCCTAAAAACAGAACGATCAAGAATCTCTTTTGGGTACTCCCTAACGATACTAAGTTTTCTTGAAGTACTTAGTATCATTTAGCCATTTAACAAATTTAAATGATACTGTATCATTGAGGTAATTCAAACGATACTTCTCGATAGTAAGGGTAGTAAGATGATTTTCGGGTATGCGAGAATTTCAAGCAGGGATCAGAATCTTCAACGTCAGCTAACAGTACTTGAGCCTATATGCGATAAAATTTTTACAGAAAAAGAATCAGGTAAGTCCACCAGCGAAAGGCCTGAACTTTTAAGTCTACTTGCTCAACTCCGTGAAAATGACACTCTCGTTGCCCACGCTATCGATCGCCTGGCACGAAATACCCGCGATTTGCTGGAAATTATTGATAACCTCGTAGCTCGTGGGATCACTGTTCAGTTTCTTGCAAACTCTATGAGTTTTGATAATTCCCCTCAATCACGTCTGATCCTAACCATGATGGGGGCCGTTGCGGAGTTTGAGCGAGGCATGATCGCATCACGACGCAACGAGGGGATCGCCCTTGCCAAAGAAGCCCGGAAGTACAAGGGCAAGCAAAAGAACCAAGAATTACATAAGAAGATTATCGATATGTTACACGCTGGAAAGAATACACCAGACGAGATCGCAAAGTTATGTGATTGCGGCAGGGCTACAGTGTTTCGCGTAAAGAAAGAATTACTTGCCAGTACTGGCTATATCGAACGCTGATATAGCGGCAAGGGGAAAAGAAAAAAAGCTTGCAGTTAAGTACTGTTCGAATCCTCTCGATATCCTTAATGAGTCTGTAAACAATTCTGTGTAATTTCCACTGTATCTAAGGTGATCGCTCAGGCGGTTACCTTACTTGATCACAAGCGATCCACCGCCAACAGCCAGCTCTGGGCCGAAATAAGGCGATTTTTTAGGGAAAAATTACCGGATATAGCCGAGGCTCTGTCACGCCGGATAAACGATAATTTCCAGGTGCTGAAAAATGCATCTTCAAGTTAACTCTCTATATTCATATTGAGTGATACTCCCTGTGTTATAGCCTAACCATTACATAGTAATGGTTGCTTAAGATATAATTTCCACACGTTACAATTACCATTCCCTTTTGTGAGACTCATCACATTAACGTAAAAAATAAGTGACAAATTTTAACTTTAACCAATTGTTTTACTTTCCAACCTAAAGTAAAAAACATTAAAATCATAAAATTGTATCCAAACCAGGATTTAAGAAAAAACTATACTGGCATTATAACTCGTTAGCTCTTATAAATTTTATAAATCTCCCATAAAAAGGAAGTTTTCGATGAATCCGCTTATTAAATCTGCTCTTTTAAATGGAAGATTAGTTCTTTTATTAGGTGCGGGTGCTTCTGTTACAGCAACAAATAGCAAAAGAGAATCAATCCCTACTGGCTGGCAATTGGCTCAAGTTTTAGCTGAAAGAGCAGGAATTGACATTGAAGACGGGGATGAGCTCTCAGACATTTATGCCACAGCCCAGAATACGTTAGGTACAGCAACCTTAGTTAAATTACTCGAAGAAAATTTTAAACATTGCTCGCCATCACCAGATTATTTGGAATTGTTGAAGTTTCCATTTCCAAGGATTTATACTTTCAATATTGACGATGCATTTGAAAAATCGGCTTATCAACAGAGCAAATTCAAATTCAATGTAAGGAGGCGTAATTCTATAATTGAAGACTTCGATATGTTGTATTCATCCATTGATTTAATTAAACTTAATGGAGATATCAATCAACCTGAAGACGGATTCATTTTTACCCAATCAGAATATGGAGAAGGTTCAGCTTCTGAACCACGTTGGTATGCTGAATTAGCACGAGACTTTCATCGATTTACGTTCCTATTCATTGGTACAAAATTAAAGGAACCATTATTCCAGCATCAAGTTGAAAAATTTAAATCACGAACATATGAGCAAAATAGTAAAAGCTACCTTCTTGTTCCATCGTTATCATCCGCTCAACAAGGAAAGTTTTCAGGCTCTAATGTTGATTACATTCAGGGGACCTTAAATGATTTTATTAAATGGTTAAAGCGTGAATTTCCAAATCATATTTCGGCAGATGAAATCCTGAGAAGAACTCGTCCTGAAATGAATTTAGTTTCCTCACAAGGGATAATTAACCCTACATTTGAACGAGTTACAGCCGTTAGCAGAGCATTATTATCCTTAATAGATGATGACAATTCAGTTAGTGATATAAAATCTTTCTATAAAGGTTTTAAACCTACCTGGAATGACATATTAAAATCAATTCCAGCTATGCTTTCGAAAACTAAGAACTTTTATGAAACCATAACCTCTAATGAAACCACAAATGAAAAATTATTTATTTTAATAGGTTCTGCTGGCTGTGGGAAAACAACATCATTAAAACAAATCGCACTGATGCTATCTGAAACTTTAGATAATAACGTTTATTACATTGATGGTGTAATTGATGATTTTCATGCCGTAGTTAAATCTTTAGATAAACGCAACGATAAAAAGTTTTATGTTTGCGTCGAACGTATCGCTGATTTAGCATATTCCATCGCTTCAACTATGAACGATGAAGTTTCAAATAAAATGGTAATTATCTCGGCAGAAAATTCTCGCATATGGCGAGATAGAGGTGAAGAACATTTTGGAGGAGTAAGTAGAATAACTGAAGATTTTTCATTGATTTCTCAGCAAGATGTCGATCCTATATTAGAAAAATTAAAGCAATATGGCAACTGGACACGTCTCGAAAAGTTGAGTTTAAAAAACAGAAGAATTGAGATCATCAAAAAATCCAAAAACCAATTATTAATTGGCCTTATGGAGGCCACTTCAGGCGAAGGCTATCCGGATATCATTCGTAAAGATTTTGAATTAATCAAAGACGATTCAGAAAGATCTCTGCTCTTGCTTGCGGGTATTGCAAGTATGCACCGTAATGATGCCTCAGAAGCAACTCTCGTTAGAGCTCTATCTTATTTAAATTTAAATCCAAGTGTATATGAACTATCTAAAAAAATGTCAGGGCTGATTAACTATAAAAATGCAACAATTAGCACCAGACACAGAATATATATAGAAAAACTAATTGAAAACTTCATTACACCATCAGTAATGAAAAGAGTAGTTGAAGCATATATATATAGCTTTACAGTCTATCAATTCCCTATTGTAAAATATGTGGGGGCTCAGGATGCAGCAATATACAAGGGATTAGTTAATTTCAGATTTTTGAAGAAAATACTGAAAGACAATGAGAGTGATATTTTAGCACTATATTCAAAATTTGAAAAATCACTCGAGCAAGAAGGCCTTTTCCTTTTGCAATATGGTTTAGCTTTGAGAGCATATCATCATCATGTACCGGCTTTGGATAAGTTAACGCAAGCAAGACAAGCCTTCCCCGAATCGCCACATATTGAACATGCCTATGCCCAGCAGTTATTGATACTTGCACACAGAGGTGACGATGAGGCCGTTGCGGAAAATAATCTCTATAAAGCTATCGATGTACTAAGATCAATCGATAACTTCAATAAAAAAGATGGCGATAGATATCCATTAATTAGTCTTTCAGAGGGACATATTAAAGTTCTGGATAAATTTAATCGAGTACCTGAAGGAAGAGTTATTGCAAAAAATTACTTTGATGAAATGAATCAAAGATTTGGTCTTAACCATGGTATTGAACGCATTCGTAAAACACAAGACATGTTATTAAGATATTACTCTACTGGTAAACTTAAGGATAAAACCCTAATGTACTGATAGCAAAGGGGGTTATTGAGCACCTAACCATGCCTATAACCCCCTCTATTATGGCATCGATACCTTTAGGATAATTTGACAGCCAGTGATAATGGTATACACCCCTTAAATCATCTACAAATAAAACCACTAATTATCTCATAGTTAATCATATATAAAATTCAAATCCAAAAAATACCGTCAATTACGTAACATATCGAGGACAAGGAAAAGGTGTGCAAGTAGCGTTTTGTAATCCCACCACTTTTCTCATGGCCTACGGTTTGTTGCAGATGTAAGATGTTCTTAACCCATCCAGCCATCGCAGCAGAGCAAACAGAATGACGAATGCTATGCAAAAGCCTCCGCTGTCCAAAATCGTCTAAGTACAGAATACCAAGCTGATTACGCACATCAGCAAATTCTTTGCCGATCTTCGTCATGTTCGTACCTGCGACTTCTGAAAAAATCTGCTCTTTCCACTGGCGATCAACATATTCCATGAAACCCCATTCGATCAACTTAGGGTGGATTACTACTTGCCGGGTTGCATTTTCTGTTTTCCCCTGCCCTCCTTCTGCAATCAGGAAATAATACCGCTGACTGTCCTCATCATATTTGATTTGCGATTTTTCCAGTTTGGCAATTTCACCTCTCCTGGCTCCTGTGTACGCCAACAACAATGTAATCCACTTCTGCCAACCCTCCGGCTGATTAAGTGCCCACTCTACAAACTTCTTCATCTCCGCTGAACTGTATGCACCAAATCTCGCTTTAGATGGTGCCGCCACTACGCCATCAGTTGGCGACTTAGGTAAAATATCTTTGCCTTCGGTGAGAAATGTTTTGAATAAGGATTTGTAAAGTTTGAGATGTTTATGGATAGTCTCAACGCCCACAAGCTCATCAGTTGGCATGTCATCACAATCTATCAACTGCTGAATGGTCATTGAGCGATAGGGCTGAGCAACACGCTTAGGGAGATTTTCAAGGACTTCCATCACCTGTTTAATGTCCTGCTTGGTGATCGCCGTTACATCAGTTTTCCCGCCCAAGACAGTTAGCAATACTTCTATGAAACGATCATTCGCCATTGAGATCGATTTAGTCCAGTTGCCCCCCTTTTCATATTTGTACATAGCCCACGCATCAGAAAGGGTTAGCACCTCTATTGATTCATTTTGTGCCACTGGCACCACTATCTCAGAAGGGACAACAGTTGGTTGATGGTGTCGTATCGGGACTTTCACAGCCCTACGTTCTGACAAAATCAGGTTTGATACAAATTCATCAAACATCGAGATCGGAGTTGCTAATGATTTTACAAAAGGGACATATGGAGTGATGCTAATCATCAAAGCACAGGCTTCCCGATAGCTATCAGTAAGAAGTGATTTTTTAAACATCCTGCCATTTGAAAGCCGGATCTGGAGATAGTAGTTACCGTTTCGTTGAAACGTGTATGGAAGGGTTTTGTACCTCATGACTACGCTCTTTTTGTACCTTAGGTGCATTACACACGGACAAAAAGAAATGTAACCACATGAATACTAATCAGAATCTTGGCCCCCTACGCTGGCATTATCCAGTTCAGGTCAGCGGGTTTTTCTCAGCCCTTTCCGTGTGGAAAGCGGCACCCCGAGTCGTGTTACGGCTTGCAGCATAGGCAAGCCGAACAGCGAAAGCAAGCGACTCCCGCCTGGGAAATAATCGGAGCTGAAACAATTCACATGATCCCGATCAACGCCTGAGGGTGCAAAAAAAGGCTTAATGCTGCGGGTTAACGAGATACCTCTTTATGGGTAGTCCCGCTTATTACCCGGATGGGTAATATTTCCCGCAGTGACTCTGGTTACCCCATAATAATTAACCTGCTTGCAGCATCATCGTAAAAAACACTTTATTTCATGGGGTTAGAAAACTCCTGAAGCGGAACTTCATACTATTCAGGATGTATGATGCGATTTTTAGCGCTTATTCCACACCGCCATCGATGGCAGGATATTAATATTGAACGCAAGGGTGCCGTGGCACCCAATGGCAGACAGTACCTCTCCACCTATATTTCCGCCCGCTGCACAGGCTGTGGCGAAATTATTCACCGGGTCTATTATCGCGACATCAGCGATCATCAGGCGCGCCGCTGGTTAGGTTAGCGTCCCGGCAACGGTCATTCCGGACACAGTTCAGGTTAACAGTTAGTTAGCAATTTGTTAGTCTGGTAACTAATCATCGTCTGACCAGACTCTCTTTATGCCACTGCTGTTTGAAAGCTTAAGCCATCAAATTTACCTGTCAGCCCCGCTGTTTATCCTGATCCTGCTGGGGTACTGCCTCACGCGCCTCGGGAAATGGCCCGCCAGCATCAGCGAAGGGATGAACCGCTTTGTGTTTAACGTTGCCCTGCCCTGCATGCTGTTTCGGGTGATGAGCACCTTCTCGCAAAGTCCGCCGGTGGATGCGCGCCTGTTGCTGGCCTTTTTCGGCAGTTGCCTGCTGGTGTTTATCGTGGGGCGACTGCTGGCAACAAGGCTGTTTAATCTGGATGGCGTAGCGGCATCAGTTTTTGCGCTGGGCGGCATCTTTTCCAATAACGTGATGCTGGGGATCCCGGTGGCCACGGTACTGCTGGGACCAGAAGCCCTGCCCCCGGTGGCGCTGGTGCTGGTGTTTAACAGCCTGATCCTCTGGACCTTACTGACCGTTTCGGTCGAGTGGGAAAAACAGGGCAGCTTCTCGCTGGAAGGACTCTGGCGCACCCTGCTCGGCGTGCTGAAGAATCCGCTGATCATCGGTATTCTCAGCGGTACAGCCTGGAGCTTTCTGCAACGTCCCTTGCCGCTACTGGCCGCTGAACCGCTAAAGATGCTGGCCTCACTGGCCGCACCTCTGTCGCTGGTGACGCTGGGCATGAGCCTGGCGCACTATCGGGTGCGGGATGGCTTAAAAGAGAGCTATACCATCTGCCTGCTGAAACTGGTGCTGCAACCGATGACGGTATGGGCTATCGCGTGGCTGACCGATCTGCCGCCGCTGGAGAGTAAAGTGGTGGTGCTGCTGGGATCGATGGCGGTCGGGGTTAACGTCTACCTGATGTCGCAGAAGTTTAATGTTATCACCGGCCCGGCAGCGGCGAGCATGCTCTTTTCTACCGTGTTTGCGGCGGTGACAACGCCAATCTGGATGATGCTGATGACGCTGGCGGGCTATTAACAGGCTAAAAAAAAGCCCCTCAGCAGGCGTGCTGAAGGGCTATTGTCTGGCTAACTAAATGTTACTCTGCCGATTTGGTACGAATCAGATAGTCAAAAGCGCTCAGTGAGGCTTTAGCACCTTCGCCGCTGGCGATGATGATCTGCTTGTACGGTACGGTGGTGCAGTCGCCCGCGGCGAATACGCCTTTCAGGCTGGTTTCGCATTTACCATCAATGATGATCTCACCCATTTTGTTGCGCTCAACCGCACCTTCCAGCCATGGGGTGTTCGGCAGCAGACCGATCTGAACGAAGATACCGGAGAGCGGCAGCTCATGAGTGGTCTGCGTCGTACGGTCGATATAGTGCAGGCCGGTGACTTTGGTGCCGTCGCCTTTCACTTCGGTGGTCTGGGCGTTCAGAATCACATCCACGTTCTTCAGGCTGCGCAGCTTATCCTGCAGCACCTGATCGGCGCGCATCTCACCGGCAAACTCCAGCAGCGTAACGTGTTCAACGATACCGGCCAGGTCAATGGCCGCTTCCACGCCGGAGTTACCGCCGCCGATCACCGCCGTGCGTTTGCCTTTAAACAGCGGGCCATCGCAGTGTGGGCAGTAGGTCACGCCTTTGGTGCGATACTCTTCTTCACCCGGCACGCCCATGTTACGCCAGCGTGCGCCGGTCGCCAGGATGATGCTGCGTGATTTCAATACTGCGCCAGAGGCGGTTTCGATGGCGTGCATTCCGCCCTCTTTCGCTGCCGGGATCAGTTTGATGGCGCTCTGGCTTTCAATGACGTCCACGTTGTAATCATCCACGTGTGCGCGCAGTGAACCGGCCAGTTTTGCCCCTTCGGTTTTCGGTACGGAGATATAGTTTTCGATATCGACCGTGTCCAGCACCTGGCCGCCAAAACGCTCACCCAGCAGGCCGGTACGGATACCTTTACGTGCTGAGTAGATGGCTGCCGCTGCGCCCGCCGGGCCGCTGCCGATAATCAGGACTTCATAGGCGTCACGCTTGTTCAGCTCTTCCGCCGCACGTTTGTCTGCATTGGTATCCACTTTGCTGACGATTTCCGCCAGGCTCATGCGACCCTGACCAAACTCTTTACCATTGAGGTAAACCGCTGGCACGCCCATCACGTTACGTTCCTGAATCTCGTTCTGGAACAGGCCACCGTCGATAGCGGTGTGGCTGATACGCGGGTTAATCACCGCCATCAGGTTCAGCGCCTGTACGACGTCAGGGCAGTTATGGCATGAGAGCGAATAGTAGGTTTCGAAATGGAAGTCGCTGTCCAGCGCGGCAATCTGATCCAGCAGGCTTTGTGCTTCTTTCGACGGATGCCCACCGGTCTGTAACAGTGCCAGCACCAGTGAGGTAAATTCGTGACCCAGAGGTGAACCGGCAAAACGCGGGCCGCTGTTCGAACCTGGGTTGGTGATCAGAAATGAGGGCTTACGCACCTGACGATCGTTCTCTTCGCGGAAGCTGACTTTGTCAGACAAACCGGCGATATCAACCAACAGTTCACGGATCTCGGTTGATTTTGCACCTTCGTCCAGCGTGGCAATCAACTCAACAGGTTTGGTTAATTTCTCAAGGTAAGCCTTGAGCTGGGTTTTCAGATTTGTGTCGAGCATAGTGATATCCTGGTCAAAAAATCGGGTGCCGCAGCACCCGATTGGAGAATGGTCGAAAGGCCGAAGCGGAATTAGATTTTGCCAACCAGGTCCAGAGACGGAGCCAGTGTTGCATCACCTTCTTTCCATTTAGCCGGGCACACTTCACCTGGGTGAGAAGCCACGTACTGAGCCGCTTTCACTTTGCGCAGCAGGTCAGAGGCGTCACGGCCAATACCTTCAGCAGTGATTTCGATTGCCTGAATAACGCCTTCAGGGTCAACGATAAAGGTACCACGGTCAGCCAGACCTTCGTCTTCGCGCATGATTTCGAAGTTACGGGTCAGCGCGCCAGTCGGGTCACCGATCATCGTGTACTGGATTTTCGCGATGGTGTCAGAAGAACCGTGCCAGGCTTTGTGGGTAAAGTGGGTATCGGTAGAAACGGAGTAGATATCTACGCCCAGTTTCTGGAACTCTTCGTAGTGATCAGCCACGTCGCCCAGCTCGGTCGGGCAGACGAAGGTGAAGTCAGCTGGATAGAAGAAGAACACACTCCATTTACCTTCAACGTCTTTCTCGGTTACGTCGATGAATTCGCCGTTTTTGAATGCTGCGTTTTTGAACGGCTTGATTTTGGTATTGATAATAGACATCTGGTGGCCTCCGTTAAAATATGTGATGCAGGTTACATAATTTTCGGGCCAACATCTAATATGCAGTCGTTATCAATCTGATTAACGAAAGCTATCAAACGTTGAGAGCCTGATGCTCTCTGGCCCGACAGGCAGTGTACAGCGATTTACGTGACATTTAACCCGCTTTATCTTTTACGCCCTCTCCGCAAATCGCTGCTAATTTTGTAAGACCGGATTAAAAGGGAGCTGACTTGTGGAGATTCGTCCGTTTACTGAAGCCGATCGTCCTTTTCTGCGTACGCTGTTTCTGGCGGCGCGTCGGCATAACTGGCGCTGGCTGGACGGCAGCGAGTGGCAGCTGGAAGATTTTGATGGGGTAATCCTGGGTGAAACCGTGCTGGTCGCGGAAGCTGACGGGCAGCGGGTCGGATTTGCCGGCCTGCTGGAGAACGATAACTTCCTGCACAGCCTCTATGTCGATCCTGACTGGCAGGGTCGCGGCGTGGGCAGCGCTTTGCTTAAGGCGGCAGAGGCGCGCTTTACCTCAACCGGTGCGCTGAAGTGCCTGCAGAAAAATAAAGCGGCACAGGCCTTTTACCTGAAACATGGCTGGAAGATGATTTCACAGGGCGAAGGCGAACATGGCGGCTACGTGTTAATGCACTACCCGCTGGCCTCACAATATGCCAGCGGGTCGGGTCGGGCTTAAAGCGCGCGGAAGGCAATGTCGCCGGGGATGACCTCGCCCTGCCAGTAAAGCTGGGCAGCAACGCGTCCGGCCAGCTGGCGATACAGCGCGGTAAACTCGCTATCGGGCCGGCGAATCACCGTCGGCTGACCTTCATCGAGATCTTCGCGCAGGTCAATGTGCAGCGGCAGCTGAGCCAGCAGCTGCGTCTGGTAATCCTCTACCAGTTTCTGTGCGCCGCCGGTGCCGAAAATCGGCTCATGGAAGCCACACTGACTGCAGACATGCAGGCTCATGTTTTCCACCACGCCAAGCACCGGCACATTGACCTTTTCAAACATCACCAGCCCTTTGCGGGCATCAATCAGGGCGATATCCTGCGGCGTGGTCACCACCAGCGCGCCGGTGACCGGTACGTTCTGCGCCAGCGTCAGCTGAATATCGCCGGTACCGGGTGGCATATCCAGCACCAGATAATCCAGCTCAGGCCACAGCGTCTCATTCAGCAACTGCATCAGCGCTTTGCTGGCCATCGGCCCGCGCCACACCATGGCATTATCGTCCGTGACCAGATAACCAATGGAGTTGGTTGCCAGCCCGTGCGCCATGATCGGCGCCATGTGGGTGCCATCCGGCGAGGTAGGCCGTTGATCCTGGGTGCCAAGCATGTTCGGCACTGACGGGCCATAAATGTCGGCGTCAAGAATGCCGACCCGCGCGCCCTCTGCTGCCAGCGCCAGCGCCATGTTCACAGCGGTGCTGGATTTACCCACGCCGCCTTTGCCAGAGCTGACCGCAATAATATTTTTCACGCCGTTGACGCCCGGCTGGTTTTTCACCCGTTTCAGGGTAGCGATGTTATGGCTGAGTCGCCAGTCGATGGCACCTGCACCGGTCTGACGCAGCAGTTCGGCGCTGACCTGCTCTTTCAGGACGTCGAACCCACTGGCCCAGGCAAACGGCATCAGCAGCTCCACATGCAGCGTACCGTCAAGCTGTGCCACGTGATGTAACGCCTTCAGGGCGGTGAGATTCTGCTTAAGGGTCGGATGCTCAAAGCTTCTCAATACGCCAGCCACGATGGCGCGCAGGCCTTCTGGCGTCTGCGGTTCCCGGGATTGTGCTGTCATCCCCTACTCCTTATTTCTGCTGTGCTTACGCTGTGTTTCAGCGATGTATTGTCAATGATATCAGATGCTCGTGGATCTGCGGTGACCCGAGGGGTGAATCCCTTGTGTTTACGCAGGAGAAGCCTTCAGTTACCATCTAAGCCCGTTTTTTCAATCAACAGAAAGCTACGCAAACTATGACTCAAGTCGCTAAAAAAATTCTGGTAACGTGCGCACTGCCTTACGCGAACGGATCAATCCATCTCGGCCATATGCTCGAGCATATCCAGGCCGACATTTGGGTGCGTTATCAGCGAATGCGTGGCAATCAGGTTTATTTCATCTGCGCCGATGATGCGCACGGCACGCCTATCATGCTGAAAGCTCAGCAGTTAGGGATTGCACCGGAGCAGATGATTGCAGAAATGAAAAGCGAGCATGAAGCCGACTTTGCCGGTTTCAACGTCAGCTATGACAACTATCACTCGACCCACGGCGACGAAAACCGTGAGCTTTCGGCGCTGATTTATGGTCGTCTGAAAGAGAACGGTTTTATTAAAAACCGCACCATCTCCCAGCTTTACGATCCGGAAAAAGGGATGTTCCTGCCGGACCGTTTTGTAAAAGGCACATGCCCGAAATGTAAATCTGCCGATCAGTATGGCGATAACTGCGAAGTGTGTGGCGCGACCTACAGCCCGACCGAGCTGATCGAGCCAAAATCGGTGGTCTCTGGCGCGACACCGGTTCTGCGCGACTCTGAACACTTCTTCTTTGATCTGCCCTCGTTCAGCGCCATGTTGCAGGCCTGGACCCGCTCGGGTGCGCTGCAGGATCAGGTGGCGAACAAAATGCAGGAGTGGTTCGAATCGGGCCTGCAGCAGTGGGATATCTCCCGCGACGCGCCCTACTTCGGCTTTGAAATTCCGGACGCGCCAGGCAAATATTTTTATGTCTGGCTGGATGCGCCTATCGGCTACATGGGCTCGTTCAAGAACCTGTGCGACAAGCGCGGCGACATCGACTTCGACGAATTCTGGCGTAAAGACTCTACTACCGAGCTCTATCACTTCATCGGTAAAGATATCGTCTACTTCCACAGCCTGTTCTGGCCAGCGATGCTGGAAGGCAGTAACTTCCGCAAGCCGAACAACCTGTTTGTGCACGGCTATGTCACCGTCAACGGTGCCAAGATGTCGAAGTCGCGCGGCACCTTTATTAAAGCCAGCACCTGGCTGCAGCATCTGGATGCGGACAGCCTGCGTTACTACTACGCGGCGAAACTCTCTTCACGTATCGACGATATCGATCTGAATCTGGAAGATTTCGTCCAGCGCGTAAACGCCGACATCGTCAACAAAGTGGTTAACCTGGCGTCACGTAACGCGGGCTTTATCACTAAACGCTTTGACGGCAAACTGGCGGCTGAGCTGGCCGATCCGGCGCTCTATCAGACCTTTGTGGAGGCGTCAGAGAAGATTGGTGACGCCTGGGCCGGTCGTGAATACAGCCGTGCTATCCGTGAGATCATGGCGCTGGCTGACCTGGCGAACCGTTATGTCGATGAGCAGGCTCCGTGGGTGGTGGCGAAGCAGGAAGGCCGTGATGCCGATCTGCAGGCGATCTGCTCAATGGGCATTAACCTGTTCCGCATTCTGATGACCTGGCTGAAGCCGGTGCTGCCGTCACTGAGCGCCCGTGCAGAAGGCTTCCTGAACTGTGAGCTGAGCTGGGATGCTATCGCGCAACCGCTGCTGGACCACCAGGTTGCGCCATTCAAAGCGCTCTACAGCCGCATTGAGATGGCAAAGGTTGAAGGACTGATTGAAGCCTCGAAAGAGGATGCCGCTGCCGCCAGTGCACCGGCCGCAAGCGGCCCGCTGGCAGATTCGCCGGTAGGTGACACCATCACCATCGACGATTTCGCTAAAGTTGATATGCGCGTGGCGCTGATTGAGCAGGCAGAACTGGTTGAGGGTTCGGACAAGCTGCTGCGCCTGCAGCTCGACCTGGGCGGTGAAAAGCGTCAGATCTTCTCGGGTATCCGCGCCGCCTATCCCGATCCCTCTGTGCTGGTCGGTAAAATGACCATTATCGTGGCCAACCTCGCGCCGCGTAAAATGCGCTTTGGTATCTCTGAAGGCATGGTGCTGTCAGCGGGTCCGGGCGGCAAAGATCTGTTTGTGCTGTCCGTCGACAGCGGTGCTGTGCCGGGAATGCCCGTTAAGTAACACTCTGCATTCTGCGGCTTTAACCGCTTAGCGCAGTGCCGTTCTCACACCCTTCGTGCCTCATCACGGGCGCGAAGGGTTATCACTCCTCGCTCTGAATGTGCACCGCTTCCATTCCACTCCCGCCTCTGAAAATCTGTATCTGCTACTGTCACACCGCTGCATAAATGTGATCGCTAGCACGCTAAGCGGTTAATGCGTATGATGAAGCTCAGTGAAAACAGGAGCCTGCCATGCTCACCGTGCTGTCTGTCTGCGGGCGCTATCTGCGCGCCTTTATCATCATTTATCTCTGCTTATACGCCGGAATCGGCATCGCCTCGCTGCTGCCCATCAAACTGCCTGGCAGCATCCTTGGGATGTTAATTCTGTTTGCCCTGCTCGCCTCGCAGATCCTGCCTGTCAGTTGGGTTAAACCGGGCTGCCATCTGCTGATTCGCTATATGGCGCTGCTGTTTGTGCCGATCAGCGTCGGGGTGATGAGCTACACCGATATTCTGACCGCGCAGTTTGGCCCTATCGTGATCTCCTGCGTCGTCAGCACCTTCCTGGTTCTCTCTATTGTCGGCGTAAGCGCTCACCAGCTTCATAGTCGCCGCCCGGCCGGGGAGTCAGGCGATGAGTGAAATATGGTGGTCACTGCCACTGACGCTGGCGGCATTTTTTCTGGCGCGCAAACTGGCGATACGGCTGAAAATCTCGCTGCTCAATCCGCTGCTGGTGGCGATGGCGATTATTATCCCGATTCTGCTGCTGTTGCAGCTGCCCTATTCGCGCTATTTCGCGGGCAGTCAGATTCTTAATCAGCTGCTGCAACCGGCTGTTGTCGCGCTGGCACTGCCGCTGTATGAGCAGATGCATCAGATCCGTGCCCGCTGGAAATCGATTATTGGCGTCTGCTTTATCGGCAGTGTGACCGCCATGACCTCTGGCACCGCTATTGCTCTGTGGATGGGTGCCACGCCTGAAATCGCCGCTACCATCGTTCCTAAATCCGTTACCACGCCCATTGCGATGGCCGTCTCCGGTTCGCTGCACGGTATTCCCGCCATCAGCGCCATCTGCGTGCTGATTGCCGGGGTACTGGGTGCGGTGTTCGGACATACTGTGCTGAATCTGCTTGGCGTGAAATCTAAGGCGGCGCGCGGACTGGCGATAGGTAACGCGTCGCACGCACTCGGCACAGCGCGCGCCGCTGAACTCGACTATCAGGAAGGGGCATTCAGCTCCCTGGCGCTGGTGATCTGCGGCATCATCACCTCACTGCTGGCGCCGTTTATTTTTCCGCTGCTGCTGCACTGGTTTGGCTGAAAGTTTGCGAGAGATCTCGCAAAGTTGAAACATGCAACACAGGTTACATTGTCAGAGCGATGTGGATCACATATAAACCGGTGACTGGCACATCGCCCTGCTGAATCTAATGAGGCTCACATGCAATCCCGTTTCCTCTCTGCCTTTGAGGCATTGCCGTCAACGCTGCAAACCGCACTCGCTCCCCTGCTGGACGATCCTGGCTTTCAGGCGGTGCTGAGCGCCGACCAGGTCGCCTCACTGCAGCAACAGACACAGATGGATGCCGATGCTCTGGCGCTGGCGCTGCTGCCCCTGGCGGCGGCCTGTGCCGTTGCTACCGTGTCGCATTTTAACGTCGGGGCTATCGCCCGTGGCGTCAGCGGCAACTGGTACTTCGGGGCCAACATGGAATTTACCGGTACGCCGTTGCAGCAGACGGTTCACGCTGAGCAGAGCGCCATTACTCATGCGTGGCTGCGTGGCGAAAGTCAGCTTGAGACGATCACCGTTAACTACACACCGTGCGGTCACTGCCGTCAGTTTATGAACGAGCTGAACAGCGGCACGAACATTCGCATCAGCCTGCCACAACGCGCGATCAGCACCCTGGCCGATTATCTGCCGGATGCCTTTGGACCGCGCGATCTGGACATCACGACCTTCCTGATGGACCGCGTGGATCACGGCTATGTAGCCGAAGGCGATGAACTGGTGCAGGCCGCGGTTGCCGCTGCCAATGCCAGCCACGCGCCTTACAGCCAGTCACACGCCGGTGTTGCGCTGCTGACCGCAACCGGCGCGATTGTCACCGGGCGCTATGCGGAAAATGCCGCCTTTAACCCGAGTTTCCCGCCCCTTCAGGCAGCGCTGGTCCTGCTCAACATGCAGGGTGGCGATGTTCGTCAGATAAAAAAAGCGGTATTAGCCGAAGTGGAAAATGCCACGCTAAGCCAGTTCGCCTCCACACAGGCGACGCTTGAGACATTTGGTTGCGGTGAGCTGCTACAGGTGACGCTGTACAAAGCATAACCCGCTGTCAGAGAGGCCACAGTTTTGTGAGCTTTTATTAACAAACACTGTACTTCTGCGGGAAATTTCATAGGATCTGGCGCCAGAATTCACGTGATTACAAATTACTCTGAATAATTCAGGTTGCAGGATAGCAGCACGGTCGTGAATGTTTCTGCAGCGGTTACCCTGCCGCTGCCAGGCCTGCAGTCTGAGCTATAACGGGTAAGAAAACTGGCGCTACCTTTCCGGCGTGACGCCAGACAACACTGCAACCGGAGCATTACCGCATGGAACTCGACTACGAAAGTAAACGCCCGCTGTATATCCCTTATGCTGGCCCGATTTTGCTGGAATTTCCCCTGCTGAACAAAGGCAGCGCCTTTAGCATCGAAGAACGTAACGAATTCAACCTCAACGGTCTGCTGCCAGAAGCAGTTGAATCGATTGAAGAGCAGGCGCAGCGAGCCTGGCGTCAGTTCCAGGACTTCAAAAACAATAACGATAAGCATGTCTACCTGCGTAACATCCAGGACACCAACGAAACGCTGTTCTACCGCCTGCTGGATAACCATCTCGAAGAGATGATGCCCATCATCTACACCCCGACCGTCGGCGCAGCCTGCGAACACTTCTCTGAAATCTACCGTCGTGCGCGTGGCGTCTTCATCTCCTACCCTAATCGCGACCACATCGAAGATATGCTGCAAAACGCCACCAAGCAGAATGTGAAGGTGATCGTGGTAACCGATGGCGAGCGTATTCTGGGCCTCGGCGATCAGGGCATCGGCGGTATGGGTATCCCGATTGGTAAGCTTTCACTCTACACCGCCTGTGGCGGCATCAGTCCGGCTTACACCCTGCCGGTGGTGCTGGATGTTGGTACCAACAACCAGCAGTTGCTGAACGATCCGCTCTATATGGGCTGGCGTCATCCGCGCATCAC
>Ga0308159_1001647_pt1 | contig 30315 bp, 24 predicted proteins | sample PhyCR1_FD_201040 | JGI IMG/M metagenome (GOLD analysis project Ga0308159, IMG submission 201040) | Phyllosphere microbial communities from UC Gill Tract Community Farm, Albany, California, United States - DLSLC.R1 | ecosystem: Host-associated > Plants > Phyllosphere > Unclassified | place: USA...
CCACCGTGCGGCGCGATATGTCGAGCGCCGCCGCCACCAGCGCGGGATCGCCACGCATGAGCGTGATGCCCGCGGCATGCATCGCCACGTCGGTGCCGTTGCCCATGGCGATGCCCACGTCGGCCGCCGCCAGCGCCGGAGCGTCGTTCACGCCGTCGCCCACCATGGCGACCGTGCGGGCCCCCGACGAACCCGCTCCGTGTGCAACGTCGCGTTGGAGCCGCGCCACGTGCGCCGCCTTGTCGGCGGGCAGCACCTCGGCGATCACCTCGCCCGCTTCGGGGCGCAGGCCCAGCCGCCGCGCCATCGCCTCGGCCGCGCCGCGGTTGTCGCCCGACAGCATCGCCACCCGCAGCCCGCGCGCGCGCAGGGCCTCGATCGCCGCGGCCGCGCCGGGCTTGGGCTCGTCGCCGAAGGCCAGCAGTGCACGCACCGCGTCACCGCCGCCGGGCAGCCGTTCCGCCAGCGCCGACACCGTCGCACCGCCGTCCTGCAGAGCCTGCGCGCGTGCAGCCATTGCGGGCGGTACGTCGGCCCCGAGCGACTCCATCCAGCGCAGGCTGCCCAGGCGCCATGCGGCCCCTCCCGCCTGCCCTTCCGTGCCCCGGCCCGGCACGGCCCGCACCGCGTCGGCCGCTGCCGGAAGGGCTTCGCCCCGCTCGCGCACGGCCTGCAGCGTGGCGTGCGCGAGCGGGTGTTCGCTGCCCGCCTGCAATGCGGCCGCGACCGCCAGCAGCGCCCGCCCGTCGTGCCCGGGCGCCGCCTCGAACGCCTGCAGGCGCGGCCGCCCGAGCGTGAGCGTGCCGGTCTTGTCGAACACCACGGTGTCCACGCGGTGGGCCGTCTCCAGCGCCTCGGCGTCCTTGATGAGCACGCCGTGCCGCGCGGCCACGCCCGTGCCCGCCATGATCGCGGCGGGCGTCGCCAGGCCCAGCGCGCAGGGGCAGGCGATCACCAGCACCGCCACCGCGTGGATCAGCGCGGCCTCCATGCCGGAGCCCGCCCACAGCCATCCCAGCAGCGTGCACAGTGCCAGCGCCAGCACCACCGGCACGAACACTGCCGACACCCGGTCCACCAGCCGCTGGATCGGCGCCTTGGCGGCCTGTGCGTCCTCCACCAGGCGGATGATGCGCGCCAGCACCGTCTCGGCACCCACCGCCGTCACCTGCACCACCACGCGGCCGTCGCCGTTCACCGAGCCGCCCGTCACCGCGTCGCCCGGGTTCCGCGCCACCGGCAGGGGCTCGCCGGTGAGCATCGATTCGTCCACCTGCGTGTGCCCTTCGAGCACCGTGCCGTCCACCGGCAGGCGCTCGCCGGGGCGCACGGCGATGCGGTCGCCCGCCATCAGCTCGGCCACGGCCACGTCCACTTCGCCGTCCGGGCCGATCCAGTGCGCGGCCTCGGGCCGCAGGGCATGCAGCGCACGGATCGCTTCCGTGGTCTGCCGCTTGGCGCGCGCTTCCAGCCACTTGCCCAGCAGCACCAGCGTGATCACGACGGACGAGGCCTCGAAGTACAGGTGCGGCGCATGGCCCCCCCCGCCGCCATGCGCGGCCGTGAGCCAGAGCCACAGCGACAGGCCATAGGCCGCGCTCGTGCCGATGGCCACCAGCAGATCCATGTTGCCGGCGCGTGCCCGCAGCGCATGCCAGCCCGCGCGGTAGAAGCGCGCGCCCAGCACGAACTGCACGGGCGTGGCCAGCAGCCACTGCAGCCAGGCCGGCGGCATCCAGTCCCGCCCCGCCAGGCCGCCGAGCATGGGCAGCACCAGCGGCAGCGACAGCGCGATCCCCACCGCCACCGGCGCGAAACCGGCCCAGGGCGAAGAGGCCTCCGGCGGCTCCGGCGCATCCGCCGCGCGCGGCTCGTAGCCGGCATGGCGCACGGCGCGGCGCAGCAGGCCGTCCATGGCATCGGGCGCCGCACCGTCCGGCGCACCGTAGAGGATGTGCGCGCGCTCGGTCGCGAGGTTGACCTCGGCACTGCGCACGCCGGGCACCTTGCGCAGCGCGCGCTCCACGCGGCCCGAGCAGCTCGCGCAGGTCATGCCGCCGATGCCCAGGTCCAGCGACCGCTCCGCCAGCGCGGCAGCCGGGCCGTCGTGAGAGAAGGAAGGGGAGGAAGATGAATCAGCCATGCCGGCACGTTAACCCCTGACATCATGGCAAGGTCAAGGCCCTGGCATCGCACGGCCGGCGCTTGACTCTGCCACCATGTCAGGGTTCATGATCCCGACATCCCATCACCGGCATTCGTCTGAAAAGGAGCCCGCCATGCAACACAGCTTCCAAGTCCAGGGCATGACCTGCGGCCACTGCGAGCGCGCCGTCGTGCACGCCGTCCGCCAGGTCGACACCGACGCCACCGTGCAGGTCGACCTGCCCACCGGCCGCGTCGTGGTGGACAGCGACCGCCCCCGCGAGGCGCTGGCCGCCGCCATCACCGAAGAGGGCTACACGGTCGCGGCATGAGCGCGCAGGCACCGCAGCGCCCGGTGCCCATCGGCACCGCCGCCGCGCGGGCGGGCGTCTCGCAGCGCATGGTCCGCCACTACGAGGCCCTCGGCCTGCTGCGCGGCGTGGCGCGCACGGACGGCGGCTACCGCCAGTACGGCGAAGGAGATATCCACACCCTGCGCTTCATCCGCCGCGCGCGCGACCTCGGCTTCTCGATGGACGAGATCGCCGCCCTGCTCGGCCTCTGGCAGGACCAGCGCCGCGCCAGCCGCGAGGTCAAGCGCATCGCCCAGGCCCACATCGACGACCTGGGCCGCCGCATCGAGTCCATGCAGGCCATGCAGCGCTCGCTGCGGCAGCTGGTGGGCTGCTGCCAGGGGGATGGGCGGCCGGATTGCCCGATTTTGGACGATCTGGCGGGGGGCGGTTGGGGCTGATCCGGAGAGCGGAGCAGCAAAGCCTTGATCCGAAGAGGTATAGAAGATCTATACCTCCAAAATTTATCCTTTCAGGTCAACGACTTATAAAACCCGCAAGGTTTAAAAGTTTCGCTCGTCCCAAGGTTTTCACGTCCTATGCGATGACGCCTTGGCGCCAGTGCGTGCGAGATCACAAACCTACGATGGCGGCATGGATCGCCGCCCCAGAACCCGACAGGCAACACGCCTGTGGGAAGTCGATCTCCCACCTTTTTTCTCTTCGAAGGACCATCAGCCATGCCTCCACGCGACATCCTCATCGCCTCCATCGCCCGCACCCCCATCGGCACCTTCGGCGGCTCGCTCAAGGACATCCCCAACACCCAGCTCGCCACCACCGCCGTGCGCGCGGCCATCGAGCGCAGCGGCATCGCGGCCGATGCGGTGGGGCATGTGGTGATGGGCAACGTGATTCCCACCGACACGAAGGACGCCTACCTCTCGCGCGTGGCCGCCATCGACGCGGGCTGCCCGGTGGAGACGCCGGCCTTCAACGTCAACCGCCTGTGTGGCTCGGGTCTGCAGGCGATCGTCTCCGCGGCGCAGGCGATCGCGCTGGGCGACTGCGACGTGGCGATCGGCGGCGGCAGCGAATCGATGAGCCGGGGACCGTATTTCGACACCGCGGCCCGCTGGGGTGCACGCATGGGCGACGCCAAGAGCATCGACTACATGCTGGGCATCCTGCACGACCCGTGGCAGAAGATGCACATGGGCATCACCGCCGAGAACGTGGCCGAGCGCTACCGCATCGGCCGCGAGGCGCAGGACCAGCTCGCCGCCGAGAGCCAGCGCCGCGCCGCCGCCGCCATCGCGGCCGGGCATTTCGCGTCGCAGATCGTGCCGGTGGAAATCCCGGGCCGCAGAGGCGCGGTGACGCTGTTCGATACGGATGAGCACGTGCGCGCCGCGACCACGGTCGAGGTGCTGGCCGGCATGAAGCCCGCGTTCAAGAAGGACGGCGGCACGGTGACGGCAGGCAATGCCTCGGGCATCAACGACGGCGCCGCCGCCGTGGTGCTGGTGGCGGGCGACCGCGCGGCCGCACTGGGTGCCAAGCCCCTGGCGCGCCTGGTCGGCTATGCGCACGCTGGCGTGGACCCGGCCTACATGGGCATCGGCCCGGTGCCCGCCACGCGCGCGGTGCTGCAGCGCACGGGCCTGTCGGTGCAGGACATGGACGTGATCGAGGCCAACGAAGCCTTCGCCGCCCAGGCCTGCGCCGTGATCCAGGAACTGGGCCTGGACCCGGCCAAGGTGAACCCGAACGGCTCGGGCATTTCGCTGGGCCACCCGGTGGGCGCGACGGGCGCGATCATCACCACCAAGGCCATTGCCGAGCTGCACCGCACGGGCGGCCGCTATGCGCTGGTCACCATGTGCATCGGCGGGGGCCAGGGCATCGCGGCCATCTTCGAGCGCGTGTGATTGCAACGGTTGGAAACAGCCGCGGCAAACGCTCCGTGGGCGCATAGGATCGCGTTTTTTCGACCGACGACAGCAGATGCCCTACATCTACCAGAACGCCGAAGCACTCGAGGGAACCGACAAGGTCGGCAGCAAACACTGCGTGGCGCTCCTGCAGCGCTATGCACAGCTGCCGCACACCAGCACCTGGAAACAGGGCGAGACCGTGTTCGGCAACGCCCACATCAAAAAGGGCACGGCCATCGCCACGTTCAACAGCGCCGGCAAGTACGGCAGCCTGCCCACCGGCAACCACGCGGCGTTCTTCATCGCGCAGGATGCCGGCGGCATCTGGATCATGGACCAGTGGCTGAGCGATACGCAAAAGCCCAAGGTGTCCATGCGCTACGTGCGTCCCAAGCCCCAGCGCAAGAACGGCGACTTCGCCGACCCGAGCAACAACGCCGCCGCGTATTCCGTCATCGAATGACGATGCAGGCACGCCAGAAGAACGACACCGGGATCTCCATGACGCATCCAGCTTCCGCTTCAGCCTCCGCCTCCGCCTCTGCCCTCGACCTCGCAGGCGGCCGGTCGGTAGCCCTGGCCCTGTTGCTCATCGTGGGCACGGGACTGGCCGGTGCTGCCACGTCATCGGCGTCCGCACCGGCTCCGGCGCCCACCGGCACCGCGGCCGCGCCGGCCGCCACGCTCGAGTGTCCCGCCACGGTCCGGCTCGATGCCCCGAAGGCCAGTGCCCCGGGCGTGCCTGCAGGCACCGAGATCGTGCTGGACGCCCGCCCGCTGCGCCTCACCGGCTACAACTTTTTCGACGGCCCGCCCGCCCAGGGTGCGGCACTGGTGCCCACGTCGGACAGGCCGGCCAAGGGCGCGAAGGGTGGCAGGGGCGAGTCCACCGCCACGTGGGTGTTCGAGGGCGACTACCCGCAAGGCAAGTTCGCCTCGTGCGACTACGCAGGGGGCACGGTGCGCCTGGTGCAGCGCATGGACGACGCGGCGAAACGCTGCATGGCCACGTCGCGCACCGCCGGAACTCCATCGGTGCTGCAGGTGCGGTTCCGGTGCGAGTGACGGCGCCACGCACCGCCGGCCTGCCGGCCCAGGAAATCCGCCTTCCCGGCGGATTTTTTATTTGTAGAACGCTTCCACCGTTCCCTTGAGCGTGATCATCAGCGGCCGGCCCGTGCGGTCCACCGTCTTGCCGGCGGGCACCTTGATCCAGCCTTCGCTCACGCAATACTCCTCCACGTCGAAGCGTTCCTTGCCGTTGAAGCGGATGCCGATGTCGTGCTCGAACACCGCGGGCACATGGAACTTGCTGCGCGGATCGATGGAGAGATGGTCGGGGAGTTCGGGGCGTTGCACTGCGTCGGTCACGGGATGAGGCTCTCTGGCTGAAACAGGGAGAAGAAGAAAGGAAAGCCCGGATTCTCCTGCAATTGGCGAGCCCGTCCACCGTCACCGCAGCATCGCATACCCCACTGCGATCGCCGCGGCCAGACCCACGGCATCGGCGAACAGCGCGCAGGCCAGGGCATGGCGCGTGTGCTTCACGCCGACGCTGCCGAAGTACACCGCCAGCACGTAGAAGGTGGTCTCGGCGGAGCCCTGCATCACCGCGGCGAGCCGCGCGGCGAACGAGTCCACGCCGTGCGCCTGCATCACGTCGACCATCAGCCCGCGCGCACCCGCGCCCGAGAGCACCCGCATCAGCCCCACCGGCAGAGCCGGCAGGAAATCCGTGTTCCAGCCGAGCGCCGCCACGCCCGCGCCGACGGCCGCGAGCAGCGCGTCCATGCAGCCGGCCGCGCGGAACACGCCGATGGCCACCAGGATCGCCACGAGGTAGGGGACGATCTGCACGGCCACGCCGAAGCCTTCCTTGGCGCCGTCGATGAAGGCGTCGTACACATTGATGCGGCGCACCGCCCCGGCCAGGATGAACAGCATCACGATGCCGAGGATCACCGCCGCGCCGAGGGTGCCCGCGATGCGGGACGCCTGCTCCGCGGGCATCCGGCCCAGCGCCCACACGGCCGCGCCCAGCAGGCCGGACACGGCCGCGAGCGGCAGCAGCAGCCGGGGCCGCCAGAGCGGCAGCCGCTGGCAAATGCCCACGGCCAGCACGCCCGCGATCAGCGCGATGAAGGTGACCAGCAGCGTGGGCAGGAAGATGTCCGCCGCGTTGAAGCCCGCGCCCAGCCCCTGCTGCACCGCGACGCTCTGGCGGATCGCGATCACCGACGTGGGAATCAGCGTGAGCCCGGCCGTGTTCATGACCACGAACATGATCTGCGCGTCGCTGGCCGTATCGCGCGGCCCCGTGTGCAGCGACTGCAGCTCGCGCATGGCGGTGAGCCCGAGCGGGGTGGCTGCGTTGTCCAGGCCCAGCAGGTTGGCCGAGAAATTCATGGTCATCGCGCCCTGCGCCGGATGGCCCTGCGGCACGCCCGGAAAGAGCCGCCGCAAGAGCGGGCCGGCCGCGCGCGCGAGCAGTTCCACCATGCCGGCGCGCTCGCCCACGCGCATCAGGCCCAGCCAGAGCGCCATCGCGCCGGCCAGGCCCAGCGAGATCTCGAAGCCCGAGCGCGCGGCGGTGAACATCGCGGCCAGCAGCGCCGGGAAGATGTCTCCATCCCCCAGGGCCCAGCGCACGGCGGCGGTCACGAACGCGATGGTGAAAAAGCCGATCCAGACCCAGTTGAGCGCCATGGGGGGCGATGGTAGCCGCACCGATCCGCGCCCGGGCCGGCCCCGGCGGTCCCGCGGCGCGCAGGCCACGGACCGAGCCGCCCGGTCAGAACGGTGCGTCGTCGTCCGCGTCGGCGCCCGCGCCCGCCGCGGCAGCCGCCGGCGCGGCAGCGGCACCGCCCGCATCGGCCTGGCGCTCGCCCGGTGCCGGCGCCGGGCCGTCCAGCCCCGTGCGGCCCTCGCCGCCCAGCGCCTCGATCAGGTCGGGAATCAGCTTGGAGAGTTCGCCCGTGGCGATCGCCACGTCGGTGTCGAAACCCGAGTCGTCCTGGCCGCGGCCCTCGAACACCGTATCGAGGAACGACACCTTCTTGATCTGCAGGCCTTCGGTCAGCACGAAGGCGACGCGGTCGTCCCAGCTCATCGCGAGCTTGGTGGGCAATTTGCCTGCGGCGATGTGCTCGCGGATCTCGTCGATGTCGAGCGGATGGCGCGCGTAGCGGACCACGGCCTTGGATTCGTCGGCGCTCTTGAGCTCGCACTCGCGGTCCACGCTGAAGCCCACCGGCGGTTCCTGCTCCTTGAGCCAGTGGGCCATGGCCGCCTGCGGCGAGGTCTGCGTGTCGAGCAGGGAGACCGACAGGCCCGGCAGCGCTTCCACCAGCAGCGAGACGACCTCGTCGGCGCGGCCCTGGCTGCCGGTGTCGAGCACCAGCAGGCGCGCCTCGGTGTCGATCCAGATCCACATCGAACCCTGCTTGGTGAACGCCATCGGCAGCAGGTCGAGCTTGGCCTCTTCCTTGAGCTCGCGGGTTTCCTTCTTGCCGGGCTTGCGGCCGGTCTCGCGCTCGATGCGCGCGGCCTTGTCCTTCACCTTGCGCGCGAGCACCGAGCCCGGGAGCATCTTCGATTCGGTCATGAAGCGCAGGATCCACTGGCCGCCCACGGATTCGGCGAGCGCGCCGTGGGCCTCGCCGCGCGGGGGCACCCAGCCGACAGATTTCTCCTGGGTGGCGCCGCACTCCACGAACGGGGTGCGGGCGAGGGCTTCTTCGAGCTGGGGCAGTTCCGCATGCCACTCGGCGATGCGGTAGATGATCATGTTCTTGAACACGGAATTCCTTGTGTGCGGTATCGCCCTGGGGCTGGCGCGCCGGCCGCGGTGCCGGCGAAAGGGCGCCATTGTCGTTGCTGCGCCCCGGCGGGGACACAGAACCTTGGCACAACTTTACACAGCCACACGCCCTCCTCATGGCGGGGATACACGGGCGGCCGACACTGGCCCTCAACCACCGCGCCGTACCGGCCGCGGAGGCAACGCCCCCCGGGGCACGAAAGGACTTCCCCCATGACCGCACCCCTCCTGCAACGACGCTTCGCCACCGCCGCCGCGGCCGCCGCACTGGCGGCCGTGCTGGCCGCACCCGCCTTCGCCCAGCCCGCTCCGCCGGCGCAGCCCGGCGCCCCGGCAGCCACCGCGGGGGCCGAGCGCCCGCACCGCATGCCCAGCCCCGAACAACGCGAAGCCCGCCGGGCCCAGCGCACGGAAGCGCTGCGGCAGAAGCTGCAGATCACGCCCGCCCAGCAACCCGCCTGGGACGCCTTCACCGCCGCCATGCGCCCGCAAGGCCCGCGCCCCGACATGGCCGGCATGGCACAGCTCACCACACCGGAGCGCATCGACCGCATGAAGGCGCTGCGCGCCCAGCACAACGCCGCGGCGGACCGCCGCGACGAAGCCGTGAAGACTTTCTACGCCGCGCTCACCCCGGCGCAGCAGAAGGTGTTCGACCAGGAAAGCCGCCACATGCATGGCCGGGACGGCATGCACGGCAAGGACGGCAAGCCGGGTGGCCACGGCGGCCGGCACGGCCAGGGCCAACCGGTGCCCGCGCCCGTGGCGCCGCCGCCCGCTCCGCAGTGATTCAGGAGGCCGACGCGGCCGTCGCTGACGCGGCGGCCGCCTACAGTGGATGACCAGTCGCGGTTCTACAGTGTGCCGCGCCGAGTGTGTAACCTCACAGTCGCGATATAACTGGAAATTCACTCATGAATCATTCATTCACGAAGCGCCTCGGCGCCACGCTGGTGGCCCGGGGCGCTTTCTTCGTTCTGGCGGCCGTCACGGCGATGGGCGTCCAGGCACAGACGGCAGGCACTGCCGACACCCCGTCGGTGTACGTGCAGGGGGGCTGGGCGGAGCACAGCACCGATGCGGCCACCCTGGGCGTCACCCTGCCCTGGGGCAACTGGCGCAGCGAACTGCTGGGCCATGAAGTGCGCGGCTACTGGGACATCCACGCCAGCCGCTGGTCGTACGACGGCGTCGCGGGCGGGTCCGGCCACGCCACGCTCGTCGGCGTCACGCCCACTTTCCGCCTGCGGCCGGACAACGGCCGCTCGGCCTTCTTCTGGGAAGGCGGCATCGGCGTCACCTACATGGACAAGCGCTACGAAACGGTCCACAAGGAGTTCGGCACCCGCTACAACTTCGCGTCCCACCTGGGCCTGGGCTACAGCCTGGGAGCGCAGCGCCAGCACGAGGTGATGGTGCGCGTGCAGCACCTCTCCAACGGCGGGATCAAGAAGCCGAACCCCGGCGAGAACTTCGTCCAGCTGCGTTACGCCTACCACTTCTGACCCTGCGACGGCCAGCCGGCCCTGCCGTCGGCGCCCGCTTCCAGAGAGCCCCGCCCTGCGGGGCTTTTTTTTGACCGTGTTTTTCACTGCCTGTGGATAAGTCTGGGGGTATTTATGGAGCAAGTGCGACGTTATCCACAGGCGCGACCGGTCGGCCGAAGTTGTTATCGGTCGGCGCGCGGGTTCACCCCGGTTCGCGCCACAGGGTTCGGCCGCATCCAAGTCCGCGCAGCCATTGGATAAAAGCCGCTTGTCCACAGAAGGGGCCGGTCCTTACTACTATTCCTATGGTTTTATAAAAGCTTTCAAGTAATAACAAGAACATCCGTCCGGGGCACCGAAAACGGTCCGCGGGCAAGTTTTTGCGCCGATCCGGCCGCGGGGTGGTGGCTGCCGCCGGGCGTGCATGGGCAGCGCAGCGTGGGCAGGGGCGGCAACCGAGTGCCGCACGGGCCCCCGGCCGACCCCACGGTGCCGCGGGCCTTGAGCGGGGATCCAGGACGGCTGGCGCACGCTTTCGGCGCACCGGAACGGTTGGCAGGAGAACGATCCGCGGGTCCGGCACGCGGCGAGCGCCGGTCGACGGCAGCCAGCCTGCCGCCCTCCACCCCGCCGACCGGACGATTTCGGCGGATGTGCGCGCCCCGGGGCCGGCCAGAAGCGCTGCGGACCCCGGATTTCCGCGGCTGCGGGCTGCCCACGGCCGGTCCGGAAGAACAACCCTGGGGACATCTTTCGCACAAGCGCCCAGTTGTCCACACGAAACGGCCGGCGCGCCGATTTGTCCCCGACGCGCGGACAGCGGCAGCCGGGTGCCACCCACAGGGTTGGTCCGCGGCGAAAACCGTTGTCGCACAACGGAAATCCGCAGTTATCCACAGAACGGGCCGGTCCTTACTACTACGACTATGTTTTTATAAAAACTACAAAGAAGAAGACAGGGACAACCAGGGTACGGAAACCAGGGCCGTACAGTGTGCGGAAGGAGCGTGTGATGGCGGCAGGAGAAACAGCCGCAGGCAGGCCGGACGGCACACGCACTGCCCAAGCCTCTGGAAGGGCCGGGAAGGCCTCTTGGCGGGTGTCACGTAGGGGGTGGGCACCATGCCACTGAAAATCGCTCTGCGGGCGTCTGGTGGGATATTGGAGGTTGCCCGCAGCGATGCCCGGGCGCATGGAGCAGCGCCACGGGCGCGGCAGCGGCTCAGCGGGCCGTGATCCGGGCGCGCAGGAAGTCTTCGAGGACCGTCTCGGGCAGCGGGCGGCTGAAGAAATAGCCCTGGTAGGCACGGCAGCCGGCGTGTTCGAGCCAGCCGCGCTGTTCGGCGGTCTCGACGCCTTCGGCGATCACGTCCAGGCCCAGGCTGCGCGAGAGCGCGATGATGGTGTCCACGATGGCCGCGTCGTTCGGATCGGCCAGCAGGTCGCGCACGAAGCTCTGGTCGATCTTGAGCTGGTCCAGCGGCATGCGCTTGAGGTAGCTCAGCGACGAGTAGCCCGTGCCGAAGTCGTCCAGCGAGAAACCCACGCCATGGGCGCGCAGGGCCGACATGGTGGCGATCGTGGTTTCCATGTCCTCCACGAAGAGGCTTTCCGTCAGTTCCAGCTTCAGCCGGTTGGCCGGCGCGCCCGTGGACGTGATGGCGCGGACCACGTCCTCCACGAACGCCTCGTGGTGGAACTGGCGCGAACTCACGTTCACCGCCATGCTGAGGTGGGCCCGCTGGGGAATGTCCTTCCAGCGGGCGAGCTGCGTGCAGGCGGTGTGCAGCACCCAGCGGCCCAGCGGCAGCACGAGGCCCGTTTCCTCCGCCAGCGGAATGAATTCGCCGGGCGAGACCATGCCGCGGTGCGGATGCGGCCAGCGCACGAGCGCCTCCACGCCGGTCACGCAGCCGCGGTGGTCCACCTGGGGCTGGTAGTGCAGCATGAACTGGTCGCGCGCCAGCGCGGCGCGCAGGTCGTTCTCGAGTTCGGCGCGCGCCGTCACCACCGCCTGCATGCCCGGGTCGAAGAAGCGCAGCGTGTTGCGGCCGGCGGTCTTGGCCTGGTACATGGCGAGGTCGGCCTGCTTGAGCAGTTCGCCCACGGTCGAGGTGCGCCCGTCGCCGAACGGCGCCACCCCGATGCTGGGCGTGCTGCGGTAGTGGTAGCCCTGCAGCACGTACGGCGTCGCCAGCACCGACAGGATCTTCTCGCCCACGGTGCGCGCGCTCATGGCGAGCTCGTCGGCGTGGGCGCTGAGGCCCTCCACCATCACCACGAACTCGTCGCCGCCCAGGCGGGCCACGGTGTCCACCGAGCGCACGCAGGTGTTCAGGCGCGCCGCCACCTGCTGCAGCAGCACGTCGCCCTGGTCGTGGCCCAGGGTGTCGTTGAGGGTCTTGAAGTTGTCCAGGTCGATGAAGAGCAGCGCTCCGCCCTGGCGCCGCCGGTGCGCCGTCGCCAGGGCCTGGCGCATGCGGTCCATCAGCAGCATCCGGTTGGGCAGGCCGGTGAGCGAATCGTAGAACGCCAGGCGCTGGATCTCCCGCTCGGTCGCCTTGCGCTGGCCGATGTCGGTGTTGATCGCCAGGATCGCGTCGGGCTGGCCCTGCTCGCCCGGGATCAGCGTCCAGCGGCCTTCCACGTCCAGGCGACGGCCGTCGCGGTGGAACTGCACGATCTCGCCGGACCATTCGCCGTGCTCGCGCGTGGTCTGGGTGGCGCGCAGGAATTCCTGCATGTCCTGGTAGAGCAGCATGGCGATGGACTGGCCGGTCGCCTCTTCGCGCGTCCATCCGTACAGGCGCTCGGCGCCTTCGTTCCAGAACGTGATGCGGTGGTCCAGGTCGCGCACGATGATCGCGTCGCGCGCCTTGTCGAGCAGCGAGGCCTGCCGGCGGATGTGCGCGTCCGATGCCTGGCGCGCCATCTCGGCGGCGGCCCGGGCCGCGAAGATGCGCAGCGTGGAAATCACCATGCCCGGCTGCTGCATCGGCTCGCGGAACACCACGAACACGAAGCCGATGGCGTGTCCCTCGGCATCGCGCAGCTGCAGGCCGACGTAGGCCTGCGCGCCCATGCGCGCAGCGGGCGAATCGGGGTAGAGCTCCGAGATGCCGTGCGGTATCACGCATTCGGCCTCGTTCACGAGGCGCAGGCTCGGCGTGCCTTCCAGCGCGTACTCGGCATTGGGCTGCGCCACGCCCTCTTCCACGCGCGACAGCGTCACCGCGCGCGGCAGCTGGCCGGCCGGCTGCGGCAGCAGGCGCGTCACGCAACCCGCCTGCGCGCCCAGCGCGTCGCACATGTGGCTGGCGAGCTGCTTGAAGAACTGCGTGCCGGTGCTGGCCGACACCGCGGCCGCCGCCTTGAGCACCACTGCCTGCAGGCGCTGCTGGTCCTGGCGCGTGCGCAGGCTGCCCAGCCCGAACGCGATGTCGTTGGCGAGCTGCTGCAGCAGCTCGGTTTCCTCGGCGCCGGTCTCCAGCACGTCCTCGGGGTAGAGCGTGAGCAGCCCGAACACCTGTTCCGCATCGCGCAGCGGCAGGCTGATGACGGCGGGCAGGCCCTGCTCCATGAGCGGCTGCGCCCAGAGGCCCGCGTCCGGGTCCTTGGCCAGATCGTGCACGATGACCGGGCGGCCGTTGCGCAGCGCTTCGCCGGAAGGGCCTGGGCTGTGCGGCGTCCAGGGGGCGTCCTGCCGGCCACGGGGGCGCAGGGCTTCCACGGCCACGGTCGTCAGGCCGGCCCAGGCCACCGGCTCGATGCTGCGGCGCTCCGTGCCCCCGACGGTCCAGCTGCGCACCATGCCCACCCAGGCACTGCGGTAGCCGCCGACTTCGCGCGCGATGCGGCACACCTCCGAGAGCAGTGCCGACTCGCTGGTGGCGCGCACCAGCGCCTCGTTGCAGGCGCTCAGCAGCCGCTGCACCGTGCCGACGCGCGCCAACTCGCGCTCCACGCGCATGCGCTGCGTCACGTCGGTCGCGAGCACCTGCCGCGCGGACCGTCCGGCGAAGGTGGTGTCGCCCGCGTAGACCTCCATGTCGATCAGCGTGCCGTCCTTGCGGCAGTGGCGGCGGTGCACGCCGTCGCGCCGCATTCCAGGCGGCAGGGCGCGCGCTTCCACTTCCCGGCGCACGCGTTCCTGCGGGGGCCAGAGCTGCGCGGTCGTCATCCCCAGCAGCTCGGCTTCCGTGTAGCCGTAGTGGCGCACCATGGCCCGGTTCACGGCGAGGATGCGCAGGCTGCCGCGCTCGTAGACCCACATCGGCTGCGGATGGGCGTCGAAGAGCGAGCGGTATTGCTGCTCCGACGCGCTCAGCTGCGCGGCGTAGCTGCGCAGCTGCAGCACGGCGCCCAGCGATTCGGCCAGGATCTGCACGTAGGCCACGTGGCGCTGCGTGAACGTGAACACCGGATCGGCGTTCACCTTCAGCATGCCCAGCATGTTCTCGCCGGCGCGCAGCGGCGCCGCGATGAACGACAGCGTGCCGTGCCGGCCTTCGTCGGTGGCCAGCAGCGCCTGCGGCTGCGCGCCGTCGCTGTACAGAACGGTCTGCCCCGCGCCCAGTTGCTCCCAGAGCGGGTAGCCGAGCACGGGGCGCGATTCGTCCACGGGTTCGGAGCGGCGGCCGGTGCTGGCGCGCACGCGCAGGCGTTCGCCCTCGCGCAGCACCACCATGGCGCCATGCCCGTCCGCCAAGTCCATGGCGGTGCGCGCCGCCAATTGCAGCACTTCGTCCAGCGGCAGCTCGGGTGCGCTCATGCGCTGCTGCACGCGCACCAGCTCGGCATGGGCGCTCGCGTCCCGCTGCGCCTGCAGGGCACTCTGCTTCTGGGCGCTGATGTCGGTCATGCCGCCCACCATGCGCACGGCCGCGCCCTCGTCGTCACGGATCACGAAGCCGCGGTCGCGCACCCAGGCATAGGTGCCGTCCTGGCGGCGGAAGCGGTATTCGTCGGTCCAGTGCCGGGACGTTCCCTCGATGGTCGCGTGGATGCCCTCGAGCACGTGGTCGCTGTCGTCCGGATGCAGGCGCTGCGTCCACGAAGTGCTGTCGTGCGGCAGCGTGTGCAGCGGCACGCCGAACAGGGTTTCCATGCCCTCGTTCCACCACATCGAATCGTCGGTGAGGTTCCAGTCCCAGATCGCGTCGGCCGTGGCGCGCGCCACGAGGTGGAAGCGCTCCTCGGACAGCGCGCGCTCCTGCGCGCGCCGCACCCAGCCGCGCCGCTGCCGCCGCAGTTCCAGCAGCGCCATCGTCTGTTCGGCGATGGCCGCGAGCGCCTCCTGCCGCGCGGCATCCAGCGTGCGTGCAGCCGTGTCCATGACCACCACGGCGCCCAGCACCAGTCCCTCGGCGTTGCGGATCGGCATGCAGGCGCACATGCGGATGCGGGGCGGCCCCAGCACCAGGGGGTGCCCGCGCAGCGCGGCATGGGCGCGGGCATCTTCGACCTGCACGAGTTGCCCGCCCTGCGCGAGCGTGCAGAGCGTGTGGGCGCCAGCCAATTTCTGAAGCACGTCGGCGGCCATGCCCGAGCTCGCCTTGAACCACTCGCGGTCCGCGTCCACGAAGCCGATCACGGCCAGAGGCGCATCGCACAGGTGCGCGGCGAGGCGGGCCAGCTGGTCGAAGGTGTCCTCGGGCGGGGTGTCGAGGATGGCGCAGGCGTGCAGCGCATCCAGGCGCCGGCCGGGAGCGTCCGTGCGTGCCCCCATGGTCAGCGTTCCGGGAGGCAAGTGGAAGCCCTGCGCTCAGGAACGTGCGACGTCGGAGGCGGGGGCGGCTGCACCTGCATGGCGTGGGCGTGGTGGTGGTTGGACGGGGAATGGCAGGGCCGGAGCCACCCGCTGTCTGAAGCGGATGATCCAGGGCGTGCGTGTTTCCGAATGTACACCTTGGCCGCCCCGTACGGACGTGACTGCAGGGCGGAATCCGTGCAGAAAACAACAGCCCGGCGGGCGATGACAGCTCAACCGTGGTGGCGCCGCGCACGTACTGCCGCGGCCAGCCCCTCCAGCACCGGCACCGTCTGCGCGAGGCTGATGCAGGCATCCGTCACCGACACCCCGCGCTGCAGCGGCTGGCCGGCGACGATGTCCTGGCGGCCCTCTTCGAGGTGGCTTTCGATCATCAGCCCGGTGATCCGCACATCGCCCGCCGCGATCTGCGCCGCCACGTCGGCCGCCACGTCGATCTGGCGGCGGTGCTGCTTGCTGCTGTTGGCATGCGAAACGTCGATCATCACCTGCTCGCGCAGTCCGGCGCCGCGCAGCAGCGCGCAGGCCGCGTCCACGTCGGCCGCCGCGTAGTTGGGCTGCCGGCCGCCGCGCAGGATCACGTGGCAGTCGCGGTTGCCGCGCGTCTCGAAGATCGCCGCCTGTCCCATCTTCGTCATGCCCATGAAGGCATGGGGCGCCTGGGCCGCGAGGATGGCGTCCGAGGCCACCTTCACGCCGCCGTCGGTGCCGTTCTTGAATCCCACGGGGCAGGAAAGGCCGCTGGCCAGCTGGCGGTGGCTCTGGCTCTCGGTGGTGCGCGCGCCGATCGCGCCCCAGCTGACCAGGTCGCTGATGAACTGCGGCGAGAGCAGATCGAGGAATTCCGTGCCCACGGGCAGGCCGAGCGCGAGCACGTCCAGCAGCAGCGCCCGCGCCATTTCCAGTCCTTCGTTGATGGCGAAGCTGCCGTCCAGGTGCGGGTCGTTGATGTAGCCCTTCCAGCCCACGGTGGTGCGGGGCTTCTCGAAATACACCCGCATCACCACGAGCAGGTCGGCCGCCAGCCGGTCGGCATGCTCCTTGAGCGCTCTGGCGTATTCCATCGCCTGGCCGTGGTCGTGGATGGAGCACGGCCCCACCACCACCACGAGCCGGTCGTCCTCGCCGTGCAGCACGCGCGAGAGCGCGGCGCGGCTCGATTCCACCAGTGCCTGCGCGCTGTCGGGGGCGGGCAGCCACTCCTGCAGCAGTGCCGGAGTGATCAGCGGCCGCACGGCCTTGATGCGCGTGTCGTCGATGCGCGTGGTGTCGTGGGTACCGGGCTGCGGCGCGGTGCGGTGGACGTGCGAAGCGGAAGCGACGCCGGCAGCGTCCTGGGAAATGGTGGGGTTCATGGGCGGCGATTGTCGCGCGCCCGAAAAAAAAAGCCTTGCGCCAGGTCGCACCGATCCGCCGGTGCCGGCCGGCGGAGGCCCGCTCACGGCCTGCGGAACGCGATCGGCTGGCGGGACCAGTAGCCCGAACTGAAGCGGTCCAGCTTCACCGTGCCGCCCGTGGAGGGCGCATGCACGAAGCGGCCGCCTTCCACCACGATGCCCGCATGCGTCGGCCGGCCGGAGCCGAAGATCACCAGGTCGCCGGTGCGCTCGTCGCCCGCCTCCACCGGGGCGCCGAAATCGCTCAGTTGCGCCACGGTGCGTGGCGGCGGAATCCCCGCGAGGCTGCGGTACACATAGCCGATCAGGCCGCTGCAGTCGAACCCGCCCTCGGGCGTGTTGCCGCCGTAGCGGTACGGCGTGCCGACCAGGCCCATCGCATGGATCGCGATGTCGCTCGATTGCTCGGGCGTGAGGCGCGAATACGAATAAGCGGGCGCCCCGCCGCGCCGGCCGCGGGAGGGCGACGTACCGCAGGCCGGCAGCAGCAGCACGGCCGCCACCGATGCCGCGGCGAGCACGGTGCGGCGGGAAGAAAGGCCCGCCGCGGCGGCGTCACCACGGGCACTGCGGGCAGGGGGAGACTCGGTCTGCATGGCGCCGCAGATTAACGCAGGTGCGGAAACCGGCGGCGTTCACCGGATTTCCGCGGGGCGCTTCGAACCTCAGGCCGTGGCCGTGGCCGGAGCCGCCTGCGCCGTGTCGGCCTTCGTGCCGCGCCGTGCGATCAGCCGGTTGGCCACCGCCACCACGGCCTGCACCGACGCGCTCACGATGCTGTGGTCCAGGCCGACCCCGAAGGTGGCGCCCGGCACGCCCTCGAGCGCGGCCTCCACGATCGCGAGCGCCTGGGCGCCCGCCCCCGCCCCGGTGGCGCGCTCCTCGTAGTGGTCCACGCGCAGCGGCAGGCCGATCGCGTCCACCGTGGCATCGATCGGACCGTTGCCCCGGCCCTGCAGCGTCTGGCGCACGCCGTCGATCGTCACGTCGAGCGCGATGCCCTGCCCGTCTTCCTCCAGCCGCTGGCCGTGCAGCGTGAGCGTGCCGGGGGCCGCGCCGCCCGGGGCCCGGCCGTGGGCCGGCCCGATGTAGTGCTGCTCGAAGAGGCTCCAGAGCGCGCCGCCGTCCATCTCGCCTTCGCTCGTGTCGGTCGCGCGCTGCACCACGGCGCTGAATTCCACTTGCAGGCGGCGCGGCATCACCACGCCGCGCTCGCGCTCCAGCAGGAAGGCGATGCCGCCCTTGCCCGACTGGCTGTTCACGCGGATCACGCTGTCGTAGGTGCGGCCGAGGTCGGCCGGATCGATCGGGAGGTAGGGCACTTCCCAGAGGCCCGCCGGGTCCTGCGCGGCGAAGCCCTTCTTGATCGCGTCCTGGTGCGAGCCCGAGAACGCGGTGAAGACGAGGTCGCCCGCATAGGGGTGGCGCGGATGCACCGGCAGCGAGGTGCATTCCTCGGCCACGCGCGCCACGTGCGTGATGTCGGAGAAGTCGAGGTTCGGGTGCACGCCCTGCGTGTACATGTTGAGCGCGAGCGTCACGATGTCCACGTTGCCGCAGCGCTCGCCGTTGCCGAAGAGGCACCCTTCCACGCGGTCGGCGCCGGCCATCATCGCCAGCTCGGCCGCGGCCACGCCCGTGCCGCGGTCGTTGTGCGGATGCACCGACAGCACGATGTGCTCGCGCGGCGCGAGCCGGCGGTGCATCCACTCGATCTGGTCGGCGAACACGTTGGGCGTGGCGTTCTCCACCGTGGTCGGCAGGTTGATGATGATCGGCCGGCCCGGGCCGGCGCCCCATGCCGCGATCGCCGTCTGGCAGGCGCGCAGCGACACCTCGGGCTCGGTGGCGCTGAACGTCTCGGGCGAATACTGCAGCGTCCAGGCCGTGGCGGGCTGCGCGTCGGTGAGGCGCTTGAGCAGCGATACGTGGTGTTCGATGAATTCCATCACCTGCGACACGTTCATGCCGAACACGATGCGCCGCCAGGCCGGCGCCGTGGCGTTGTAGAGGTGCACGATGGCGCGCGGCGCGCCCTGCACGGCCTGCACCGTGCGCTCGATCAGGTCCTCGCGCGACTGGGTCATGACCATGATGGTCACGTCGTCGGGAATGCGGTTTTCCTCGATGAGGCGGCGCACGAAATCGAAATCCGTCTGCGACGCGGCGGGGAAGCCCACCTCGATCTCCTTGAAGCCGATGCGCACGAGTTCCTCGAAGAGGCGCATCTTGCGCTCGCCGTTCATCGGCTCGAAGAGCGCCTGGTTGCCATCGCGCAGATCGGTGGAAAGCCAGATCGGCGCCTGCGTGATGCTGCGCGTGGGCCACGTGCGGTCGGGCAGGGACACGGTGGCGGTGGGTTGGTACTTGGTGGCGGGCTTGGAAATCATCATGACGGGCTCCACGAAACTGAAAAGAAGGGAAGAAAACCGGTGCGACATTCCCTGCAGCCCTCCACATGCGCGGAGGCTGGTTCGTGGGCCGGGGTCAGGGGAAGGTCGGTGTTGCGCGGGCTGGTGGCACGGGGGCCGGATCAGCGGGCAACAGGGATGGCGAACGCAGGCAGACCCCGGCCAGGCACTAGGCCTAGAGCTAGGGTGGATAGGATGCGGCTGCGTTGCATGGTGTGCGGGATCGAGCATTCATGCTAGCACAGGCGGCGCGCCGCGGTAAAGCCCGTGCGATGGCCCCCCGAGGCCGGTCAGCCGGCGCGCGTTCCCGGCGGGCCCTGCCCTCGCGGCATGCCGGAGGCGTCCGATGGCCCGCTGCCCAGCGCCTGCAGCTGCCGCCGCAGGGCGGGCGCCAGCTTCGATCGCCGGCGCGCCGGCTCGAACAGCCACACGTCGTAGAGCGGCAGGGATTCCTGGAGTGCCAGCGACACCAGCGTGCGGGCGTCCGCGCCGAGCAGCGCCGGATGCGGCACCACGGCCAGCAGATCGGATTGCGCCGCCAGCCGCAGCATGCTGGCGAAATCCGGGCAGTGCACGGCCACGCGGGGTGGCGGCATGCGGCGCACGCGGTGGGCTTCCGCCAGCACGTCCACCGGCCCGCTGGCACTGGGATCCACGCGCGCCCAGGCCGCGCCGCGCAGTGCGTCCAGCGACCGGGCGCCGGCCAGCGGATGGCCGCGCCGTGCCACCACCTGCGGGCGGAGCGCGTACAGCCGCTCCTGCACGACACCGTGGTGCGCGAAGCCGCGGGGGCGCGGCGCGATGGCGCAATCGAGCGTGCCTTCCAGAAGATCCGCCAGCAGGCGTCCCTCGTCGGCGCACACCATCTCCAGCGTGCGGCGGGGACGGCCCTCGCACCAGCCGGCATACAGCAGCGGGCCGCATACCAGCGCCGCCGACGGCGTCACGCCCACCCGCAGCACCCGGGGGTTGCCGGCGCCTGCCTCCGCCGCGCCGGGAACCAGGGCGTCGAGCCCTTCGGCCAGCGGGCGCGACCCGGCGGCCAGCCGCAGCGCCAGCGCCGTGGGCACGCGGCGGCGGCCTTCCCGCACCAGCAGCGGCGCGTCGAACCGGGCCTGCAGCACGCGCATGCCGTGGCTCACGGCCGGCTGCGACACGCCGCAGGCACGGGCCGCTGCGGCGAACGAGCCGTGCTCGATGACCGCGCGAAGGTAGGCGAGGTGGGGCAGATACATCGATGCCGTTTATATATCCCGCGCCACGGCGCTTGCGGGCGCAGCGGCGGGCGGTGATGCTGCGGGGCGCGTTCCTTCCCTGTTTTTTCCTGCTGTTTCTTTGTTCCGGAAGACCTTGCCATGACCTATCCACAGCTCGCCACCGTGAAAAGCTACCTCGCCTGCCTGCATGCGGGCGACACCGAAGGCCTGATCGCCTGCTTCGACAGCGAGGGCCAGGTGCATTCGCCGTTCCTCGGAACGATGCGGGCCCGGGAGTTCTTCCAGAAGCTCGCCCAGGCCTCGGCCGCGAGCGTGATCACGCCGATCGACCTCATGGTCTCCGCCGAACCGGCCGCGGATACCGTGCGCGTGGCCGCGTATTTCCGGTACGACTGGACGCTCGCTGACGGGCGGATCGTGCATTTCACCTGCGTGGACGTGTTCCGGTTCGCCGCGGGCAGCGCCCGGATCCAGGAAATGCACATCGTCTACGACACGTACCCCCTGCGCGAACAGGTGGGCGACAAATACGCGCCCGACGCCCCTTGAGCGCCCTCCAGGCACGCCAGAGCGCGGCGGTGCCGACGGGACCGCTTTCTTTTTTTCCTCACTCCGCTCCGACTTTTTCGGGGCTTTTTTTCGCCTTTTCGCTGCTCAAACCCCGTTTTTCCGCCCTTTCCCCGGATTCCCCCGCTTCCATGTATTCCACTTCCAAGCCGGAACTGAACAATGTTTTCACACAATGGAGTTTTGTACTAATACATTAAAATGAATGTATGAAGACATTGCATTTCGGTGGATCGTCCGCGGCCGAGATAGCGGACAGCATCGAAACCCATCTGCGCTCCGGGGCCCTGTCGTGCGGCGATGCGCTGCCGGCCGTGCGTGCGCTGGCGTCCCGGCTGGACGTCAATCCGAACACCGTGGCCGCCGCCTACGCACGCCTGCGCGACGCCGGCCGGCTGGTGACCGATGGCCGCCGCGGCACCCGCGTGGCTCCGGCGCGACCGCCCGTGGCCGATGCCACGGCGGTGGTCCTCCCCCATGGCCTGCGCGATCTCGCGGGCGGTGACGGAGACCGCTCCCTGCTGCCGCGGCCCCCGTCCACCGGCTGGCCTGGACTGCCTGCCGATGCCGGCTACGGCGGGCCCGCCGAGGCGCCGCTCTGGCAGGCGACGGCCCGCGACTGGCTGGAAAGCCAGGGCCTGCCCGCCGAGGCCACGGGCGTGTTCTCGGGAACGCTCGATGCCGTGGAGCGCGCGCTGCGCCACCATGCCCGGCCGGGCGACAGGGTCGCGGTCGAAGACCCGTGCTGGCCTCCGATGTCCGCGCTGCTGCATGCGCTGCGGCTCAAGGCCGTGCCGCTGCCGGTGGATGCGCAGGGCGTGCAGATCCCCGGCGCCGAATGCCTGGACGGTTGCAGCGCGCTGGTGCTCACGCCGCGTGCGCACCACCCCACCGGCTGTGCGCTGTCGGAGGCGCGGTGGAAGGCGCTGCGCCGCCTGCTGCAAAGCCGCCCGCACCTGCTGTGCATCCTCGATGACTACTGGGGCCCGCTCAGCCAGGAACCGCTGGCGCCGGGTGCCGGTCTGCCGCCGCTCTGGCTCTACGTGGTGTCCGTGGGCAAGTTCCTCGGGCCGGACCTGCGTGTGGCGCTCGCCGCCGGCACGCCCGCGCTCATCGACGCCATGCGCGCGCAGCAGGCCGTCGGTGCGCGCTGGGTGAGCCGGCTGCTGCAGACGCTCGCGGCCCGGCTCTGGCAGGAAGCACGGCGATCGGGCCAGCTCGCGCACGCCACCCAGGCGTATGCGCGGCGGCGGCAGGCGCTGGAGTTCGCGCTCCGTTCACGGCCGGATGCCCAGGTGCCCACGGGCGGCGAAGGGCTGCACCTGTGGATACCCGTGCATGACGAGAACGCCGTGCTGTCCGCGCTCGCGGCCCGCGGCTGGGCGGCCCAGGCGGGGGCGCCGTTCCGCATCGCCAGTGCCCCGGCCGTGCGCATCAGCCTCGGGGATCTCACGGGTGCGGAAGTCGGCCCGCTGGCGCGGGATCTGGCGGAGGCCCTGGCGCCGGTGCCGTCACGGCCGGTGTTCTGAACCCGAAGGATTTGGGCCAGCGGCGGGTTTCGGGTGGAGTCTTGAAAGCGGCGTAGAAACCGCCTCAGCGGGGCTACACGGGCAGTGGAACGGGAGATGGGGAAAGCAGGTCGGTCCCCGCTGCATACCGCGCCAGCATCTTGCCGAGCCCCTTGCGCGCGCAGCGCTGCAGTGCCGTCAGCATGGCGTGGTCAGGATCGGCGATGCCATGGCGGGTGCGCAGATCGTGCTGCATGCGGGCGAGCAGCGCGGCGGCCATCTCCGCGTCGGCGAGCGCCCGGTGGGCGCGCTCGGCACGCGGCAGGCCCAGGTGCGTGACGATGCGCCCGAGCTGGTGGCTCGTCGCCTCCGGGTACAGGCGCCGCGACAGCAGCACGGTGCAGGCGAAGGTATGGGGCGCTGGCAGGTCCGCCAGCGCGAGTTCCGCGGCCCAGAAGCGGCTGTCGAACGAGGCGTTGTGCGCCACCATGGGCGCATCGCCTACGAAGCGCGCCGCGTCGCGCATCACGCTCTCGGCCGGCGGCGCCGTTTCCAGCATGGCCGGCGTGATGCCCGTGAGCTGCACGATGAAGGGCGGAAGCCAGGCCCCGGTCTTCATGAGGCTCTGGAACTTGTCCACAGGGCGGCCGTCCTCCAGCAGCACGATCGCGACCTCGGTGGCCCGCGCGCCCTGGGCGGGCGTCATGCCGGTGGTTTCGAAATCGATGACGGCGATGCGGGGAGAAGGCATGGGGCGATTGTCGCCCCTTCTCCCATGGAACGCTCAGCCCGCGCCGCGGCCACCGCCGCCGGTGGAGGGGCCGCCGCCGCCCTGGCGGGATTGCACCTGGTTGCTGCTGCCCACGTGCGCATCGCGGTCGTGGCGGCTCTGCGGCGTGCGCTGGCCTTCGTTGCGCTGCGTGGGTTCCTGGTGGCCTTGCTGGTTGTGGTCGTTCTCGACCTTGCCCGTGCCGGGCTGCTGCTTGTCGGACATGGCGTTGTCTCCTTCCAGAAGTTGCAGAAAGTGCGACGGCAGCGCGCAGTGCGCCGCCGCTGCGGTCAGGTCGGGCCTCAGGACAGCGAGAGTTCCTTGTGCTCGCCCATGTTCGGCGGGTTGCCGGTAACGGCCGCCTTGGCCATCTTGAAGAGCTGGGTCATCTTGCTTTCCTTCACGTCCCAGTACTCGGCGTGCTGGATGCGGACCACGAGCAGCGCCAGGTTGGGATCGTCGATGCCCTTGGGGAACCAGGCCTTGGCCGCGGGCGACCACAGGGCCTCCTTGCGGGCCTTGTCCTCGATGAAGCCGGCGGTGCCGGAGAGCGACACGTAGCTGTCCTTCTCGGGGTTGGCGTAGGTGACGTTCGTCTGCGCGTCGGCCTTCAGCCGCTGGGCGAGTTCGCCGTCGTGCGGGATGAAGAAGTACAGCTCCGATTGCTCGTCGATGTCCTTGTTCTGCGTGGTCAGCGGATGCGCATGCAGCTGGCCCGTGGCCGAGCGGTGCGTGAGCATGCCGAAACGGATGTCCTTGATCAGCTTCCAGAGCGTGGTCTGGGGGGAATCCTGGGTCATGGGAGAGCCTCCGGTGGGTGCGTTGCCGGGTGCGTCGGCCCCGGTGCGAAAGCCCACTGTAGGCCGCGCGCGGTCGGGCCCGGGTCGGCCCTGCCCCCGCCTGTCTGTCGGGTCCGTCCGACAGCGCATCGCCCGGTGCAGGCCGCGCTGCAGTGCGGCCGGCCTGTCTGCCTAGCCTGCGGTGCGCCGCTCGAGCGTGAACGGCGGCAGGCCCTTGAGCAGCCGCTGCCCGTAGGCCGTGCGCACCAGGCGCTTGTCGTAGCAGTACACGTGGGCGCGGTCTTCCTCGGTGCGGATGGCGCGGCCCACCCACTGCGCGAGCCGGATGGCCGTGGCCGGCACCACGAGTTCGCTGAACGGATCGCGCCCTGCGCCGCGCAGCCATTCGGCGCGTGCCTCGCCCACCGGGTCGTCGGGCGGCGCGAACGGCAGCTTGGTGATGAAGAGCGATTCGCAGAGCGCGCCCGGCAGGTCCAGGCCCTCGCCGAACGACTGCATGCCGAAGATGATCGACGGCTCGCCCGCCGCCACGCGCTCGCGGTGCCGCGCGAGCAACTGGGCGCGCGGCATCTGCGTCTGCACCAGCACGGTGCCGCGCATCGCGGTGGGCAGCGCGTCCACGGCCTGCCGCATCTGGTCGCGCGAGGTGAACAGCACCAGCGCCCCGGCCTCGACCATCGCCAGATCGCTCAAGAGCGCGCCCACCATCTCGGCCGTGTAGTCGGCGGCCTGGCGCGGATCGGCCTGGGTTTCCGACGCGATGAGCGTGCCCTGCAACGCATAGTCGAACGGGCTGGGCACCTCCAGCGCGGTCACGGCCTCGTCGCCGTACAGCCCGGCCTCGCGCAGGAAGAAATCGAACTGGCCGCAGCTCGTGAGCGTGGCCGAGGTGAGCACCGCGCCGCGCACGGCCGACCAGAGGTGATTGCGCAGCGTATTGCCCGGCAGCACCGGGCTCGCATGCGCCTTCACGACGATGAAATCGCCATCCACCGCCAGCGTGAACCATTTGGCCGCAGGCACCGCACCCTCGGGCGCATCCTGCAGCAGCAGCTGGGCGGTGTCGTGCACGCCCTCCAGCCGCGGAGCGAGCGCGCCGATCTGCGCGTACAGCGTGGAGAGGCGCCGCGCCTCGTCGGGCTTGTCGCGCATCTCGGTGCGCAGGGCCTTGGCGATCGCGCGCAGCGCGTCCAGAAACCCAGCCGCATGGTGCGCCACCTGGCCGAAGGGTTCCACCAGCGCCTCGGGCAGCGCGCCGCCGGCCACGCGCGCCCGGGTGGGCATGGCGTTGGCCGTGGCCTGCGGGCGTGTTGTGGAGCCCGCGGTGGCCGGACGCGCGCCTCCCCAGGCGGGCCGGGGCGAACGCAGTTCGTTGCCGTACACGTCCATCACGATGCGCGCGGCGTCCTGCAGCGCCGTGCGCAGGCGGGCGGAATGGTTGGGGATGTCGGCCACCTCCTCCACTTCCATCAACGTGCCGATGCGCAGCGCGCGGCTCGCGAGCTTGTCGATCCAGGTCAGCCGGCTCAGGTCGGCCTCGCAGGCGAACTGGTCGAGCGCGGTGGAAGGCAGGTGGTGCGCCTCGTCGATCACCAGCAGGCAGTTGTCCAGCTCGGGCAGCAGCCGCGCGCCGAGCGAGGACAGCAGCAGATCGTGGTTCGCCACGATCACCTGCGCGGCCACCAGCGCCTTGCGGCGGTCGTAATACGTGCACTGGCTGAAGGCCGGGCAGTGCTTGCCGGTGCAGGAGCTGGCCTCGGCCGCCACGGGGCTCCACACCTCGGGCTCGGGCGGCGATTCGAGCGTGTCGCGGTCGCCGTCCCAGGCCCCGCGCGCAAGCACGTCGGCCATGGTGGCGTAGAACTTCATGCGCGCCTCGGTCTCGTGGCGCGGTCGGGCGGCGCGCGCGGCGGCCTCTTCCTCGGCGAAGAGATCGTCCTCCGGCGCTTCGTCACCCGCCTCGCCGGTGCCGGCCAGGCGTTCGAGCTTGAGCTTGCACACGTAGCGCCCGCGCCCCTTGGCGAGCGCGAACTGGAACGGCTGCGGCATGCGGGCGGCGAGCGCGGGCAGGTCCTTCTGCACCAATTGCTCCTGCAGCGCCACCGTGGCGGTGGAGATCAGCACGCGCGTGCCGCGCGCGAGCGCCATGGCGATCGCCGGCACGCTGTACGCGAGCGACTTGCCCACGCCCGTGCCGGCCTGCACCACCGCGATCGAGCGCGCGGGCAGGGGCGATGCGCTGTCGCCGTCCTCGGCCTCCACCTTGCCGAGCTGCGCCCGCGCGAACGTGTGCGCCACCTGCTCGGCCATGCGCCGCTGCCCGCCGCGGCTGCGGAACCCCTCGGTGGCCTGCACCACCGCATCGAAAGACTGCAGGGCCTGCGCGGCCCACTCCTGTTGAGACATACAGTGGTAGTGTGACATGGATGGGCGGCGCGGCGCCAGTGCGGCGGCGCAACCAGCCAGCCTAGCTCCTGAATCGATAGCTGCAAAGACAGCAGCAGTGCAGCCGCAGACATGAAGCTCGGCAGGAATGCAGCCGTCCCCTCCAGAGCGCGGCCACCTACAGACGTCCGCAGGAGGGCTGCCTAGCATGGGATGCATGCCATCGGCCGCCCCGCGGCGATGCACCACGAGCACACAGAGACAGGAGTTCCCCATGGCCCAGCAAGATCCCCGCCCCAACGACCGCCCGCCCACCGACCCCACGGCATCGGCGCCCATCCCCGAGCGCGTCGAGCGCCGCGTGGACACGACGCAGGACCATCCCGCGCCCGACGCCGAGCAGAACGACCTCAACAGCCCCGAAGGCCGCCTGCCCCACGAGCGCGACCAGTCCGTGGCCATGACCGACGGCAAGCCCAACGCCGAGATGAAGCAGGCGCACGACGACCTGGAGCGCGGCCTGAAGGACACCGACCGCGGCGGTCCGGCGCACGAGGCGTACCAGAAGCAGAAGCGCTGATCAGTCCAGCAGCTCCACACGCAGGTGCGAGGCAGGCGCGGCGCATCCTGCCAGGCCGGCGGCAGCCGCCGCCACCGCGCGCACGGCGCCGTCCCGCGCGGGCCGCGTGAGCGCCAGCAGTTGCGGTGCAGCCGCTTCGCTGGCGACACAGGACGGTTGCCAGACCTCCAGCCGCTCCACGCCGGCCCCGGCCTGCGCCAGGGCACCCGCCAGTGCGGCCAGCGCAGCACCCGCGCCGCCTTCCCCTGCCGGTGAACCCGCAGGCAGCCGCAGCGGAACGCGCAGAAAATGCCGCGTCACCACCTCGTCCATCGCCACCACGGGCCGCTCCACCAGCGTATCCACGGGCCGGCCCAGCGGCAGCACCGCGCAGCGCGCCGGCCCACCCGCCTGCGCCACCGTCTGGCGCGCCACGTCGATGAGGTCCGCCACCACGGCCGAAGCCGTCGGCCCGGCGCCGGCCCCCGCGCCGCAATGCAGCAGGGTGCCCTGCGCATCGCCGTGTACCAGCACCGCGTTCATCGCACCCTCCACCTGGGCGACCAACTGCGCTGCCGGCACCAGGGCCGGATGCACGCGCAGCTCCACCGCTTCGCCATGCCGCCGCGCGATGCCCAGCAGCTTCACCGCATAGCCCCAGTGCGCCGCGGCCGCCACGTCCAGCGCGTCCAGCCCGCGGATGCCCTCCACGTGCGCCCGGTCAAAACCCACCGGCGTGCCGAAGGCATTCGCCGCGAGCAGCGCCGTCTTGTGCGCGGCATCGATGCCGTCCACGTCGAACGTGGGATCGGCCTCTGCATAGCCCAGCACCTGTGCCTCCGCCAGCGCATCGCCGAAGGCCAGCCCTGCGGCGCGCATGCGGCTCAGGATGTAGTTGCTCGTGCCGTTGACGATGCCCGCCAGCCATTCCACCCGGTTCGCCGCCGCGCCCTCGCGCAGCGCCTTCACGATGGGGATGCCGCCGGCCACCGCCGCCTCGTAGGCCAGCGGCACGCCGCGCGCCTCGGCCTGGGCGAACAGCGCATTGCCGTGCACCGCCAGCAGCGCCTTGTTGGCCGTCACCACCGGCTTGCCGTGGGCGATGGCGGCGGCCACCCAGCCGCGCGCCGCGCCGATGCCGCCCGCCACTTCCACCAGCACGTCCACGTCGGGGTGGGTGGCCACGCGCATCGGGTCGTCGGTCAGATCCACCGAGGCCGCGCCATCGCCCAGCACGCGCGCGGCACGCTCCAGGTCCCGCGCCGCCACGGCCACGACCCGGATGCCCCGCCCGGCGCGCGCGGCGATGTCCGCCTGGTTGCGCGCCAGCAGCTCCCAGGTGCCCCGGCCCACCGTGCCGATGCCGATCATGCCTACGCGCAGGGGACGGAGGGCGCCGCTGCCGGAAGGCGCGGTGGTGCCGGCGGTGGCGGGAACGGGCCGCCATTGGGGGTCGTTGAACATCGCGTCACTCTCTTTCTTGCTGCCGAACGAAGGGCCCGCAGGCCCGGAAAACAAAAAACCCGGCGGTCGGGCCGGGTTCGTTCGGGGAGAAGGAATGACACCAGGCGACCGTCGGGACGGCCACCCAGCGCGCAGGCTAGGCAGCCGCGGTGGTAATGGTGATCATCGTCATTCGCGCGCAGGCGGCGACGTGCCGCGCCGGGAGGGCGCAGGGCAGAAGGCCGGGGGTGCGTGCGAACGACATGGCGGCCAGTGTACCGGAACGCGGCGGTGGCCGGGTCAATGCTTTTCCGGGGCGGTCAGCCGACGAGCTGCGCGTCGAGCGTGATCTCGGGCACGGACGCGAGCGCCTTCGACAGCGGGCAGTTCGCCTTGGCATCGGCCGCGATCTGCTGGAACTTCGCATCGTCGATGCCCGGCACCTTGGCCTTCAGCGTGAGCGCGATGCGGTCGATCTTGAAGCCCTCGCCTTCCTTGGCCAGGCGCACCTTGGCGGTCGTGTCGAGCGTTTCGGTGGAAATGCCGGCCTTCTCGCAGGCGAAGGCGAATGCCATCGTGAAGCAGGCCGCGTGCGCGGCACCCACGATTTCCTCGGGATTGGTGCCCGTGCGGTCGTCGCCGAAGCGGCTGCCGAAGCCGTAGGGGTAGCTTTTGAGCGCGCCGGTTTCGGTGCTGATCTGGCCCTGGCCGGACTTGCCGGCGCCTTGCCAATGGACGGATGCGGTTTTCTCGGACATGCGGACTCCTTTTGCGGTGGGGTGGAAACAGCCCCCGATCACAGCATGGCCCGCGCCCGGGACGCGTGGGTGCAGGGAGCGCCCACGGCCCCGTTCGCGTCCTACAGCCCAGTTCAATTCAACTGTTGCACGACCATCGTCGCACCGGCGCCGCCGTCGAGCACGACGGTTCCCACTATGCCCAAAAGCTGCAGCTGCAGCACGGAGCCGGCCGCCAGCGTCACGATGGTCTCGGCGCTGTAGCGGTTCGTCGACATGCTGGGGTTTTCCGTCAGCGCTGCCATCGGAGCGCCGTTGACCAGCAGGCGCGCACTGGCGAGCGTGGAGCTGGTCGTGCGGATCGTGTACTTCACGCGATAGCGCCCCGAAGCAGGCACGACGAAGCTGTCGTTCGATCCATTCACCGTGAAGCCGCTGCTGCCCAGGTTCTGCGCATTCGGCAGGGGAACCGACGTGCCGCCGAGCACCACGACAATCGTGGCACCCGAGGTGTTGTGCGCCGCCATCGACGCCATGCTGCCGCCCGCCGGACCGGTGGCGCCCGTCTCGCCCGCCGGGCCCGTGGCACCCGTGGCGCCGGCCGGGCCCGTCACCCCTGCGGGACCTTGAATCCCCTGGAGGCCCTGGGGACCGGTCGCACCCACGGACCCTGCGCTCCCCGCCGCACCCGTGGGGCCGACCGATCCGGTCGCCCCGGTCGCGCCCGCCGGCCCCGTGGCCCCCGTCGCCCCTGCGGGACCGGTGGCCCCGGTCGCACCCGCCGGGCCGGTCGCACCGGGTGTCCCCGCCAGGCCCGACGTGGCAGCGGGCGAACAACCACCCAGCCGTCCGGAGGCACTGTCGAAACAGGTCAGCTGGCCCTGCTGCGGCGCGGCCGGCAGCGCAGGCAGCAGCACCGCGCCATCGGTCTGCACCCGCAGGCGCTCCTCCGCCGTGCTGCTGCGCACGCTGAACCCGCCGCCCTGCGGCAGCGTGATGCTGACGTCCGCCGCCTGCACGGAGGGTGCGCTGGCCAGTGCCGCCAGCACGACCGCGGACGCGGCCAGGGT
>Ga0308159_1001648_pt1 | contig 30305 bp, 41 predicted proteins | sample PhyCR1_FD_201040 | JGI IMG/M metagenome (GOLD analysis project Ga0308159, IMG submission 201040) | Phyllosphere microbial communities from UC Gill Tract Community Farm, Albany, California, United States - DLSLC.R1 | ecosystem: Host-associated > Plants > Phyllosphere > Unclassified | place: USA...
GCGTGCTGATGTGGGTGTGTCTGAACTCGGTGGGCGCGTGGCTGGGCGTTGGGACTGCGACGAGGCTCGGGGCAAGGGTCCGTCTACGGGACGCCAAGCGCCGATAGGGCAGAAGTCGCCGGGGGGGCCAGGGGATGGCTCGGCCGCACATGCAACGCAACGTCGCTTTTCGGTCTTGGGCCTCGCTGCGCTTCTGCAAACCCGCGGAACCAGGAAGCAGATTGGCCTGTCCGGAGGGGATCGAACCCCCGACATTCGGCTTAGAAGACGCCCTCAGCCCAATAGTGACAACGACTTAGCGGATGGTTGCCCGTTTTCGCTATCAGTCGAGCCGCTGTAGTGCTGGTCGTGGGCGGACGCGGCCACCATTGGCGGATTTCCGTCGCTCGGGAACCACAGTAACCGGTGTGCCATGCGCGTCGTTCGCAGCGGCCGCCGCTGGCGCGCGGACATTGGCCATGGCTTCGGCGTGCAGGGTCTCAAAAAGGGCCGTTTCCGGAAACTTCCAGTCGCGCCCATACTGGACGCCCGGCAGCCGACGGTCGCGCGCGGCGACCTGCACTGACTGCGGCGTGCACTCGAGCAACGCGGCAACTTCTTCGGTCGAAAGCAGGCGGCTCATGGGTTGACCTCTTTGGTGATCCATTCCTGCACCGCGTGTGCCGCGGCCATGTATTCAGGACTGGGGGACTTGGTGATCTCCTGGCCTGGCACGTAGGTGCGCCAGATCTGGTCGCGCAGCTGCTTGGGCAACTTGAACCAGTGCTGGCTGCAGCCCCACATCGCCGGGGGCACGTCGCGATCGCAACCTGGCCAGTGGCAGGTATGGCGCTGAATCGGGCGCGGGTAGCAGCGCTCGAGGTGCGCGATCAGGTTGCGTACGCCGCGTCCTTCGACGCCGCGCTTGCGGTCCTTCCACAAGCCGGTGCCTGGCCAGAAGTCCGCGATGGCGCGGCCGATGACGATGTGCGCACCGTCGTTCTGGATGGTGTGCTTCACGCCTGCTGCGGCCAGCACGGCTGGCGCGTGCGCACGGTTGTCCCGGCGCCGCTGCTGGGAGGCCTCGCGCATGCCCTCGTAGCCTTTGTTTTCGTCGTCGGCCACTTGCGCACTTGTCCTCGTCGCTGGCGCGGGGTTATTTGGAAGTGCAGACAAAATGGGGCTCCTATCCACAGAGGTGTTCATGGAAAAGCCGAAACCGAAGGTGATCAGGGTGCTTCTTGAAGAGGGAGAGCACACCGCCAACGCGGTGCTCTACGACTGGGGCAGCGCAATCACGATCAACGCCATCGATTGGGGAGACGGGCCACCGCTTCGCGACGACGACAACAGTTTTAAGACGGTCGAGGCCGCAGTGCAGCACGCGCACAAGCTTTGGCTCAAGGTGCTTCTGTAGAGCGCTCGAATGGCAAAACCGACTCGCACCGCCGATGAACTGCGCGCCCTGCTTCTGGAGCGCATCGAAGCCATCCCCGATCTGCGCGGACAGGTGACTGACGTGCACACGGGTGGCGTGGTGTGGGCGGACCCGGGAGAGGGCGGCCCGAATTGGACGGTGCCGGTGCTGCGGGACCGCGGCACGCACCGCGCCGACATCGCGCGAATCGTTCGCGTGACGCAGATGCGGCTTGATCTGGAGGAGTGAGTGAAATTTGACAGACGAGCCGCTGGTATAGGCTGTGCGTTGGGCCTTGTGGTCGCCGCGTTCTTCGCGATGCTCGTAGCTTTCCTGCGCAATTGGCCCGCAAACTCGAGCGAATGGGCCTCTTGGGTACAGGCGTGGGGCGCCATCGCTGCTATCGCGGCTGCAGTAGCGCTCCCTCGGATTGACGCGTGGAATCGAAAAAGGCAGGTCGAGCGTCGAGCGTATGTATACGTCACCTCCCTCAGCAGCTCTTTGCGGGATCTCATCGAGAAATGCGAGAAGAATGACAAGGAGGGCGGGGATGAATGCATGTGGAGGATCGACGAAGCGTTGGTAAGCGCAAGAAGTATTCCACTTGAGTTTCTTGACGCCGAGAGGTCGATACGGGTCGCCGCTTGCATCGCTCTTACCCGCCAGGTCGTCGAAATGTGGAAACTCATGGGTACAATAAAATCTCCATCCCCCGTCTATTTCGCTGCCGCAAAAGCTGAGCTCGAACGTATAAAAAAACATGTGGTTCGCCATGGTGCCGCCATGACAACCACATCTTTGAGTGACTGGTTCCGGCGCAATAGCCTGCAGGATCAGGCTTCTGTGTAGCGTATTGCTTGCCGAGCGCACGACTCCGGCGCAGATTTTCACAACCTGCCCGGCGTGCTGATGAAACGCAACCAATGACGCGACGTTCATGATGCCGACTCTTTGTGAGCCGTAGAGGACTCGGCGACTGACATGAGCCAGTGCAATGCGCTGAGCTCCTGCTTGTCCCAGCTGACGCCCGGAATGCCTGGATTAGCCGCGATGCGCTGCTCGAGGTGAGCAGCGCGGCGGCGCAGCACCATCAGGTACCGCGCGCGCTTTCTTTCCGGCGTGATGCCTTGAGCCATGGATCAGGCCTTGCCGAGCAGGACCGTGTAGCCGCTCTTCTCGCGGATCTCGGTGACGTAGCCTTCGAAGGCATCGGCCACCACGCGGTCAGCGCGCTCGAGCTCGTACCAGAACTTCACGGCGCCGCCGTGGATGCGGTACTTCAGGCGGGCTGACAGCGCATAGCCGGCACCGTTCTTGAAGATGCGCACGTCCAGGGTGAAGGTCTTCGGGATCTTCATCTCGCCGTTGGCGCCGGCCTTGGCCTCGATGTTTTCGTTGTAGACCAACTGCGTCTGACCGTCTTGCAGTCGCTTCGCGCTGGAGAAGTTGATGCCGGTGGTTGCCTGGATGGTCGACGCGATCGTCAGCAGGTTGGTCGATTCCTCGCCTTGCAGGTCCGTGATGTTGTCCTCGATGAACTCGGCGAACTCGGTCTGGTCCGGCAGCGGGGGATGGAACTCACGCTCGACCAGATCTACGGATTGACGCCGCTCCCGTTTGCCCCGAAGGAGGTAGCGCCCCATGCGTAGCACCCAGAAGAAGGGGCCGCGCACGCGTGCCGTGAAGCTGATCCACGCGGCAGCCGCGAAGGCACGCAATCCGATCGCTGGCATCGTCGCACGGTACCTGGGCAGCCAGCCAGCGCTCGATGTCGGAGTGACGCTGCAGGAATTGATCAATGCTGGACTGGCCGCAAATCCGCGGTACGAGCGCTTGTCAAATGCGTTGTGGTCGTCCTCGCATGCCCGCATAGGCGGCTTGAACGACGCCTTGCGAGCCGCGTCGGCGCGGCCCCCAAGCGATCGAGGTGATCCTCCTGAGCCCGAACCGGTGCATTCGGGAAAGGCGCCGCATGACGGCGGCGATAGCGGGGGGGCCTCCGAGCAATCTTCCGGCTGTGCGTCTGATCGCCATCGGCGTTTGCTCGGGTGCCTCGGAAATTTCGACGCCGAGTCCGCGGCACCGCGCCGCTGTCCCTGCGGCGCCGCTGCGCTGGTGTCGTTTGCACGGATCGATACGGGCCGGCTCCAGTACACGTGCGGCGCTACGTCTGAAGCATGTCGCCTGCCAGCTGCTGCACGCGCCGAAGCATTGCGTTCTCTATCTCTCGAACCGTCGGCGGGTTGCTGCGCTTCGGGATGTGGAAGTTCAGACGGAAGTTCTCGCCGTTGTCCAGCTGCACTTCCAGCGTCGCGTTCGTGAAGCCGTCTATGCCGTTCTCCAGCACCAGTCGCGTTTTCGCGTTGTCCATGCCCAAGTCCTTGCGAGTTTTGACCCTCGCATTCTGCTTCGGGCGCCCACCTACTTAAAAGGCGACCTGAATGCATCAGATCAAGCCCCTGGCATCGCTCTCCGATGCCGAGATCACCGAGCTCGCCTGCGCCGCTGCTGAACGCGGCGAATGCGTCAGCGACGTGAATCCATTCACCGCGGGCCACGCCCGCACCTTGTTCGAGAAGGCCTTTCGCCAGCGCGCGGCCGACCTCCAGCCTCTCGGCTGACCACCCACCGATTGACGCAAGAAGCGACATGCCCAAAAGCAAAATACCCGACGACGATCTGCCCATGTTTTCCCGGTCCATCTTGGGCGGGAAGAAATCCTCGAAGCTCGAGGCCCGTGTCTCTGATGAACTGAAGGAGGGGGTCCGCCGCCGCTGGATGGACCTCGGGTACCAGTCGGAATCCGAATACCTCGAGCACCTCACGACGGTTGATTGCTTTGGGAAAGAGCATGTCCGTATGGTGCTTGAGCGCCGCCTGGGCATGGTCGGCAGTTTGTCTGACAGTGCACCGACAGGAGTCACCGCATGAGCGCGAATCCTGTGCGCGTGCCCGTTGGGGTGGCCCCGCTGGTCGAGATCTACTCGTGGTGGCGCCTGGCCTCCGGGAACATCGTCGAACTGCGCCGCTTCCAGACCGTTGAAGGCCAGCCGCAATGCGTGGTGCGCGACATCAACGGCGACGGTGAGATGGCCCCGGGCGAATACGTTCTGACGCTGCGCTTTCTGCGTGCGTACGGCAAGCCGGTGATGAGAGGACTGTGATGAACGTCCGTGATCACTTGTTCGAGCATGTCGTCTTTCGTCAGCCCAACCTCATCATCAGCGGCGCTGAAGATTGCGACCTCGCGCAGGCCCGCGGGCCCTTAGAACAATTCTGCGGCAGCCTGACCGAAGATCACATGTCGGTGATAGGCGAGATAGACGCTCTGCGCGTCATTGAACGGCTCCACTTTTTCAATCGCGTCCAGCCCCCAAGTCGCCAGTGCCTCGCGGGCTTTTTCCGACGAAACAAGCAGGGTGCCATCGTCCTGGAACGAGATCCATCCACGGTCGAAGAGCCGGTCCACATGAGGGGCGAGGAGCAGACCGTTCTGGCCATCCAGCCGCTCCCGGTTGTCGCTCGAACGCCATGGCTTGATGTGGCTCGCGATGAGCAACGAGGGGTCAGACGTCCGTGTCAACCGACAAGCCGATTCAATGCCGCAAAGCCTGCGACGGAACAGGCCTTGCCCAATACGGGCGTCGATCAGGCGCTGCTTCATTGTTTCAGGGAGCTTGGATGCCACGATGGCAGCTGCGGCTTCGTCTTCGATTCGCTGGCTGCCGTGATCGCCCTTATCGGCAATACCGGCCAGGGCCTGAATCATCAGCCCCAGGTCGAAAGGGATGTGCGCCAAGTAGACGGATTGCTTGCCGCCCGTTTCCCCGAGTGGAGAGTTCAAGTAGCCCATCTGGGTTCGAAGTGCGTCCCATTGTTCGTGGGGCTTGAAGGGTGGGTCTACGGGCTCCCAAAGGACTTTGACCAGCCAGCCGTCTTCGTTCCAGTCGGTCGCCGTGTACTGGGCGGCCTCTGGCCGCTTGGCAACTTCAAAAGAGGACGTTGCGACGCCGATCTGACGAATCTTGGTCTTCGCAAAGGAGAAGATCACGTCTCCAGGTCGGACAAGCGTCAGGTTCTTGTACGTCTCTTTTTGAGGGGTGCTCGCCGTAACCTGGGGGCACCAGATGTAGCGCCCTTCGATCTCTTGACTGTGCGTTTGGCCGTGGTTGACCCACCAGAAATTCATCTGAAAGCTCCTTCGAATACGGATGGCTGGGGGCAGGGGAAACGAATGTGGCCATCGGGTTTGCAGTTGTGTCCGAGTGTCTCCTATTCGAGAGCAGGCGGAGTCAACGGATGACCAGAGCGGCCCCTTATCCCGCAGACGTGCGCGCCAAGGGTTGGCGGTTCGAACTCGACCACGAGAAGATCGAGCAGTCGGACACCTGGGCGCTCGCGCCGGCCGAACTGAAGCCCTGGCTGCTGATGCTCTGGCTCACGGCCTGGAAGCAGACACCGTGCGGATCGCTGCCGGACGATGACGATCTGATCGCCGCGCGCATCGGCATGCCGGCCAAGCTGTTCCAGAAGCACCGTGCCGTGCTTCGACGTGGCTGGTGGGCTGCCGAGGACCGCAGGCTCTACCACGACACCATCGTCGAGTTTGTGCGCGACATGATGATGCGGCGCCGCAAGGAGTCCGACCGGAAGGCAATGGCTCGTGCGCGGATTCCTGCCGTAGTCCCTCCAGATACCGCGGGTGTCCCGCCGTTGTCCCACGGGACAGACGCGGGACTCCACCGTGATTCCGACACCGGAACCGGAACCGGAACCAGTACCCAAGTAGTTACCCCCACAACCGGATCTACCGACGTCGGTGGGGGTGTCGAAATTCCGAAAGGCACGAAAGCCGGGGAGGTGTGCCGCGCCATCAAGCTCCGGAAAATCCAGGGCGTGAGCCCTGGCAACCCCGAGTTGCAGGCGTTGATCGCGCAGGGCGTCGAGCTCGAAACGTTCGAGGCGGCGGCCGACATCTGCGCGAAGTCGACCCCGCCGAAGGGGCTGAACTACCTGCTGGGCATCGTGCGTCGGCAACTTGGCGAGGCGGCCACGATCGCGGCCGGGCCCGGCGTGCAGGCGGGTCCATGGGACGCGACGCGCAGCAGCATCGAGGCCAAGGCTGCGGCCCTGGGCTTGGAGCCGTGGAAGGAGCACGACATCAGCGCGAACCGGGAGACGTTCCCGGCGTTCACGGCCCGCGTGCGTCGCGCGGTCGAGCAGCTGGAGGGCGAGCCGGCATGACCATGCGAGTCCTCTCCTCATTCTTGCTGGAGGCGCAGCGCTTTCACTTCCGTGCAGCCGACGCTGAGCGCACCTTGCTGAAAGAGCCAGCACTCGACACCCCTGCCAGCCGCGCTGCGATCGCCAACGCGTACGCCGACGCGCGGCTCGCGGCCGAGCACTTCATCCACCTGGCCGACCGCTACCCAGCGGCAAACGACGCCGTGATCCCCTTGGAGACCGCGTGATGGAGCTGCCCGACATCGGTCTCGCAGACCTGTTGGCGCGCACCGAAGAGTGCGGTGAATGCCTCGAGTGGACAGGCTACGCGATGAACGGCAACGCCCCGCAATGGCGCGTCGGTGGCAAGTGCTGGCTCGTGCGCCGTCTCCTTTGGCTGAAGACCCGCGGCCCATTGCGCCGGGGCATGCAGGTGGGCGTGAGCTGCGACTGCGAGTTGTGCGTGCACCCCGACCACCTGGTGGCCCGTACGAAATCGGCGGCGCTGCGTGGGCACCCTGTCAGCGAGCAAGCGCGCATCCGGATGACCAAGGCGGCGCGCGCCCGTGCGCAAACCCAACTATCGATCGAGCAGGTGCGCGCTATTCGCGCCGCTACCGGCCCGAGCAAGGACATCGACCAAGCATTCGGACTGTACCCCGGGTACGCGTCGCGCATCCGGCTCAACAAGGCTTGGAAAGATCATGCGAACCCGTTCAGCCGACTCGCTCCATGACGCTGCCCAGCCGCGACGAAGCCCGTGCGGTCAGCCTGGCACACCTGCAGTGGATGGCGCGGCAGGACGCCCGCTACGCGCGCTGGGCGGCCGAGCAGCTGGCGATCGTCGACCCCGAGTGGCACGGCGATGCGCTCGCGCGCTTGGATGCGTTCCTCGTGGATCAGCGCATCGGGATCCCGCAGCCCTATGTCGAGCCCCCATCCCAACTGCCGAAGGCCGTGCGCGGCCGGCCGCTCACGAAACGCAAGTTCTTCCACGACACGCTCCTATGAAAGTCTCCATCCCCATGCGCACCGGCAACGGCCTGAACGATCGCGGCCATTGGCGCACGGTCGCGAAGAAGGTGAAGGCCCAGCGCCTGGCCGTCGGCTGGTCGCTCCTGCAGCTGACGAAGCCCAAGGACTTCCCCCTCACCGTGGTGCTGCGCCGTGTCGCGCCCAGCTCCGGCATGGACGACGACAACCTGCCCGGCGCGCTGAAGGCGGTGCGTGATGCTGTCGCGGCCTGGCTCGGCGTGGACGATCGCCTTCGCAACGTGGTGCGCTATGTCTATGACCAGCGTCGGGGCCCGTGGGCGGTCGAGATCGAGGTGGTGCGATGAGCAGCGTCGTGCTGTACCGCGCCCCAGACGGCAAGCTGGCCGGCATGGACGACAAGGCCCAGCGGCAGCTGTCGAAGTTCAAGCGCGCCGTCGACGCGCTGCCGATCGGCGACACGCTGCGCTTCGAATACCGGCTGCCGCGCAGCCCCAAGCACCACCGTCTGTTCTTCAAGAAGATGCGCGACCTGTTTGCGCGGCAGGAGACCTTCGAGCACGAGGACGACCTGCGCGCCTGGGCACTGGTGGGCGCGGGCTATTGCCACTTCATCCCTGGTACCGACGGGCAGCTCGTGGCCATCCCCCAATCCCTGAACTGGGAGACCTTGGAGGAGGCCGACTTCCTCGAGGTTCATCGCCGCGTGGACGCGTTCATGTGGGAACCCCGCGCGCGCCGCCTGCTGTGGCCGGCGTTGGGGGATGAGCGCAGCTACTGGGCGGTCGACGCGTGGCGTCTGGAGTTCGAGAAGCCATGAAGCGCAGCGGCCCCCTGAAGCGAACGGCGTGGCCACGCAAACACCAACCGGCGGCCGAGCGCCCCGAGCGGGTGAAGCCCGTCGCGCAGCCGTTGACCAGGCCGGTGCGATACGCCGAACCCGCCAACGATCCCCTGATCGCATCCCCCAAAGATGTGAAAGCGAAGCCGGGGAAGGGCGCCCCGAACGCCGAGGAGCGTGCCTGGATGGACTGGATCGTGTCGTACGGGTGTGTGGCGTGCCGCATGGATGGCCACGGGTACACGCCGGCGGCTGTGCATCACATCCTGCGAGGAGGGCGGCGCATGGGGCATCTGTTTACCATCCCGCTCTGCGACCCGGGGCACCACCAGGGTGGGCAGGAGAGGGGGATGGTCAGCCGGCACCCGTGGAAAGCACGGTTCGAAGAGCAATACGGTATTGAGGCTAAGCTGTTGGCTTGGCTGCAGTCTGCGCGGAAAATTCACAGCAGACATAGTGCCCCACCATGGTTCCCGGCTAAGAAATGATTCGTGGAAGTGGAGCCAGCGCATCGGGCGAGGCTTGGCTGTCCCCGACTGCCCCCTCTGACACAAGCCCAGGCTGCGCCATGTGAATCAAGCCTTCGATCACCTCCAACACCGGGTACTCTCGTCTGGCTTCGAGCATGTCGCAAAAATACCGATCATGCGCATAGGGCACTGCCGCCGGCGGAGGAGTACGGGCATCGTTCTTCAGGAAGGCCTTAATTACGGAAAACGATGCCGCAAACTGTTCCATGAATCCACCATCGTAAGGAAGCGGACACATGATGAGGTTGGTGTTGGCATCAAGATAAGGTCGATCCGTATAGAGAATCTGCGGGTAGATACCGACACGGAGGCCGGGCAGCGCCTCGAACTGAGCTTTGTTCGTCTTCAGAGTCGCTCCCACCCATCGCTGTTCTCCGGAAGACCCAAGGAAGATGTCAGATTTCCATAGGCCGTTGACGCTCTTTGGCAGCTGATCCCGTGCTTCTTGCACGTTCATTGCCCGAGTGAGGTTGTCCCACAACCTTTGAAGCTTCGGCGGCTGCCCGATGGTCCCTGAGAGCACTCGCGATTGGTCGTTGATGAGCTCCTGTGCCGTTTCGATCAGCGCCCACTTACCCGATTTTTCAGCTCCAAAAAGGATGGACTGGGCTCCCGACTTGATGTTGCAGAACCCCTCCAGCACTTCGCTGATTAGCGGGTGAATTGCCGGATGCTGCGTCCTGATCGCGTCATGTACCGCATACTCAAAACAAATGCCGTAGTCGCGGTCTCCCTCGCGATACTCGCGTGCTAGATCCCAAACAGTGACCTTCTCGTAACCTCCGAACCGCTCCGCTCTATCCTTCTTTAGTGCGAACAAGATGCCCTTGAGCACTGGCAGTCCGAGCGCGATCCGCGCGCGTAGAGCATCGGTCACGGGTCCGATCTGAAGTTCGGTTTGCAGCCTCAAGATGATCTCTCCTCAAATCAACTCACTATAGAGGAGGCTAGGCTGACTGCGGCAATTTGTTTCGAGTCCGACGCCTTGGGGTCTTCCGCGTTTAGCTGCACCCGGCTGGTGCCCCTTGCACATTTGTAAAAAGGCGCACCCCTCTTGATTCTCAGGGGTCTAGCAGGTCTGATTCTGCCGATGAATGGCGTCACCAAACTCTCCGCCGGCCCGGACCATAGCGTGGCCGTGGTTCACGGCGCACCGCGTGCCTATCGCCGCGAGCCTTGCCCAGGCTGCCCATGGCGCATCGACCAGACCGGCGTCTTCCCGCCTGAAGCCTTCGAGCACAGCGCGAACACCTCCGAGCCCGGTTCCCTGTACACGTTCGGCTGCCACGAGAGCGGCATCGAGAAGGGCGCCACCTGTGCCGGGTTCCTGTTGCGTGGCGCCACCGACAACGCCGCCGCACGCATCCTGATCGCCCAAGAGCGCATCGATCCCACCCAGGTGCATGACGGCGGCCACGCCCTCCACGGGTGCTATCGCGACATGGCAACCGCCAACGGTGTGCCCGAGACCGACCCCCCTTGTATCGACCGCACCCAATAGGCCCAATTGCGGCGCGGTGTAGCTCAGCCTGGTCAGAGTTCTGGGTTCATGCCCCGGATGTCGCTGGTTCAAATCCAGCCACCGCAACCAGACCCTCCTGGCCGACGTGAAGCACCGGCCCTTTCACCCGCCGGCTAATCACCGGCGGGCTTTTCTTGACCCAGAAGAAGCCGTCGCCCGCTCAAAACGCCAAGAAGGCCACGAAGCCCGGGGACAAGCCGTCCCCAAAGAAGCCAGCCCCGCGCAAGGTTGCTTTACCCGCCAAGAAGACCCCCAAGGTCAAGGCCACCCCCAAGAATCCCCCAACGCCCCCCGTCGCTTCGAAATGGCGTGTCGCTTCACCTGAACCTGCAACCCCGAGCCCCAAGGCTGACGGGAATGCGGATGTCCCTCAGTCGGCGCCTTCCCGCGCGCTGATGGTCATCCCGCAACCCGAGCCTTTGTCCCCGTGGGAAGCGTTCAAGGCTGGCATGCCCGAGTCGTTCGATGGATTCATTGGCGCCATCGCTGCGGGCGGACACCTGGCGGGATTCGTCAAGGAACGGGGCATCCCGTACACGACGATGCTCACGTGGATCGCATCGAACCCTCAGCGGTCCGAGATGTACGCGCGCGCGAGGGAAGACAGGGCAGACGTCCTGGCAGACGAGATCGTGGCCATCAGCGACGAGGTGGAAGTGGTCGCGAAGATGCAGGGCCAAGAGGTGGTGTTGGTGCTCGACGCGGCCGCTGTGAGCCGGAACAAGCTGCGCGTTGACGCACGCAAGTGGGCGGCCTCGAAGCTGAAGCCGCGCACCTACGGCGACAAGATCGAGATGACGGGCACGGTCAACCACCGATCGATGCCCGATTCGGTCTTGCTGCAGCGCCTGGCGGCCTTTGGAATCAGCCTGCCGGCCGTCGTGGTGCCGGCGAAGGATGGCCCCGATGCTTGACGTGTCGTCGCTCACGCACGATCAGAAGCTCGAGCTGACAGGACTGCTCGACGAACTGCAGCGGCGGCAGCGCATGCGCATGCTGCAGACGATGTTCCCGGACGCCGGGCCGCTTCGGCGCGAGTTGTACCCGAAGCATCTCGACTTCTTCCGCTCACTGGCGCCCAAGGCTTTGGGCACACCGCCGGGCGAGAAGACCGAGGTCGCGCGGGCGAGTGAGCGCATCTTCATGGCCGGCAACCGCGTCGGCAAGACCATGGCGGCCGGTACCGAGGTCGCGTATCACCTTACGGGCCAGTACCCGGACTGGTGGGACGGCCACCGCTACGACAAGGCCGTGCGCTGGCTGGCTTCGGGCGACACGCACGAGACCACGCGGGACATCATCCAGCTAAAGATGCTGGGCGCCACGACCGACCGCAAGGAGGACTACGGCACCGGACTGATCCCGGGCGAGAGCATCGTCGACGTCGTGCCGCGACCGCATGTGAAGGGCGCCGCCGAGAAGATCCTCGTGAAGCACGTGTCGGGCGACGTGTCCGAACTCTGGATGCGCAGCTACGTGCAGGGCCGGGAAATCTTCCAGGGCTTCGAGCTCGACGGCTTCTGGGCTGACGAGGAATGCCCGCAGGACGTCTACGAAGAGGCCATGGTGCGCCTGATGACCCGCAACGGGTTGTCGATCCTCACCTTCACGCCGCTCAACGGCCTCACGCCGCTGGTGCAGGAACTGACGAAGCCCGCCGAGTCGTACACCGAGGAAGACGACCCGGACGGCCTGAAGCGCATGGCCGCGTCGGACCGCCTGATCGTGCAGTGCGGCTGGGAGGACGTCCCGCACCTTTCAGCGAAGGCCAAAGCCAAGCTGCTCGCGAAGCTGATGCCGCATCAGCGCGCCGCGCGCACGAAGGGCATCCCCGCGCTGGGTTCCGGCGCCATCTATCCGGTGGCCGAGGACGACATCGTGGTGGACGACTTCGCGCTGCCCGACTTCTGGCCGCGCGCCTACGGCCTCGACGTGGGCTGGAACCGCACCGCCGGCATCTGGGGCGCGATCAATCGCGAGACGGACGTCCTGTACCTGTACAGCGAGCACTACCGCGGCCAGGCCGAGCCATCGATCCATGCCGCAGCCGTGAAGGCGCGTGGCGACTGGGTGCCCGGTGCCATCGACCCCGCATCGCGTGGCCGCAGCCAGATGGACGGCGAGCAGCTGCTGCAGAGCTACCTCGACCTGGGCCTGCAGATCTCGCCGGCCGACAACGGCGTGGAGTCCGGCCTGTACGACGTCTGGGAGCGCATGAGCACCGGCCGGCTGAAGGTCTTCAAGTCCTGCCGCAATTGGGTCGACGAATATCGCATCTACCGGCGCGACGACAAGGGCCGGATCGTCAAGGAGCGCGACCACTTGATGGATGCGACCCGCTACCTCGTGAAGACCGGCCTCGGCTTGGCCCGCACGAAGCCCCGTGTGCGCGATGGCGTGCGCCAGGGTTCATGGAGAACCGTATGACCGCATCCGAGATCGACAACGCCACCGTCGCTATGTTCATTTCCGAACTGCCGCACCTGGCGCCCGTGCGCATCCCGCGCAGGGCCCGTGCCACACCACCGACGCGTCTCGCGCCCGTCGCAGAGCCCGATGCGGACGCCGAAGCCGAGCGTCGGGCCGAGGCGTGCGCGTGGCAGGCCACTTTCAACCATCTCTATCCCCACCAAGCACAGGCGGTGCATCAATGACCTCTCTACTCGGCCCCCGCGGCACCCCCATGGTCGAACTGGGCGGCGAACGCGCATGGCGGCAGTACTCCAAGGGCGACATCGTGTGCAGCCTGCAATGGCTGGACCTGCGCGCCCACGATCCTGAGTTCCCCGAGGAAGGCCCGGTGCCCTGCATGGTGCTGTTCCACGCCTTCCGGCGCATGCACACCGGCGCTCACGTCGTCCCGCAGCACTACGCCTACCTCTACGGTGCGCGCGAGGGCAAGCCGACGCCGCATTTCTTCCGTGGCGTGGTGGACGCCTGCGAGACCGTCGGCTTCGACCGGAACGACAAGGCCGCGCAATTCCGAATGATGGACCTGGTGGTGGAGGCGCTGCCCGATCTGATCGCCATGCCCGGCGAGCAGCCAAGCGCGCTGGAGGTGCGTCGGCATCGCTTGGGCATCGAGGTGACTGCGCGCGCCGGCGGTACCACCCTTCACAGCGAGGTGATCTGATGTTCGACCGCACCGACCTTGCCAATGGCGCGCCGCCGAGTGATATGGACCCCACGGTCCCGCGCACGCTCGCCGGCCCCGAGAAGCCCACCGACGCATCGGGCACCGAACTCACGAAGCACCGCCACCACGTACTGATGGACCTGCTGGAGTACGAGAGTGAGCGCCAGTCCGAAGAGCGCATCCAGATGCAGATTGACGAGGACTACTACGACCACCTGCAGTGGCGGCCCGACGATGCGCGCGAGCTGATGGAGCGCGGCCAGGCGCCGCTGGTGTTCAACGAAGCGCGCCAGTCCATCGACTGGATCAGCGGCACCGAGAAGCGCATGCGCAAGGACTACAAGATCCTGCCGCGCGAGCCCGACGACGAGCAGAGCGCCGAGCTCAAGACCAACTGCGTGAAGTACACGGACGACGTGAACCTGACGCAATGGCACCGCAGCAAGGCGTTCAAGCAGGCGGCCACGGCCGGCCTGTCGTGGCTAGAGGAGGGCGTCAACCCCGACCCCGAGCAGGAGATCATCTATTCGGGCATGGAGGACTGGCGCAACGTCTTCCGTGACAGCCATTCGCGCAACCTCGACATGAACGTGGACGCGCGCTACCTGTTCCGCCGCCGCGTCATCGACCTCGACTATGCGACCGCGCTGCTGCCCGGGCACGAGGCCCACCTGCGCGCGATGGCTGGCCGCCACGAGGACGTGGAATCCGGCGATGACATCTGTTACCTGGGCGAGAAGCTGACGGGTGCCAGCGAGACCGAGTGGACGCAGGGCCTGTCGGGCTTCGGCGAGCGATCGGCGTACCTGAGCCGCAGCGGGTACCACGACTTCAGCCGTCGTCGGTCTGTCGAGCTGCTGGAGGCTTGGTACCGCATCCCCGAGCGCGTGAGGGTGTTCGCCGCGGGCAAGGGCATTCAGGGCAAGATCCTCAACCCCCAAGACCCTCGGCATGCGCAGGCTCTGGTCGAGCGCATCCCCACCTACGAGGCGGTCAAGCTGCGCATGCGGCTGATGATCGCCACGCGGCAGTCGCCGTGCGTGGACATGGCCAGCCCGTACCGGCATGGTCGCTTCCTGCTGACGCCGATCTACGGCTACCGGCGTGCGCGCGACGGCCAGGCCTACGGCGCCATGCGCGGCATGCGCGACATTCAGGATGACCTGAACAAGCGCCGCTCGAAGGCGCTCTACGCGCTGTCGTCGAACCGCATGCAGATGGAGGACGGCGCGGTCGACGACATCGAGGACGCACGCCTCGAAGCCGCCCGGCCCGACGGCGTGATCGTCACGAAGGGCGGCAAGAAGATCGTCTTCGAGAAGCAGCTGGCCGACTACCAGGGCAATCTGGAACTGGCCGCGCAGGACAGCGAACTGATGCGCAACGCCGGCGGCGTGACGGCCGAGAACCTGGGCCGCAACACCAACGCGCAGTCCGGCAAGGCCATCGGCCTGAAGCAGGACCAGGGCTCGCTCACCACGTCCGAGCTATTCGACAACCTGCTGCTGGCCATCCGCCAGGCCGGCAAGCTGCGCCTGTCGCACATCGAGCAGTTCTGGACCGAGGAGAAGGCCATCCGCATCGTCGGCGAGCGCAAGCCGGTCGAATGGCTGATCGTGAACCGCTTCGACGAGTCCAGCGGCGAGATCCTGAACGACGTCACGGCCCGCGAAGCCGACTTCATCGTGGACACGCAGGATTACCGCGCGAGCCTGAAGCAGTCCGCGCTCGAGCAGATGTTCGAGCTGCTGGGCCAGATCGCCGTCTTTGCGCCGCAGGTGGTGCTCAACGTGCTCGACCTCGTGGTCGAGAGCGCCGACCTGAAGGACAAGGACGAGTGGGTCGCACGCATCCGCAAGCTCACCGGCCAGCGCGACCCGAGCAAGCCGCCGACGCCCGAAGAGCAGGCAGCCGAGCAGGTCGCAGTCGCGAAGCAGATGGAGCAGGAGCAGCTGGCGACCGACACGTCCAAGGCCACGCTCGCCGAGATCAACGCCAAGATTGACCTCACCCGGGCGCAGATGGCGAAGCTCGACGTTGACGCCATCCTCGGCCGCGTGGAGGCGATGTACTCCGCGCTGCAGGCCGGCCAGATCGTGTCCACCGTGCCCGGCGTCACCCCCGCCGCCGACGAGATCGCGAAATCGGCAGGCCTCGAAGACCTGGCTCCCGGCGCCATCCCGGTACCGAACCAACTGGCCGCGCGCGTGCTCGCGAACACGCCGCCGCCGACACCCACCCCGACATTGCCAGACGACGGCGCTCCACCGAGCCCGATGGATGGCGTGCAGCAAGGCATCGAGACGCCGACCGGCGTCGACAACGTGGCTCCCGATGCGGCCGCACCACAACCCTTCCCCGGAGATCCGCAGTTATGAAGACCGCAACCCAATCCGACACATCATTGGTCGCCGCCGTCGTGGCCGATCCCCGACCGACGCTTTGTTTCGGCACGGCCCTGTCCGTCATCAAGCGCGGTGGCCGCGTCGCGCGCAAGGGCTGGAACGGCCAAGGCATGTTCGTCTACATGGTGCCGGCCGCCGCCTATCCCGTGCAGACCGGCGCGGCCGTTGCGCACTTTGGCGCTGGCTCGATGGTCCCGTACGCGCCCTATCTCGCCATCAAGACCGTGGCCGGCACCGTGAGCACCTGGGTGCCGAGCGTCGGCGACTGCCTGGCTGAAGACTGGGTGGTGTTGGAGTGACCGGCCCGCATCGCTCATCGCTGAAGCTCAAGCGCCACACGGCCGCCGGGTGGTCCGTCGACGTCTTCCGGCAGGTGCGCCGTGCCGACCTGCGCACGGGCTACGCCGGCCCGAAGCCGTCGCTCATCGCGCGCGTGCATCGCGCTGCCCTCAACCTGATCGGCCGGCGCCCGATCCCCTGATTCCATTCCACGAAGGAGAACCCAATGACGATTTCCGAAGATGACCTGCGCGGCCTGAGCGCGAACGAACGTGAAGCCCTGCTCGCCGACGACGACGCCGATGGCGACATCGCGCGCGAACTCGGCCACGCCCCGCGCGCTGCCGCACCTGCTGCTGCCCCAGAGGCACCTGGCGGCGAGAACGAGACAGACGAGGATGATGACGCTGCGGCAGCGGCTGCTGCGCTCGCCGCGGCACCCGCGCCCGCTGCATCCCCTGCAGCCGCGCCTGCAACGGCCGATCCAGCGACCGAGGGGGAGGGCGACGAAGACGATGCGCCTGCACCGCCCGAGCGCGCCACGCCCGACGACGTAGCGGAGCAACGCAAGACGCTGCGCGCCGAGAAGGCCGAGGCGATGAAGCAGCTGCTGGACGGCGAGATCGACCAAGCCGCCTACCAAGCGATCGAGGACAAGGTGCAGGACGCCCTCGACGTGCTGGTGCGTGCCGAGGCCAGCGACCAGGCCCGCGAAGGCATCGCCCGCGACGCCATGATGCGCGACTACACGGCCGACCTGAAGGCCACGGTCAAGCTGGGCAAGGCAGCCGGGCTCGACTACACGGACCCGAAGCTGGGCCCGCGCTTCGATCGCGCGCTGAAGATGTTCTCGACCGAGCTGTCGGAGCAGGGTGTGTTCGACGCACCGGGCAACCTGGCCAACTCGCGCCAAGCGCTGGCCGAGGCCCACGCGTACATGCTACGCGGCGCAGGTAAGCCGGCACCAGCGCCCGCTGCAGGAGCTCCTGCGGCACCAGCGCCTGCGCCGGCCGGGCCACGCAATGCGCCTGACCGCTCGAAGCTGGGCGTGACGCTGGCCGGCGTGCCCACGGCGGCCGACGCGCGCATCACGTCCGAGTTCGCGCACCTCGAAGGCATCACGGAGCCCGCGGCCCTGGAGCGCGAGCTCGCGAAGATGACCCCTGAGCAACAAGAACGGTACCTCGGCGAATGACCTCCACCAACCTCATCCGAAACCTGCGTGTCGGCGAACCCCTGTCGTTCGACGGTGGCCGCATCAAAGTTGAATTGGAGTTCAGGAGTGGCACCGCAGCGCGCCTGCGCCTCACGCTGGCGGAGGATGTGGTGGTCGACAAACCGTCTGTTAGCGCTGCGGCAGAAGGCCACTCTTCTTCAGTTTTGCCGAATTAAGTCCGCTTCTACCACTGACCGGTCTTCAAGTCCGCTAGCTCTGAGGCATAAAAATCTGCAGACGGCTCAAAGAAGCTAAAACGCTGGTAGAGCTCCAGCGTCAGGCTTTTTACGGCTTCTGGTAGCAAATCCCGAATAGTGGCCCGGTCCAGCTCCGCTGTTGTAGTGGCTGAATCATCATTGCAGATCCCGGCTCTGAGAGATCTACGACCGGTATGGGAATATAGTCTTCTACCTGCTAAGCCAGTCCACGTGCAGTGAACGTGCACTTTGTACCCATCCTGAAACATGTAGTCCGCTAAGTCGGCGATACGCAGAAGGAACTCACCGAGGCGCCACATCGCTATCGACGCTTCGAACAGTTTGCCCCGCTTTGATTGGTCCAGTTCGTCCTCTTGAAAGCCACGCAGCAGAAAGAAATGGCCGGCGGGATCGATCCTCCAAAAATCAGCGAATCCGGGGCCTCCGTATTCATCTTTTCCGAGCCACGCTTCGATCGTCCCGTCCACCATTGAGGGGCCACTGCTGAGATGCGTGGGATTTATGAAGACCGTCCACCCTGTGTATCGTCTCGCGCTGCGGTTCGCCGCTACTATTTCACCAGCGGTCCTGTGATTTGAAACGCCGGAAATGGATGCGGAGAATGCCCAATAGCCAAGCGTTATCTTATGTGCTTTGTCATCAGCTAACGCATCGTTCAGGCGTCGCCATCTGACCATTGCCTTGTCATTAAACGCTTTTAACGTATCCTGCGCTTTCGGCGCTGAAGAGGAAAGTGCTCCAATATCGCCGGCCAGGATGTGGCGGCTAAGTTCTATGATTTCCTGCCGTTGATTGTTGAGGCAGCGACGCATAAGCGAGTCCCACTCTTTGGCTGTCTGCGGAGCGCGACTGGCGGGGCCAGGGGCCCGAATGTAGTAGACATTGTTTTTTAGCGAGGACCTGGGTGTTTCGCTGCTGGAGCGAACGGGTACTTTTGAGGTCCCAGCTACCCTGATGAGTGGAAATTCCTCGTCTGTTAGGGGATGCCGTTGAAGCGTCACCTCAACGTGGAAGGTGGGCTCAGCCCTTCCTTTGATGATGTCGTTCATCGTGTCAGTGGTGAAGCGGTCCAAACTTTGCGGTCGGTCGGGATCTGGCCTGAGTCGCCCGGCTTCATCTTTGAACCCGATCAGCAGGAAGCCGCCGCCGTTGTTTTCGAGAGCTATGAGCGCCTTAGCGATCAGCCCTTTGTTCTCGGCGTCCGTGAGATCGAGCCACTGCTTCACCTCAAAGTCCAACGTCTCACTGGGGTTGATGAGCCAGTCGTCGAAACGCGATTTGATGTCAGTATTGCGCACAGTGTTGCCTTGCTAACTTTGGTGGGCCGAGGGGTGTTGCATTTCAGATTTTCAGTTATAGGCTACACGCACTGATTTCGCAGACGCTTTTGTCGGGAGCGAGATCACCGCCGCCGGGGGCAAGCCCGGTTTTTGCGCAAGACGCGCTTCATGTCCGAGAGGACGAGGAGTGCATCTGCTATGCGCACGTTGATTGGTGTGAACGACCCGCAAGCGGTCAAAAAGTGGGCGTCGCTGATGGCGGTCGCCATCAACAAGGCCAGCTACTGGGCCAAGAAGTTCGTTGGTGAGGGCAAGGACGCGCGCCTGCCCATCCAGCGTATCGACGATCTCGAATCGGGTGCCGGCGACGAAGTGACCGTCGACCTGCTCATGCCGATGAACATGGAGCCGCTGATCGGCGACGAGACGCTCGACGGCAAAGAGCAGCCCCTGAAGTACTTCACCGACCGTCTGCGCATCGACCAAGTACGCGGCGGTGCGGATCTCGGCTCGCGCATGACCAAGAAGCGCTCGCTGCGCAACCTGCGCCAGGACGCGAAGCGTGTGTCGACCGACTGGTGGAAGCGGCTGCAGGACGAGCTCTACTTCATCTACATGTCGGGCTCGCGCGGCACCGGCGGCGGCTTCGTGTGGTCGGCGACCAACCCGATCTTCGCGATCAACCCGCTGACGGCGCCCGACTCCATGCACCAGATGTACGGCGGCGCTGCCACGTCGAAGGCATCGCTGGTCGCGACCGACGTGTTCAGCCTGCGTCTGATCGACAAGGCAGTCGCCAAGTCCGAAACCATGGGCGGCGACGGCACCGACGAACTCTCGATGATCCCTGTGTCGATCGAGGGCGGCGACCACTACATCGCCCTGATGCACACGTACCAGGCCGACTCGCTGCGCAAGGAGACGGGCACCAACGGCTGGATGGACATCCAGAAGGCCGCTGCCGCTGCCGAGGGCAACAAGAACCCGATCTTCACGGGTGCCATGGGCATGTACAACGATGTCGTGCTGCACAAGCATCGCAACGTGATCCGCTTCAGCGACTACGGCGCTGGCGTCAACCTGCCGGCCGCACGTGCGCTGTTCCTGGGCGCGCAAGCCGCCATGGTCGCCTACGGTGACAACGAGACCGGCACCCGGTACCGCTGGACCGAAGAGACCAAGGACCACGGCAACTCGGTCGCCATCGGCACGCACGCAATCATGGGGGTCAAGAAGACGACCTACAAGTCCAAGGACGGCCAGACCGTTCGCGACTTCGGCGTCGTGGCGATGGACACCTACGCCGCGGATCCCAACGCCTGATGACCTGACGCCCGGCACTGCCCGGGCGTCGTCTCACGCATCCAGCCCACCCCCACATTCAGGAGCCCGAAATGGCCAAGATCCTCTCCGAAGTGATGACCGGCAAAAAGTCGGTCCCGCAACCCAACAGCGCTTTCATCGAGCGCGTACCAGTTACGGTCGTTCTGCCGGCCGCGGCGCCGGCCGTGAACGACATCATCAGCCTGCTCGAACTGCCGCCCGGCGTCGAGCTGGTCGACTTCGACATCATCGCGCCGCAGACCGACAGCAATGGCGCGCCGACCAACACCCTGTCGATCGGCAGCGAGAACGCGCTGGGCACCGATCTGACCGTGGTCTACGAATCCGGCCTGACCGCCGGCCGCACCGCCAACGGCTCCATCTCGCGCTCGACCACGGCGAACACCCTGGCAGCCGACAAGACCATCGCCCGCCGCATCGCCCTCAAGGTGACCGGCGCATTCGCGACGTACGCGGGCGCGGGCAAGACCCTGCTCGTGCTGCTCCACCTCAAAGCCTGATCGCGACGCCCCGGTAAGTGTGCAGGGGGCCGCAGCGGTGTGGCCCCCTTTTTCTTGACTTCTTCAACCTCAACCCAAAGGACGCAAGATGCTGATCCAAGCCTATCGCCGTATCGAAAAGTTCGAGATCTCGCTCTTCGATCTGGTCATCCTCTTTCTCGTCAACTCGCTGGGCCATCTGGTCGCCGAGGTGACCGATGATCGCGCCATCGCGCGCCTGCTGGCCATCGACGAGGCCTACCGTGAATACAAGGGCGAAGGCACGTTCGCCGCCCCGGCGTCGACGGCCCCCCTGCCTGCGCCTGTCCCCGCGCCGGCGCCGGCACCAGCCACTCAACTGCCGGACGATGACGACGATGTGACTGACCCTGACGCTGTGCTGCTGGGCTCTAGCGCGCTATCTGCCGTCATCGACATCGCCGAAGGCATTCAGGTGCCCGTCGAGCAGGTGGTCGAGTCCGCATTCGCCCGCAGCGGCTTCAACCGTGAAGAGTGGAACCTCAACGACGAGGATGATCGCGAAGCGCTGCTCGAAGCTGAGGTGCGCCTGTTGATCGAGGCCGAGCAGGCCAAGGTTGACCAAGCCAACGAAGCGCAGGCCCGGGTCGACGCCCAGCAACTTGCGTCCGAGCAGACGGCCGATGCCGCCGCGCCCGCACCGAGTGGTGCTGTCGATCCGCTCGTGCTCACGGCCGAGGACGGCACCACGATCAACCTGGGCACCATGACCGAGAAGGAAGTGCGCGCCTTCGCCGAAGCCAACGGCGTGCAGCTGCCAGGCGGCAAGAGCACGAAGGTTGCCGCCCTGCGCGAGATGGTCGCCAAGGCCTTGACCGCTCCGGCTGCCTGATCGTGAAGGCCTCTCGCGTCATCAACGGCGCTCGCATCCTGCTGAAGGATCCCGACGGCGTGCGTTGGGACGATTCCACGTTGCTGCGCTGGCTCAATGGTGCGCAGCTGGCGATCGTCGGCGTGCGTCCGGACGCGAAGGCCACGAAGGTGGATCTCGATCTGGTGCCGGGCGTGGAGCAGTCCATTCCAGCAGGCGGCACCCGGCTGCTGGACGTGCCGCGCAACGTCGCCGGCCGCGCAATCACGCTCATCAGCCGCGATGACCTGAATGCCTACGACCCCGACTGGTACAGCGGCTCGCCGGCGGCGATCATCAAGCACTACACCTTCGACGAGAGCGACCCCAAGTCGTTCGAGGTCTACCCGCCCGCCGCTGCCGGCGCCAAGGCGCGCGTGCTGTTCGCGGCGATCCCCACCGACTGCGCCACGCTGGACGCTGACGTCGACCTCGACGACATCTTCGAGGGGCCGCTGATCGATGGCATCTGCTATCGCGCTTGGTCCGAGGATGGCGACTCGGCGCCCGACGCCGGCCGCGCCGCGAACGCGTTGGCCACGTTCATGCAGGCGCTCACCGGCAAGAGCGCCGCTGACCAAGCCTCCCGGCCTGCCCGCAAATGAAGACGTGGGCCGCTTTCCTCAAGGACGTGCGTCCCTCTGCGCCGGGCATCCCCGAGCCACGGCTTGAGCATGCCGTGCTGCGCGCCGCGCAGGACTTCTGCGACCGCACCCGCGCGTGGAAGGTTGAACTCGACCCGACCACCACGCGCGCCGGCGCCGTGGAGTACGACCTCGAGCTGGAGCGCAACGTCGAGCTCGTGCGCATCGAGAGCGCGACCCTCAACGGCATCCCATTCACCGTGTGGCGCGACGGCGATCTGTTCGATTCGGTGCAGACCTTCCTGAACGACGTGTCGAGCTACGCGACCGAGGCCGCAAGCCTGGCGCCGCGCATCCTGCCCAAGCTGGAGACCTGGCGCGACATCGGCAAGTCGCCGATCTCGGCCGACGACACCAAGGTATTCAGCCGGCCCGTGTTCGAGGGCACGCTGGCGTGGGCGCGCGACGCCGACGGCAAGTTGGTGCGCGCCGATGCCGACGAGGGCGCCGAGCTCAAGGCCGGCGTGGTCTTCACCGACGCCGAGTTGAAGGAGCACTTCGGCGCCACCGCCGACCAGATCGCCCTCTACCGGGAATTCCGGGCCGCCGTCGACCAGAGCCTGAACCGAGTGACGATCAGCGAAATGCTGCGCTTCGGTGGCAAGGATGTGGAATCGATGCGCAGCATGGTCATGGACGCGGCCAACGCCGAGGACGCGGCAATCCTGCTGCGCGACCACCTGTTCGCGATGGCCGAGGAAAACCCGGCGCGCCGAGACCTGCTGATCGACACCGGCAACCGGATGATCGAGAAAGCCGATAAGGCTGCCGACCTGATCAGCCACGGCTACGCGCCGCTGTCGCGCTTCGGGCACTACACGGTCGACGTCCTCGACGAGTCGGGCGAGCGCGCCTACTTCGGGATGTTCGAGTCGCGCGGCGAGGCCAACCGCATGGCGCGCCGCATGCGCGAGAACTACCCCGAGGGCGAGATTGTGCAGGGGACCGTCAGCGAGCAGGCCTACAAGCTGTTCAACGGCATCACGCCGGAAACGCTCGAGCTATTCGGCGAGATGGTCGGACTGGAGGCCGACGGCGACGACGCCCAGCACCAGATGTTCCAGCAGTACCTCAAGCTGGCGAAGGCCAACCGTTCGGCCATGAAGCGGCTGATCCACCGCAAGGGCATCGCGGGCTTCAACGAAGACGCCGGCCGCGTGCTGGCGGGGTTCATCTACTCGAACGCGCGTTTGACGTCGACGAACCTCCACATGGGCGAGATCATGAAGTCCACGAGCGATGTGTCGAAGACCGACGGCGAGCTCAAGGACGTGGCGATCAAGCTAGCCGACTACGTGCGCAATCCGCAGGAGGAAGCCCAGCAGATCCGCGGCATGCTGTTCGCCCAGTACCTGGGCGGCTCGATCGCGTCGGCCATGGTCAACATGACGCAACCCTTTGCGGTGACCATGCCCTACCTAAGCCAGTGGGGCGGCGTCACGAAGTCGGCGATGCGGATGAAGGATGCGCTGGGCGACGTGCTGAAGAAGTCGACCGGCGACGCCAAGCTCGACGCTGCGCTCAAGCGCGCCGAGGCCGAGGGCATCGTCGCACCGCAGGAGGTGCACCAGTTGATGGCGCAGGCGCGCGGCCGCGCGGCACTGCAGGCGGGCGACGGCACCACGCTGGGCGATGCTCGCGCGAAGGCTTCCAACGCCCTGTCCAAGCTGTCTCTGGCCTGGGGCAAGCCCTTTTCCGTGGCAGAGCAGTTCAACCGGCGAATCACCTTCATCGCGGCCTATCGCACTGCCGTGGCAGAGGGCATGGCCGAGCCGGCGAAGTTTGCCGCCGAGGCGATCGCCGACACCCAGTTCGTCTACAACAAGGGGAACAAGCCCCAGTGGGCGCGCGGCGCGATCGGCGCCACGCTCTTCACCTTCAAGCAGTACTCCATCAGCTACACCGAACTGCTGCACCGCATGGCGACGCAGGGCGGCCCTGAGGGCAAGAAGGCGGCACTGTTCGCGCTGGGCATGCTGTTCTTGATGGGTGGTGCTGGCGGCCTGCCGTTCGTCGGCGATGCCGAAGATGTGCTCGACGGCGTGATGCAGCGCCTGGGCTACAGCTGGTCGACCAAGCAGGCGCGCCGGCAGTTCTTGGTGGACGTGCTGGGCGAGGGCGCGGCGCAGTTCGTGGACCGTGGCATTTCCGGCCTGCCGGGCGTGCCGATCGACGTGGCGGGGCGGCTGGGCATGGGCAACCTGATTCCCGGTACCGGCCTGCTCACGAAGAAGACCGACTACGGCCGCGACATGGGCGAGTTGCTCGGCCCGGCCGGCGACCTGGTGCAGCGCGCTTTCCAGGGCGCCGGCAAGGTCGCCGAGGGCAGTCCCGTCGAAGGCCTGATGATGGCGGCGCCGCGCGCTGCGGAAAATCTTCGCAAGGGCGTGGAGATGATGCAGACCGGCATCTACAAGGACATGCGCGGGCGGAAGGTCATCGACGTGGACGCGACGGACGCACTGGTTAAGATGATCGGGTTCCAGCCCACTGCGGTGGCCCGGGTACAGGAAGCGACCTCCACGCAGCAGAACCTGATCGCGCAGAACCGTATGGTCAAGACGGAACTGGCCGACGAGATGGCAAATGCCGTGTACGAGAAAGATCTCGACAAGCAGCAAAAGGTGCGCGAGCGAATGCTGAACTGGAACCGAACCAACCCATCGTCCCCCGTGGCTATCGACATGGCCGGCGTGCGCCGCCGCGTCATCGCCATGCGCCAGGACAAGGCCACCCGCCTGAGCAACGCCGCACCGAGCGCCATCCGGTCTGAGGTGAAGAAGGCTCTGGCCGAGGGCTCGGTTTGAACTGGGGCGCGATTTCCGTGGCGGGCGGCTTGGTAGTGGTCGCCTTCACGATTCACCCTGTCGTTGGCATCGCCGCCGTGGGCGGTCTTGCATGGCTCTGGAAACAATGCTGACTGCCGGGTCGCAGTTCTCACAGCGCAGAGCGCGTTTACGCGTGCCTCCCCCTGAAGCCGCTCATTTTAAATTAATACTTGAGCAGATTTATCCTAATGATGTGTCAATCACATGTTCATGTGATGTGTGTTTTTGGTATTGGCAATGATTTCGTAATAAAACTGCCGCTGTGTCAGCGCTATCCTATATATTTGATGCTATAGGAGGACTCTATGCTAAAGATGTGCGGGGCTTTGATTTTTTGGTTGCTGATTCTTTCGCCCCCTGCGGTGGCGCAAGTCGTCGAAGCGCCTCAGAGTTGGCTTTCGACTCTCGTTGCGACGGTAAGGGCAACGTTTGCCGGCCAACCACAAGCCGCTGAAGTCACGCCCACGGTAGAAGTGGCGCCATCGTTGATGGGCAATGTCGAGGCGATGTTTAGGAATAGTGGTTGCTTTCCGGAAAATGTTGCTAAGTCTCTTGGAGATGCGGGAAAGTCCGTTCCGGTAGAATTAAAAAATATTCTTTCTCCCGATAGGAATAAGAAGGTCGTCGTATGGGATAGTAGGGCTGCGCTCTTTATTTTGCATTCGGCGACTTTTAAGAATACGAAGACCTCCTCTCCGGTTGCTATCGTTGCGGATACTGCCGAAAGCTATTCCAATTTTGACATTTTGGGTTCCATGGATGGAGGTACATCCAATTATTATTATGCGATTGACTGCACTGGCTATCTGAGTACTTCGCTTGCGGCTGATGCGACATTCGCAGCCAATGCGAAAGTCAGCGCAGAATCCATATTGAGGGCGAACCGGTCGCTTCTTTATGTAAGGGCAAGGGTCCGCTCGCCTACAGCATTGGCACTTGACACAATTCTTGATGCAAATTCGACCCAGAGAAATAATTTGAGTGTAATGTACGCACTCGCCGCAGCCGCCATCAGAGGAGGTGCAATTGATGACGCTGAAATCAGTGCGCCACTATATATTAATATGGCATGGACATCTTCGAGCTTGATGAGTAGCTTTACTGCGAAGTCAAATCTTGACGCTGGAGGCTCAATGTCAGCCGGAGTTTTTTCTTTTTCCGCGGCGGGGCAGGCTAAAGCCAGTATGGGTCGCTCTGTGGCGTTTAATAGTTTTGATACCTATGTTTTTGATGGAAACGAATTTTCAGCCTCAACAACTTTGGGTAAGCTTAAGGCGCGGGTCGTAAATTCAATGAATAGACTTCGGCCTTCTTCTGCGTACAAGGCAAATTCGAATACCACCATCGTATTTTATGAGATGGCGCCAAGTATTTGTAATGCAGGGTGGGATGTCTATGATCAGCGCGGTGACAATCGTAAACTCATTGGCTCAGCTGTTCCAAATTCGAATGGGCCATGCAAACTGACGGTTACCTTTGATGCGGACCAAGCGGACGATGTAAAAAAGAATTTCTACCTGATTGCCTCAAATACAATCGGTGAGTTTGTTATGGCTGTTAAAATCGAGTGATGCCGTTCGCTACAGGCTGTGGTTGTCGGTGATCTTAATATTTCGTTGGGGTAGGGCTCTTGCAAGTTCGCTAAGCTAAGCGAAAATTAAGTGGCACACCTACCGGGGCTCGTGATCCGTCAAGGATCAAGATGCCCGACCACCCCACGGCGCCGGCCGGACCCGGCATGTGGCGCGCATACCTCTGTGGAGGTGCTGCGTGACGCAACAACCACTGGCCGACATCGTTGGCCTCTTCGTCGTTCTGGCAGCGCTCGCGTTCTCGAACGAAGTAGCGGCAATCGTCGCTCCCTACATGGTGATCATCATCGCCTCGGTCGTGGGAGCGTCGTTCTCGCTGGGCCGGCGTGAGAAGACCACGCGGGTCTCCGCGATCTTGTTTTTCGTGCGCATTGCCGGCCTGGCCATGATCGCCACTGGTTTGCTGTCCACGCTGGCCATCAGCTACCAGCCGGACCTGTCCGAACGCCTGCTGCTGGCCCCGATCGCGCTGTTCATCGGCTGGATCGGTGACGACTGGCAGTCGGTGTTCGCCACGATCACCCGCAAGTTGATGACGCTGCTGCCTGGTGTCCGGGGCGGCGACAAGGGAGATGCGCCATGAAAGACCTCTACCTTTTGGCGGCAGCCAACCTGGCGCTGTGCGCAATCATTGTCTTCATCGCCATCTGCCGGCTGAACTCGATGAAAACCAACGTGCTGCTGCGCGTGCGGTGCGAATACGCCGCGCTGATCGGCGGTGCCTTTGCCTTCGGCGTCCAGCCCTGGTACGGCGAGTGGCCCGGCTGGGGCGCGCTGTGCATGTCCTTCAGCGTGGCGTCGGCGCTGATCTGCAGCGGGCATGCCTGGCGCCGGGGCAACGAGGATGCCCCACCGGCAGTGGCCACCACGCAAAGCACGCCGGAGGTTCAGCAATGAAGACCCGAACCACCGGAGACTGGCTGCGCATCCTCCAGTCCTGCGGCGTGCAGCCGAAGACCGCCATCATGTGGGCGCAGGTGTTCGCGGACACGATCAAGCCGACCACGTTCAGCAAGGGGGACGCCGACCTGGCCGTTTTCCTGCCCACGGTGCTGCACGAGTCGGCGATGCTGACCCGGCTCAAGGAAAGTGGGCGCTACAGCGCAGCGAGGATCCGCGAGATTGGCAACGACAACCCGCCCGGCAGCCGGTGGCGCTCTCTGGTTGCGCGCGCCGACGAGCTGGCCGGCAACGAGGCCAAGTTTTTCGAGGCCTGCTACGGCGGCCGTGGTGGCAACCGGCCCGAGGGCAGCGGCGACGGGGCACGCTACCCCGGGCGCGGTCTGATCATGCTGACGTTCCACGACGGGTACGAGTGGCAGGGCAACCGCAGCGGACAGGATCTGCTGGTGCTGCCCGAACTGGCCGAGCAGCCGTACTTCGCGCTGGAATTCGCCATCGACTGGTGGGAGGGCAAGGTGCCTGACTCCGTGTTGGGCGACACGCGCAAGGTCCGCAAGGTGGTCAACGGCGGCGCGATCGGCCTGAAGGAAGTGGAAGCACTCGCCATCAAGGCGCGCGCGGCGCTGCAATGACCTGGGCGCTGGCCAATTGGAAGATGTTGCTGGTCGCGGCGCTGATGGGGCTGCTGGGCCTGCAGCAGATTCGCGTGGAACAGGCCAAGACCGAAACCGCATCAGCTGAGGGCCTGCTAGCTGACGAGAAGCGGGCCCGCGCCGTGGAGAGCGACCTGCGCAACCGCGTGGCGCTGCGCGAGTCCGAGCGCGTCGCTGCACTTCAAACCGCGCACGCTGCGCAACAACAAGGAAATCTCAATGCTTTCAACAAGGAAAAGGGTCTCCGGACCGTGGCTGATGCTGCTCGCCGCGCTGCTGACGACCAGCTGCGCTACGTCATCTCTGCCTTCACCGCCGGTGGTGGCCCCGCAGGCGAGGGCGACGCCGCTGCCTGCCGAGTTCAACGGGATCGATCCGAGCGCCTCGGCGGTCTTCTTTCAGAAGCTCTCGACCTGGCGAGCGAAGGTGAACGCGTTGTCCGAAAGCGCGACGCCGAAGTGATCTTCCTGAAGACTTTGGTCAACAACGACCGTGCGCTGCTGACAGAGAAGCGACCGGAATGATCGCAAGCACGCGCCTGTCCGACGCAGAGTGGCGCCGTTAGTCGGCTGGATCTGTGACATGACTATGGGCTTCAAGTACATCTTGGGGTCGCTGCTGCATGTGCTTTTGCAGGCGATTGGGTACTCAGTGACGATACCCCTCGATGGAAAGAGTCAAAGGTGCTGCGTGACAGCCGTGAACTGGGCTATATCTTTAAGAATCGTTCCAGGGCCGGTATTAGTGCATCGATGGAATTTCTTTTATTCGGCTGCAGAACATCTTTAGGCCTTTTGGAAATTATGTTGGCAAGCGTGTATTTTGCCTTTGAAATTTCGCTTTCGCTTGCAAGCTTACCCTGATCTATTAAGGTTGATTTAAGGCGGTCTGACCATTTTCTACTTCCCCTAAATTTCGTGCTGTTCAGATCGACGCCGAGCGCCTCTCGGAATTCATCTTTGTAGACTGCAACATCGATGCAGTCTTCGAATTCGCTGTCGGGCATCCCTGGGCATGTAACGAAAGTGCAGGATGCGGCCGTCAGTAAATTCTCCGCACAAGCTTTGGCATAAGCAAGTCGACCTGCATCATCGTGATCTAAAAGGCAGTGTACAGCGCACAATGAGGTTCGAAGTAGAGATAGCTTGTAGGTCAAATTTCCAGCTCCTCCAATGGGTTCGATGACCATTGCATTGCTTCGTAGGGCTTTGCCAATTTTTTCGCTAAGATTCGGTAACATCGCTTTTAACGCTATCACGTCCTCCTCGCCCTCCACTACGAGCGCGTAGTTGGCGTTGGTAAGATTGTCAGATGCCTTCACGCCCAAAATATCTCTTATCTGTGCGATGGATCGAGCCGGGGTCGCTGAGCCGCCAGCGACAATAATGTTCGATCTGATATTGGCTCTATCAACAAAAAGCGGATTGTGTGTGGTAATAATTACTTGGCTTGTGGCCGAAATCGAAAGTATTATTTCGCTTACCTGGTGAATAGCTGCAGGATGTAGATGCGACTCAGGTTCTTCGATCGCCAAAAGAGACGCGCCCGAACGAGAATTTTGGCTCTTGAGTAGACCAAGCGCTGCAAGGCTTTTGACTCCATCTCCTTTGTGCTCAATGCTGGTAGGAGTTCCGTCATCGACAATCACGCTTACTTCGCTCCTCACGCCATAACGTCTAGAAGAATCGGAGATTTCAATCTTGACATTTTTGATGCTTGGCAAGAATTCTTTGAGTGGCCCTTGGACGCGGCGGCTTAATTGTTCAAGCACCGGGCGCTGTAGCTCGGCAATGGTTTCTAATGCCCTGAGATAATTGTCATCTCTTTCAAGTATTCGCAACTCTTGAGATAGCATATTCCGAATAAGCTCAAGCGTCGAGCTTTCGGTCCGTATGGCAGGGACGTAATTGAAATGAATTCGTTCGGCGACGAAA
>Ga0308159_1001651_pt1 | contig 30294 bp, 9 predicted proteins | sample PhyCR1_FD_201040 | JGI IMG/M metagenome (GOLD analysis project Ga0308159, IMG submission 201040) | Phyllosphere microbial communities from UC Gill Tract Community Farm, Albany, California, United States - DLSLC.R1 | ecosystem: Host-associated > Plants > Phyllosphere > Unclassified | place: USA...
CCGGCATAATATCTATCGTTTGCAAAATAGACACCTGCCCTTGCATCAGGGACAACCGTACTTTGTACCCCTACAGGCTGGAAAGGTTCAGGATCGTTAGGGTTTAACATCGAACCATCAATTCCCAACTGAACCATACCCACACCAAGCCCTAAGGCTAAACGCGAACTTCCATCGTCATTCATCCGGATCCGGTAAGCATAGTTACCATAAATGGCCAGGTTGGTTTGCGCACCTAATTTATCACTTGATACCTGCAGCGCCAAGCCTACATTACCACTGTTGGCAATGGCATCAACCGCAAGCGACATACTTTTTGGCGCACCCGTAATGCCCGTCCACTGACTGCGGTAAAAGCTATGCACATTCAGCACTTCTTTATAACCTGCATAAGCCGGGTTAATGTAAATCCCGTTAAACATGTACTGACTGTATTGCGCATCCTGCTGGGCAGAAACTGGTTTAGCCATAAACATCAGCGAACAACCCAATAACATTAATAATTTTTTCATCATCTTAATATCTTAAAGGGAAACCAGAAATTTCTATCCGGTTTCCCTAAGCCTCTTACCTAATTTTTAAACGCTCTGATTAAAGTAATGTATCCTTTGAATACCTCTACTTCATTGCTCCCCGCTTTTTTAACTCTTAGCAGATAGTAGTAAGTTCCTTCATTCAATCCCTCGCCTGTCCAGTTATTTTGGTAACCTTTAGCATGGAATACTTCATTACCCCAACGGTTTATAATCTGTAATTCGTTCGATTGATATTGATTCAATCCCCGTATTTCAAATACATCATTAATACCATCGCCATTAGGTGTAAATAAGTTTGGAACTGTTATGCCTATAAAGTTTGCATTTACAGTTACCGAAGCCACATTGGTATTATAACCATAAGCATCTTTAACCCGGTAAGTAAAAGTATCCTCACCAGTAAACCCAGGATTAGGTGTATAAGTAACCGTACCATCTGCATTGACAACTACCTTACCAGTTTTAGGTTGTGACACGATTTCTATCGTAAGCTTATCAAAGGTTGAGTTACCCGGGTCATCATTCGTTAATACATTAATGACAACAGGTGCATTCGCTACCGTTCCACCCATGTCATCAACCGCCCTTGGCGATTTAGGGACATTAATTACAGTTACGGTATTGTTACTTTCCAAGGTGCCGGAAACGTCACTTACGTTAGTGCCATCATTGGTTTTAGCATTTATATTAGCTGAATTACTTACCGAACCGAGGTCTTTATCAGCCTGTGTTAAGGTATAAACCTCTACATGACTAACGCTTGTACCTGGAAGCAAACCACCTGTTACTGAAATTGCCTTATTGGCTATGCCCAATTTAGCATCAGTTAAAGTGATCGTGTTTAAAGTAACCGCACCTATATTTTTAATATTGAAGGTATAAGTTACCTGGTTTCCACTAAAAGTTGCCGTTTTTACTAACGCAATCGCCGGATTTACACTAAATATGGTTACTGTAGGAGTATCATTATTTTCAGCCGTTCCGGAAATATCACTTACCGGAAGATTAGCAGGTGTTCTTGCATCAACACGGGCACTGTTTGTTACCCTTCCTGCATCTTTATCTCCCTGCGTTAACTGGTAAACGAAACTTTCTGTTGTACTTGACCCTGGAGCAATATTACCTGAAATCGTCCTGCTAAAGCCAATCCTGGTATCAGTCAAAGTGATTACATGTAAGGTTACATTTCCGTTATTTTTAACGGTAAAGTTATAGGTTATACTATTTCCATCTGCGCTTACCGTACCCGTTTTAACCAATGTAATGTTTGATGCCGGAGCAATAATGCTTACTGTAGGATCTCCAATCGCTGGAGTATTCGGGTCATCTGATAATTTCACTAACGGATTACCTATCGGATCATTTGCGCTAACACTGGCCTGATTACTAAATGTACCTGCATTAACCTCTGTTAAGGTTACAGTATGGCGGGCAGTTACCGTAGCACTTGCGCCTGGCAATAAGCTGGCAATACTTGCCGGCGTAATCGACCCTACATCGGCACCTGCATCACTAACCGTTACATTCGCTAAAGGAACATTACCGTTATTGGTGACCACAATGTTGTAATTAATAACATCGCCTGCTTTACTTACTGCATTAACAGCCGCTTTTGAGATACCGATTGATGGTGCAGCGACTAAAGTTACGGTTACCGGAATGGTTACCGTAGTGGTTCCGCCTTTGCCATCACTCACGGTAACGGTAAAGGAATCAGCTCCAGCATAACCTGATGTTGGTGTATAAGTATATGTACCATCAGGTCGAATCACTACTGTACCGTGAGCCGGAAGCGTAGATACACTAAAGGTTAACGGATCGCCATCTACATCACTTGCAGTAATCACCCCGTTTTTAGGCGTTCCCTGAGGAGTTGTAATCGCAGGAGAAGTAGCTTCAGGTCGATCATTAACTGCGGTTATCGTAATATTGATTGTGATATTGATTGTTCCGCCTTTACCATCGCTTACCGTAACGGTGAAAACATCAGTTCCATTAAAGTTCGCAGCCGGGGTATAAGTATAAGTTCCATCCGGACGAAGAACGACCGTTCCATGTGCCGGAGGGGTAGCAACTGTAAACGTTAATGCATCACCGTCTGCATCTGTTGCTGTGATGGTTCCGTTAACCGGCGTATCTTCAGCTGTTGTTACCGCCGGCGAAGTTGCTACCGGTGCAACATTGGTTGAATTAATGGTAACATTTACCGTTACCGCGATTGTTCCACCTTTACCATCACTTACCGTAATGACAAAAGTATCTGTTCCGCTATAATTGTTAGCTGGCGTGTAAGTGTAGGTTCCATCTGGATTGACAACCATTTTACCATGTGCCGGAGGTGTAGTGGCAGTGTAGGTTAATGGATCACCATCTGTATCCGTTGCTACAATTGCTCCGTTAACTGGTGTATTTTTATTCGTATTGATGTTAACAAGTGTAGCCGCTACCGGAGCATCATTAACCGCAGTAATGGTCACGTTAATGGTAATTGGAGTATTTCCACCATTACCATCGCTTACAGTTACTACGAAACTGTCAGGCCCGTTGTAATCCTTCGCAGGTGTATAAGTGTATGTTCCATCCGGGTTAACCACAACTGTACCATGTGCCGGAGGCGTGGTTGTTGCGTAAGTTAACGGATCGCCATCTGCATCAGTAGCTGTAATTTTTCCGTTAACCGGAGTATCCTCAGCAGTTGTTACCCCTGGCGAAATCGCTACCGGAGCATCATTTACCGCAGTAATGGTCACGTTAATGGTTACCGGAATATTCCCACCATTACCATCACTTACAGTTATTACGAAACTGTCAGGTCCGTTGTAATCCTTCGCAGGTGTATAAGTGTAGGTCCCATCAGGGTTTACCACAACTGTACCATGTGCCGGAGGCGTGGTTGTTGCGTAAGTTAACGGATCGCCATCTGCATCAGTAGCTGTAATTTTTCCATTCACCGGAGTATCTTCATTTATGGTAACTGCAGGTGTAGTTACTACTACAGGAGACACATTGGTTGGATTAACAGTGACGTTGATTGTTACTGCAACGGTTCCTCCATTACCATCACTTACCGTGATGACAAAACTATCGGTTCCGTTATAATTGTTGGCTGGTGTGTAAGTGTAAGTTTCATCTGGATTAACAACCACTGTTCCATGTGCAGGAAGTGTAGTGGTCGTGTAACTTAATGAATCACCATCTACATCTGTTGCTACAATTGCACCATTAACTGGTGTGTTTTTATTCGTACTGATATTAACTAAGGTAGTCACTGCCGGAACGTCATTGACCGCAGTGATGCTTACATTAATGGTTACCAGCGTATTTCCACCCTTACCATCACTTACCGTTACTCCGAAACTGTCTGTTCCGTTGTAATCTTTCGCAGGCGTATAAGTGTACGTTCCATCAGGGTTTACTATAACTGTTCCATTTGCCGGAGCCGTAGTTGTTGTGTAAGTTAACGGATCACCATCTGCATCTGTTGCGGTGATCTTTCCGTTCACCGGATTATCTTCGGCTGTGGTTACCGCTGGCGAAGTTGCTACCGGTGCCCGGTTATCCCTGATATTAACAATAGCCGGTACATTGCTCGCTGTAATCAATGCATTGTTAGTCGTCGGCGCCATCGTTAAGATCACGGTTTCGTTTCCTTCATTAATATTATCATTTAACACCGGAACCGATATGGCAATTGATTTTTGTCCGGCAGGAATCGTAATGGTTGTTCCTATCGAAGTATAATCTACTCCACTTGTTGCTGTTCCTGTTACCGCATATACAATTACGGTTGGTGTTGTTGATACATTATTTAATGTAAAGGTAAACTCACCCGGTGTTGCTGGTTCGGCACCGTCGGCTGTTGCGCTTACAGTAACCATAGCATTAGTTCCATCAATTATGTTAATAGTTGCCGGAGCAGTATTAACAATTACCAATGGATTGTTAACAGTAGTTAAAGTGGCGATAATGGTTTCGTTTCCTTCAACAATTACATCGGCCAATACCGGAACAGTAACAGTTGCCGAAAGCTGACCGGCAGGAATCAAGACTGTTTTAGTTATTAGCATACCGTAATCACTTCCTTCAGTAGCAGTACCTGATAGGTTAAAGCTGATTTGGGTATCCGTTGATGATGCCTTACTTAACGTGATGGTAAACATACCGCTTACCAGTCCGTTTTCATTTCCATCAATTTCTGAAGTAATGGTTGCTACTGAACTATCATTATCAATGATGGTAGTCGTTGCCGTACTTGTTCCAATGGTAACTAAACCACCGGTAACATTATTAACTGACGCACTAAACGTTTCATTTGCCTCAATCAGGTTATCATCATTAACTGGAACACTAAAACTTAATGTTGTGCCAGCGGCCGAGCCTGCAGGAAAAGTTAATGTTCCGATTGTAGCGCCGTAATCCAGGCCTGCTACAGCTGTTCCATCCAGAGTAGTATAAGCTACTGTGAATGCATTTTGAACTGCATCACTCAAGGTTACCACGAAGGTTGCCTTACCTGCATCCTCATTTACAGTTGGCGCACTTGAAATGCTCACCGTTGCCATATTGTGATCAGCAATATTAATCGTTGCCGGAACATTACTGATAGTGATTAGTGAATTATTTGAACTTACTAAATTAATGATTACGGTTTCAGTACCTTCCACTAAGGCATCTGTTAATACCGGAATAGTAATGGTAGCGGTAAGCTGACCGGCAGGAATTGTTACCGTTTTAGTAACAATTGTACTGTAGTCACTGCCTTCAGTTGCAGTTCCACCCAATGTAAAAGTAATCCCGGTATTCGTTGCCGATGGATTACTTAACGTTACGGTAAAGGTTCCGCTGACAGGTCCGTTTTCATCACCATTTGTTGTGGTAGTGACTGTGGCAATAGTAGAGCCGCTATCGGTAATATTTACTGTAGCTGGTGACACGCTTGCCACAACCGCTGTGTTGCTGGTTACTGCATTCATTGTTAAAATTACAGTTTCTGTTCCTTCAACAATATTATCATTCAATACCGGTATAGGTAAATTTACAACAGTTTGTCCTGCCGGAATCGTAACCGTATTGCCAATTGAGGTATAATCTGCACCGCTGGTCGCGCTACCATTTACGGTATAGGTAACTACCGTTGATGTAGTGGAAACATTACTTAAAGTAAAGGTAAACTGACCAGCTTTATTTGGTTCAGCACCATCAGCAGTTGCTGTTACTGTTACCACGGCTGTTGTATTATCTGCAATGTTAATGTTTGCAGGTGTTGTATTGATGTTAACCAATGCACCAGCTGAACTACCTAATGTAGCCACCACGGTTTCTGTACCTTCTACAATATTATCTGTCAATACAGGAATAATAATAGTGGCGGTGGTTTGTCCGGCAGGGATTGTAACTGTTTTAGTTACTATGTTACCGTAATCGGTACCTTCGGTTGCCGAGCCACCTAAGCTATAGGTTAACTGTGTATCAGTTGATGATGGGTTACTTAAAGTGATGGTAAATATTCCGCTCACCGGACCAGCTTCGCTGCCATTGGCCCCTCCTGTTATCGTTGCTGTTGCATCATCATCATCTAAAATAGTAACTGTTGCTCTTCCAGTTCCAATGGTTACTAATCCACCGCTTACATTACTGATAATTCCATCGAATGTTTCCGTTGGTTCAGCAATATTATCGTTGACGATTGGAACGGTGAATGTTAAACTTGCACCGGCAGCAGAGCCCGCAGGGAAAGTTAAAGTTCCACTGGTTGAAAGGTAGTCAGAACCTGCCTTAGCTGTTCCATCTGCAGTTACATAATCAACATTAAATGCATCTTGTACCGCACCACTTAGGGTAACGGTAAAGGTTGCAGTTCCTGCAGATTCGTTAATGGTAGCCTGAGATATTGAAATGCTGGCATTTACATTATTATTATCAATAATACTAATAGCAGCACGTGCATTATTTACCGATACCAGTGAGCTGTTTGTACTGGTTAATGTAGCAATTACAGTTTCTGCCCCCTCCACAATATTATCTGTTAATACCGGAATAGAAATCGTAGCCGATGTTTGGCCGGCAAGAATATTAACTGTTTTAGTGATCGCCGTGTAATCATTGCCTTCAGTAGCCGTACCGCCTAAGCTAAAGGTTATTTGCGTGTCGGTTGATGAAGGATTACTCAATGTAATGTTAAATATTCCACTTACCGGCCCGTTTTCATTTCCGTTTAAGCCCGCTGTTACACTTGCAACAGAAATATCATTATCGGCAATACTTACCGAAGCTGATGCAGTTCCAATAGTTACCACACCACCTGTTACATTACTTAATGATGCACTGAAGTTCTCAGTTGGCTCTACCAGATTATCATCAATAATTGGCACATCAAAATATAAGACAGTTCCTGCTGCAGCACCCGCCGGGAATGTTAGCACCCCACCGCTAGCCGTATAATCATCTGCTGCGATGGCAGTTCCGTTAGCCGTAGCATAACTTACTTTGAATTCATTTTGAACAGCTTTACTTAAGGTAACGGTGAAAGTTGCTGTGCCGGCACCCTCATTGATTACAGGTGTGCTAGAAATGCTTACCGTAGCAACATCCTCATCCACAAGGTTAATCGTTGCTGGTAAAGTATTGACAGTAATAGCCGGATTACTCGAAGAAGCAAGTGTTGCGATTACATTTTCTGTTCCCTCTGCTAAATCATCAGCTAAAACAGGGATATTAACAGTTGCCGTAATAGCACCTGCAGGGATGACAATAGTTTTAGTTACGGCACTGTAATCAGCACTTTCCGTAGCCGAACCTGTTAAATCAAATGTTAAGGTGGTTGGATTTGATGATGGCTTACTCAAAATAATTTTGAACACCCCGCTCACTAATCCGTTTTCATCACCATTTGTATCCGCCGTAATGCTGGCAATTGCAGTATCATTATCGGCAATAGTTACAATTGCCGGACTAGCACCTATTGCCACGTCAGCGCCCTGTACATTGCTTAATCCAACCGTAAATGTTTCTGAATTTTCAACTATATTATCATCTATAACCGGAATAACAACGTTTAGTACCGTGCCTGCAGGAGAATTAGCAGGAAAGGTTAATCTGCCTGTTGTGGTGGCGTAGTCTAAACCTGACAGCGCTGTTCCATTTGCCGTTGCATAATCCACAGTGAAGCTATTCTGAACTGCAATATTTAAAGTTACTGAAAGCGTAACCTTACCGACAGACTCCGGAACACTTGCTGCGTTAATAGCGATGCTTACGTTGGCCGTATTTGCATCTAAAATATTGATACTGGCTGAAGCCGGATTAACCGTTATTGCCGGATTGTTGGTTGTACCCAATATTGCAGTAACATTTTCAATTGGTTCAGCAGTTGCATCTGCAATAACCGGTATAGTAATGGTTGCATTAGTTTCTCCTGCCAGAATAGTAACTGTTTTAGTTGCTATTGCTGTATAATCATCTCCTTCTGTAGCTGTTCCACCTAAAGTAAAGCTAATTTGCGTATCAGTAGATGATGGATTACTTAAGCTTACAATGAAGGTACCATTTGATGGTCCTGCCTCGTTTCCGTTTGTTCCTGCCGCAATACTTGCCACGGCATTATCATTATCAGTAATATTAACGCTTCCCGAAGCCGTCGCAATAGTTACAGCTGCTCCCCTTACGTTACTTAATGTTGCTGTAAAGTTTTCAGTTGCCTCTACTAAATTGTCATCATTAACCGGAACAGTGAAGTTTAATGTTGCTCCAGCTGCAGATCCCGCAGGGAAGATTAAAGTGCCAGCCGTTGCGGTATAATCTGTACCGGCTGTTGCCGTTCCGTCCGCAGTAGCATAGTCAACCGTAAAGCTGTTTTGAACTGCGGCACTTAAGGTTACTGTAAAAGTAGCCGTTCCCGCATTTTCATTAATAACCGGCGTAGCCGAAATACTAACTGATGCCGTACTGTTATCCAGAATATTGATGGTTGCAGGTAAGTTATTTATACTGATTGACAGGTTATCAGAACCTGTAAGCGTAATCAGCACATTTTCAACCCCTTCTACAACCGCATCGGCCAATACCGGAATGATAATTGTTGCTGTTGTAGCGCCAGCAGGAATGGTAATTGTTCTTGGAATGGCAGTATAATCATTTCCTTCAGTCGCAGTACCCGCTACCGTATAAGTAATCACGGTAGGCGTTGCCGAAGGATTACTTAAGTTTACGGTAAATGTTCCGTTTACTGGTCCGTTTTCGTTACCCTCAGTGCCACTGCTAATACTGGCCACGGCGGTATCATTATCTGTAATATTTACTGTTGCTGAAGCTGTACCCGCAATAATTGCTGGATTATTGGTAGCAGCATTCATGGTTAAAACAACTGTTTCCGTAGGCTCAACAATGTTATCATCCAATACAGGTACGGTTAACGTTGCTGTAGTTTGACCCGCAAGTATGGTAACTGAATTACCAATAGCGGAAAAATCTGCTCCGCTGCTTGCCGTTCCGCTTATCGTGTAATTAATTACGGTATTGGTAGTCGAAACATTGCTTAGCGTAAAGGTGAATAAACCAGCGTTACCAGGTTCAGATCCGTTCGAAGTAGCCGCAGCGCTTACCGTTGCAACTGTATTATCAGCAATATCAATACTTGCTGACGTTGTGTTTACGGTTATAGCCGGATTATTTGTTAAACCTAATGTAACCACTACGTTTTCGGTACCTTCCACAATATTGTCTGCTAATACCGGAATAGTAATGGTAGCTGTGGTTTCACCTGCCGGAATGGTAATGGATTTTAATACTATCGTTGTAAAATCGCTTCCTTCTATTGCTGTTCCACCAACTGTATAAGTAATGGTAGTCGGCGTAGCCGATGGATTACTCAGTGTTACCGTAAATGTACCATTCACAGGACCATTTTCTGATCCGTTTATAGCTGCTGTTATTGTAGCTACTGATGTATCGTTATCAATAATACTTACAGTTGCAGGAGTTGTATTTGCCAAGATAGCAGGATTGTTCGTTGCCGAAAGCATCGTTAACACGACTGTTTCAGCAGGCTCTACCATGTTATCATCCAATACCGGTACTGCTACAGTTGCTACAGTCTGACCAGCAGGAATAGTTACTGTTGTACCAATTGCCGTGTAATCGATTCCGCTGGTTGCAGTACCGTTTACGGCAAAGGTAATTTGTGTATCCGTAGTTGAAGGATTGCTCATCGTGAACGTAAATAATCCTGGGGTAGCCGGCTCTGCTCCACTCGTGGTAGCAGCAACCATTATTGTTGCAGTCGTATTATCGGTAATATTGATACTTGCAGGTATATTATTGATTGTTACCAATGGATTACCTGATGTAGTTAATGTAGCAATTACATTTTCTGTTCCTTCTACCAGCGCATCTGCCAATACCGGGATAGCAATGGTTACCGTTATCTGACCTGCAGGAATGGTGATTGTTTTAGTCACCGGTGTATAATCGTCGCCTTCCTGCGCCGTACCGTTTAAGGTAAAAGTTAAAGTAGTAGGCTGCGACGATGGATTACTTAAGGTTACGAGATATGTTCCATTTACAGGGCCGTTTTCACTTCCTTGCGTTCCCGCAGTAATAGTTGCCACTGACGTATCATTGTCGGTAATATTAACAGTAACCGGAGTTGTACTGGCTATTACCGATGCATTATTAGTCGAAGCAACCATTGATAAAATAACGGTTTCGTTGCCTTCGGCGATGTTATCTTCCAATACCGGAACTGATACCGTTGCTGTTGTTGCACCAGCCGGGATGGTTACCATATTACCAATAGCCGTATAATCTGTTCCGCTAGTTGCTGTACCAGTCACATTATAGGTAATCTGCGTATCAGTAGTTGATACATTACTTAAAGTGAAGGTAAATAAGCCTGGCGTATTTGGCTCCGCACCATCACTTGTTGCAACCACTGTTACGGTTGCCGCGGTATTATCTAAAATATCTATACTCGCTGGTGTATTGCTCAAAGACACCAATGGATTTCCTGAATTGGTTAGCGTTACAGTCACCGTTTCTGTTCCTTCAACAATATTGTCATTTAATACAGGAATGGTAATGGTCCCGGTTAACGCTCCTGCAGGAATGGTTATAGTTTTAGTTGTGATTGTACCAAAGTCCGATCCTTCTAAAGCGGTTCCGCTTAATGTATAGGTAATAGTTGTAGGCTGCGATGATGGCTTACTCAACGTGACTGTAAATGTTCCGTTCACTGGTCCGCCTTCGTTACCAGGTACACCGGATGAAATTGTTGCTACTGATTCATCGTTATCAACAATAGTAGCGGTAGCAGTACCATTGGCTATTATTACCACACCACCTGAAATACCACTTAATGTTGCGGTAAAGGTTTCAGAAAGTTCAGCAATATTATCTTCTGAAATATTAACAGTGAACGTTTGCGTTGCACCAGCCGCCGAGCCAGCAGGGAATGTTAAAATTTGCGTTTTAGCAACATAATCATTGCCTGAAATAGCTGAGCCATCTGCAGTTGAAACACTAAGATTAAATGAATCCTGTACGGCATTATTCAGGGTAACCGTAAAGGTCACCGATGCATCGCCTTCACTTACCGTGGCCGGAGCGGAAATACTCACACTTGAGGTGTTTGCGTCGAGTATATTAATCGTTGCCGTAGCCGGATTAACTGTAATTAATGGATTACTTGATGTAGTCAGGGTAGCAATAACCGTTTCTAAAGATTCTGTTATAGCATCAACCAATACCGGAATAGTGATTGTTCCTGTAGTTTCACCGGCAGGTACCGTAACGGTTTTAGTCGTAATTGTGCTATAGTCTAATCCCTCACTAGCCGAACCAGTCAAAATGTAGGTAATCTGTGTATCGGTATATGATGGCTTGCTTAATGTTACGATAAATGTGCCATTAGCCGGACCGTTTTCACTTCCGTTTAAGCCTGGAGTAATCGTAGCGATAGCGGTATCATTATCAGTGATGGTCACCGAAGCAATAGCTGTAGCAATGGTTACCAGACCACCGGTCGGGTTACTTAATGCGGCACTAAATGTTTCACCAGGCTCAACTAAATTATCATCATTTACCGGTACGGTAAAGGTTAAGCTGGTACCAGCTGCCGAGCCTGCTGGGAATGTTAATGTTCCGTTAGTTGCAATATAATCCAATATAGAACCTGCAAGAGCAGTACCATTTGCAGTTGCATAATCTACGGTAAACGCATTTTGCACTGCAGTGCTGAGGCTTACCGTAAAAGTTGCAGATCCCGCCGCTTCACCAATGCTTGACGGTGTTGCTGTAATACTTACGGTAGCTGTATTGGCATCTGTAATATTAATTGTTGCAGGTGTTGTATCTACGGTTACCAGCGGATTATTGACCGTTCCCAATTTGGCAATCACAGTCTCATTTCCTTCTACAATATTATCTGCTGATACAGGAATTGTAATTGTTCCGGTAGTTAGACCTGCAGGAATAGTAATGGTTTTAGTTGCAATGGTGCTGTAGTCACTACCTTCTGTTGCTGTTCCACTTAAAGTATAAGTAATTGTAGTAGGTTGAGAAGCAGGATTGCTTAAAGTTACGGTAAATGTTCCGTTCACCGGACCAGCCTCATTGCCAGGATTGCCGGCTGAGATGGTAGCGGTTACAGTATCATTATCAGTAATATTTACCGTTGCAGGTGTTGTATTTGCAGCAATAGAGGCATTACTTGTTGCCGCTGTCATCGTTAAAACAACTGTCTCATTGCCTTCAGCAATGTTATCATCCAATACAGGTACTGAAAGGGTTGCCGTAGTTTGTCCTGCAGGGATACTAATCGTTGTACCTAGGGCTGTATAATCTGCACCACTCGTTGCGGTTCCGTTTACAGCAAAGGTGATAATGGTTGTTGTTGATGCCGGGCTACTCAATGTAAAGGTAAACTGCCCTGGAGAACCTGGTTCTGCGCCATCAGCTCTTGCTGCCAGGGTCACTGTTGCCGTGGTATTATCTGTAATATTAATGGAAGCCGGCGTATTATTAGTAGTGATTTCCGTATTGTTAGTAGTGCCAAGTGTTGCAATAACCGTTTCTGTACCTTCTACAATATTATCTGTAATAACCGGGATGTTGATCGTTCCTGTGGTTTGTCCAGCAGGAATAGTAATAGTTTTCGTAGTAATCGTATTGTAATCTAATCCTTCAGTAGCCGAACCTGCAAACGTGTAGGTTATTTCTGTATCTGTTGAAGATGCTTTGCTTAACGTTACGGTAAAAGTTCCCGCAACCGGCCCAGCTTCGTCGCCCGCTATTCCCGGTGTAATGGTCGCAATTGCCGTATCATTATCTACAATACTTACGGTAGCTGTTGCAGTACCGATTGTGACCAAATTTCCTGTAACGTTGCTAATGGTAGCGATAAATGTTTCAATGGTTTCTACCAGATCATCATTAATAACAGGAACGGTAAATGTTAACTTAGCGCCAGCTGGAGAATTAGCCGGGAAAGTCAATACACCAGTTGTTGAGGTATAGTCACTTCCTTGCGTGGCCGTTCCATCTGCTGTAGTGTAGCCAAAATTGAATGCACTTTGTACGGCATTGCTTAAAGTTATTGTAAAGGTTGCCGTTCCATCAGCTTCGTTTCTGTTGGTTGGCGTAGCTGAAATACTAACTGAAGCAGGATCATTATCCGTAATGGTACCAATGCCTTCTGCCTGAGTAATGGTAGCCGGCGCACTGGCACCGCTTAGGGTTACTTTGAAACTTTCTGAAGCCTCAGTTACGTTATCATCCGTAATATCAATCACAATAGTTTGTGTTGCACCATTTACTGATCCCGCCTGGAAGGTAACTGTACCGGTTTTGGCTATATAGTCTGATCCTGCTACCGCTGAATTATCAGCAGTTGCATAATTTACGGTAAGTGCATTCTGCGTATTTCCTGTTAAGGCAACGGTAAATGTGACCGTTCCTGCACTTTCAGCTACCGTTACACTATTGATGGCTAGGCTTACAGCGTCATCGTCAGTAATGGTTGCTGTACCTATTGCGCCCGTTGCAGGAATAGTTACCGGTGATCCGGCACTTAAGCCTGTTAAGGTTGCAATAAATGTTTCGGTTAACTCCGCAATATTGTCATTCACCAATGGTACATCAAATGTTTGCGTAGTCCCACTGATTGAACCGGCAGGGAAAGTTACTGATCCGGTTGTCGCTGCATAATCGGCACTGGAAAGTGCTGTTCCATTTGCTGTAGCAAAGTTCACCGTAAATGCATTTTGTACATTACCTGTTAAGATTACCGTAAAGGTTGCTTTACCTGCATTTTCCACTACCGCGATATTATTTATGGCTACGGCAGCTACATCATTATCTGCAATGTTTACAGTTGCCGGTAAAGTACTGGCGGTAATTGCGGCATTATTAGTTGCGCCAACCATGGTTAAAATCACCGTTTCTGCACCCTCTGCAATATTATCAGCCTGAACAATAACCGGCAACGTAACTGATAACTGTCCTGCAGGAATTGTTATGGTTGTACCCAAAGCACTATAATCCGTTCCGCTCGTAGCTGATCCGCTCACCGCAAAAATTACCTGGGTATCTGTAGTAGATAGATTACTTAATGTGAACGTAAACAAACCATTGGTTGATGGCTCCGCACCATTTGTAGTGGCTGAAACACTTACCGTTGCAGTAGTATTATCAGCAATATTAATGGTGGCAGATTGATTTGCAGGAACCGGGCTGATCGTTGCCAGCGCACTATTGGTCGAAACCAAATTGATGGCTACATTTTCTGTACCCTCTACCAGATTATCAGTTTTTACAGGAATGGTAATGGTAGCGTTTGTAACTCCTGCAGCTATAGTAATGGTTCTTGTAATAGCGGTATAATCATCCCCTTCTGAAGCCGTACCAGCTACTGTAAAAGTAATCTGTGTATCTGTTGAAGATGGATTGCTTAACGAAACAAGAAATGTTCCGTTCACCTGACCATTTTCGCTTCCATTTCCTCCAGCGGCAATTGAAACAGTAGCGGCATCATTATCAACAATGGTTGCCGTTGCAGTTGCATTGCTAATGGTTACTGTATTACCTGAAATACTGGTTAAAGTGGCTGTAAAAGTTTCATTTGGTTCCGAAACATTATCGTTGATAACAGGTACTGTAAAGGTTAGTTTGGTACCTGCGGGAGAATTAGCCGGGAAGTTTAGCGTTCCTGAACTTGCCGTATAATCAGCGCCCGTAACTGCTGTTCCATCTGCGGTAGCATAATTTACGCTAAATGCATTTTGAACAGCATTATTTAAGGTAACCATAAACGTAGCTGTACCAGCGGCCTCACTTACCGTTGGATCGGTAGAAATACTTACACTTGCTGTATTTTTATCAATGATTGAGATTGTTGCTGTTTTATCGGCAGCGGTGGGCGTAATGCTTACCAGGTTACTGGTGGTAGAAACCAGTGTAATCACCACATCTTCGGTATTTTCAGTAATGTTATCTGTTTTTACCGGAATAATAATCGTACCCTGAGTTTGACCGGCAGGAATATTAATTGTTCTTGCAGTGGCAGTATAATCATCACCTTCGGTAGCTGAACCTGCTACCAGGTAAGTAATCTGTGTATCAGTCGCAGATGGATTACTTAAACTTACTATAAACGTTCCGTTAACCGGACCGGTTTCATCTCCATTTATGCCAGCTTTTATGCTTGCTACAGAACTATCATCGTCAAGAATGGTTAATATTGCTGCGCTTGTTCCGATAGTAACCAAAGGAGTAGATGGGTTACTTAATACCGCACTAAAAGTTTCATTCGTTTCTACGATATTATCGTTATTAATAACAACCGTAAATGTTTTGGTAGTACCGGCAGGAGAACCTGCTGCAAAAATGACTGTTCCCGCTGTAGCAATATAATCCAGATTAGTGCCAGCTTCAGCCGAACCGTTCGAGGTAGCATAGTTCACCGTAAATTCGTTCTGAACTGCTGCATTTAAGGTAATGGTAAAGGTTGCTAATGATTGACTTTCATTAATACTAATTGGAGTAGTCGATATGCTAACTGTAGCCGTATTATTATCCAGAATATCAATACTGGCTGCTTTCTGTGCAGCATTTGTAGTAATTGAAACAGATGGATTAGCACTGGTTAGTAATGTTGCGACAACTGTTTCCGTTCCTTCTACTAAGGCATCTGTTTTTACAGGGATAGTAATGGTTGCGGTGGTAATGTTAGCAGGAATAGTAATGGTTTTAGTTACCGTAGTATAATCATCACCTTCGGTCGCTGTACCTGTTAAAGAGAAAGTAACATCCGTTGGCGTGGAGGATGGATTGCTTAAATTAATTGTAAATGTTCCGTTAGCAGGTCCATTTTCATTTCCGTTCTGACCTTTTGTTATGGTTACAACGGAAGTATTAACATCATTAATAGCTGTATTTACTGTATTTGTTCCCAATGAAGCCGGACCAGTTACCGAATTGATATTGATGGTGTAGGTTTCTGTTGGTTCGACCAGATTATCATTGATAATGGCTACCGTAAATGTTTTTGTACCACTTGTTGCCCCAACTACTGATCCCGCAGGAAAAGTAATGGTTGCAGGTGCAAACGTGTAATCAGCAGCACTTGCAGAAACTGGTGTAATTCCGGTTTGAACTGTTACATCAGTCGCCAAAATGGTTCCCGGAGTTCCTGTTAAAGTAATCGTATATATAGCATTTGTACCCTCACTAATTGTTGCTGGTCCGGTTAAAACCAAAGTTGGATACACACTTACATTCACCGTAATTGGATCACTGACCACACCATCAGCCGTAGTTAAGGTGTAGGTGTATGAATCATTTCCGGTAAATCCTGTATTCGGAGTGTAAGTGATTGCCCCTGTTGACGTATTTAATGTTGTTGTACCATTTGCAGGACTTGAAGCTAAAAGTACAGTTGTACCTACCCCGCTGGCTCCATCATTTGATTTTACATCGGTGGTAATCGGTGTATTAATTAAAGTATTGATATTATCCGTTACACCAACTGGTTTAATGTTTACAGAAACCGTAATCGGATCTGAAACTACTCCATCTGCTGTAGTTAAAGTATAAGTATAAGTATCTTTACCTACATAACCTGTTGTAGGCGTGTAGGTAACATTACCTGTTGCAGGATCAACTGATGTAGTGCCATTCGCACCATTTGATGCGGTTATAGCAGCACCCGCAGCACTTCCTCCATCATTTATTTTTACGTTAGTAGTAACAGCAGTGTTGATTGTGGTTGTCGCGAGATCAGCTGTACCTACGCCTTTTACGTTAACGGATACGGTAATCGGATCAGATACAACCCCATCGGTAGTAGTTAAAGTATAAGTAAAAGTATCTTTACCGGTGTAACCATTTGCCGGAGTATATGTTACTACCCCTGTAGTAGGGTTAACTAATGTACTACCATGAGCAGGAGCTGTAGCGATCAATACTGTAGTACCTGATGAATTTGTGTTGTCATTAAGTTTGACATTAATAAGAACAGCCGTATTAATTGTTGTTGTAGCAACATCTGGCACACCAGTTGGTTTAACTTCAATAACAAAGGTTTGAGCAAGGCTTTGATCAACACCTGCATTTGCAGTCCCGCCATTGTCTGCTAAAATTACTGAAACTGTAACTTTACCAGAAAAATTGTTCGCCGGAGTATAAGTTAGCGTTCCATTTGGTGCAACAGCAGGTTGAACGATGAATAATGCGTTATTATTATTGGTTACTACAAAATTGAGTGTTTGTCCTGCCTCATCTGCCGGACCAGCACTTATTGATGTAGCCCAACCTGTTACAGTTTGGGCTACTCCTGTTGCATTTACAACCTGATCAATACCCTTAACAAAGGATGGTGCATCGTTTACGGCTGCTACAGTCAAGTCTAAGGTATTTGTTGCACTACCGCCCTGTCCATCAGTCACAGTAAATCTGATCGTTGGAACAGTCCCGTTATAGTTGGCAACTGGAACAAATGTGTAACTACCGTCGTTATTTATAGTAATTGATCCAACGTTCGTTATTGTAAAAGCTGCACCTGTTGGCTTAGAACCTGTAAAACCATCAACAGTAAAATTACTAGCGGTTATCGCATTACCATCGGGATCAGTTGCACCATTTAATAAACCATTAGCTGCAATAACTGTTAATGAATTATCTTCTGAAACAGAATTTGTTTTAGCACTTAGCGTTGGATTTCTATTAACATTAATTATATAACTATTTGGCGTTGAATCTATTCCACCATCATTATCAACTGCACTGTAGGTAAATGTAGTACTTCCTGTAAAATTGGCATTAGGTTTAAATGTAAATCCATCCGTAACCGTTTTAGCGTAAGTCTGACCTTGAACAACTGCTGTAGTACCATTAATCAGATACAAGGTACCGCCTGAAGGAAGCGTATTAATCACAAAACTTACTACTGTTCCTCCATCTGTATCGGTTCCAGTTAAATCATCTATAGCAAGAGGAGTAATTTGGTTAGTAGGAATAATTACCAAATTAGTGATATCATTCGTATTAGGCGGGTTGTTTACCCGAATAGTTGCAGTTTGTCCGCTAACTGTAGCCGGACATCCATTTACATCCTGAACAGCATTTAAATTATAAACAAAAGTACCTGCGGTAGTTGTAGATTGCGCTAGTGTTCTGCTGTTACCTGTTGTAGTAGTTATGGTTTGATTTGTAGCAGAATTGATGTTGAAGGTAAATGTGTAAGGTGCTGTACCGTTATTGCCCGTAAAAGTTACGCTGGGTGAGGCATCCCCAATATTTACTACAGTAGTTCCTGAAATCGTAGCTGTTGGTAATGGATTAACCGTTACAGTTGCACTGCCTGACATTGCAGCCGTACAAGAGGTTGTTCCGTTCGTTGCAACAACCGTATAAGTACCAGCTACTGTTTGGTTACCAAAACTGATCGCAGCGCCTGTACCATTTACAGCTGAACCTACGTTTGTTCCACCTCTTTGTAACTGATAGCTTACGCCAATTTGTGAATTGGCAAGACCTATCGCAACGCCTGTACCACCTGCACAATATGAACCTCCGCCAGTTACTGCATAAGTAGTTGGCAATGGATTAACCGTAACCGATGTAGAAGCCGTATTTGAGCAGGTACCGTTACTAAATAAATAACTAACAGTATAGGTTCCTGCCGTACTTGTTGCTAAATTAATAGCTCCAGTAGATGGATTGATCGAAAGACCTGTTGTTGACGAATATGTTCCGCTAGCCTGGCCAGTTTGTGTTACACTTGCTGTACCGGTGGCGCAATAAGGAGAACCACCATAAGAAATCGTAGCTGTTGGTAATGGATTAACCGTTACAGTTGCACTGCCTGACATTGCAGCCGTACAAGAGGTTGTTCCGTTCGTTGCAACAACCGTATAAGTACCAGCTACTGTTTGGTTACCAAAACTGATCGCAGCGCCTGTACCATTTACAGCTGAACCTACATTTATTCCACCTCTTTGTAACTGATAGCTTACGCCAATTTGTGAATTGGCAAGACCTATCGCAACGCCTGTACCACCTGCACAATATGCACCACCGCCAGTTACTGCATAAGTAGTTGGTAATGGATTAACCGTAACTGTTATTGGAATCTTTGTACTTTCACAACTTCCATTCGTTTGACTGACATAGTAAACGGTATTGCCTGGCGTTACGGTACTTGGGGTTGGCGCAATATTGCTGGATGTACCCATTTGATTCGTATACCAAAGTAATGAATAACCTGAAGGAGGAGTTGAAACCGAAGTAGAAAGCGACGATGCGGTAGCGCCCTGACAATAAAGTACTGGAGATGTAACTGTCGGCGTTAACGGCACAGCTAATCTATTCGTGCTCGTATTGTTACCCGTATTAGTTGGCGGCTCTATAATGGTTGAGTTTGTTGCATCAGTATAAAGTCGATAAGCCACTGTTGCAGCATCATTATAATTACCCGAACCTGTTAACGTATAGGTTATAGGAAAGTTGTAATATCGTCCAGCCTGCACACTACCCGTTTGATTGCTGGTATAGGTCAGATTATTTCCTGCTTGTATTAGCGTCCATCCTGCATTGGTACCTGCGGCAAATGTGTAGCCATTTGGTATCGTCTTGGTTATTACCAAATGGTTTCCCAAATTAGCTGTGGAGGATAGGTTGGTGATATCACCATTTCCCACGTTCCCCACTCTTAAATTAAAAGTAGTGGTGGTATTGCCTGTAGGGTTAAGACAATAATTATCAGCCGTCTTGTCAATGATGACATCCACGCCTGTAGCCTGAACTGGTAAGCTCACTACAGAAGTATTGTTATCTAAATCCTGATCCTGAATATCAGTCGGCGTAATATTTACTGTATTCGTAAGCACATTACCAGGAGGAATGGTATTGAGGCTCCCGGATACAATTATCTTCGCATTGGCATTTGCGCCAATATTAAATGTACCGTTGATTTGCCCACCGGTATTAGGTGCAGCAGGTGTAAAGTTTGAGGTAGTAAAGCCGGATGGGGTAATACTATTAATGGTAAAAGCACCGTTCGCAAGCGCATTACCACTTCCATCTGTAAGTCTGTCTGTAAACTGAACATTATTTAAAGCAGCATTGGTATCATTGATAACATCTAAAGTATAAGTGACGTTATTATTAGTTGCCGCCTGCATCAGATCCCTGTCTGCACTCTTAACAACTCTGATGTTTCCCGGAGTAGTTACTAATAAATTCCTTATCTCATGATAATTTACAGCCCCGCCGCTTGATGCGGCAAATCCAAGTTTTAATGTTGGAGGAGGAATATCCGGCGACAGGTAATTTAATAGCTCAGAAAAAGGTCCGTTGGCAACTCTTGCCATTCTTACGATAATTCTATATTGTGAAGCTTCGGGTTTAACTTCAATCTGAAGCCTTCTGTAGAATTGACCGTCTGTTGGTCTCACATCAGAAAATGCACCACCCGCACCAGTACCAGTATTGTAATCCAGCTCATCTTTGAGCCTTCTTTGGCTGATAGTTCCGCTACCATCATCAAGGACAGTACCAGTAAGAAATCTATTGGTTGGTGAAACACCTGCATTAACTGTAGTCGTTCTGTTTGTTGTTGTAATACCCCTCAAAACAACAGCATTAGGCATTTCTCCGAGAGGAAAACCACCATTTCTTCCTTCTGTACTATTGCCATAATTACCAAAAGCATCTAATCCAATACCAATGTATCCACCGCCTAATCCATCCAGAGTAGATGCAGCGCTATTTGGAGCGTACCCTAAAGATCCGCCATACCCCCCTAACCTAAATGGTTGAGTAGCATCGAATAGAAAGATTCCGATACCATCTCCGCCGTTATAGCCGCTCACGGTATTGGATGTATTTCTCCACATTTTAAACTCGAAATCAATCAGCACACCTAGAGTTGATGGAAAAGATTTATCAACATATGCAAATCCACGCTGGTTTCCTGACGAATTTGTTAATCTTAGCCACCCTGCTCCAACCGGATCAGCCCCTCCGGATGTTAAAACAGCTGTTCCTGAAGTACCACCTGGACCACCAATAATTACCTGCGGACTTCCCGAACCTTTAAAATTTTCAGTTATCGTAAACTGGGCTGAAGCATTTTTTGAACCGATAAAGGCTAAAAAAAATCCAATTAAAAATAGATACTTAAAACATTTAACAAATTTCTTCGTTAAATAATTGTTAAGGGAAGAAATGTTTCGTGTAGGGAAACACGAAGACAGTAAATTTTTATTCATACAAGGGACGATAAACTGCAAAATATTGCTGCAGGTAAATTATTTGTTTGTTCGTAGATGCATTTACGAAATCCTAAAACTTATGGTTTTAGTTAAATGTCTTTTCCGAAATATTATTCACATTTACAGCAATTGGCGGCAAAGGTATTATATTGAATGGTCAAAATATTGCAGGGAATTTATTGACGTATGATTAATAATACATTTATTTAAAGTAATTATTTCAACCCTCATTCATTTGCTTTAAACCAAGGTTGAGTTTCAAATGAGTTGATATAAGTCAATTTTTTTAACACAACCCAGGGTTGTAATTTATATCTGGTTTCTATTACACGTCATTTAGCTTTAAGGATTAAATTTTTTATCCAGGAAAATAATTTATGAGGTACGATCATTTTCCTTTCCGGAAGTGAATACTTTTACAAAATGATTTGGTGCAGCAATTAAAATTTCAATCGATCAAAAGCATCAATACAATAGCTGTCGCTAATATTTCCTTTTGATAAAACAGTATGGATATACATGCCAGCATTTTATTATTCAGCTATCCACATGAAGCATGCAATCATTTGCATTGGGAATACTTGAAACAACTTTTCCATACAAGGCCGGATGTTTAGGTTTCAAGAGGTGATTTAATTACAATGTAACAAAGCCTGGAAGTAATGAAAAATTTTATTCTGGAGCTATAGAATTCCGGAACCACCGAGAATGGCACAACATATCTTAAATCATTTTAAACTGGGAAAACCACCAGCAGGCTGTTATTCGATCAATAAGCCCTAAGTATTATCTTCATTTTAGTTAAATCTTCTAAGCGTAAATCATTAACCTAACATCGTTGATTCCAATCCTTGCGGTAGTCAATTTTTTTTTGGAGGCAAAACGTATCAAAGATGATTAGCTAAGTTTCAAGAACTTCATTAATAAGACGAGCAATAGGATGTATCCCGATACTCAGCTATAGTGGAAGCTATAGCAGACGCGAGAAAGAGATTAATCTCATCCATATATCGAACCTCTTTTGAATTGGTTTTGCCGAATGAAACACGAACAAGAGACGAACGAGAGACGAACAAAGTAGATAGTTGGTAGTAGCCGTACTGCTTTTGTTTAGTGCTTCATATACGTTTGTAGCTTTACACCAATTGAATAGGTAAACGAGACATTACTTTGCTTATTTAGCTTCACATGCAATGCTTCATATTGTACAAGCCTTACTTCCGATAACCCTAATACGGGTGTTTTTTTCTTGTTTTCATATCGCAGCGACACTTTTTAGTCGCTTTTTCATTCGATAGATAATTAAATTAATTAGCTCGATTTTGTAAACTTTGTGCCCTTGGGAGAGCAGCAAAACCTAATTCCATTTCTTTATAGCTTCGCTTTCCAGTATTGCGGAATTAATTAGATTTTTGAACTTCTAATCCTGAATCTGTGATTATTATATCGTTTCAGAAAAATTTCACATCCAGGGACACAACAAGCCAATTATTTATCTGGCTGTTCTATAATTTTGTTTAAACCAATAATATGCGAAGCTCTTCCGTAGCTGTCGTACTTAGGCTTTCCGTAAGCCCTGATCCAATGAATGGATCCATCACGCCATTTTACTTCATACTCGGCATTGTAAATATCATTGGTTTCTATAGCCTTTTGCACGGCCTGTTTAATCTGCATTCTATATTTAGGAAGCATGGCTTCAAAAAGATCGGTATAATCAAATGGTTCATCTGCTTCAAAACCATAGTTGGATTTTAATTGTGCATTGGATTCCATCCTTCCGGTAGCAAATTCAACAACTGTGTATCCAACGCTACCAGCTTCCAAAGCACTTTTCAGCACAACATTCGCCTCCTCTGTGAGTTGTTTTGCCTGAACCAGCTCCGTAACATCTGTTACTAAAAACATAATGTTATGATCATGATCACCCAATCTTCCAACTGATTGAATAGAAACGTTAACATAAATATCGCTTAATTGACTTCCTTTTACCACACGCAATTTAATTTCTGAAGCCTGGGCAGATTTTCCACTTTTTTGCACTTCATTGATCAGGTTCAAAAATTTCTGACCCTCCACATCAGGTATAAGATTCTCAATGGTTTGCGCTATGATGTCCTCATTACACTCCAGTATTTTAATTAAAGCTGAATTCGCTTGCCTGATGACCCGATCTGGTGTAGAGAGAACGCCGATCCCAATAGGTGCAAGGTGAAAAAGCATACTGAAGCTATCCTGAAGATGTTCAAGATGATTATTAGCTTCGGTTACCTGCTCCTGATATTCGACCAGGTTATGGTTACGAGCTATAATTTTTTCGTTCTCATTACGCAATTCGCTATTATTTTTCCTTAATACTTCATCTTCCAAACCAATCAACCTTAAGTCCAGATGATCTAAAACGATTTTTGCCAGACTGCTTAAAACTTCCTGGTGGCGTTCGTTAAACACTACGGCTTTGTAATCCATTACACAAATGGTACCTAAACGATGTCCTTTAGCGCTGATTATTGGTGCTCCGGCATAAAATCGAATCTGTTGAGTATTATCCGCAAAATGAGGAATTTGAGATATATCTTCCATAACCATTACCTTATCAGCCATTAAAGTTTGAGCACATATGCTGCCCTGACGAGGCTCAGATGTCTCGTTCCCAAAGCCAATATTAGCCTTAAAAAACACTGTATCTTCGTCAATGAAGGTAATGAGGCAAACAGGCAAATTGAATATATTACAGGCGAGTTGCGCCAGATCATCGAAACCTTTTTCAGGTGGTGTATCTAATATCTTGTAATGCTTTAATGCTAATATTCTGGATAGTTCAGTATCTGATGGCAACTGGGATGGATTACTCATTTCCATGATTGATTTGGTTTGATTATATAACGTATTCAATCAGTATAAGGATTGAATAAAAAGAAAAATATTACTCGACTATTTTGTTGTATTTTAAAGAGCTGAAAAATGATATGCTAACCCTTTAACACAGAAGCAATTGAGAAGGTTTTAAATACATTTTTATAATGGTAATGTGAAATAAAATGTGCTTCCGTGACCAGGCTTACTATCTAGCCCGATTTCGCCTCCATGACCTTTAATTATCTGGCTACACAGATATAAACCAATGCCAAATCCAGCGATTAAATTGTTGTTGGGAGCTCTGTAGAAACGATCAAACAGCCTGGAAGCATCTTCTTCCGCAACACCAATTCCTTCATCATGAACTCTAAACATAATTTCCTTTTCACCCATTTCATATTCTATAGTGATGGTAGAACCGAGGTCAGAATATTTAACAGCGTTGCTTATTAAATTCCCCATAACCTGTCCAATTTTTTCTTCATCTGCCATGATCTGGAAATCCTCGCCAAGTTTGAAATGAAATATACAGTTTGGATAAAGTGTTTGAGATTCTTCCTGCAATTCCAAAAGGAATTTATGGATACTGAAAACTGAATGATCAATGAAGATAGCGCCGGATTCAAGGCGGGCTAAATTGAGGAAACCATTAATCATTTTGGTCATACGCTTAATTTGCCTGAGGGATTGATCGATAATTTTTTTGACTAAAGGCTCGTCCTGAACACTATTTTTTGATTCCAATAACTGTATATAAGCTGTTAGCGAGGTGAGTGGTGTTTTCAACTCATGGCTAACCATGCCAATAAAATCATTTTTACGTGCTTCATTTTGTTTGATATCGCTGATATCACGCGTTGTTCCTGCAACAGCAACAACCTCCCCGATTGCGTTTAGCACCGGCGTAAAAATATAATCATAAATCCGCTTACCTAATATGGCGTGTGGAAACGATACCTCACCACGAATGGTTTTTTTATTGGCTACCACATCATCTATTTCTCTTTCATGCATTTCCGCATGCCAGGGTTCATATCCATTTTCGAGTAAACTTTTCCCTATTGATTCGTCCCATGTTTTACCCCACATCGTAAGTAAAGCCTTGTTGGCATAAATAAAACGGTAATTTAAATCGAAAACATACATTAAATCCGGTGTTCCGTTAGCAATGGTTTCATATACGCGTTTTTGTTGTTCTGATTCTTCGTGAGCTCTACGCAGTGCTTCTTCCATGCGTTTCTGCTCCGTAATATCGGTTGCTGTACCAAACCACTCTACAATTTCACCCTGATCATCAAGTATAGGGATAGCTCTGGAAAAAGTCCATCCTATTGAGCCATTGGCAAGTAATAAGCGATGTTCCAATTGAAATATTTTCTTCCCTTCAATTGATTCTTTCACTTTCTCTTTAACTGCTTCCTGGTCAAGCGCATGGATGTATTTGGGAATCCAATCTTCTAACGGTTCGAGGGTATCTCTTATCAAGCCTCTTCCATCAAGTTGTTTTAACTCTTTCCAGTCGGCACTCATAGTATATAAAATATCTGATGTAGCCGTTACCAAAGCCCTAAACCGCTGTTCGTTGGCTATTAAACTATCATTCAAATAAAATTGATCACTATTTTCCATACATATGAGTTTTCCGAAATCAGAACTAAAACAGCATGAGATGTCATTTGTTTGTATTTAAAAGTGGTTTTGAAAAACTTGATGATAAAAGCAGTATTTTAGCACTTAAAAGAATAAAACAATAACTAACAAACAATTTTATAAGCTATCTGTATAGTTATGATGAGAATTTTATTGATGCTCCCGCTTGTATTATTTGAGCTGGCTTGCCATAATACCAATCCCGAAAAAGGAACTGGCGGCAATAAGGTAAATGAACGCATTTCGCTATCAAGCCGTGCCATTGTAGATTCAACAAAAGCATTACTTGACCAGAAATCAGCTTTGGATAAAAAAAGAGTATCAGGGGAAATTACATCCACAGATTATACTACCCGGGAGCAAGCACTAAAAACAACTTATATAACACTTTATAAAGGTCTTTCTCCAGATGATACTGTAGAAGTGACCGCTTACCGCAAAAAGTTGGAATCAGAATTGATGAAAGATACGAGCAGAACAAACATATTACCACGATGGGAATAGATAAAGTTGATGATGCGCCCGAGAAAGCTAAACCAGTAGGGAAATTTGCGCAATCCTTCATTACCCTTTACGATGTATTTCATTTTATAGGTCGTTTTTTTAAAGAAGCCTTTTTACCACCATACGAGTTTAAAGAGTTAGTCAGGCAATGTTATGAAATTGGCTATCGTTCTGCATTACTCATTTCAACAACTGGTTTTATAACAGGTTTAGTGTTTACCAAACAATCCCGTCCTTCACTTTCCGAATTTGGAGCAACCTCCTGGCTACCATCATTAGTGGGTATTGCACTTTTGCGAACCTTGGCGCCATTGTTAACAGGATTAATTGCTGCCGGAAAAGTAGGTTCGAGTATTGGAGCCGAGCTCGGATCAATGAAGGTAAGTGAGCAAATTGATGCGATGGAAGTTTCAGCAACTAACCCCTTTAAGTTTTTAGTATCGACAAGGGTATTGGCCGCCACCATTACCATGCCTATCCTAACCTTTTATACCGCCATGGTTGGTATGCTGGGCGCTTTACTGAATGTTTCGGTTAATGAAGGAACGAGCGCCACTACTTTTTTTCAAAATGCTTTAGAGAGTATCACCTATCTTGATATCATCGCCTCAACCATAAAGGCCATATTGTTTGGCTTTACCATTGCCATTGTAGGTTGTTATCAGGGCTATAACTCTTCTAAAGGAACGGAAGGCGTTGGTAAAGCAGCCAATTCAGCAGTAGTTACCGCCATGTTCCTCATTTTTGTAGAAGAAGTGGTATGTGTTCAGATATTCAGTTTATTTAACAGCTAAGCGATGACACAAAAGGATATATTACATCACAGCACCGAAAAGGTTATCGAAATTCAAAACCTATATAAAGCATTTGGCAATTATCAGGTACTGGAAAACGCTTCGCTTGATTTATATAAGGGTGAAAATCTGGTGGTATTGGGCAAATCCGGTACTGGAAAATCGGTATTGATTAAAATTATTATCGGATTACTCCGTCCGGATGCCGGGCTGGTTAAAGTGCTAGATCATATTGTAGATGAAATTTCATATCAGGAATTACTGGCCTTACGTCTGAGGGTAGGCTTTTCTTTCCAAAATAGTGCTTTGTACGACAGTATGACGGTACGAGAAAATCTTGAGTTTCCTTTGGTACGAAACAGAAAAGATTTAAGCAAAGCTGAAGTGAATAATTTGGTAGAAGAAATGCTCGATGCGGTGAGTTTATCACAAACAATTAACCAAATGCCGTCAGAACTATCAGGCGGACAAAGGAAGCGGATCGGGATTGCACGAACCTTAATTTTAAAGCCCGAAATTATGCTTTATGATGAGCCGACAGCCGGCCTCGATCCGATCACCTCAAGAGAAATTAACAAACTTATTAATACTGTACAGGAGCGATATCATACCAGCGCCATAGTCATTACCCATGATTTAACCTGCGCCAAAGAAACCGGAAACCGTGTAGCCATGCTGGTAGATCGCAGTTTTGAAAGACAGGGCTCTTTTGACCAGATTTTTGGTAAAGACGACCCACAAGCGCAACCATTTTACGATTATAATTTTATACAATAACATGAACGAAAATAGAAAAAGAATAACGGTTGGAGTATTCATCGCCATTGGCATTTTAATATTCGTATTGGCAGTTTTCACGTTAGGAACTCAAAAGAAAACCTTTGTAAAAAGCTTTACCTTAAGTGTGGTATTTAACGACATTCAAGGCTTAAAAAAGGGAAACAACGTTTGGTTTTCAGGCGTAAAAATCGGAACCATTAAAAAGATAGAGTTTTTTGGCACATCTCAGGTTCGGGTGTTTTTAAGCATAGAAGAAGATGTTCATAAATATATCCATAAAGATGCGGGTGCCAGTATTGGTGCTGATGGATTAATTGGTAATAAAATCGTGGTGATAACAGGCGGAACTCCGGCCTTACCCTTTGTTGAGGATGGCGATGTGCTGAAAGTAAACAATTCTGTATCTACTGATGATATGATGAAAACCCTGCAGGTAAATAATAAAAACCTGGAGGATGTAACCGGAGATTTTAAAATACTATCCAGAAATTTAGTAGAAGGAAAGGGTGCTGCAGGTGCATTGCTGTCAGACGAACAACTGGCCTTAAATTTTAAAGCAATGGTGGCCAACCTCAATCGCATTACTGCATCTACTGCAAAAACAGCTCAGGATTTAAACACCTTTGGAAAAACTTTGAACACACCAGGTGGCCTGGTGAATAAAATGATGACAGATACAGCGGTTTTTGCTAAACTGGAAAGATCGGCTACAACTTTGCAACAAACCGCTCAATCTGCTTCGGTTATGGCTGGAAATCTGCAAAAGGCATCAGCCAAATTAAATACAAATGACAATGCTGCCGGTTTGTTATTGAACGATGCAAAAACGGCTGATCAGGTGAGATCGATTATGGTCAACCTCGAAAAAAGCAGTAAAAAACTGGATGAAGATTTAGAAGCACTACAAAGTAACTTCTTATTACGTGGTTTTTTCAAGAAAAGAGCTAAGGATTCTCTGAAGCTTCAACAGCAAAAAACACCTTAATTACGGATTATTTGCTTCGGGCTAATGATGCTAATTCCAAACCGGGATTAGCATTTTTTTTTGCGGGTGGTTGATGTTTGGGATTGCATCGGCGATGAAAATCGTTGCCTCTGCCATCGCTCCTATCCAGTCTTACAATAACGACCTGTAAATTAATTCACGCAGCCGATTTTTGGCTATAGAAATCTGCTTATCCAACTGTGAATGCTAACTTTAAAGTAACAAACCAGCGAAATGTAAGAAGTTATTTTGATAATTATAAAACCTTTGTTTTTTTAAGGTTGTTGATAGAAAAAAGAATCATGATGAATACGAAGGAAAAAGATAACGAACAAGATAAAACAAAAGGAACTTCTAAAGAGAAGGCAAGTTTTGATCAAAATGGAAAAGGCGCATCCGACAAGTTTGGAGAAGCAGGCGAAACGCCAAATGAATCAGGAAAAGAAGATGGTGTGGGTACCACCAATAAAAACAGAAAATAAGGAGTGCTATACAGCAATCCTTATTTTTCGTAAATGCTCATTTTTTCAGCAAGCTCAATAATACTCTTAATTTTCAGCTTTTGGAACAAACGAAGCTTATAAGTACTTACGGTACCCATTTGCAAATTTAACTGGTTAGAAATTTCCAAAACGCCAATACCTTTTGTTAATAGTTCTGCTACTTCTAATTCTCTGCCAGATAATTTGGTAAAGGGATTATCGGCATCGTTACCTAAAATACTATTAAACATATTTTCTTTAACATTCCTGCTCGAGTAACGGCTTCCAGCTAAAATAGTTGTAATTGCTGTTACAATTTCAGATTCTTCTGCGTTTTTAGTTAAATAACCAGAAGCGCCGGATTTTAAGTACGGTACTGCATAAATATTTTCATTTAATGAAGAGAATACTAATATTTTTGCATTTGGCTGAACCAGCTTAATCTGATCAATAACTTTTAGGTTATTGCCACCTGGTAAGTTTACATCTATTATAATTAGATTAGGTAATTTTTCAGTTTCTGTAAGTGCCTGTTGTAAATTGCCTGCCTGAATGATTTCTACACCAGCCCAAAAGTCAGAAATTAGGCTTTTTAAACCGCGACGAATGATCTCATGATCATCTGCGATGAGAACGGTAAATGTACTGCCAATATTTTTTGCTTTCATTTTTATGTGATTGTGTTGCAATTTAACTAATTGTTATCATTTTTGTGAATTTTGTATGTTTTTTTATTCATTTAGAAGCCCTTTTTGTATGATTAAATTGTAATTTTTATTATACACCTTCAAGCAATAGCTCTGTTTTACTAAAATACCCTTGGTGTAGCCATCCTGACGTTTGGTTTGATGAATGAGTAAGAAAGGGATATTTCATGTGTGCCGCCGCTGTAGCCCTGTAACGGACCGATAGAAAAATCATAGCCGTAACCAATCCGTA
>Ga0308159_1001653_pt1 | contig 30261 bp, 20 predicted proteins | sample PhyCR1_FD_201040 | JGI IMG/M metagenome (GOLD analysis project Ga0308159, IMG submission 201040) | Phyllosphere microbial communities from UC Gill Tract Community Farm, Albany, California, United States - DLSLC.R1 | ecosystem: Host-associated > Plants > Phyllosphere > Unclassified | place: USA...
TTCAATGCCTGGACTTGGCTGATCACCGGTACGAACGAGTGGCGCACGTCGGCCTTGGGCGCAAACCAGAAGGCCGCGATCAGGTAGCAACCCACGGCCAGGGTGAACACACCGCCCACCACGGGTCTGTGGTGCTTGTGCAATGCGGGGTTGTGGGTCTTCAGCCAGTCCAGCAGTGCCCGTGCATATTCCGCGGCTAGCACGGCGGCGGCGGGCGTGAGCGCCATCAGGTACACGGTGCGTTTGCTCGACGCCAGGGTGAGCAGGGTGAACTGCGCCACCAGCCAGACGCTGAAGAACAGGTGGTAGCGGTTGCGCACCAGGCTTTTACGGAAATGCCACAGGCCCAGGTACACCAGGATATTCCAGGGCAGGAAGGCTTCGGGCAACTTGGCGATGTAGTAGTAGAACGGCTCGTAATGCCCGGCCTCGACAAATGAGCCGCTGAACCGCCCGACGCTGTTGGTCAACAGCACTTCGGCCACCGCCTGCATCCCGCCGCGTTGGTACAGGAAGCCCAGCCAGATGATCAGCGGCACCAACGCCAACAGGGTCAACAGTGCCGGCTTGAGCCAGTCGCCAATGTGCAGGCGCTTGTCCATCAGGCTGGTGCTGGCCAGGTACACAAAAATCACAATGCCCGGCATCGCCAACCCCAGCACGCCTTTACTGAGGGTGGCGATCACCATCCCCGCCGTAAACAGTGCCCATGCGCCTACGCTGGAGCCTTGACGATCCGGCCGCACGGCCTGATAGAACGCCAGCAGCGCAGCGGTCACGCCGAGGGTGAGCAGTGAGTCCTCACCCACGCCGCGTACATTGCTCCAGTAGCTGGCCATGGTTGCCAGGATCAAGGCCGCACTGAACGCCAGTGTTTGCGGCCGCCCAAACCTTCGCAGCATGGCGTAGAGCAGCATCACGCTGAACAGCCCGGCAAACGCCGACGCCAGGCGCACAGCCCAGGTGGTGCCGCCGAAGAGGCGAATCGCCCCGGCGTCGATCCACAGGCTCAGGGGCGGCTTTTCCAGGAAGGGCTCCCGAAACAACTGGGGCACCACCCAATTATTGTCCAGGTGCATGGCCATGGCGATCCCGGCGACGCGGGCTTCGGTGGAGCCTTGCAGCTCATGGTTACCCAGGGCAAAGAAGAACAACAGACCAGCAAGCAGGAGCAGCAGGGGGGCGGGACGCGTCATGAATGGGGCTACCAAGGCAGGAGGACCGTCCGGGGGAACGGTCATTGCAATGGGCTAGTATCCGTTGGTGTTTCTGAATATTTCGTGAATGGATGTTGGATTTTTGTAAGGTCGATCAGGGAGCCATCAAGCTAGGCAGTGCGGCTTGACCTTGCGGGCTCAGCACGGGCTGCAGTTGCTCCCAAGTGAAGCTCAGCTCGTTATCGCAGCCATCGCCCTGAGCGGGTGTCGACAGTTGCAGCCCTTGGGTGTTGAAGCTCAAGTCGAACGAGGAATAGCTGGTCACGGCTGGGCATCCTTCGTCCGTGGTGGTCTGCTTGGCCAACCAGGTGCTGAAAGCGGCCGGCAGTTTGACCTGGCCCGAATAGGGCGTGTCCCATTGCTCATGGCCGCCCAGCCACGTCCAGGGATCGACCTTTTCGCCGGTTTGCAGGTTCCAACTGTGCAGACCCCAACTGATACCCCCGCGCCCGTAGCCTGCCGACCAGCGATAGAAACGCACGGTGATCCAGTGCGATGACCAGTAGAACGGTTCCACTGTGATCTCGCTGGTCGCGGTGCCGCCGCTCTGGTCCAGTGAATTGCGCCGTTCTCGGTAGAACTCGGCCTGGCCTTGCGGGTTGATCGCCAGGCGTGCGAGGTCGCGATTGATCTTGTCGAGGGCCGCCCCGTCGCCTTCCAGTTTCAGGATGACCTGCCCACCTTGGGTTTTCACTTGATAGGCGTGCTCGGCGAAGGTTTTCCTCTCGACTTTTACCGCAGGCGGCAGGGCTTCAAGCGCGTTGTTGTAGGTGTCGCTGGCGCACCCATCGGAGTCTGCACGGTTGAGCACCAACGCCAGGCTTTTACCGCCCAAGGCTTTGCTCCAGCTACCCGTCAACGTGTCGCCCTGCGGATCGTCCAACTGCCAGAAACCCGTTTGTCCGTCTTCCACCCACGGCTCACTGGCATTGGCCTGGGTCAGCTGAATGGGCGTGAGAATACGTTGGTAGTAGTAACTTCCATTCGCACCGTGGGCCCCGTTGAAACACGCGGTGATCGCGGATTTACCCAGGGTACCCGTCCAGACACCGGCCAAGTCGGCGGCGGTTGCGAGCACAGGGGCGCAGGCGAGGGTGAGAACGGCGAGGGGCTTGAGCACGGGTATCGGACTTCCGGTTGTCTGATAGAGGAGAGCAGGGTAATCGCAAGTGTGGCGGGATTCCAGACGCACAAACAAAGGCCGAGTCGCTGAACGCGTCTCGGCCTTTTTGTTACTGGAATGTTTGTGTGTCTTGGGTGAGGACCAGCACTCGCTCGACCAGCAGTTCGCCCAGCACGACCAGTTGTTGGGTGGCCAGCAGCTTGTGACGGTGGGCGCCTTCGAGTTCGAAAGCCAGGTCGGTGGTCATGGCGTTGAGCGAGGCGAGGGTTTCGCTGGCTTGGATTAGTAGGGCTTCGGAGGTGACGTCCGGAGCGATAGTGAAGAGGGTTGCGGAGGGGGGATTGGGGGTGATCTTTTTCATGGCTGAAACTCCTTGATTGATGGAGTCGCCAGACATCGCTGCTAAACGAAAAGGGTGGCGACTGTGCGCGGGTTAGCAGACCAGGAATCAAGGAACCCGGCGCACCCGAAAGTGCCCCACGCACAGCCGCCATAATACGCACCAGCGGATGCTGACAGCATCGCTAGGACGGATGGTGGCTTTGCAGGCCTTGATAGTAAACGAGCTGCTAAACCCGGTCGCTGATTTTGCAGCGACTGGGGGAGGCTATCTGTGTGGGAGGCGTTGCACCAGTTCATCAACGGCGCGACATCTTGAAGGAAAATTCTGAAGCTCCCATCCTGTCGGGGTTTTCAAATCCCAGAACAACGAAACCCGTACTGGGCGGGTTCTGTTGAGCCGGGGTAATTTGAATCAGTTTGGTAAGTTATTTATTTATAACATTAATATATAATTTTATTTTTAGTTGGAATACCAATTGGAATACTGCACTCCAGTTGGCCACCCGTTTGCATTCCATCTGACCAGCACGTTTCGTAACCATGATTGGCAGTGAACTACCCATAGCTGCCGGTTGCGACAGGCAGAAATCGGCCGATTCTGTTGAAAAAGTCGGATTTTCAGCTCGCCTGAACTCAGGCACGGCCACCTCCGGAGAACCTACTCACCACACATTGAGTGGTTTTTCGGCCCTTCGTTGAGCTTTGCAGCTCGGTTAGTGGGTTAGTTTGAGGTTTTTTGCTTCGTGCAGGCGCACCTATCCCGTAGCAGGTGGCCCTTGAGAGGTAAATTTGGCCAGACGTCGCAGGTTCTGCACCGCGGCGGTCAGCGTGAACTCATCGGACGCGCCACTCATGCCACGTAGCCGCAGGCGATCCAGTTTCAGGATGCGCTTGAGGTGGGCAAACAACATTTCGACCTTCTTACGTTCGTGGCGAGAGCGCTGATACGCCGGCGTCGCCGCGATGCGTCGAGCCACATCACGAGCGGCTTCATGGACGCTGCGGACAATCTTGCGAATTGAAGTGTTCGGGCAGCACTTGGCTTTCATCGGACATGTCACGCAGTCGGTCTGCCGGGATCGGAAGATGATGGTGTTTGCTTTGGTGACGTGCGAACGCTCGTTCTTGAAGGCTCGCCATTCGCTGCGCAATACGTTGCCGGCCGGGCAGCAGTATTCCTCAGCCTCTTCATTCCAGTGGAAATCGTTACTCGAAAAGCTGTCGTTCTTGCGCTCGGTTTTGTCCCACACCGGCACATGCGGTTCGATGTCTTTGTCCTCCACCATCCAGGCCAGCATCGGCGCTGTGCCGTAAGCAGTGTCGCCAATCAGGCGTTCTGGTTTGATGTCGAACTGCGCTTCGACCCGATCAATCATCGTCTTGGTGCTCTCGGCTTCTGCGGTTCGATGAGCCGGTGTGGGTTCCACATCCATGATCACGCCGTGCTCGGTATCGATCAGATAATTCGTGGAGTAAGCGTAGAAAGCTGCGCCGCCTGGAGCCGCGGTCCAGCGAGCCTGAGGATCCGTCAGCGACAGGCGCTTCGGTAGCGTTTCGGCCAAAGCCTCTTCATCGAGGCCTTCAAGGTACTCACGCACGGCGCGGGTGCTCAGGGCCGGATCGCTCCAGTTGATCGGTTCATCACCCGGTACGCCGCGCTGCCGACTCGCATCCGCTTTGATGATGCTGGCGTCCACGGCAAAGCCTTCGCCCTTGACCAGGCCGGCATCCATGCAGCGACGCAGCACTTCATTGAACAACCAGCGAAACAGCTCACTGTCCCGAAAGCGGCCGTGTCGATTTTTGGAAAAGGTCGAGTGGTTGGGGACTTCATCTTCAAGGCTCAACCGGCAGAACCAGCGATACGCCAGGTTCAAATGGGCCTCTTCGCACAACCGCCGCTCGGAGCGAATGCCGTAGCAATAGCCCACGATCAGCATGCGGATCATCAGTTCAGGATCAATCGACGGACGCCCAATCGGGCTATAGAAATCGGCGAGGTAATGGCGCAGGTCGTTCAGATCGAGACACCGATCAATGCTGCGCAGAAGGTGATTGGCGGGAATGTGATCTTCAAGGTTGAACGAGTAAAACAGCCGCTCCTGCCCACTCGATAACTGTCCCATCATGCTGCGTGCTTCCCTGCTGGCCAATGCAGAGATTTTGCCGCAGGCCAGACAGGGGGAGCTACTTTTTCAACAGAATCGGTCGATTGCAGCCCGTCGCGACAGACAACTATCGGCCATAACCTGCCTCTGCCACAAACTTGCACAGTGACTTTCTAGCATGGGGTTTTCTTCAAACTGCCAGTTTTTTAGCGGCAGGGTGCGTACATGTTATCGCTTCGCTACGACCGAAGAAGGATACTGCCTGCCTTTAAGAGTTCTGCTCAGTGTGAGCAGTAAATGTTTTGGTTGGTACTCCAAAGCACGCAGGCATACTGCTCAAAACTACGAAGAAGGATGAGCGTCGTGAGAAAAGTGGTTAGAGGGCGGATGTCGGTTCCAAGAGTTCTGCGCGACGATGAAGCGCGAGCGGCGATGGAGGAAGTATCGATGCACTATCGACTCCCCCCTGCCGAGCGATCTCGCATACGTCCGCCACTGAATCAAAAAATCTGGAATTCGGAATCTGTCCGAGAAAGTTTGTCCGACCTCTTTATTTCAAAGTGTGCGTTTTGTGAGACGCAGGTGAACTTGCATCGAGAAGCCGATGTTTTGCATTTTCGACCGATCGGCAGTGCAATGGGACTTCATAGCCGAAAGTTCGACGCAAAAAGCAACGACCACTACAGTTGGTTCGCCTACGAATGGGAAAATTTGTTCCTTTCGTGCACTCAATGCAACCGATCAAAGCGGAATTATTTCCCTTTGGTTGGACCGCGTGCCCAGCTTCGTTGTACTTGGACAGAGGCAGATGCAAGTGAGGAGATGCTCCTCATAAATCCTTGTCGTACCGAGCCGAGAAAGCATCTTCGGTTCTCAATTGACGGACTGGTGTTCGGTTTTGACGAGGTCGGAAAAACAACCATCGAAGTCTTCTCACTTAACCGACCGGACCTGGTCGAGGGCAGATCGCGCAAGTTCCAGACTTGCCTAAACGCTATCGAAGCTGGACGCTCCAACCGTCGGGGATTCGATGAGTTTCGGAAGGCGTTGGACGATAACACCGAATTTTCCGGCGCCGCTCGCATCCTATTCCTCGATTTACTTTCCGATGTCGCATCCACTATCGACGTCAAGAAGCCACTGTTCGGGACTATTGTGGAGGACGCTGTACGAATATCAATGGCTGCCGATGACGAGCAGTGGGGCACCCTGATTAATCCGGTTCCGTTGTCCCCCCGGCATGACCTTCTAGTACAAAATGTACAACTGATGGCGCCGAGATACATCGTGGAAACTCGAACATCTCAGCTTCGTCATGTGAGCATACGGAACTTCAAAGGCGTCTCCCGGCTCGACCTCGATATTTCAGCGGGGCTTCCCGGTGATTCTGGAGCTCCCTGCATAATGCTGCTTGGAGAAAACTCCACTGGAAAAAGTACGACGCTTCAGGCTATTGCCCTGGCCCTGATGGGCCAAAAGATGCGCTCCAAAATGGGCATACTGGCTGAGGACTTCTTACCAAGAGAACTCACCGGTTGGCAGATCGACAACTTGGTGACCCCAGAAGTCATTCTCGAATTCGATACTGGACAGCCAGTCAAGTTACAATTCGATCCATTGACGAAGCAGTTTATCGGTGACGAGCACCCCACCATGATCTTGTTCGCTTTTGGATCACGGCGGTTCTTCGGCAAAGACGTTATCCGACGACAGCATGCCTCGTCACTAAAATCTCTTTTCGACCCTTTTGCCAAACTACAGCATCCCGGTCGCTGGCTCCAAGACCTCGACAGTGAAGACTTCGATGCTGTTGCACGTGCCATGCGTGAGGTGCTCATTCTTCAAGAGGAAGACCGGATAGGCCGAGATGAATATGGACGTTTGTTTGTCCGAGCACATGGGCGTGACTCTCCCCTTGAGCGGCTTAGTGACGGATACCGCTCCCTCATGGCGATGGTTCTGAATGTCATGCGTGGAATGATTGAGGAGTGGGGTGACCTCGAGAACGCTCGTGGAATCGTCCTGATCGATGAGATAGAGACGCACCTTCACCCTAGGTGGAAATTACGCGTAGTATCAGCACTTCGAAGAGCGATGCCCAACGTCCAGTTCGTTGCGACAACGCATGACCCACTCTGCTTGAGAGGCATGAGAGGTGGAGAGGTACATGTCCTCGTTCGAGACGACAACCAGCAAGTGAAAGCGTTGACTGGGCTACCGGATGTGCGCGGCCTGCGTGCGGAACAATTATTGACATCTGACTATTTTGGCCTTTCAAGTACCGCCGACCCCGAGGTCGAGGGGGCTCTCGAGAGGTTAGCATTGCCACCCCACGCTCGCGCAGCAACGGATAGCGTTGATCGAGATGCACTTCAATCTTTCCGATGGATTGGAGACACACCTGGCGAGCAGATCGTCAATGAAGCGCTCAGACGATTTATTGACGAAGCATCAAGCACCTCCAATATTGACCGAAGCCAAGTTAGAGAAGCTGCTGTTAACGAAGTCTTGGATCGTCTGCGTGCCCTTAAAGAAAGGCGTCAGATATGAGGTGGGTGGATCGAACCGCGGTTCCTGTACCTGCATCATTGGATGGTCCAACAAGCGCCGCAGCTAGAGAGCGCAGTCGGGCAGCAATACACTTCCGAAATGCAAACGCAGAGGCTTTTACATTCAGAGTATACAAATACCAAGATGTTGCCGACGCGCTAAACGCTTTGTTCCATGGGAAGTGCGCCTATTGTGAGTCAAGTATTAAGGCAGTGCAGCCAACGGATATCGAACACTTCCGTCCAAAAGGGCGTATTGCCGAATGCCCCGGGCATCCTGGCTACTGGTGGCTTGCCGCCAGCTGGGACAATTTGCTTGCAAGTTGTATCGACTGTAATCGCCGCAGATACCATGAAGTACAGCAATTGGGGCACGATCCTCTTGATGACGAGGTTGAAGGTCGATTCAATCTCGGCAAGGGAGACTTATTCCCAATCTTGGGAGCCACGTATGCTGCTACCGAACTCGACGAACACGACGCCGAAGATGCGGCGCTCATTGATCCCACACGGCGAAATCCGAACGCTCATTTGATGTGGCTGCAGGAACAGGGGCTCAGCTTGATTGGCCCACGTGTACTTGGAGAGGTGCTGGATCCTTATGGTCGACACACCTATCGTGTATTCGGGCTCAACCGTCAAGGATTGGTGGAGTCACGCACTGCTAGGTTGCTGGAAATTCGAGCGCAAGTTGTGTTTATAGAAAAAATACTCAATAGAGCACTTGTGATGCCTGAACCATTCGCATCTGAACAGAAGGATGAAGCATTTGAACAGCTCGAATCTCTGTACGATTACGCCGCACCTGATCAACCCTTCTCCGCGATGGTGAGAGATTTGTTGGATGGTGAGTCGGATCGACTGATGGCTGAGTACCAAACGCTAGTCACCTAAATTTTCGGCTTTGGGTTTAGCCTTTGGCGACCAGACAGCAACCCGCTTTTACTTATTCGACCGAGGTATTCCAACGGCGACGAAATAAGCAAAATCTTCGTCGTTGGTACGGGCGGTTTACTGGTCGATTTTCGCCCTTAACCACAGGCAGAAAACGGCAGAGAGTGTGTAAAAACGCAGACACCGTTTGGAAGTCTGCGTTGCTACGTAAAATCGGCCAGTACTTGGTTAGTCAGACACCTGAAATTTGCGTAGGAATGCGATTTTCGTTCTGGTTCTGGCCGTCAAACCTGCTCTAAAACGTTTTTACACAGCCTCCGCCAAAAGGAGCCAGTCGGATGCGTCCAGGAGATCAGGGGCGATTCAAGTACGCTCGGCTGATCTTGCCTACGACCGCGAAGACGCTACGCTAAAGGCGCCTTACGCCGTTTTCTGGAACTGAGAAGGCGGATAGAGAGCAAACACAAGTTCATTATGGAAAGTTTACATGACTGGCTACTTAGACACTATTTCGCATCCATGGAATCGGAAGCAGATTATGACGGCAATGACGCACAAATTTACGGAAGTTCAGCCTTCAATTGATAGAACTCCTGGCGGAAAAATCTGGAATGACTTGAAAGGGTTGGATGACACGGTATGGATTTTCTATACAAGCATTTCCGAGCTCATTGATGAAATTTGTATTTTCGGCGAGCGAAGCAAGGATCCAGAATTCTGGAACAAGAGCAATGAAAAAACGGCAGATCACTACACTAGAGAGGTAAAGCGAAAACTATACTATTGCACTTCCTCGCTTATGACCTTAGTAGATATCGCCAGAAATTTTGACAAAAGACACAAGGTAGATGGGCCAGGCATAAAAAGAGCTGAAATCTTCACCACGCCTGGGCTGCACAATTTCCTGCAGGACTTGCGTAACTTCAACACACATTGGCGTATCGCCGAAGCCAACTGGTCAATAAAATACGACATGGAAAATGGTACACGGACGGCGCACTTTCAGATAAATAAGGAAGATTTGCTCGCATGGAGCAGTTGGACTGCTAATGCAAAAAATACATTCAAGACTTAGGCTGCGGTGTTGACGTTTACGAAATTCTCACAACATACAAAAAACAAGCACAAGCATATTACACATGGCACAAGGGCGCTGTAATTGAACAAAATGTTCACGCCCTACAACAATATTTTGAGTATACAAAAATCCATGAGGGCCTGCGCCAGTATCAAAAATGGAACATGCTCCTTTCACATGCAAAGAATGATACAAACCCTTATCAATACTTAGCAAATTTCTTTCACCCTCTCAAATTGAGTCAGTTCTCTCTTATCCCAAGCAAAGTGAGCAGCAGGTGGATGCTTTGATAAGGGCAGTAGACACCTATCAGATCTGCGACAAAAATCTCAAAGCCAAACTTATGAAGGTCTTTTCGGTCTCCGTCGAATAATGATCATCACAATGCAGCCCATACGCTGACTACGAAATGGCTGTGGGTGAGGTTCATCCCATGTGAGCGCAGTGGCACGTGTAAGCCTGACAGAAAGTGCAAAGGATAGGGATTCGAAACCCCTCCGCCTTCACCACAGACCGCTTCAGGCCATTTGTTAGCGGCTTACCCGCTCAATCCTTTGGTGCCTAACGGTCCAGGGCGGCCTCAGATTTGCCCTAGTTGTGCACCAAACAGCACCAACCGCTCACCTGGATCGCTATCTGTTAGAGTCTGCTGATCACCCCTTGATTGGGCTTTTAGCTGGCGCTATTCCTCGGATAAAGATCGATTCAAAGGCGACTGTACTTGCGAGGGACAAAAATTCTGTATGGATCGCGGGAAGTTTACACCGCCCACTTCCAAGTCGAGGTGTACATCCAAATTTTCATGTCTTCCCAGTACTCCCTAACCCACATGCTTTGACCGTTGGTGTACTTTAAATCGTCTGCCAACATTTCATAGACGCTTTCTGTGATACGGGTCGGCTTGTCAGCAAGGCTTGTGAGCTTTGCTGCATAGTTTGCAGCTCGGCCAACCCAAACCAAATCGTTGTCACCACGTACTCCAATCCGAGCTGTTCTAAGTTGACTGGTGTCGATGCCAACAACGTGCTTCAAGGCAAAATTTGTGGTGTAAGCCTTAGCTAAAGCAGGTCTGATGATATCTATTACTGCGCCGTTAATTTTCAACGCGCATCGCGCAGCAGATGTGTTTTTGGAGCCCCCGGTAAAGACTGCCATGACGCGATCCCCGTCATATGCGGTGATCACACCACCTTCACTTTTGATGATGTCGGATGCGCATTTGAGGAAGGTCTTATAAATTTCTGCACTGAATTCCCATTTGTATGTGTTCACCATATCGGTGGACCCATCCAAGTCTGCGTAAAGAACAGTAGCAGAACTCAGGTCTTTCGCATGATTCGAATTCAGACGCAAATCTTCGGGGTTTGGCACCCCGGTGGTTTCCTGGACCTCCCACGCACTCGTGAACGTTTCTCCGACCCATTTTTTCAGATCATCCGCCAATGCCATTAATCATTCCTAATTGTTTGGTCCAAGCCGAAGAATGTGGTCTCGGAGCTGGTTACAGGCAGGCCCCATCAACGCAGCCGTGTCACCACCAGGCGCATATCGATAAATGATCGTCATAATGCCGGAGAGATCACTAGGCAGTTTGACATCGAGATCGCGTGGCTCCATCAGAATCGCACGCTCTTTGCCGAGTCGCCCCATGAACAGGCCAAGCTCAAACACAACGTTGTCTCGTGGGACGGGCCACTGTTGGCCCCGGCATGCAGCAATGTCATCAGCATGCGCGATGGCTACCGCGAAGTCGGAGTCATCAACCGCATCCAGTAGGCTTTGCAATGGATAGTTCGTGGCCCGGAAAACCCCATCCGTCCAGATGGTAGTAATAAAATCGTCGTGACCGAAAGCGGTCTGAATCGCTCTTGCGACGCCAAGCGATTCAGCTGAAGAAATAATGAAAATCTTGATTCGCTCACGCGCCGCCCCGACATGCGCGTTGCGTTGATAAAGTCGCTTTGAGAGCTCTCGGGCGATGCACCGATAGACCTCGGGATAACGCTGCCCTGCTTCAGCAAAATGCATTTCCGCGACACGAGCGACAACGCTCGTTTCCGTGGCGACGACTGTCGCCGATCTGGGTTGAGAAGGCTCTATTGCGGCCATCTCGCCAACATGATCACTGGAAAACCGGCGACCAACACGACGCTTATTAACGACGACGTCAAACGCCCCGGTCAAAATCAGATACAAGTCGTTGTCCGATTCACCTTGCTCAATCAAAACATCACCGACGGCTACCTCAAGAAGCTCCACGTTGTCGGCAAAATACTCCGCGAGCTCACGGTTTCCGGAAACCAGTCGCTGTGAAAGAAGGGTATCAACCGTAAGCCTCCGGCCTGACTCACCTTGAAATCGCTCTAACATCCTGTCTCCTGCTTCGGGCTGTGGCTTGTGTGCTGCAGACCTTACGTGGGGTCTGCTCTGGGGTGAATCAGTTCGGTATGTCGATTAACAATTTTTGCTGACCAGGTACGAGCGGTGCTCTCAGTGAGTGCTCCTGATACCCCGTCACCTACAAATATCTTGAGCAAGCAGCATTATAATGTGACCTGCCATAATTACCGCTGAAAAGCTAATTTTTAGTGGTTTATTGCTGCTTTTCGCCATTGAAAGGCATCAGTTATGACCTAAATATCACTAGCATAAAGACAGGAATGCCCGAGAATAGTCGAAAGCTGCCGATCGTGAACGGCAGCTACTGGCTGCCTGTGGTGACCGGCTGAAAACGGACCCAATGCTGCCTCTTGTGATCGATTAATAGTGATCATCATTGGTCGAATCCAAGGTAACGGCGGACTGTCTCAAGCAATACAAAAACGGACGGGCGACTACCTTAAGGAGCACCGCACGGTACTTGGTCAAGGTGCACGTGGAAGAGGACAGCTATCGCACGTTCCGCAACACGTTAGACCTTGCATGCTATCCCAATAGCGTTTCTCCTCATCTTCCCAGTCACGCATAGCGAGAGCCAGTTCGGATGCTTGTCTTGCATGGTCAATACATCGACGTAGTCTTTTCGGGCGGCGCAACCCAGATGTCCCGCAAAAGCACCGTTTCGTTTGGTTGATTACCCGCTTGTATTTTTCCCAAACGCTATAGGCGTGAACCCCATGGATCCAGATTTCTAGTATCGGACGATCGTTCGACCTTCTACGCGTGAGATGCACCTGATTCCCTGCAACGGCAGCGGCGATGTTTCTGTTCAGAGCGGATGCAGCCTTGAGCGCTCGTAATTGATGGTGTGCTGCCCCTCCGTGCGCCCAAGCATCTGCGTTGGGCCATTTACGTTGAACTCTGGCACGTTCTTGCAGCTTCAAGTACTTGTAAAGCGTCTCCAGCCAGGTGACCGCAGATGTGCTGTCGGTGACGGTTAACGGACTGGCCTCCTGAAAGTAGAGGCAAAAAGTTCCGCCAAAATTGATGTGTCGCTCCGGGCAGAAAGCAGGCAAATGAACTGGAGTTTCCTCTCGAACAGAAAGCTGTTCGCCGTTCTGCTGCAGTAACAATCGGTATTGAAGAACTCTGCCGTCAACCAACTGAATTGGTAGATCCAAGAGGCTTGAGGAATCAGTAATCCTGGCGCAAGAGCCCCCGAAATCGGGGGCTGCTTGTTCAATCAGTTCGAGCGCAGTGATCAAAATTGATTCGACTTGTCGGCCAAGGTAATTGCATAGGGGCGGACCTCTCGATCATTCGCGAGAATCACAGCAGGGGCACCTGCATAAGCCTCTGAACGTGCTTGCTTGGCTGACTCATCACCCTTATCGGCCAGGGCTTCTGTCGCCTCAACATAGTCAAGGTTTGCGGTTTTACGTTTTGTGCCGAACAGCGTTTTAACGGCATCGCTTGCTGCATCATAGGCAGCTTGACCAATCGCAGTTTCTGTACCTTTGCACGCGCACTGGCGGTTCTCGGATTCGATAACCTTGCGTCCAATGGCGCAGCGGATACGGTCGCCGTGCTTGCCCAAGCGCGTGACAGAAATCGGCCCCAGATCGAAACCGATTGCAAGGCCCAGATCACCCGTTTCGTATCCTTTCGAGCCCAAACGTTCAATCGCCAAGTTGAAGCTGCTGCGAAGCGCTCCAGCCAGGCGAGTAGCTTCCGAAACCGTTTTCTGTTCGTCAGTGTTATGTGCTGTGCCGTCACATGTCAGGGCCTGGATACAGTCTCCGATAAAGCGTACTCGCCGTCCCCTGAAGTCAGAAGTGACTACGCGTTCAAGCTCTGCACGCAAGACATGTAGGGTGCGTACGACGTCCTCAGCATTATCGTCGATATTCTCGGCTACATAGGCTGTGAAGCCATCGATGTCGGCGTACGTGCTCACCATCTCCTGCCGCTTGGAATTCGCCGGTGTTAATTTGGAAATGTCCATGTCGCATAGAGGAGGGGTTTGGCGTGTGAACTGATAACCCCCGATTGGATTGTTTTTCAGGTCTTCGCGCCACTCTTTTACGATCTTGTCGCTCGTCACACCTAGTTTGGCGGCTTCCTGGCACACTTTGATTTCTTCGGTAGTTAAAGGTGCTTTTTCTGGGGAATTCTTTTCCGCCAAGCCAATGGCATCGCGCGCAGCGTTGGTGAGGTAGATGCCTCTTGCACTGTTGTTGCTCGCAAGTTTGGCCGCATGGTTGGCAGGATCGCCCAGGAACAGCGGTTCGCGGTAGCCGTTTCGGCCGTTGTTCACGGCGAGTGACAAGCCAGTGTCGATACCGATACGAACTTTGGCTGCCGGGATTTTTTCAACATCGTCACCTGTTTCCGCAAGCACATCGATGATGAGTTGTGCAGTGGCAACGGCTCGTTGAACACGCTTTTTCTCAGCGTCGGTTTCGCTGTCGTAGGGCTTGGTGAACAACGAATGCAGCCGCTGGCTATGGAAGTCGACTCGTCGAGCGTCAACCTTATCAAGAATGCGTTTCACGGCGCGGTAATGCTGGTCAAGGAACCGTAGTGTGCGCTTATGGCAATCGGTTCCTTCGACCTGTGTGATTTCGAGCATGTCCTGGAGGTTCTGAATGTCCGCATACATGTGAACACCGTTGACCCGATAGGCCACATTCGTCGGGATCGACTCCAACGACATGTCGCGCGCGTAGTCCTTGATGGTGACGTCTTCCACATCAGCCATTTTTTTGTCGATGTGCTCGACAGCGCGGTTATGGTTCCAGATATTGCTCACCGCAACACTCCTTACCGTAAGGGTACGCAACCGTGCATGGCGCAGATTGCGTACCAAAGTGACTGATGTTCTATTGGTTAACTCACCTAGGGCCAAGCTCGTTAAAGATCTTCTGCAATTCAGTACATGCGGGGCCGAGTCTCGCAGGGTCTTTTCCAACGGCCGGCCCATAGGTGACGTTGGTGAAACCTGCGAGGTCTGAAGGCAAGCGAACTCCTTCTCCTCTAGGAATCAAGATGATGGAGCGCCTCCGGCCGAGACGGCCTATAAACAGGCCGAGCTCGAAAATGACGTTATCGCGTGGTGCATTCTGCGTTTTACCGCGACTGAATATCTCATCGTCCGGCTGGAAAACTGCTATGGCGAAATCGCACTCGTCGAGCTGTTCTTCCAGACTCTCAAGCGGATACTTCGAACCGCTGAAAGTACCCTCGGTCCAGACTTTCGCGAAAACTTTGTCATGCTCAAGCTGACGTTCGACTTCTTTCGCAATTGGCAGGGCTTCGGCCGAGGATATGATGAAAACTCGAGGCGCTTGGCTAGCTGGACGAACCATATCGTTACGCTGATTCAGCCGCTCAACAAGTTGACGGGTGACGTACTGCCAAATGCGAGGGTAGCTATCCGCAGCTGCCTTGAAATCGTATGCCGATACCTTCAGTACAATCGAAGGCTCCGTGGCGATCACCGTAGCTGAACGTTTAGCCGTGACGACGAGTGCAGCCATCTCTCCTACATGCTCGCCATGACCGCGAGTAGCCACTTCCCGGTCATGGACCTTGATTTGGACCTGACCCGTAATAATGAAGTAGACGTCGGTATCTTCCGCGCCCTGCTCAATAAAAGTCTGGCCCTTGTCCAGTTCTATCAACGAGCCTACGTCCGCCAGGCGCTTGGCCAGTTCTGTATTGCCCACCACCAGCTTCTGGTCCAAAAGCACCTCTTCGAGGGCTGGCTGGCCAGCAGTTCCTTCGAAGCGTTCAATCATTTTTCCGCTAGCCATGAGTCGATAGCCCTTCCGAATTGGATTGCTCGGGTGATCCTACGTACATGGGGGGCTGGCCACTTGACTTCAATGGGATCCAAAAAAATAAAATTTGGTGTCAGCGCCTAGGCACTGTGAGTTGTTTGATGCTGCTTCTGCTGGAGGCCGCCGCAGAGGGGATTCAGCCGGTACGGCGAAGGCAATGACTGCTTTTGGCCGCTTTTTGTCGTTGCCGCGTGTGCTTCGAGCAGGTTCATCAGCAAGAGGATATCCGCGCTGAGATAGATGACGGCGGACAAGTGTGCCTGGAAGGCTACCTACTCACGATTCGCGCGATCCATCAGCAATTGCCGGCCGTTCCCTAATCGCTTCCAGATCAGCAGAGCGGTGAGTCGATAGTAATACCGGGTGGCGTCGGAATGGTCTTGCAGATGCTGAGTGAGAAACCAGCGCACATGCTTGAGCTGCCAGGTCCAGGGATTATCGCGTTGCCATCGCTGTTGAATGGCCGCTTGCATGGCTCGGGCTTGGCGCAGGTGGCGTTGCTGAGTGGCCTTCGAGCCGCTCAGTACGCCGCTCAGAAACAGCGCCATATCGAACGGTTTGCTCACGCTCGTCCTCCAATATAGGCCGACATCACATCGATCCGGTTATGCCCGAGCTCGTGACTGATCTGTTGCCGCGCCTGTTGATCAAGGTCGCGGTCAATGCGATAGCAGTAACCACCATTGACCGGTGCCGCGTGGCCTGTGAACTGCTCGTAACGCTCGCAGGCGTAGGCCGCTCGCAGCTCATGGAAACCCTTCAGCCCATGTTCATGCAGCACTTCGCGGGCGGGGAGCACGGTCTGTTGCAGGAACACGGCATAGCTTTCGTCGCGGGCCAGCAAGTTGCGGCTGCCGGGCGGCGACGCATGACGAGCCAACTGCAGCGCCGCTTTCACCTCTTCACTGGCCACGATCCAGCGCGGCGCGGAAGCCCCTGAGCGACCGCCTTTGGTGCCGTCCTGGATGTTGATGCGGCCTAAGCGTTCGGCTTCGCGGTGCAGTCGTGGTAGGTCAGCCAGGATCGCTTCGCGCAGGCGCATGCCGGTTGTTCGGGCCAACAGGACAATCGCGGCCACCCGCTCGTGTTGCTGTTCGCCAAGCGCCACGAGTACTCGCCGCAGGCCTTGGCCATACGGCGCGCGGGTGCGTACGCTCGAGCGCTGTTGTCCCAACGCCTGACTCGGGCTGGCGATCCTCACGTCCTGATCACCGCGCAGCGCCGCGAGGGTACGGTTGACGCTGCTCAGGCGGTTCTGCGCGGTCGCGATGCAGAGTTCGCCTTGCTGGATCTGCTGGCGCAGATACGCGGCGTAGTCGTGCAGCGTGTGTCGATCGATCTGGCGTGCATCGTTGTAACCGGGGCCGTCATCTGACCGACACCAACGCACGAACGCTTGCCAGCGATCGCTATGGGCTTTGACCGTGGCGAAGTGGCCGCCGGCAAACAAATCCTTGAGCGCTTGTGGGCCGGCGTAGCTCAGCTGGCGGCCATAGCCAAAGTTGCGGCCCTCACGCCGACCGACCAAGGCCATGATCATCACCGTTTTCGTTTGTTTGCAGAAAGAGCAGCAGGGCTTTCCAGTGAGGGCTGAGCCTGTCCACCTGCTGCCAGTGTGTCGGGCGGATCAGGAGGGCGTTCTCGTGGTGTTGCAGCAGTGCCCCTTCCTCACGCAGTTGCTCGATCAGCAGGGCGAGGTTGGCAGGATCAATTGGTGGTGTGGCGACAGCGGCGACAGTGGCGACAACCCGCGTCGTTTCTGGCCTGGCGCGTGGCGACAGGCTGGCGACAGCAGCGGCGACACGCCGCGATTCAGGTTGTGGTTGATGTTGCGCTTGGTAGCGGCGCACCGCGTCATTGAGGCGGAACATGGCGGACCTCGAAAGTTTTGCCGTCGCGGCTGCTCAGCCAGCGATGAGTGATCAGTACGACTAATAAAGAAGCGGTATGGTCAGAGCTCTTGCGGGCAAAACGAGGGCCGTTGCGATTGACGTCGCGAATGGTGAAGTGCGTCCAGCCTTTCTGCATCAGCCAACGCAGCAGCCGATCAGCCTCTTCGCATCGGCTATTGACCGGCTCCTGTTCGGTCAGGCGCTGAATCTCGGCCAAGTAGTAATCCATCAGCGTGGAGGCGCGCTGGATGTATGCTTCCTCCAATGCACTGGCCTCTTCAACCATGGCCAGCACGCCCGCGATACGCAGTACATTCGCCGCGGCCTTGCCCGCGAAAGGCTGGACGCCAGCCAGCTCGCCGAACTCGCCAGACTGACATTCGATGGTGTCGTGAATATCAATCCAGGCACGACGGGCACGAGCAGTCAGCTCCAGCGTGGCGGGATTAAGTGATCCATCCTTATGAAGCGACCAGGGCTTTTGTAGCAGGGCGGTGATCCGCTGTTGGTAGCGCTGGACTCTGGCATCCTGGCTCAGGTCGATTGCCTTGTAGAGCCGCTGCCCGACCAGGCGCTCGGGCCAACTGATCAGGCAACGGCCGAGGATGCCTTGGCCATTGATCACCGGGTCTTTGAACAGCTGGTTGGCCAGGTAGGGCTGCAGCATCAGATGCAGGCTGAGGCGGCGGTCATAGGCACGCAGACTTTCTCCAGCCATGGAGCGCGCCCGGTCGATCGGGCTGCCATCCCACAGCATCGACAAGGTGGTGATTGCCTTGAGCAGGTTCTCTTTGCTCATGGTGCTACTGCCCAAGAATTGGCCACCTTCATCATTGAACAAGCCCATGCTGGGCAAGCCATGGCACAGGCTTTTAACCAGGGCCTCAATGGTCGGCTCGGCAATGATCAGTCTCGGCGGTACCGGCTCGGATAGCTCACCGCCTTCCGTTTCCGCGTGTTTCTTTGAGGTTTTGGGTTTGGTCATGATGCTGGTAGCGGCGCGGTAGGCTTTGAGCTTTTCCGCATACAGGGTCCACTGCTGTCGCTCCCAGTTGCGTGCTGCTTTCAGTGCCTGCTGATCCACCGCGCTTTTGCGATCACCCGAGGACGCCACCGTCAGGAGGTAGAGGGATAGCGGATAGGTACGGCCGTCGAGTTGGACATTGGCATGACCCTGGCTCACCAAGGCCGTGGTAGCCAGCACCGATTGCGCCGCCATGGCGCAAGGTACCCCGATCACCTCGGCCAGTCGTTCGACCGCAGGACCTAACAGATCCCCGAGTGCTTCGACCGGGTAGGGCAGTGGCGCCTGCTGGTATTCCAGCAAGGGTTGTGGTGGCTCGAACGCTTCGCACAGTTGCATCGCCATTCTCCTGGGATTATCGACTTCGTCCTCACTCATCCCGCCACGGTTGTTGAGTGTTATCAGGGATCAAGGCCCCTGCGACCTGTGAGGGTTGTCCACTAACGCGGGACTGGCGGCTCCTTACGACCGGGAGCTTGGGCATCTCATTATCCGGCCTCCTGAACACCTCCGAAGAAGTGGGCGGGTGGAGGCTGCACTGGCTGACGAGACCAATGCCGCGAGATCCTGAGTCGGGTGAAGACAGCGAAGCGATGACCGGGGCATGCCTGACTGTCAGTCAGGTGCAGCCTTTCCATCGGCTGCGGCACCATTATCGGCATCGCTGTGGCGAGTGAGCATTCGGTGTTTGTCACGCCGATTGTCACGAGGGGGAAAGCCGCAAAGCCCCATGCGAGCAGGGCTGCAGCAGTATGAGATGCGCCCGTCTCTTTAGGGGGCAAAGAGACGGGCAACAGGTTGGCGCAAGAAATGGCCAAGCGGATAAGTTGCTGCAGAGCAGCCAGGAGGGGGCATGAGTTGCCGCAGTGGGCATTCTGGAAAAGTGGGCATCCATCACATCGCTGTGACCGTGCGAGCCGCCGGACGCTAATCGCACTTCGGGGAGAACCACCACGATGTGGCGTAGCCTCAAAGGTTCTGGCTACCTGGGTGCTGTCGAGGACAGCGCTTGTACGGTTCTGGTTTAGCGCTCGTTCTGCTAGCAGTCAACAGTATTTTGGGGGTGACTCTTGCGCCAATCGGTAGCGCTGGAAGACCTTGGTGGCCGGTGGTTTTCCATGGCCGGGTGGTCGTTGGTCGGTTTTTAATGTGAGCCCATGCGAGTGGGAATGCGGAGCCTTCCCGCTCGCGTGGGCTTGGCCGAAAAAGCCCCAAGAGCGAGACTTGTAACGGCGACAGTCGCCACCTCTGTCGCCATGCTGCAGGCCAGGTATTACGCAGGTTGTCGCCGGTGTCGCCGCTGTCGCCAAATCAACCATCACTCCATCTGGGGAGTCATTTTCGGTTACCGACGGCGCCCGGTGAGCGCTCACCGTATCGGCACGACATTGCAGTTCCTGGTGCCATTGATGGCAGCTATTGACAGGCTGCCAGTGGCCGCTTTCTGGATGTGCTCACTCCACCAAGCCATCATCGGACGCCGGCGTCGATGTAGTCCGCTCTGTTGTAGGCTCTTCGGACTACGTCTTTGTCGACATGCGCCAGTCTGATCAAGACCTGCGCCCCAGGTTGGGCTAGCATGGCCAGCATCCTTAAGCGGGCCGGCATGCCTGAATTGTCGACACATCCATAGAGCTTGATGGGCAGTCTGTCGATGGGTTCAGGGGGTATCCCGTGAAAGGCTTGAGGTCATTCTGCGTGATGGGAAGCATCTTCTCCGGCTGATAGCCCAGGTGGACGAGGATAATCAGAGCCCATTGTTCGCAGATGGGTTTTCTGCCGAACGCTTCGTAGCATTTGGCGAGTCCGAGGAGCTTTGGCAAAGCATCTGTTAGCCGCAGCACACGGCTATGGCCCAGCTGTGCTCCGCCACCTTGAGCCACTAGCAAATGTCTAGCGCGCATGTTGCTGGCCAAAGTGCAGCATACCTGACCGCCTCACCCGCTAACCGTTACACTGCGTACACTTTGCCAGGCCGGCGCTTTCCCGGTTTGGTCTATTGCCCGAGGCATCGCTTACGCCGGGCAGTAACCCATTATTCAATTCAGGCAGTTATAGACAGTGATCACAGGCGCTATCAAATCCCAAGTTGACCAGATCTGGAATGCGTTCTGGAGCGGCGGTATTTCCAACCCCATGGAAGTCATCGAGCAGATGACCTACCTGCTATTTATCAAACGCCTCGACGAGTTGCAGACGGTTAAAGAGCGCAAGGCTGCGCGCACTGGGCAGCCGATTGATCAGCCGATTTTCAGCGCCGCCCAGGCGGAATTGCGCTGGGCGACGTTCAAGGCGCTGGGTGACCCGGCCAGTTTGTACACGCTGATTGCCGACAAGGTGTTCCCTTTTATCAAGTCGCTGGGTGGTGAAAGTGGCGAGTCCACCTACGCCGGGCATATGAAGGATGCGCGCTTCACCATTCCCAGCCCTTCACTGCTGGCCAAGGTGGTGGACATGCTCGACGCCATCCCCATGGAAGACCGCGACACCAAGGGCGACCTCTACGAATACATGCTCGGCAAAATCGCCAGTGCTGGACAGAACGGTCAGTTCCGCACGCCCCGGCACATCATCAAGTTGATGGTCGAGATGATGGAGCCCAAACCGTCCGACACCATTTGCGACCCGGCCTGCGGCACCGCTGGTTTTCTTGTGACGGCTGCCGAATACCTCAACACCCACCACAGCCACGAGTTGTATCAGGACGCGGCCAGCGCCAAACGCTTTAACCATGACACCTTTCACGGCTTCGACTTCGACAGCACCATGCTCCGCGTTGGCTCGATGAACATGCTGCTGCACGGCGTGGAAAACCCGGCGATTGAAAATCGCGACTCGCTCAGCGAGGGCCATGCTGGCGTCGAAGGCCAGTTCAGTTTGATTTTGGCCAACCCGCCGTTTGCCGGCAGCCTGGATTACGAGGCCTGCGCCAAAGACTTACAGCAAGTCGTTAAAACCAAAAAGACCGAGCTGCTGTTCCTTGCTTTGTTTTTGCGATTGATGAAGGCCGGTGGCCGCGCGGCGGTGATCGTCCCGGACGGCGTGCTGTTCGGCTCCAGCAAGGCGCACAAAGCGCTACGGCAGATGCTGGTGGAAGACCACAAGCTGGACGGCATCGTCTCCATGCCGTCGGGTGTGTTCCGCCCCTATGCCGGGGTGTCCACCGCCATTCTGCTATTCACCAAAACCAACTCCGGCGGCACCAACCACGTCTGGTTCTACAACATGCAGGCTGACGGCTTCTCGCTGGACGACAAGCGCAACGAGCTCGATGCGAGCAAACACGAGTGCAACAACCTGCCCGACGTCCTCGACCGCTGGCACAAGCGAAATACCAGCGCCGGCCTCGACCGCTCCGCGCAAAGCTTTCTGGTGCCCAAGGCCGAGATCGTCGGCAACGACTATGACCTGTCGATCAACCGCTACAAGGAAGTGGTGTACGAGGAAGTGCAGCACGAAGCGCCACAGAAAATTCTGGCTGAGTTAAAGACGCTGGAGGCGGAGATTATGCGGGGGATGGATGAGTTGGAGGGGATGATTAGTGCCTAAGCTTGCGGATGTTACTGAGATAAATCCACGGTTTGACCGCTCCGAATCGAATGACTTGAGCGAAGCAATATCGTTTGTCCCAATGGCAAATGTATCTGAAATACTAGGTGCAATAACATCGGAAGAGAACCGAGAGCTTGGCGACGTAATCAAAGGCTTCACGACATTTAAGGATCGTGATGTATTGGTGGCAAAAATAACCCCCTGCTTTGAGAACGGAAAAATTGCTCACGCTCGAATAGCTAAGCGACTGGGCTTTGGTTCTACGGAATTTCATGTTGTCCGTCCTGTGGCGGAAATGCTGGATGATAGATACCTCTACCATTTCCTCCGTCAACCGTTAGTTCGCGAGAGCGGTAAGCTCAGGATGACCGGTAGTGGTGGTCAGAAACGTGTACCAAAAGCGTTTTTAGAGGAGTTGAATATTCCGCTTCCGCCGCTCCCAGAACAACGCCGTATCGCGGCGATTCTGGACAAGGCCGACGCGCTGCGCGCCAAGCGCCGCGAAGCCATCGCCAAGCTCAATCAACTACTGAAATCCGTGTTTCTGGAGATGTTTGGCGACACTACGGTGGCGACCACATCAGTAGCTGAGCTTGCACCTTCTGCGGGTGCTATTCGGACCGGTCCCTTTGGCAGTCAATTACTGCATAGCGAGTTTGTTGATCACGGCATCGCTGTCCTCGGTATAGATAACGCCGTATCCAATGCGTTTGCATGGGCGAAGCCCAGATTCATTACGGCAGAAAAGTATTCGCAGCTCTCTCGTTATCGGGTTAATCCAGGCGACGTACTAATCACGATCATGGGGACTTGTGGACGATGCGCTGTTGTCCCTGACGACATACCAACCGCGATTAACACAAAGCACCTCTGCTGCATTACGATCGACCGCACGCGTTGCGAACCGGAGTTTTTGCACTCGTACTTCCTCTTGCATCCGGTCGCCCGGAACTATCTTGAGAGTCGAGCAAAAGGTGCAATCATGGCCGGGCTCAATATGGGGATCATAAAAGAACTCCCGGTTGCGTTACCTTTGATAGAAAAACAACGGCATTTTGTTTCAATCAAAAAATCGTTAGGGCGCCAGCTTGAACAAGCCTTAACCCAAGAAAACCGCTTCGACGAGCTATTTGCTGGGCTACAACAACATGCCTTTGCAGGTACGCTCTAAGTCATACACAGTGCCCCAGCACGCCAAGGAACAGGCAACCCCATATGGCTCAATTCTTTCCCACTCGCACCACCTGCCGCTTCGATACACCGGGTGAACGCCGGCTGGCCGAGCGCCTGGAGAAGAAGCTCGAAGACGACTACCTGTGCTGGTTCAATATCCCGGTCGGGCCAAAAGCCTTGCAGCCGGATTTTGTGCTGATGCATCCGTTGCGCGGGCTGCTGGTACTGGAGGTCAAGGACTGGAAGCTCGACATTATCCAGAGTATGGATCGCAACCAGGCGAAAATTTATGTCGACGGCCTGCTGAAAACCCTGAAGAACCCCATGCTGCAGGCGCGGGCGTATGCCATGGAAGTGGTGATGATGTTGCAGAGGGACCCAGCGCTAAAACAGCCCGTCGGTTCGCCGCGTGCTGGTAACTTGATCATGCCATTCGGCTGGGGCGTGGTGCTGACCGCGATCACCCGCAAGCAGTTCGAGGGTACTGATCTGGCCGAAGTGCTGAACCCGCAACAGGTACTTTTTCAAGACGAAATAACCGAGACAGTGGACGCCGAAGCCTTCCAGCAGCGGCTGTGGGATATGTTCTACCATATCTTCCCTTGCCAATTGAGCCTGCCGCAGATCGACCGCGTGCGTTATCACCTGTACCCCGAGGTGCGAGTGAACGCGTTGCCTGGACAGTTCGGTTTGTTCGCCGAACAGCATGCGCCACTGCCAACGCTGATCAAGGTCATGGACTTGCAGCAGGAGCAACTGGCGCGCTCGCTGGGTGAGGGCCATCGGGTGATTCACGGCGCTGCTGGTTCCGGCAAGACCATGATCCTCGGCTATCGCTGTGCGCACCTGGCGCAGGTGTCGAATAAGCCGGTGTTGGTGCTCTGTTACAACAAATCCTTGGCTGGTCGCTTGCAACAAGTACTGGCCGAGCGCGGCCTGAGCGATAAGGTCAAGGTGCGTAATTTTCATGCCTGGTGCTCGGACATGCTCACCGCTTTTAACGTCGATCGTCCGGCGCAGAATTTGTCGATCAACGTGAAGATGGCGCAGATGGTTGAGAACACCATCGACGGTGTCGACCGCGGGCAAATTCCGCGCGCTCAATACGCGGCGGTGCTGATCGACGAGGGCCATGACTTCCAGCCGGAATGGTTCAAGCTGGTGGTGCAGATGATCGACCCCGAGAGCAATTCGCTGCTGGTGCTGTATGACGATGCGCAGTCTATCTACCGCGGCAAGGGCGGGAAAAGCGGCATGGATTTCAGCTTCGCCAGCGTCGGTATTCAGGCACAGGGACGCACCACCATCTTGCGATTGAACTACCGCAATACCGTTGAGGTGTTGTCGGTGGCACGAGCGTTTGCCGTCGAGCTGCTGACCGCCCGCGATGCCGCTGAGGATGGCGTGCCAATTGTCGCGCCACAAAGCGCTGGCCGTCGGGGCGCGTTCCCCGAGCTGCTACGTTGTGAATCCGATTGGCAGGAATACAACTGCATCGTCGAGCGCATCCGCGACGAGCAAGGTCAGGGCCGCGCGTTGGATGACATGGCAGTGATCTATCGCAGTACCGCCCAGGCCCAACGCATTGAACGGGCCTTGAGCGAGGCCGGTATCGCCTTTGCCTCGGGCCAATCGGCCAAGGACCGTGGCGCGTTGTATGGCAGCGAAGATGCAGTCAAGATTGTCAGCATGCATTCTAGCAAGGGCCTTGAATTCGGCCTCGTGCTGATTCCCAGTCTGGGTGACATGCCGAAAAAGGGCGAAGACGAGGCCGACGAGGCACGCCTACTGTATGTGGCCATGACCCGCGCGATCGATCGGTTGGTAATGACCTACCGTGAACCTTCCAGCTTTACCCGCAAAATTCAGGACTCAATCGGCAGCGTGCGCCAGCACCTGGACGAGATGGACTCACAGAAGGCGGCCGGTTGATATGAGCAACTTTGGATTTCTCATCCCCGAATTTAAAACACTGTTTGAGCCGGCCAAAGGCGCGGAGCAACTGGTGTATTCCGACCCGCGTGCCTGTTGCATGCGTACCCGCCATGCGCTGGAGCAGGCGGTGCATTGGCTGTACGAGCATGACCGCGACCTGCGCATGCCCTACGACAACGGCCTTAATCTGCTGCTGACTCAGGTGGAGTTTGTGCGCCTGCTGCCGCCGCAAATCCATCAGAAGGCGCGCTTGATTCAGAAGTTCGGTAATCAGGCGGTGCATGCCAATCAGCCGATTGGCTACAGCGATGCGATGAAGCTGGTGCGCGAGCTGTTTCATCTGCTGTTCTGGCTGGCGCGCACCTATACCCGCGCCAGCGACCCAAAGAGCATCGACGCCGCATTTGACGAAAAACGTGTGCCGCAGTTGGTTAGCGTTAGCGAGGCGGCAGCCTTTACTCGTGCGGAACTGAAAAAGCAGGAAGCCAAATTCCAGCAAGAGATTGCAGCTCAGCACGGCACCCTTGAAGCCCGAGAGGCGGCGATTGCGGAGCAAGCCGCAAGCCTAAGTGAGCGCGAGTCGCTGCTGGCGCGACTGGATGCCGAACTGGTTGCCACCCGTGCGGCGCTGGCCCAGGCCAAGGCGACCAATATCGCAGTGCCGGATAACCATGATTACGACGAGGCCGACACCCGCCGTTTGTTTATCGATGTGCTGCTGCGGGAGGCTGGTTGGGAGTTGGGCAAAAACGCTGACGCCGAAGTGCCAGTCAGCGGCATGCCCAATGGGCAAGGCGAGGGTTTTGTCGATTACGTGCTGTGGGGTGCCAACGGCAAACCGTTGGCGGTGGTGGAAGCCAAGCGCAGCCTGAAAGACCCGGACGTGGGGCAGCAGCAAGCCAAGTTGTACGCCGATTGCCTGGAAGCCGAGAAGGGCCAGCGGCCGCTGATTTTCTACAGCAACGGTAACCACACCTGGCTGTGGGACGACCGCCGTGCGCCGCCACGCGAAGTGCAGGGTTTTTACACCCGCGATGAGCTGGAGTTGGCGATTCAGCGGCGCAGCCTGCAAACCGACTTGCGCGAACTGCCGATCAATAGCGAGATTGTTGAGCGGGCGTATCAACACCGGGCAATTCGAGCGATGACCGAATCACTGAGTCAGGGCCGCCGCGCCGGTTTGCTAACTATGGCCACCGGCACTGGCAAGACGCGGATGTCGATTGCCCTGATCGAGCTGTTGATGCGGGGCAACTGGGTCAAGCGCGTGCTGTTTCTGGCTGACCGGGTAGCCCTGGTAAAACAAGCCGCAAATGCCTTCAAAGAGTTCCTGCCGGACTCCAGTCCTGTCAATCTTGTTACCGACAAAAATGGCCAAGGTCGGGTGTATCTGTGCACCTATCCGACCATGATGGGTTTGATCGACCAGATGGAGGGCGACCGTCGCAAGTACGGCGTTGGCCATTTCGACCTGATCGTGATCGACGAGGCGCACCGCAGTGTTTACCAGAAGTACGGCGCGATTTTCCGTTACTTCGACAGTTATCTAGTGGGCTTGACCGCTACCCCGCGTGACGAAGTGGATCGCGATACCTATCACCTGTTCGATTTGGAAACCGGTGTACCGACCGATGCCTACGGCCTGAATGAAGCGGTGGATGATGGTTATCTGGTGCCGCCCAAGGCTTATTCGGTGCCGATCAAGTTTGTTCGCGAAGGCATCCGTTACGACCAGCTCAGCGATGATGAGAAAGAGCACTGGGAGTCGCTGGATTGGGGCGATTACAGTGCCGAAGGTGATGCACCTACCGAGGTGCTAGCGTCTGAGGTCAACAAGCAGCTATTCAACGAGCCAACCGTTGACCTGATGCTAAAGCACTTGATGCAAAATGGCCTGACAGTGGAGGGAGGCGACAAGCTAGGCAAGACCATTATTTTTGCAGTGAACCAAAAGCACGCCGATTTTATCGCTCGGCGCTTCAATCATCATTACCCCCACTTTAAGGGTGAGTTTGCCCGGGTTATCACCCATGCAGTGAGTTATGCGCAGACCCTGATCGATGACTTCAGCAGCAAGCTGAACAAGCAGCCGCAGATCGCCATTTCCGTGGATATGCTCGATACCGGCATCGACGTGCCACAGGTGTTGAATTTAGTGTTCTTCAAGGCCGTCCGCTCAAAGGTGAAGTTCTTGCAGATGATCGGCCGCGGCACGCGCCTATGCCCGGATCTGTTTGCGCCGGGTGTGCACAAGCGCGAGTTCGCCATCTTCGATTTCTGCGCCAACTTCGAATACTTCAACGAAAACCCCAAAGGCGCTTTGGGCGGTACGGCCGAACCGCTAGGCAAGCGGTTGTTCAAAGCGCGGCTGGATCTGCTGTCGTTGTTAGCGCCGAAGGACGTTCGCGAGCCTGTTGATCTGGCGGAAACCAGAGGCCGGTACGATGCCTTTGTCGAGCTGCGCAGGGAGTTGACCGACGAGCTGCACGACGAAGTCGCGGCGATGAACAAGGACAACTTCATCGTACGTACCGAACTTGAGCACGTAACCCGCTTTGCCGAGCGTGAAGTTTGGAATGCGCTGGATGATGCAGCGCTGGGTGATCTGCGCAGTCACGTCGCCGGCTTGCCGAGTGAGCGCGCTCCTGAGCACATCACCGCCAAGTTGTTCGATCTCCTGTGCCTGAATTTGCAGCTGGCGTTACTTCGCTCGACCAGCGACTTCGTGACGTATCGTGACAAGGTGGTCGAGCTGGCCAGCCAGTTAGAAGTGATGGACAGCATTCCGGCAGTGCATGCTGAACTTGCGTTGCTTCAGGACGTGCAAACCGACGAGTACTGGCAGGACATCCGCTTGCCGATGCTTGAGCAACTGCGGCGCAAGATGCGTGAGCTGATCAAGTTTATCGAACGCCGCCCGAGCAACCCCGTTTATAGTGTCCTGAGCGACGAGATTGGCGAGGCGACTGTAGTCAACCTGAAAGATTTCAATACCGGCATCAACCTGGAGCAATACAAGAAAAAGGTCGAAGCCTATATCCGTGGCAATGAGAACCATGTGGCCATCGCCAAGCTCAAGTTTAACCGGCCGCTGACGCCGAGCGATCTGAGCGAGCTGGAGCATTTTGTCTACGAGTCGGAACCGGTTCAGAGTCGCGAGCAGTTCGAACAGTGCTACGGCACTGACCAACCGCTGACACTGTTGATCCGATCATTGGTAGGCTTGGATCGCAATGCCGCAAAAGAGGCTTTCGGTCAATTCCTCGACGAGAACCGCTACAGCAGTCAGCAGATTCGTTTTGTTGAAATGATCATTGAGCGTCTAACCCGGCAGGGCGTGATGGAAGCGGGTCAACTATATGAACCGCCTTTTACCGCGCTGCACCACGAGGGATTAGACGGTGCGTTTGGCGACGCGGATGCCAACGCGATCATTTCGGTGATCGCCTCAATCAAACGCAGTGCGGCAGCCTGATGGCGACTGACTCAATCATGGGCACTGCCCGGTTTGCGCTGGCGTCGGGGTTGTAGCGTTTGGCTAAGCGCTTGGCGACATTCGCCACTTCTGTCGCCACGCTGCGCGCCACGGATTACGCGGGTTGTCGCCATCCGGTGAGTCCTCAGCGTATCGGCACGACGTTGCGGTCCCTGGTTTGATTGATCGCAGATGCCGACAGGTTGCCAGTGGCCGCTTTCTGGATGTGCTCACTCCACCAAGCCATCATCGGTCTCCGGCGTTCGATGTAGTCCGCTCGGTTGTAGGCACTTCGGACTTCGTCCTTGTCGACATGCGCCAGCGCGACTTCGATCAGCTCCGGATCCCATCCATGCTCGTTCAGGATGGTGCTGGCCATGGAGCGCATGCCGTGGCTGACCAAGCGGTCCTGGAAGCCCATGCGTTTCAACGCCATGTTGGCGGTCTGGCTGTTGGCGTGGGTGCGCGGATTTCTATCTGCCGGGAACACGTATTCCCTATGGCCGCTGAGGGACTTGAGCGCCTCCAGTAACGCGAGTGCCTGTTCGGTCAGCGGGATGGTATGCGGGCGCCGCTTTTTCATGCGCTCCGGCGGGATGGTCCAGATGCGTTTGTCGAAGTCGATATCTGCCCAGCGGGTGGTAGCCGCTTCGGCAGGACGGGTCATGGTGTGCAGTTGCCATTCGATCAGGCAGCGGGTGATCCGCTTGATGCTGGCGTTCGCGATTTCGATCATGAGCTCGGAAAGCTCATCGGGTCGTAGCGCGGCCATGTTCTGTTTTTTGGGTTTCTTGAATACCGCCCGAATGCCACTGAGGGGGTTAGCGAAAATCAACCCGGAGTTCACCCCGTAGGTCATGATCTCGTTGAGCCGTTGGCTCAATCGCTTCACTGTCTCGAGGCTGCCTTTGGCCTCGATTGGGCGAAGCAGTTCGATGACAATCGGTGCGGTAATTTTCGAGAGCGGCGTTGTTTTCAGGTTTGGAAATACATGCAGCGTGAGCGATCGCCAAATGTCTTCGGCGTACGCGGGCGTGACGGAGTCCTTCTTCAGCTCGAACCAGGCGGTGGCCACGTTCTCGAACGTATGTTCCGTCTCCGCTCGTTTGGCTTCGTCCTGTGCATTGCGTTGCACTTTGGGATCAATGCCTTGTGCAAGCAGCTCGCGTGCTTCCACCACTTTCTTCCTGGCGTTCGCTAGCGAGAGCTCTGGGTACGTGCCCAGCCCCATATTGATACGGTTTTTTGTTACCGGCTCGCGGTAATTGAAGTTCCACAGCATCGAGCCATTGCTCCTGACCCGGAGCTGAAGGCCGTCACCATCGCTGAGGACGTAATCCTTGTCTTTTGCCTTGACTGCCTTGAGCTGGCGGTCAGAGAGGCGGAGGGCTGGAGCAGGCATGAGAGCTACCTCTGACACCGTTTTGGTATTCCAAAAAATAGCACCGGAGAGCTTGGAATACCATTTGGAATACCCAAACGGCTGGAACTCAAAAAACCTTTGAGGAGCCCAGTAGCGCTGAAACCCTTGATTTCACTGGATTTCAGGCACAAAAAAAGACGTCCGTGGACGTCTTTAGATGATGAAGTGGTGGAGCCGGGGGGATTTGAACCCCCGTCCGCCAGTACTCCGCTGTCGGTACTACATGCGTAGCCGTTTCTATTAAGTTAACCCTCA
>Ga0308159_1001655_pt1 | contig 30247 bp, 32 predicted proteins | sample PhyCR1_FD_201040 | JGI IMG/M metagenome (GOLD analysis project Ga0308159, IMG submission 201040) | Phyllosphere microbial communities from UC Gill Tract Community Farm, Albany, California, United States - DLSLC.R1 | ecosystem: Host-associated > Plants > Phyllosphere > Unclassified | place: USA...
CTTTAAACCCCAAAATGTGTTACTTAGAATCCGCCATTTATTTGATTTATTTCGAATAGCCCTACAGGGGACTGAAAAAAACTTCACCTCTGGAAGTGTGAACAGGGCAACTTTTCTGCTCGCTGTGCCCACCATGCTGGAGTTAAGTATGGAATCGCTTTTCGTACTGGTAGATCTGCTTTTTGTGAGTAGCCTGGGCGAAAGGGCAATTACAGTAGTGGGCATCACTAACTCAGTAATTATTCTGATCCAGTCGGTTGCTACCGGTCTGAGCATTGCTGCAACAGCAGTAATCTCCAGGCGTGTAGGCGAGCAGAAGCCGAAAAGTGCAGGCCTTGCGGCGATGCAGGTAATTTACCTTGGCATTATTTTATCCTTGACTTGCAGTGGCATCGCCTTGATTTTCAATCAGCAGATTATGCAGTTCGCAGGTGCTTCCAATAGTCTTGTGGCCTATGGAAATGTGTTTTCGAAAACCATGTTCGCTGGTCTCATATTTATGATTATGCGCATACTGATCAACGGAGTTTTTCGCGGCTCTGGAGATGCGTCGATGGCCATGCGCACGTTAGCTTTTTCTAACGTGCTTAATGGCTGTTTGTGCGCCATCCTCATTTTTGGCTTAGGGCCAATTCCTGCTTTTGGTTTACTCGGTGCCGCTATTGCCATGGTTATCGCCAATGTATTTAGTGTAGCCTACCAGGTATGGTACCTGATTAAAGGCAATAAGCGAATAGTAATCTCCCGGAAACAGCTGGTGATGGTTCCCTCATTAATGAAACGGGTTCTTAAGCTTGCCACCGCCGGAATGGTACAATATCTCATACCTTCTTCCAGCAGGTTTATCATGATCGTTATCGTGGCCAAGCTCGGTGAAAGTGTACTGGCTGGTTATATCATCGCCAACCGGATTATTATGTTTAGCGTGTTGCCGGCCTACGGAATTGCAAATGCGGCAGGCGTACTTACCGGGCAGAATCTTGGTGCCAGACAGCCCGACAGGGCAGAAGCATCGATCTGGAAAACAGGCGTATTTAATATGTGCTATTTGGGAAGCATAGCGGTTTTTCTGCTGTTTTATTCTAAATCTGTTGCCAGCTTTTTTACACATGAAATAGAGGTGCTGACTTACGCTTCTGAGTATCTGCAATACATGTCAATAGCTTTCTTCTTCTTCGGTTACACCATGGTGATTTCCAGAGCCCTTAACGCCGCAGGAAACGTAAATACGGTAACCTTACTTTATATTCTGATGTTTTACATCATTCAGTTACCGCTATCTTATCTTCTTGGAATCTACTTCCAGTGGGGCCCAAAGGGGATTTTCCTGGCCATTTTGATCTCCGAAATTGTACTTTCCTGCAGCTGTGTGGCCGTTTTTAAAATGGGAAGATGGAAAACTGTTAAAATTTAAACCTTTCTAACAAGAGAAAAACCTTAAACTACTACATATGAATAACCTGGAAAAATTAAAACATGCATTTTCTGAAGCGCTATCAATCCCAATAGATCAGGTGACTGAAGAATTAAAATATCAGGGCATTTCAGAATGGGATTCCGTATCGCACATGTTTCTTGTAGAAGCCATTGAAACGACCTTCAGCCTGACTATCGCTATAGAAGATGTATTGGAAATGTCAAGCTTCACCAATGTGAAGCAAGTACTGACCAAACTTCACATCCCCTTTAACTGATCCCAATGCTACCTATGAAAAACATACCTCAACTTTACGATCTGATTTTAAATAACGCTGCCTTAAAGTACATTGAGTCTTCCACAGGCCTTTCACGTACGCCCAAAGATTTTCATGAGTCTTTAGCGATAGATCAAACTTCCGGGCTGGTATTCCTTTACCTCGATAATCAACTGAAATCTGTTGAGGTTCTACTTAACTTTTTAAGGGGTGATTTTGCGATCGCTTTGTTAAGTCCAACATTAAATGAGGATTATAAGACGAATCTTGAACAACATTATCAACCATATTATATCTACGACCCTTTGAGGGAAGAAAGTAATGGTTATGTTTCTTTTGATGCTGGCCCTGAACACCACTTATTTATGCGAAAGGATAGGATTAAAACAGAAGTTCATCCGCAGATAAAACTGCTAATCAATACTTCAGGAAGTACAGGTTCTCCAAAATTTGTGAAACTCTCCGAGCAAAATATAGTGAGCAATGCCTTATCTATTGTAGATTATTTGCCCATCAATCATTCTGATGTAACACCACTTAATCTACCGCTATTTTATTCTTACGGATTTTCTGTTTTTACCAGTAATTCTATTGCTGGCGGAACTATTGTCTGCACCAATAAAACCATCATGGAAAAAGAATTTTGGGAAGAATTTAATCAGTTTCATTATACTTCATTAGCTGGCGTTCCGTATGTTTATGAGATGTTGCAACGAATCGGATTTCTAACAAAAGCTTATCCATCATTGTGCTATTTAACACAGGCTGGCGGACGGCTGAATAACTCCGTTTTAGCGGCATTTGGGGAATATGCTGCGAAAAATGAAATTTCCTTCTTTTCCATGTACGGACAAACGGAAGCTACAGCCAGAATCTCTTATTTACCACCGGAATATTTGTTGGATAAACTGGGGTCGATTGGGAAGCCGATCAAAAATGGGAGATTAGATATTGATCCAGGCTCTGGGGAATTGAGATATTACGGGCCCAATATTTTTGGCGGATATGCAACTAAAGCTGAAGATTTAACAACCTACCAACAGGAAGATATGTTGTTAACCGGCGATCTTGCCAGAGCAGATGAAGATGGCTTTTTTTACCTCACGGGCCGGAGTAAAAGGTTCATTAAGTTATTTGGTGTGCGGATAAATCTGGATGAAATTGAGCAGATCTTAATCGAAAAGTTTGATAATGTAGGGTTTGTTTGCCTTGGCGAGGAAGATAAGCATATGGTTGTGGCCTATACATCTGATAAAATTGATGATAAACTGGTAAAACAGTTGCTTTTTGAACAGGTGAAAATTCATCCGGCTTGTGTAAAAACACATCTGTTGGAGAGCATTCCGCTCACGCCAAATGGAAAGGTAGATTATATGGCAATAAAAGATGGCATACTGGTGTAATGTATTGGTTGTAGCAGATCTACATTCAGCTTTGACAACTTTATATCAGGTGGACTATTAAGTTGTCAAAGCTTATTCTTTTAAACCAGATGTGTTTAATGTTGTTAGAATATTGCAAATTATTACCAGATTTGCCATTGGAAAACAAAAAGCAAAATGAACGTAATTGCACTGACACTGGGAAACTACACTGTTAATAAAAGTAAAGTATTTTCATTAATTGATTCTTCATTCACAGGATCGGGGGCAAAGGTAGCCATTCAACCTTTTTTGGTTACCACGAAAAAGGATGTAATTCTTTTAGATACGGGAATCAATTTAAACCAGGGCGACGTACCGCCGGTTTGCCAGCGTTTAAAAGATGAAAATGTTGAAGCTGATCAGGTTACGAAAGTCCTCATTTCGCATTTGCATAAAGATCATATTGATGGTCTCGGGTATTTTTCAGAAGGGAAATTCATTAGTAGTTTTCCTCAAGCAACAATTTATATCCAACAGCGTGAGTTAGATTTCGCCCTGGCACAAGAGGGAAATCCATCCTATCGGCCAGAAATGCTGAAGCAGCTGGCGTTATTGCCAAATGTTACGCTGCTCAATGATGATGAGGGAGAAATTACCGATGAAATTTCCTATCAAGTTTCTGGCGGACATACACCTAACCATCAGGTATTTTGGATTAAAGAAAATGAAGAAATCATTTTTTACAGTGATGACAATTTACCACAAAGAAACTACCTTAAATTCCAGGTGGCTTTTAAAAATGATTTTGATGGCAGAAAAGCACTGGAAGCACGCCAAAAGTGGGAGGAAGAAGGGAAGCAGCAACAATGGACGGTACTGCTGTATCATGATATGGAAAACCCGATTATTAAATTTTGATTAATAATATTTAACCACTTCGCCCTTCGGGTACCCTTCCGCAAAGGAATTACAAATGCCTTTTTGAAGGAAGCATAATAAGTTAAATTAAGGGATTTTTAGCCACAGATGGACACCGATAAACACGGATTTTTATATCTGTGTGCATCCTTTTTATCATATTTAACCACTTCGCCCTTCGTGCACCCTTCCGCGAAGGAATTACAAATGCCTTTTGAAGGAAGCATAATGATGTTAAATTAAGGGATTTTAGCCACAGATGGACACGGATAAACACGGATCTTATATCTGTGTCTATTCTTTTTGTCATATTTAACCACTTCGCCCTTCGTGCACCCTTCCGCGAAGGAATTACAAATGCCTTTTTGAAGGAAGCCCAATGCTGTTAAGTTAAGGAGTTTTTACCACAGATGGACACCGATAAACACGGATCTTATATCTGTGTCTATCCTTCTTATCATATTTAACCACTTCGCCCTTCGGGTACCCTTCCGGAAAGGAATTACAAATGCCTTTTTGAAGGAAGCATAATGATGTTAAATTAAGGGATTTTTAGCCACAGATGGACACAAATAAACACGGATCTTATATCTGTGTCTATCCTTTTTATCATATTTAACCACGTCGCCCTTCGGGCACCCTTCCGCAAAGGAATTACAAATGCCATTTTGAAGGAAGCATAATGATGTTAAATTAAGGGATTTTAGCCACAGATAAACACGAATTTTATATCTGTGGCTATCCTTTTTATCATATTTAACCACTTCGCCCTTCGTGCACCCTTCCGCAAAGGAATTTTACAAATGCCTTTTTGAAGGAAGCACAATGTTATTGAGTTAAGGGATTTTTAGCCACAGATGGACACCGATAAACATGGATTTTATATCTGTGTCCATCCTTTTTATCTGTGGTTAATTATTAATCGAAATCCCTTCAGTCTGTCTCTTCCAGGTTCTGAAAAAACAAATAACGCTCGTTGTTAGCATCTGTTTCTGCGCTGCTGTTTCCCGCTATTTTCAAAAACGCACCTTTACCGCCCTGTTGATAAGCAGGCCAATTGGCAAGTGGAATTTGATCTATTCCCGGCCCGTTAGGATTTCCATTTTTTATAAAATTGATGAAATAGCTTTGCATTTGCTTTGAGACTGCAAAATCTTCCGCTTTCCAGTTGTAATTATCCTGAACCTCTAGATTGCCAAGTGCATATTCAATTTCAGAGGCATGGAACGAGGTACCTGTAATAACTTTGTTGAGCATTTTTTTTATCAATACCTGAAAGGCATTTCCTTCTCGAATCGTCCTTTGGTTGAGGCCAGGATGGGGATGGGCGAAAAGATATCGGTAAACTGGTGCAGATTTTTGTTTTGCATGCAATTCCGAAAATTTCCAGGTGCTGTAATTAATCAACCTATCGCTCATTAATTCGCCCGATGCCTTTTTTACATCCGCATTTGTTGCCGCAGGATAAAGTGCGAGAACATCACTAGCCTTTTCTTTGTAAATTCGTTCTACGGCTGCCTTATAATTCTTCGTATTAATGCGCCGTAACCTAAAGAGCGTTAATGCGGGAACTTCCTGCGCATTCCAGCCAATTAGTAAGGGAACATTCGTTTGTTTCCCCGCCATAAACGTTTTTTCAGGATTTTCTTTGAGAAAATAACCATCTATCACTGGTTTAAAACGGCGTGGATTTCCTTTCTCTACTAACTTGAGCAGCTTCTCTGCAGGTATTGACCGCAAATCTTCAATAGAACCAGACTTTGAGAATTTTGTTAATTCAATTCCAAGTGATTCTGATTTATTGAGTGGAAGCACCAAAGCCCGTACATCAATCAGCGAGCCACTCTCGGCAATTGCAGCCTTAAATAGTCCGCGAGAAAGCGGTGAAACCATGTGTGCGCTTACAGATTGTGCACCAACAGATTCTCCTCCGATAGTTACGCGATCGGGATCTCCTCCAAATTGACTAATGTTTTGTTTCACCCATTGCAAAGCAGCTACCTGATCCATTAAACCGTAATTTCCAGAGCCGCCATAACCAGATTCTTTGCTCAACTCTGGATGAGACATAAAGCCAAAAACGCCTAACCTGTAATTAATCGAAACATAGACCACACCTTGCCTGGCCATACTCTCACCATCATAAGCAGGTTGAGAACCATCGCCATGTATAAACGAACCGCCATGAATAAACACATAAACCGGGCGTTTTTCCTGATTGGATTGTGCCGACGTCCACACATTGAGGTAAAGACAATCTTCGCTCATTTCTTTTGATCGAAATTCATATAAAAGATTAGATTCCTGAACCGGCCTTGGGGAAAATTCATCTGCATTTCTAACCCCCTTCCACGGTAAAGGCGGTTGTGGCGCCTTCCATCGAAGCTTGCCAACCGGAGCTGCAGCATAAGGTATGCCCCTGAAAGATAACACACCGTTTGTGGTGACAGCGCCCTGCACCCGGCCACCGGTTACGGTAACCCGGTTTGTAGCAAATAAGGCTTTTTCGTTGTTGGCGAATGTGAGATTTATACTGATGAGCGTAAGGCTGAGCGTGAAGAGGAAGAGATTTCCGGGGTTTTTAAACATGAAAGGCAGTAAATTTTTGATTGATAAGGAACTGATTTATACGTCAATGTTAGCGCATGGAAAGTATAAAAAACTAAACGCTAACTCATTAATTCTATTGCCAATAGAAAAAAAAAGTTAGCAGAATTAGAATTTATAGGTAAGCCAAAGCACATCATCTTCCATCTGTTTCACGTTTTCAAGTTTCATCAGCGTTGCTTCGTTTCGTTTAACTTTGGGATCGATTTCAAAAATTGATGAGGTGTCCATTCCGCCATCAGCAATAGGTAGTAATAATTGATGAAGTTCGTCGATTAATCCTGCCTGTAAAAAGCTTCCATTAATTCGGGCGCCACCTTCAAGCATCAGTTGCTCAATCCCGAATAAGGCACGCAACTTATTCAACGCAACTTTTAAATCTACTTCATTTTTTCCGGCGAAAATGTAAGAAATGCCTATATCTTGAAGATGTGCGAGATAGCCATCTGCCACTTGCTCTGTTAAAATGGTAATCACATGATCGCCGTGCATGGTAGACTCAAGCCATCCGAGTTTAGCACTTCCATCTAATGCGATAGCAAATTTCCCAGCGTCGTCATGTTTACCTACAAAGTCGCTTCGATCGATCGTCAGATTTCCTTTCTTGATGACTGGCTCTTCGAAATCCGTAAAATCTTTCTCCATCGTGGTGCGACCAACAATCCACGCAGTGATTCCAATCTTTTCATGCACCTCTTCAAATTTTCCTCTTAAGGTTTCCATCTTATCACTTTTGCCCCATTTTTCGCCGAGAATTTTTCCATCAACAGAAGTCATCATCAGGCAGGTTACGTATGGGCGTTCATCTTTCATAATCATTTAAGTTAGATATGAATTAACAGCCGGTTAAGTGAAGTTGTTTGTGGGAATGAATGGATTTAACCGTAAAGAACGGAAGAGATTTAAGTTTTAACCGCAGGGTTAAAAACCTTCGCTACGTTCTTCGCTAACATCTTTGCCACTTTTTCGGTTAAATATAAATCGCCTCTTTCGCTTACCGCGCAATCTACTTTCTTCAAACATGAAGTTCAACTTCATTATAACTTCATAAATCTGTAGTTATTTCGTACCAGTATTAATCAAATAGGGGATGCTAATCTAAAGTAGGCGACGGTTGCGAAACACCGCGGCGATCTTGATTTAATTTCCCTCAAATTAATCAGATAGATAAAAAAATCAGATAAACTATTCAAAAAAACACAATGAAAAGAAATGTAATGTTCCTCGCTTTGAGTGCTTTGCTTTACGTAACAGGTTGTACTTCTAAAAAAGAGGAAAAAGAAGAAGTAGTTACTTACGGGGTTACTTCACCACTAAAAATCGACACATCTTTTACTAAAGAGTATGTTTCGCAGATCAAATCGGTTAGAAATATCGAAATCCGCGGACAAGAAAAAGGTTATTTACAAAACATTTATGTAGATGAAGGTCAACATGTGCACGCTGGGCAGATATTATTTAGGATTATGCCTAAAATGCTTCAGGCAGAATTGTTGAAAGCACAGGCAGAAACAAAATCAGCAGAAATAGAATTACAAAACACAAAATTGCTAACCGATAAAAATGTCGTTTCTAAGAACGAGTTAGCCATGGCAAAAGCAAAATTACAATCAGCCAATGCAGAAACCGCTATGGCAAAAATGCACTTGGGCTTTACCGAAATCAGGGCCCCGTTTGATGGTACGATCGATAGAATTCCTTTAAAACTTGGAAGTATGGTAGAGGAAGGCGCATTATTAACAAGCCTATCTGATAACAGTCAGGTTTTTGCTTACTTCAATGTATCAGAACCTGAATATTTGAATTATCAATCGGCTGTTAAAGTGAAAGGGAAACAGGAAGTAAGCCTACTTTTAGCCAATAACGAATTATTAAAAGCAAAAGGTAAAGTAGAGCTAATCGAAAGTGAATTTGATAACGAAACGGGGAACATTGCATTCAGGGCTCGTTTTAATAATGCAGATAACCTCCTTAGAAATGGTGAAACTGGTAAAATTCAAATGCTTGTTCCCTTGAAAAATGCCTTGGTTATTCCACAGAAAGCAACTTATGAGATTCAGGATAAAACCTATGTTTTCGTCGTAGATAATAGAAACAAGGTGCATTCAAGAGCCATTACCATTAAAGGTGAGCTACCTGATTTATATATTATTGGCGATGGTTTAAGCCTTGGCGATAAGTTCGTGCTCGAAGGTGTGCAAAAGGTTAAAGAAGATGATAAGATCAGCTTTAAGTTTCAGAAACCGCTGGATGTGATCAACACATTAAGATTGAAAACCGAGTAATTACACCTCAAAACTTATTTTATGTTTAGCAAGTTCATACAAAGGCCCGTCCTTTCTATCGTTATATCGCTGGTTATTGTGTTTTTAGGAGTCTTAGCAATAAGTTATCTTCCGGTTACGCAATTCCCTTCTATCTCACCACCAAAGGTTAATATTGTAGCAGAATACCCAGGTGCAAACAATGAGTTACTAATTAAATCTGTAATCATCCCACTTGAGCGTGCCCTTAACGGTGTGCCGGGAATGAAATATATCGCGTCTGATGCCGGTAATGATGGTGAAGCCTCTATTAAAGTGGTTTTTAACCTCGGTACAGATCCAAATCAGGCAACCTTAAACGTTCAAAACCGGGTTGCTGCGGTAACCAATAAGCTACCTCCTTTAGTTATTCGTGAAGGGGTGAAAATCAGTCGTGAAGAATCCAGCATGTTGATGTACATCAACTTGTATAGTAAGGATCCTAAAATGAACCAGAGTTTCCTTTACAATTTTGCCGATATCAACTTGCTTTCTGAACTGAAACGGATTGATGGGGTAGGGTTTGCGGATATTTTGGGTGACAGGGATTACGCCATGAGGATTTGGTTGAAACCAGACCGAATGCAAGCTTATAAAATTTCTGTTGATGAAGTCATGAAATCACTTGATGAGCAGAGTTTGGAAGCTTCTCCAGGTAAAACAGGTGAAAGTTCTGGTAAGAGATCTCAGGCATTTGAATATGTATTAAAATATTCTGGTCGCTTCAATACCAAAGAAGGCTATGAAAATATCATCGTAAGGTCTAATGCAAATGGAGAGTTATTGCGCTTAAAAGATGTTGCAGACGTAGATTTTAGTAGTGCGGCCTATAACTTATATTCCACATTGAATGGAAAAGCATCTGCCGCAATCGTATTAAAACAATCTTACGGAAGTAACGCAAGCCAGGTAATTAAAGATGTTAAGGCCAAAATGGCCGAGATCAAAGCAAGTTCTTTCCCAAAAGGCGTTGATTACGAAGTGAGTTACGATGTTTCTAAGTTCCTTGATGCGTCAATAGAAAAAGTAGTTCACACCCTTGTAGAAGCATTTATTCTGGTGGGTTTAGTGGTATTCTTATTTCTTGGAGACTGGCGCTCTACCCTGATTCCAGCAATTGCAGTTCCGGTATCTTTAATTGGAACGTTTGTTTTTATGCAGTTCTTTGGCATCACCCTCAACCTGATTACCTTATTTGCTTTGGTATTGGCAATTGGGGTGGTGGTAGATGATGCGATTGTGGTAATTGAGGCGGTACACGCCAAGATGGAGCTCGATCCAAAAATCTCTGTACTTCGGGCCACGCAAGAGGCAATGAAAGAGATAGGCGGGGCGATTATCGCGATTACTTTCTTAATGGCATCGGTATTTATTCCCGTGGCATTTATGTCAGGCCCGGTAGGGATTTTCTATAGGCAGTTTTCGATTACAATGGCTACAGCAATTATCCTTTCTGGTATTGTAGCACTAACGCTTACGCCAGCTTTGTGTGCCATCATGTTGAAAAACAGTCATGGAAAGGCGAAAAAGAAAAGTGTTGTAGATAAATTTTTAGATAGTTTTAACCGTGGCTTTGCAAAACTTTCTGGCAAATATGAACTTGCCTTGAGCAAAGTGGTAAGCCGCAGACTCCTTACTTTCGGTGTGCTGATTGTATTTTGTTTAGGGATTTGGGGCTTAAGTGGAAGTGTACCATCTGGTTTCATTCCGAACGAAGATCAGGGAATGGTTTATGCCATTATTCAAACACCTCCAGGATCAACTTTAGAGCGTACGGATCAGATTGCAGAGAAACTTCAAAAAATGTGCGAAGGCATTGATGGCGTGAAATCAGTATCATCATTGGCTGGATATGAAATTTTATCAGAAGGTACTGGCTCAAACTCCGGAACTTGTTTGATCAACTTAAAAGATTGGGATGAGCGGAAAGAATCTGCCCAGGATATTATCGACGAGCTGGAAGCAAAATCGAAATTAATTCCTGGAGCAACGATCGAATTTTTCCAACCACCAGCAGTACCGGGTTATGGTGCAGCAGGAGGTTTCGAACTTCGTCTTTTAGATAAGGCTGGTAGCGGCGACTACAAAAAAATGGAAACGGTGGGCAACGAGTTTGTAAAAGAGCTGAATAAACGCAAAGAGTTATCATCTGTATTTACATTCTATAGTGCAAGTTTTCCGCAATACATGCTCAAAATAGATAATGATCTAGCACAGCAAAAAGGAATCACTATTGACAATGCCATGAATACGCTTTCTACTTTTGTGGGGAGTAATTACGAAACCAGTTTTATCAAATACGACAGACAATATAAGGTAATTGTACAGGCATTGCCTCAATACAGGGCTTTACCAGAAGATATCTTGAAACTTTCTGTTAAGAATGATCGTGATGAAATGGTTCCATTCGCCGCCTTTATGAAAATGGAAAAGGTATATGGTTTGTCAGAAATTACGCGGCATAACATGTACAATGCTTCAGAAATCAGCGGGCAAGCTGCACCTGGTTACAGTTCTGGAGAGGCCATTAAAGCCATTACCGAAGTAGCTGCCAAAACACTACCCCGGGGATTTGGGATCGACTGGGCAGGGATTTCAAAAGATGAGGTTTCGAGAGGAAATGAAGCCATTTACATCTTCCTGATTTGTTTGGCATTCGTTTACCTGGTACTCGCTGCCCAATACGAGAGTTTTATTTTACCACTTTCGGTAATTCTATCACTGCCTGCCGGTATTTTCGGTGCCTTTCTATTCCTGAAATTATTGGGCTTAGAAAATAACATTTATGCCCAGGTAGCAATGGTAATGTTGATCGGCTTGCTGGGGAAAAACGCAGTTTTAATTGTCGAATTCGCCACACAGCGGCACAGTCAGGGTGCATCCGTGCTGAAAGCGGCTATGGAAGGTGCAGCCGTTCGTTTCAGACCGATTTTAATGACATCCTTCGCATTCATTGCGGGTTTGATTCCATTGATGATCGCTTCTGGGCCTGGTAAAATAGGAAACAGAACCATTGGATCTGCTGCTGCGGGTGGGATGCTTTTCGGTACCATTTTCGGGGTATTAATTATTCCCGGTTTGTATTTCGTCTTTGGGAAAATTGCCGAACGCTACCAACTGATCAAAATTGAAGAAGAACATCCATTAACTGAAGAAATTGAAGACAATGTTTAAGAAAAGCATCTATAAATACCTTGGTTTAGCCGTAATATGCGCAGCATATACCGCTTGTAAATTACCAGAGGTTGCACAACGTGCTGAAAATAAAAATGTCCCTGCTGGTTTTAATGATTCGCAGGATACACTGAACAGTGCAACCATTAAGTGGAAAACATTTTTTACGGATCCTAACCTGGTTAGCCTCATTGATACGGCGCTAAAAAATAACCAGGAATTGAATATCACGTTACAGGATATTGAGATCGCTAAAAACGAAATCAAAACAAGAAAAGGCGATATCTTACCTACCTTAGGTTATGGCGTTGGAGCAGGAATAGATAAAGTTGGCCGATATACCAGCTCTGGTGCAGGTGATGCATCGACAGAAATTACCCCTGGAAAAGGCGTTCCAGAAATATTGCCAGATTATAGATTTGGTTTGCAGGCCAACTGGGAGGCTGATATCTGGCACAAGCTGCACAATTCTAAAAAAGCAGCAGTTAGCCATTATTTATCTACTATTGAGGGTAAAAACTTCGTAATCACTAATTTAGTAGCAGAAGTAGCCAATAGTTATTACGAGTTATTGGCGCTTGATAACCAAATGGAAGTGGTGAAGAAAAACATTAAAATCCAGAGCGATGCATTGGAATTAATGAAAATTCAGAAAGAAGCCACGCGTGTAACCGAGCTTGCGGTAAGAAAATTTGAAGCGGAAGTGTTAAGTACAAGAAGCCTGCAATTTGATATCCAACAAAATATTACAGAAGAGGAGAATAAAATTAACTTTTTGTTGGGCCGTTATCCGCAACCAATTGTTAGAGATGGAAGTACATTTACAGAATTGGTCCCTCCAACGATCCAATCTGGTATTCCATCACAATTATTAGCGAACAGACCTGATATTAAACAAGCAGAGCTAGAACTCGCAGCAGCTAAATTAGATGTAAAAGTAGCGAAGGCACAGTTTTATCCTTCTTTGGGCATTTCAGCCAATGTAGGTTATCAGGCATTTAATCCAAGCTACCTGTTGAGAACACCAGAATCTTTAATCTATTCACTGGCTGGAGATCTTGCCGGACCGCTTATTAACAAGAATGCCATCAAAGCAGCCTACTTAACGGCAAATGCTAAACAATTGCAGGCAGTGTTCGATTACGAGAAAACAATCTTGAATGGTTATATCGAAGTGGCCAATCAGGTTTCGAATATCGATAATTTGCAAAAAAATTATGATTTGAAAAGTCAGCAGGTTAAAGCACTGAAAGAATCAATAGAGATTTCAAATGCATTATTCAGATCATCAAGAGCAGATTATTTTGAAGTTTTAATGACGCAACGCGATGCTTTACAAGCAAGGTTGGAATTAATCGAAACCAAAAAGCAACAGTTAAATGCAGTGGTAAATATTTATCATGCGCTTGGCGGCGGCTGGAATTAGTAACTACTTCATTTCAATTACAAAAATGGTTCTCAAATTTTTTGAGAATCATTTTTTTTGTATTTCATTTAAAATGAGTTGTTTGTGTTTCTGTATTCTCGTGATCGTATCAAAAGTATTCCACCATCAGACGCATATGCTTTTGCTATTTACCTCTTATTTGACTACAGAGATGCAAATATTTAACTTTTCAAATCCCATTATAACTGTTAAATATTGTTTAATTTGCTTTCGAATTAAATAATAATTTATAATTCGAAAAAAAACGAAACATTTTTACAACTTTTTTTTGATTTATAGGTTTATAACTTAGTTTTGTATAACTAACCAAAAATATTTTATGAGCAACATATCTAATCCGGATCCGGTGAAAAATTCCGATAGGATAGAATCTGACCATAATCATCCGACTGAATCCTATGTGCCGACATCAAAACGCAAGTTTGAAGGATGGCCAATCTTATGGATTCTATTAATTGTAACTTCTGTTTTAATTGTTTTGTGGTATACCGGAACAGCCAAAGTGCTGATGGACTGGATAGAAGAGAAATAAGGTAGTTTAAGAGATAGCGAGAAAATTGATTTTCGATAAAAACTTTTAGGTGTGGTTGTTGAGAGCGCTAATTAAGTTCTTAAGGATTTTTTTAGAATTTTTCATCATCGCTTGGAATCTGCTCAGCAGAAAAATAGCAATAAAGCATAAGTGCGAAAGAGGCAATGTAGAATGCTGCTGTGATTGAAAGGAATGTGCTCATAATAGAATGTTTTGGTTAGGTTATTATAACATTAAGTAATTGTGAATCTTTTACTAACGTATAAAAAAAAAGGAAAGAATTCAATAATGTTAATAACTTTTTTAATTTATTTTTTATCAATCTTATCTTGGCAGAGATTCTTTATTTATTGTCAGTTAGACATTTCTTTAATTAACATGCTTTTAAAAGACTTAAGGAACAATGAATGAGATTGTTGTGGGCTATTGTCCTATTGTTTTATATTACTTCAGTTAATCCTTATTTTTATATTAGTGCGTAGCTTTCAGTTTTTGTATATCGGATGAATGGAGCGAAAAATATCTAAGAATGAAGTAAACATTGTGTAAAGGCCAAATAGATCGCTATCAGTTTTTGCAGATAGCATGAAAAGATCAATCCTGCGAACTACTAAACCATTAACCAACCTCATAATTATGAAAATTGCAATTATTGTTATCCGTGTATTACTAGGAGGGATGTACCTCTTTGCTTCTATTCCTTTTTTTCTGAAAATAATGCCGGCTGAAATGCCAGCGATGACGGCAGCTCAAACTACTTTTATGACTGGAATAACAGCATCCGTTTATTTAATGCCACTGGTAAAGGCAACAGAACTGGTTGGAGGCATTCTTTTACTTATTGGTCGCACAGCCCCATTGGGTGCCTTGATTATTTTTCCAATCACCTTAAACATTTTCCTTTACCATGCTTTTCTCGGGCCGAAAAATTTACCCATGGTTGCGGTGATGCTTATTTTCAATATCCTACTATTTTTTGCCTACAGGCAAAAATATTTGCCTTTGGTTTCAAAGTAATCTTTCGGCAACAAAATACTTTTTCTTTTTATTTACTGTTTGCATACAAAGGTCAATTCATTTATCTTTAAAAACTAACTATATAAAATTATGAGAAAGTTTCCATTGCTAATGCTACTGTTCGTAGCCATGTCATTTTCAGTTTTTGCACAAAATAAAGATGCAATTGTTGGTAAATGGCTTAATCCATCTGGAGAAGGACAAATTGAAATCTATAAAAAAGGCGATAAATACTTCGGTAAATTAGCATGGATTAAAGAACCTAATATCAATGGAAAACCGAAGCTGGATGTTAAAAATCCGAATGCTGCCTTACAAAAAAGATCGTTGTTAAATCTGGAGTTATTAAAAGATTTTGTTTACGATGATGGCAAATGGACTGATGGAACTATTTACGATCCAAAAAGTGGTAAAACCTATAGCTGCAATATGACTATGAAAGGTAACGATGTACTAAATGTACGAGGTTATGTAGGCATCTCTTTGTTAGGACGATCAGAAACGTTTAAGCGAGTTAAATAATTAGAATGAAAAAAGTAATCTGGTGCCTGTTAATGGCACCTTTTTTTTGCGCAGCCCAGTCGTTTGAACTGAAGCCTTTAAATGAACCATCTAAAACTAGTTTACGGGGTTTGAGTGTCGTAAAAACTACTGATGGTGGAAAAACCTGGCAATGGATCAAGCCCAGTGGTTATGAAAATCTGGATTTCAGAGATATTGAAGCCTTCGATGATCAACAAGCAATAGCGGTGAATGCAGGTTCGCCAGCCTACGTGCTCAAAACAACCGATGGCGGCAAAACCTGGACGGAGCATTATAAAAACTTAGATTCTGCTATCTTTTTAGATGGCATGGGTTTTTGGGATAAAAGCAAAGGGATCATCTTTGGAGATCCTATTCATGATCAGATGCAGTTATTGAAAACCGAAGATGGCGGCAAAAGCTGGATCAACATTTCCGCTGATTTAAAGCAGCCGCTGGCCAAGGGTGAAGCTGGTTTTGCCGCAAGTGGTACCACCATCAAGACATTACCCGGTGGAAAAGTGTGGATTTCCAGTGGTGGAACCGCATCAAATATCTATTATTCTGACGATTACGGTCAGCACTGGAACGTTTTTAAATGCCCGATTTGGCAGGGTGAAAGTACTACCGGACCATTTTCTATTGATTTTTATGATGCCAAAACCGGCGTTGTAGTTGGTGGAAACTACGTGAAGGATCAGGTTAGCGAAAACAATGTTTTATTAACGAAAGATGGAGGTAAAACCTGGACGAAGCCTGCAACTCCTGTAGCTGGATTTCGATCTGGTGTAACCTACGTTAATAGGAATATCGTTGTGGCCACTGGTACTTCGGGCACTGATGTTTCAACAGATGGCGGGCAAAACTGGAAACACATCGATAATCAAAGTTTCAATGCCGTTCAAAAGGCTAAAAAGGGGAACAGAATCATCCTCGCCGGAGAAAAGGGACGTGTTTTTGAACTCTTAATCAGTAAATAAATATTTCTGAAAAAACGTAACAGTTTTCAGAATCCCAAATCTAATCACCATGAAAACGAAGGCGACAAATATCCTGTTTAATGAATACAAGCCAGAATATTTTGTTTTCTTTGTTAACTAAATATTTAATTACACTAACGTTCTATGGATTTTTTACACACTGTTTTAGGTGATGACATTCAAGCTTCTCTTCTAATTATTTTAAACTTAATCGTAATCGAGAGTTTGCTCTCTGTTGATAATGCGGCTGTTTTGGCCACGATGGTCATGGACTTGCCTAAAGATCAACGAGACAAAGCGCTGAAATACGGTATTATTGGTGCTTACGTTTTTCGTGGGATTTGTTTATTTCTGGCTGCATGGCTGGTTAAAATCTGGTGGTTGAAGCCACTTGGAGGTCTTTATTTAATTTACCTCGCCTTTGATTATTTCTGGAAAAAGAATGCAAAAAAGAATGAAGAAGAGGAAGAAGTAGATAAAAGCAAAAGCTGGATTTATAAATCAACTGTTGGCTTAATCGGAACTTTCTGGGCAACGGTTGCTTTGGTAGAAGTGATGGATCTTGCTTTTTCTATCGACAATGTTTTTGCAGCGGTGGCCTTTACCGATAATATTTACCTGATTTACATCGGGGTTTTTGTAGGAATCCTGGCAATGCGTTTTGTAGCACAGGCTTTTGTAAAGCTCATGGAGAAATTCACATTTTTAGAAACCGTTGCATTTATTGTAATTGGGGTTTTAGGAATCAAATTAACTTCATCACTGTTTACCCATTTCTATCCCGAGTCGCCAGTTTCTCATGCCATTGAGGGCGAGAAAACAGATTTATTCGTTTCAATTTTTACTGTCGCCATTTTTATTTTGCCGGTAGTAACATCGCTATTGTTCAACTACCCTAAAAAAACAGCCGTTGAACTTGAAGTAGTGGATAAAGCAGATGATGTTCTGGATAAATCATAACCGAGTGCTTTTATAGTTGTCTATAATAATCTTACATACAATAATTCTTTAAACTACGTTTAATTTGTAATATTAGAATTTTGAAGTTGTAGCTAAGAAAATCTACCTGGAATGACCTTTTACAAACATTATTCTTTTGATCTTTGGTTAACATTAATTAAGTCGAACCCAGCTTTCAAAATAGAGCGAACCCATTATTTTCATCAAAACCTCAATACTAAAAACAAAAGTATTGATGAGGTTGCAGTTATATTTAGGCAGGTAGATTTAATGGTGAATGCCATTAATGAAAAAACAGGCAAAAATGTAGATGCTGACGAAATGTATCTGATGGTGATCAGCAGCATAAATGATTACGATTTCAACTTTGGCGATCTTGATCTCGAAGACCTTTATCAGAAAATGGAGGTATTGCTATTGAATCATATGCCTTTAATCTATTGCAGTAACTGTTTAAATGTATTATCTGAGATTAAAACTTTAGGAAATGCATCAACCAATATTTTGAGCAACACCGGTTTTATTAAAGGTGAAACGCTCAGGAAAGTAATTAACCACCTCGGTGTTGATGCCTTTATCGATTTCCAGTTGTATTCTGATGAAGTGAGGATGTCTAAGCCAAATGCGGGCTTCTTTCAACTGATGATTAACGGAATCGATCGCGAAAAACATCAGGAACTCTCATTGCAGGAAATCATTCATGTAGGTGACAACCCACTGGCAGACATCCGCGGAGCGCAAATGATGGGCATTAGCAGCATGCTCATTCATTCCAATAATCTATCTATCTCAAAACTACTCTCATGATTCCATATACCTATTCACTTCACAAAATTGATAATACCGCCAACTTTGGCTTCGACCCTAATGATTATAGCCGTTTCAAATTTGGTGATGATTTAGTTGCCAGGTCTTTCGGCAAGGCACTGGCAGATGGTTTTATTAGATATTACCTGGCAGATAACCGCATTGATGACCAAATCGTTGTAATCTCCAGTCCTTACAGTTTTATTCCAACAGCCACCTTCGCCATGAAGAACTATTTCGTTTCTCAGCTTAACCGCTGGCTGGTTGAAAACGGAGGGCTTACCGTTCAGGAATCTAAAGTGCATAGAACCATTACCTATAAAGAAGATTATGGCGAGTTGAGCGCAGAAGAGCGCATGAACCTGATTGGGAATGATTCTTTTCACATTGACCGGGATTTTTTAGAAGGCAAAACGCTGTTGTTTCTAGACGACATCAAAATCACTGGTAGCCACGAACGCATGATTTTAAAAATGGCGAAAGAATATGGCTTGAAAAACGAAATGCACATGCTTTATTTTGCCGAACTGGTAAATAAAGAGATCCATCCTAACGTAGAGAATTTTCTCAACTACCATCAGGTAAAATCAATTTTCGATTTGGAAAGAATCATTAGCAACGGTTATTTCTGTTTCAATACCCGCGTGGTGAAATATATTTTAAATACAGCATCTGCCAGTTTTTCAATCTTTTTAGAACGGATGGATCACGATTTTATCCATCAGCTTTACGATTTATCTTTGGGCAACAGCTATCATTTGATGGATGCCTATGCTGATAATTTACAACTTATTAAAAGTTACATCAAAGACAATACTTATAAATTAATATAACATGGCTATAAACTTGCAAAAGGGGCAGAGAGAAAATATCGACGCACCGAAATTTACAATAGGTTTAGGTTGGGACACCAACAATTCATCAACAGGTTCTGCATTTGATTTAGATGCTTCTATTTTTATTTTAAACGATCAGAAAAAACTGATCTCTGATGAGAATTTTGTTTTCTACAATAATTTGATTTCTCCTGATGGGAGCGTAGAACATACCGGCGATAATTTAACTGGTGATGGCGATGGTGACGATGAGCAAATTAAGGTAGATTTAACCAAGGCTGATGCCAAAGTAAGCGAAATTTGTATAGTAGTGACCATTCACGATGCGGAGAACAGAAGACAGAACTTCGGCCAGGTAAGAAACTCGTTTGTACGTATTTTCGATGCCGTTACCAATGAGGTGATTTTGAAATATGAACTGGAAGAAGATTTCTCTATTGAAACTGCTGTAGAATTCGGCAGGATTTACAAACGTGAAGGTAAATGGAAATTCGAGGCTGTTGGAATGGGTATGAAAGGTGGTTTACAGGATTATTTAAATAAATATCAATAATATTATGGCAATCAATCTTCAAAAAGGACAACGCATTAGCCTTGAAAAAAGCAATGGAAGTAAATTACAAAATGTTTGTGTAGGCATAAACTGGGGTGCAATAGAGAAAAAAGGACTCTTTGGTTTAGGCAAATCTAAAGAAGCAGTAGATTTAGATGCCAGTTGTGCCTTATATAGCGAGAACAAACAACTTTTAGAGGTGGTTTATTTCGGTAACCTTAAGTCTAAAAATGGTTCTGTTAAGCACAGTGGCGACGATTTAACCGGAGATATGGGGGGTGATGATGGCCTGGATAATGAAATTATTACGTTGGATTTCTCTCAGCTGGATGCAAATGTGGCTTATGTGGCTTTCGTACTGAACAGCTTTAGAGGCCACGATTTTGGGACCATTCCATTTGCGTCTATCCGCATTTATGAAGGTACCACAAAGCAGGTAACAGAGGTTTTTGCCAAGTATGACATTGCCAATGGTTCTAACTTTGCAGGCCATGTATCAATGGTAATGGGTGTGTTCTACAAGAAAAACGGCGAATGGAAATTCAATGCGATCGGAGAACCAACCAAAGATAAAAAACTGGAAGAAACAGTAAAAACGGTTACTCAAAATTATTTATAAGCCTGGCTTAACAAATATTAAACTATGGAAACCAACCCTAACGTTACTCAAGACTTAGCGCCAGTAAAACTGGATAAAGACGGCAATGTAGACCTCGAGAGAATAACTCCCCAGGAAAACGAAAAATACGCAGCGCTTGGCAAGTCGCTTGAGCCATCTGATGTCAATTCTATTTTAAATTATGGAAGTGATGCACAAAATTCGATGGAGAAATACAGTAATGATTTTTTATCATCGGTACGAACTTATAACAGTGGCGACGTAGGGGGCCTGATTAATGAACTACTTACGGAACTGAATTATATCGATATTTCTGAACTGGAGCAAAGTGCGTTTAAGAACTTCATTTCCAAGATTCCTTTTCTGAAGACACTCATTGTTGATGCTAAAAAACTGTTTCAGAAATATGATGTTGTGGTAAATAACATTGATAAAATCACCAACAAAATAAAAGCAGGCCGTTTAAATTCCATTAAAGATAACAGCTCACTTCAAACCATGTTTGATAGTAATGTGGGTTATATTCATCAAATGGAAGAACTGATTATTGCAGGCCAGTTGAAGTATAACGAACTGACTTTGAAACTGGCAGAAATGGAAGGCAGACCAGCAGACTATCAGGATTATGAAATTGCAGATCTGAGAGATTTTATCAGCCGCTTAGATAAGCGTTTGGCTGATATGAAAATAGTGCGTTTCATTATGCTGCAGTCTCTGGCACAAATTAGGGTGGTGCAAAATAACAATACTTCTATTGCAGAAAAGGCGCAATCTATTGTGTCTACCACCATTCCGGTATGGAAAAATCAGCTCACCATTGCGGTTGCCCTACAAAGGCAAAAAGCCAATGTGGAGATGCAAAAGAAAATTTCTGATACCACCAACACAATCCTTCAGAAAAATGCAGAGATGTTGAAACAAAACAGTATCGATGTTGCCAAAGAGAATGAAAAAACCGTTGTATCTTTGGAAACTTTGAAAATGACGACATCTTCTTTAATTGCAACGTTGAATGAAGTGAAACAGATTCATGAAGCTGGCGCACAAAGCAGAAGGGTTTTAGATGGCGAGTTAAAAACTTTAGAAGCTGAGCTGAAAAAGAACGTAACCCGGGTGAGTTAAATTAAAACATGGATGATTACCGTTTAAATATTTTAAAAAAATCGAGCACCGAAATCAACCGTTTACAGTTGCTTTCGGTGTTTTTTGATGAAGAGATTATCTATAAAATATTTTTAAGGAGCCAGGTTATTCACCAGTTGTTTGCCAATAACGAAGAATTGGAAATTGATAAACTTGATCTTTTTCATGTTCAATTTACCGAAAGTGTAATTGCACTCTTAAAAAAGATTAAAAAAAGTAACGAAAAAAACGTTAGCCTGATCTATGATGAGATCGACCTGAATGAAGAACTAGTCACTAGAATATCTGGTTCGGTAATTAATCAGCAACAATTTGAACTGGATAAGCAAAAACAATCGCTAAAAATCAATCAATCTTTAAGGCGATTATTCGCGGTCTTATCAGACCTCAGCACGGACTTTCCTTTCTCTAAAAATATAAATGTTTTAAGCTCCAAATATGCGAATGATTTTTATTTCGACCTCAATAGCGATCAACTTTCAAAGCTGATTGATTTTAGCACCAGGCAGGTCTATACCAATGTAAATGCCATTATTGAACGCAAGCTGATGGGGCTGCTGTGTAAACATGAGTTCCGCACGCAGTTTGAATTTGGATTAAAGGCTGGCGAGTTAGTGATCGAAGTATATCAGTTCTTAGATGCAGACAGGCACTTTCTGTTCTTTCCAAGTAGAAACCTATTTCTTTTCTGTGATTTATCTATCCTCGATGGTATAGAAAAGGAAAATAATTTATCAGAGAAAGCGCGAATTGTACAGGAACTGGAATACAAAAATGATAAGCTAAAAAGTAATGCAGCGATGCTTAAGGTAGCCATCCCCGCAGAAATTACTGCTCTGCTGGAAGATAGCTATATTAAAATTTCAGATATTAATTTCTTAAATCACCTTAACAATTTCGATGTGCAATCAAATATTTTGAAGGCGATGCTCAAAACGGAGCTATTCTAAATTAGCGACTTAAGGTGGCCAGTTTATTTTTAAATAATTCCATTGTGCGGCTCCAGGCTAACTTAGCTGCAGCTTCATTGTATCTGGTTGGCGAAGTATTGTTATTGAAGGCATGGTTAACGCCATCGTAGATATAAATCTTATAATCCTTATTATTTTCTTTCAATGCCTGCTCATAAGCAGGGATGCCTGCGTTAATCCGTTCATCAAGGCCACCATAGTGCAACATTAGGCTAGCCTTAATTTTAGGTACATCTGCAGGGTTAGCCTGTGCACCATAATAAGCCACCGCTGCCTGTAATTTTGGATCATTAACAGCCAGTTTGTTTGCCATGCCGCCGCCCCAGCAAAAACCCATGCAAGCTACCTTTCCATTGGCATCTTTTCGGTTCCGCAAGTATTCAAGCCCTTTAAGGTAATTTTGAAGATTTTTTTCAGGATCAAGTTTGCCTATCAATTCCCTGCCTTTATCCTCATCAGTCGGCGTACCACCCAACGGCGATAGCGCATCTACACCTAAGGCGATAAAACCTTCTGCTGCAACCTGCTTCGTTACGTCTATAATATGTGGATTCAGGCCCCGGTTTTCATGAATAACCAAAACACAGCCTAGTTTTTTGTTGGTTTTCGGCTTCGCTAAAACGGCTTTCATTTCTCCATCTACACCGGGATAAGTGATGGTTTCTACCAAGATCTCATCGCTGTTAAAAGATGCCGCAGCTGCGTAATTATTTTCCAGCAAAGGTAAAATCGTCATGGCCATGGCAGTGCCACCAGCAAGCAAGGCCAGTTTTTTCATAAAATCCTTCCTGTTCAGCTGACTATGGGTGTATTCATCGTAAAGGGTAATTATTTTTTGATCCATTGGAGTTTTCTTTTAGTTACAAGGTAAACATGATGCGTGGTTTTTTTATCCGGTTGCTTAAAAGTTACAATATAAACTTTCCCACTTGCGGATTAAATCGACCCTATGCCTGGTATATTTTGGGGTGAGAAAGGGGTTTGACCAATCATCAAAGTTATCATAGAAAAACCTGAGGAAAAAGATATGAAAGCAAATGCCGAGATAGGGGATGGCATCAATTTCATCTGCACTAAGTGGCCTTACTTCCTGGTAAGCCTTTAAAAATATTTCGAAATCTATCGCAGCCTGCTCTTTTGTAATGGCGTTATGAAGCTGGTGAAAGAAATAGTGGTTTAGAAAAGACATCAAATCATTAATCAGATAACCATGGCCGGCAAAATCGAAATCGAAGAAGGTTATTTTATCATGTTCATCGAAATGAAAGTTCTTCGGGAATAAATCATAATGGCAGTAACCAGTAGAAAATGAGTTAGTATCAAAAGATTCGAATTTTTTAATCACCCTGGCTGAGACATCTTTAAGGTAATTAAGCTCGGCTGGCATATCCTGCAAATGCGTTTCGAGTGTAAGCAGTGGATCAATTAAGGTGGTTTGGAAATTGAAAAATGGCCTTGGATGTGAAAGTTTGATTACCGAAGTTGTTTGATGAAGTTTCGCGATGTCTTTTCCAAGCGTAATTAGTTGATTCTCATTTAAGTCGTGCACCACTTTACCTACTGCAAAAGAAAACAACACCCCATTTCTGGTTCCCTCAATAGCATTAAACTGCTGAATTTGTTGTTTATGCTGATCGCTTATCGGGTAGGAAACAGCATTTCCGCTGGCCTTTAATGCGTTTAATAATTCCACTTCGGCTTCAATCTCTTCCAGGTTCCGGTGTGCATCTCTGTAAATTTTGAAGATGTATTTGCTATCATCATTTTCCAGAAGATAAGTATCACTTACGTTTCGGATCAATAAACTACATTTTGTATCAGCAGGTAACTGATATGCATTTATCAAATAGGACTGCAAAGCTGTAGAAGAAAGGGTAGAATATTGCGCTGGAAAAACGTTGGTTTTCATAGAATATTTATGGATAAAAGGACTTCAATTTTGTTCAGTATACTTTTTTAAGTTATCTAAAATAGCTTGCCAGCCGGTTTCTTGCAAATCTAAGGGGTTTTGATCTTCCGGATCGAAAACCTCGGTAACCAGTGTTTTTCCATCGGCGTCTTCAAAACTTATTTCTACCTGCCTGCCATCAGCAAGGGCATATGCAACGTTGTTATGCTGTTCCACCTTGTTATAAATTCCTTCAAAATCAAAACTTACACTGCCATCTTTAGCGGCCATAGTTGTTTTAAACTTTCCGCCAACACGAAGGTCGTTTTCAGCAGAAGGCGCATGCCAGTCGCTTGAAGCAAATGTCCACCGCGTGATGTGACTGGGAACTGTCCAAAACATCCAGACTTTTTCTATCGGCGCATTTACCAGTGTTTTTACGGTTAAGGAAGCAGGTTGATTCATAGTTTGGTTATCGTTTTTCTTCAAGATAAAAATAACGGCAATAAATTCATCCTAAAGCCGTAAAAATTATTTTAGAGCAAGTGGATGTTGATGATCAATGCATCCATATTGCCGATGCTGCGAATAATTGAAAATTAACTTTAAGATTACACTCAACCCGCAGAGTTAACATATTTTTGGTGCTTTCGCGGATGATAGTTTAGAGAGCGGAAACCAACATTTAAACAAAAGATGAAGTATCTAGTAAAAGAAATAAGTGATGGAAATTGTGACATCACTTTATTGCCTGAAGATCTGAATGATCGGAATCTGTTAGCAGAGAACGCAAGGCACAACGAAAGAGATTACGAAAAAACGATGCAATTTCATTACGAACACGCATTGAAAGCAAAGGTTCATAACAATGCAGCCTTTGTGTCTTTAAATGAAGAAGAAAGCAATTATCCAAAAAGGGTAAACGTAAACTACCAGATTATTTACAGCTAATAATCTTTAGAAAAAAGCAGTATCACTTACGATACTGCTTTTTTGCGTTAAAGCTTCGAGAGTTATTTGTCGAAACATTCACATTTGCCTGGTGTTGTCTCTATAATCAAAGAGAAACATATGAGCAATAAAGATGAAAATACATCACCACTGGATGATGTGAAGGAAAGAAAAGACCAGGAGCAATTAAGTCAGCAGGCGCTGGGTAATGCAGATGCCGAACAAAATAACGACTTATCTGCAGATAACGATTTATTAAGCAAACCCATTACTACCGGTACAGGTAGCAATCCGGCTGCTGCTGCACCAAATTCGCTAATTGTTCATGAAGATGAAAGTGGCGAAAAACGTTACGAAGAAGGTGAAGCTGGTACAGATACAGACGAAGAATAATCTTTTAAAACAAGTATAATGGCAGAAGTTAAATTTCAAAATGACGGGGCTGAACCTGATGCATTTAATTTATTTGATCAGGATCAAAAGATTGGCGAAATGATCGTGGAAACAATTGGTGATAACCTAAAAGTTTACCATACTGAAGTAGATGATGATCAAGCCGGAAAAGGTTATGCGAAAACATTACTGGATGCCATGGCAGATTACGCCAGAACCAACAAGCTGAAGGTAATTCCACTTTGTAGTTATGTGGCGCTGCAATTTAAGCGCCACCCGGATCAATATGAGGACATCTGGAATCAGGAGGTAAAACCAGAGTTTTAAATTAATTACCAGTTTAGTTGCTGGAAATTGGAGGGTTCCCTGACTAAAATCAGGGAATTTTTCTCTTTAGTGCATTCGTTTAGACTACTCATTTACATCAATGTAATTAAGAGCAAATGGAGTACGACCGTTGCTAAGAATATGATTTCCTAAGGTGTATTAATATAAAGCAGTTGGCAAGCCATCTAAACTTTGTCTATTTTTCTGCTGTTTGTAGTTTTCTAAACCTTCACGCCCTTTTTTCTCCGCCCATTTCTGCGCCTGGTCTCGCTCGCCGGTATATTGATAGTAAGGTACACTGAAGCCGCATGATGTTTGGACTTCATATACATCTGCTAAAATAATTTGTCTCGTTCCCAGGTGTAACGGGAAGTTTTTTGAAAGTTGTTCCCATTCTTTACTACCGGGTAATACTGTAGTGCCTGTGCAATATAAGCGCAATATGTTTGGCGGACCTTCAAAAGCACAGAACATAAATGTCAGGCGACCATTTTCCAAGATATGTGCCGACGTTTCATTACCACTGCCCACCAGATCCATATAAGCCACCTGATTTTCAGAACATATTCGGAAACTATCCATCCCTTTTGACGATAGGTTAATATGACCTTCAGGGCTTAATGGTGCGGAAGCGGTGAAGAATATTTTTTGTTTGCGGATAAACTTTATATGACTATCCAATATTTTATCGAAAAACTTTCCCATGGCAACTGTATTTACGTCTAAATTTAGGATTTTATTTTAATTGATCGTTACTTGGGTTGATCGCTGATCTGCGCTAATTTATGGTAGAAGTAATGGTTATCGTCTGCTACAACAATACATTAATCTATTTTCAGCCAGTTAAACTGATGTTAACCATAACTGTACTGCCATCGTTCAAAAAGTTAAACTACTTTAATTTTTCTTAATTTTTTCTGCTGTTCTTTTGTAATTCTAAAACACAAAAAAACATGATACAAACAGTAGAACAAATGATCGCACAGTATATTCTAGCCTGGAATTCTACCCAACCCGAAGCGTTTGAGCCTGCGTTCGCCATGTGCTGGGCCAAAGATGCGAATTACTCAGACCCAAATTTTCCAATGGTAGCAGGCCTAACAGGATTAGTTAACCTGGCGAAAGACGCTTTGGTACAGATCGGGTTTCGAGAATTTTCAATCCTTATGGAACCGCAAAGCCATGATTACACCTGTTTGTACAAATGGCGTGCAAGTTTTGCTGATGGCCGAAGTGCAGATGGTTACGATTTTATTGAGTTCAACGAAGCATTCCAAATTACCCGCTTAGTGAGTTTTTACTAATTTAGTAACAGCAGAAGATGCGATTTTAGCAAACCACTTTTTTAGGATGAGCTCATAATTATTAACTTTGCCCCTGTGGTGAATAGTGAACTTTTTGAGCTTGTCCTCAATAATTTTAATTTGCATATCGCGCTGACTGAGCAGGAGAAAGAGATCTTGCAGAATAAGCTGCGGGAAAAGAAAATAAAAAAGAAAGAACAACTGCTGGCGAGCGGTACGGTTTGTAAAAATATCTATTTTGTTTGCCTTGGCTGTTTGCGAACGTACTATAGGGATAAGGAGGGTGAGGAGCATAACATTTTATTTTCTCCTGAAAATTGGTGGGCTACAGATATGCTCAGCTTTTCGCACCATAGGCCAGCCACCTACAATATTGATGCGCTTGAGGCTACTTCGCTACTTTATTTATCTTACTCTGGCCTGGAGCAACTCTATCTTGAAATCCCAAAACTGGAACGATTTTTTCGCATTTTAATTCAGAATGGATTTAGTTTATATCAAAGCCGCATTACCTCTAATATTTCGCAATCTGCGGCGCAACGGTATAAACGTTTTCAGCGCCAATATCCTACGCTAGAACAAAGAATCTCGCAAAAACACATTGCCAGTTATCTGGGGATTACTCCTGTTTTTTTGAGTATGCTCAGGAAATAGAATCTGATCGGTTTCTTACCCAAATGTGCCGCGTATTTAAAGATGTTATCCTGAAGTAGAAAATATCTCTAGCCAAGCTTAATCGGCTCTGGCAAAACCTTCATGAGATGAAAAAAAGCTATGTTTAATGTCTTTGTTTTTCATGTTTAGTTTAGGTTAGATGATTTTGATAAGTGTACTTATTTAACTTTTGGTAGATAGTGATTTTTGAGATAATCTTCCAGCGTGGTTGGTTTTCTTCCGAGTATCTGTTCCAGGGTATTGTCGCAAATGCGATATTCTTCATTTTTGATTACTGCTCCGAAAAGAGAGCTTATATAAATGTCTTCATCCTCCACGCCATATTGCTTTAAACGTTCCGCATAGTCGTTAGGATCTGGACTTTCAAATCGAATGTTGGTACCAGACGCTTCGCTTAATATGCTGGCAATATCACTAAAACTATAAGCCATATTTCCAGTGAGGGTATAAGATGCATTGATTTCAGCAGGCGCAAGGATCATTTTTGCGATCGCTTCACCCATCTCTGCTCTGGTTGCAAAAGAGGCTTTTCCATCACCTGAAGGGAAGTAAATTCCGTTTACAGGTAATTCATTGCCAATAAAAAGTGGAATAACATCGGCATAAAGACCATTCTGGAAGATGGTATAAGGAATGCCGGTGGATCTGATGTAATTTTCAGTGGCAAAGCAAGCATCTTTTAAAAAGCCAAGCTGACTGGTTCCAATGTGATGGTTAACTGAACCGCTGGCATAATAAAAACGCGCTACTTTTGCCCGGACACAAGCATCAATAACGTTTTTGTGTTGATTGTAACTATCTCCATCATTTGTGGGGATCAACAATAATTTTGAAACATCTTTCAGTGCATTGTCCAAAGCAACTGTATTATTAAAATCTCCTATCCTGACTGAAATGCCGATGTCAGCCCATTTTTTAGCCTTTTTCTCATTTCTTGCGTATATCGCAATATCTTCAGGACGTAATTCTTTCAATAAATTGTTAATTACTGCAGTTCCTAAATGTCCGGTAGCGCCTGTTATTAGTAGCATATTTTAGTTATAATATAGTGGTGTAAGCATACGGTGTGGATGTGGTGAAGACTGCCATCACCTCAGATTTAATATCATTTTGAAACAAACTGGTTTTCACCACCTGTGCTATATCTTCTGTTGATTCCAGTCTTAATACGTTATCAGGGTCTTGAGTGTCCATCGTCCATGAACTGATGCCATTTATTTTACCCAGCACGTGATTTACCGTTTTTATCTCGTGCTTGTTTGTGATTGTTGTATAGATTATAGTTACATATTCAGCCATGTTTTCGGGGATTATCGATTTATTACCAATATAAGTAAGTCAGCAAAAGTAATCAAATATTACCAATAAGTAATCAATGAGTATAACTTTAATTTTGTATTTTTGTTTTTATGGAAACGCATATTGATGAAAAAATAAGAGCGCTTGAAGGAATGAGCGATCGCAATTGGCAGCGGATAAGTTTTAACCTTCGTAAACATTTAGATGCATGGTCTCACCTAAATGTTAAACCGACGTGGGGAGATATGAAATTATCCTATTGGCCTATCATTTGCAATATTGGAGTGGATGGGTCTACCGCGGCAGAATTATCCAGAAGATCAATGATCACTAAACAAAATATTAGTAGAACATTGAAAGAACTGCAGGCACATGGGATGATTTACACCACAGAAAACAAGAAAGACAAGAGGAGTGAAGTGATCAAATTAACTGAGGAGGGGAAAAAACTCATTTTAGAATCCATGACAGATGTGATGCATATGAACGACGTTTACAGCCAGGTGGTTGATAAGGAGGATTTAGAAATCACCATAAGAACTCTGAATAAAATAATAGATTATCACGATAAAATGGCGGCTAGCGATTTAAATTTAGGTGATGATTAATGTCGTTTAATCATCTGGTTAGGCGGCATGAATCATTATATTGCTTTTAAAATTGGCTTGTTAGCGAAGCGGATTTTAGGTAGCTAAACTACATTAGCCCTCATCAGGAACATTTTTGAATGTAATATTCTTTGCCGGAATGGCGTCCAAAGATTTTGAAATTCCCGCCGCTTTAAAATTCGAATCTTCTTTAAAAGCAAAAAATCCCTGATTTTGGTCAGAGATTTTATTCGATTTTTTTTTGAAGTACTCGGGGCGGGAATCGAACCCGCACGCCTTTGAAAGCACAGGATTTTAAGTCCTGCGTGTCTACCAGTTCCACCACCCGAGCAGGCGATTAACCTTTTAAAATAAA
>Ga0308159_1001656_pt1 | contig 30195 bp, 17 predicted proteins | sample PhyCR1_FD_201040 | JGI IMG/M metagenome (GOLD analysis project Ga0308159, IMG submission 201040) | Phyllosphere microbial communities from UC Gill Tract Community Farm, Albany, California, United States - DLSLC.R1 | ecosystem: Host-associated > Plants > Phyllosphere > Unclassified | place: USA...
CAGGATAGTTTGTTAGTGGCGTGTCCATCCGCAGCTAACCGGCGAATGTAAAGATTGGACTAAGCATGTAGTGCCGACGGTGTAGTAATTTCGGACGGGGGTTCAAATCCCCCCAGCTCCACCAAATTCTTGGTTGATGGTTACCAGAGCCATCCAACGAAGTCCTAGAAGCCCGCATGGCGTAAGCCCTGCGGGCTTTTTTGTATCCTCTCAAGTCTGAAGTCACCTAATTAAATCCAAACTTTTTGGGCCCATTGATAGGCCCAACGAAAACTATTATGGTTTCCGTTGGGCCTACAAGAGCGGAGACTGATCATGGCAAGACAAACCAAGCCGTTGACCGATACGGAAATCAAAGCAGCAAAATCTAAAGATGCAGATTATCTTCTCTATGATGGAGATGGTCTGTCACTGCTAATCAAATCGAGCGGCAGTAAACTCTGGCAATTTCGCTACTATCGCCCTTTCACGAAACAACGCACTAAGCAGAGTTTTGGAGCCTACCCCTCGGTCACACTTTCTGAAGCACGGAAGCTGAGAGCAGAATCGCGTGCGTTACTTGCAAAGCAGATCGATCCTCTTGAGCATCAGAAAGAGCAGCTCCGGTCTTCACAAGAAGCCAAAACCAACACTTTCAAATTGATTGCCGAACGTTGGTGGAGTATGAAGAAAACCAGCGTAACTGAAAATTATGCTGAAGATATCTGGCGTTCTTTGGAGAGAGACGTTTTTCCTGTTATTGGTGAAATCTGTATTACCGACATCAAAGCCCATACATTGGTCAAAACCATACAACCAGTTCAAGCCAGAGGGGCCCTGGAAACGGTCAGGCGCTTATGCCAGCGCATTAATGAAGTGATGGTATACGCTCAAAATACCGGGCTCATTGACGCCGTTCCGAGCGTTAATATCGGTAAAGCCTTTGAAAAGCCTCAAAAGAAGAATATGCCCAGTATTCGTCCAGACCAATTGCCAGAGCTAATGCAGACAATGCGCACGGCAAACATTGGACTTTCAACACGCTGCCTATTCATGTGGCAATTACTCACCATAACGCGCCCAGCCGAGGCCTCAGAAGCCCGCTGGGATGAAATCAACCTTGAAGCCAAAGAATGGAAAATCCCTGCTGCAAGAATGAAGATGAACAGGGAGCATATCGTCCCCTTATCAAATGAGGCTATTGCCATATTGGAAATAATGAAGCCTCTGAGTAACAGAGATTATGTGTTTCCAAGTCGCATCAAACCAACTCAGTCAATGAACAGCCAAACTGTAAATGCGGCGCTTAAACGTGCCGGATTGGGTGGAATACTCGTCTCACACGGCCTGCGGTCTATTGCCAGCACAGCACTCAATGAGCAAGGTTTTTCACCAGATGTCATCGAAGCCGCTCTTGCTCATGTTGATAAAAACGAGGTACGCCGCGCTTACAACCGCAGTGATTACCTTGAGCAACGGCGTCCGATGATGCAATGGTGGGCAGATTTTGTGAAAATAGCTGATGCTGGCAACGTAGTTAGCAGTGGAGTGAAGGGTCTTAGATTGGTTGGGTGACCGCATATGCTACTTTAAAGTAATCATCCACTCTTAGAGTGGATGATTACTTATGGTGACCTGCTACCCGTTGATTAGTGCACTCCGCTCAGGTCTGTTAATAATGCGAAGATTCAACTTAGATAGCGCCCTTGCACTACCTTGCCATCGATGATTTCAAGCATCAGTTGCGGTGATTGTGCCGCCTGAATCCTGTTATTCAGCTCCGTGACTTGCACGGTATCGATGTATAAGAGGCTATCCGCTTGCTTGAGCCTACGCTCCACTAGCAAGGCATTGGCCTGGGAACTGGTTGCCCGTTCGAACAAAGGTTTCATCTTGCTTAGATGACGAGCGATTGTGCGTTTTGTTCTTTCCCACTTTTGAATGACGCCATTGGCATCATTCAGTTCCTTTAAATACATTTCACTGGTTAGGACAAACTCTTTATTGCCATCATGCTTGAGGAACAAAATAAGGTTTGCTATCAGAAGGCATTGCATACCTAGAAAATACTCATTCTGGAAACGTTCAATGTTATCAATCTGCTGCTTGAGCTCATCTCGGAGAGCATTTGAACCAAACAAACTGGTCGGGTCGAAGCGGTCAATTTCAGCATGCGCCGCAGTAATATCACTATTGATATGAATAACTTCCCCTCGGAGATCCTGGGCGCTTCTCGCCAGATTTTGCAGCGTATCTTTGGTTATTTTGTCCCCATTGCTGAGCAATTTACCAATAACAATTAGGTGTTCTCGGAGTGTCTTAATTTTTGAAAATCGTGAGTTTTGTAGAAATTCTTGAATTGCATCAATCTTCATTTCAATAGATTGCAAACGCTCGTTAATATCAGCAAGGTGTTTTTGTGCAAGTATTTGAGAAGCAATATTAAAGACGAGATTTGCATTGACCATGGACTGTAGGTTTTCTGCCTCCTGGAAACGTGCCTGTGCTCCAATTTTAGTAGTTCCGGGCTTGAGCACAGCACCGAGCGCACCACTTCCATCCTTGGCTTGAACGAGTTGGCTGTAATCGAAGGAGCATGTCATCAATCCCGATGAATTTCCGGCTATAGCCGTGGCTACTACGGGCAGACTGCTAAACCAATGATTGAATTGTGAGATACTTTCAGGAGCAAGTTCGTCGTCTATGTCCGATTGAGGAATGTCATACCTGTTTCCTTCCACATTTTTTATTTGCATAAGCAAGTGGTTTTCTGCATCGACGAGTTCAATATCAACGGTATTACTTATTGTAGGTATTTGGCTATCGTTCGGGAGTCTTGACATAAGGTGAATCCGAAAGGGTTGATTGTTATAATTTATTTGCTCATCTCGGATGAGTAGATCATTTTGAGCATCGCGATGTGAGCTACGAATGGAATAGTAATCCGATATGCCTCACCCACGCTCTTGCTGGCTAGAGCTAGTGTGCTTACGATTGCAGTGGCCGGGAACATGCGAAGAGCAACAAATGCAGCGGCACTTGCTGCCGTAGATAGGCCGATGGCGACACCTTTTTCATCGAAGTTCAAATTATCCTGCATCTTGAAGAAGCCTGTGACAACTTTAGTTTCCGTGCAACGCTTCCAGCGTTCATGATCTTCCAGAGATTGCCACTCATCACCAAACAAGCTCAGAACTATTTCTCGTTCTTTTTGTAAATCGTTTTTTTTCTTGCTGTCCAAACCATTTAGCTTCTTGTGGGTATCCGTTAGCAACTCAGAGTAAAGCAACGGTTCGCTACGGAATATGTTGACGAGCGAATGCCCACCATATTCTTGTAGCTCATGAAGCAGATGCCGCAGCCCCTCCTCGCTATAGTCCTGATCCGCTTTCTCGGCAAGCAACAGATCCTTAATGGATGACGACAACGCTATCCGGCCATTGCCGTTATCTGTAATCACATCCACCAGATAGTCGATGTATTGGTTATCTACCCTTTTCAGTAATTTCAGAATATCTGGATCGCACTTGATGGGCTGTTTCATTTTTTATTTGCTCCTTAGCAGTGAGGCCGCTTTGCGATAGTCGCATGAATCGCCTTAGGTAATCTAACCGACTGGCGCGATAATCCCTTGCGCGTCTCGATACAATTCATTCAGTAATCATAAATATGCTAAAAGGCCATGCCAGGCCTTTTAGCTATAACGGGATATTACAGTTCCGTATCCCAGCTTTTGAAATGACGCATCAATTTTTCAACCGTATGACGCCATTTTGGCGTAGTGGGTTTGCAGACGGTGTTTTGATTACCGAAGAATCCAACCTCATTCACCGCTTCATGTTCAGTGCGGGTTTCAAGCCATTTCACCGGTACAAAATACTCTGATTTATCGGGATCATCGGCATTCTGGCGATACAGTTCGCCATGCTTCAGCACGTCCATCGCGAGTTTTTCGCCGTCTTCAGTGTTGAGCGTAAAACTGCTGGCAGGTTCAACGGCGCTCTGCACTATGCCGACGCCGACATAACCCGTTGCCGGGATCTTTACCCAAACACGATCACCAGGCTGAAGCTGTTTTAAGGTCTGGCTGTACCAGCTTCCGCCACCCGCGCTGATAAACCCATAGCGGCGGGCCTCTTCCCAGTTACGGCTGCTTGGGTCGCCAAACGAGACATAGAACTCACCGTTCCACGGCTCCTTGGTTTTGGCACTGGCCCCTGCGGTCGCTTGTACGGCGTTAGTTTGTGTCTCGCTCGGATCGATAAGCCAGGCACGGCTTAAAAACTGTTCGTCGCCGTGCTGGAATACTTTGAAGAATAGAACGTTTATAGAGATACCCTTCTTACTGAGATAGTCCACGATGCGTTCAGTCGACGGATCCAGCTCGGCAGCCACAATGATGATTTGGTGCGACTGGTTGATGGACTCTTCTTCAAGCTCAACATTGAAACGTTGCTTAAACGCCTCCCCCAGATTGCCGCCGCCAGAGAATTTCTCATAAATCTGTGAGAGGCGGTCTGCGGTTAAATCATCCACCCACGAAGCGTAATCCAGCGCCTGCGCCACCACTTCGCGCGGCGTGCGGTCGCGTTTAAGCTCAATCAGAATTAGAGAGGCATCCGGCGCGATAGCCAGCAGGTCAATACGCCCTTTATCGAGCGTATTTTCCTGATGACCAATAATCATCCACTGGTCAGAGAGGATGGTTGGGTCATTTAAGATCATCTTCTCGAGCAACTGCTCACTGACCAGTTTACTGATGGTCAGCGGCTGAGGATTGTCCCCTACTCTCCAGATAGCATGATGAACCGGCATAAACTGCTCCTTAGTTTAACGCTGCATCTGTGAGAGCATCCGCCAGATGGAGTTGCGTTTGCTGGGCGGATTGCAGGCGGGATTTGAGAGAGTCACAAAACACAAATAACTCATCGATTTTAGCTGCAATTTCAATTTGTTCTGCTAAAGGGGGAATAGGAATCAGTGTATTCGAAACTTTAGCTAAATTTAGATTCGGCTGAGCCCCGCCTGCGGCATGACTTCTTAAATCGTCATACGATTTTTCAAAGAAAAACTTGATATATCGACGATGGAATTCATTACTTTCAAATAATTGAATTGCTGCACAAGCTTGGTTGGTTCCAGCCGCGATACCTAATTCAGTGATCTGACCACGAGTTTTCCCCTGACCATACATAGCAATGATAAGGGTACCAGGTGGATAAATTGAAACATTTGTTTCCTTTACAGCCCTCATTGAGACCTTTTCAGCTGTATCGATAATAAATGGTGATGATGTTTCACCACTTGTAACCCAATTAAACTCTGGTTCAGACCAATAATCAGGATTATCTCTTGAAGGAGTAGAGCCCGTCCCGACTTGAGCTATTGCCATTATTCGGCACCATTCCCACCCCACTGGCAACTCAAACGGTTTTTCCTCTTCACTAATCGGCGGCAAAGGTTTTTGTTTTTTAATTTTCCCTTCTTTCACCAGTTGCGCTTTTTCCTGCTCAATACGATTTAGCAGTTCAGAGGCAGGTTCATCGTTCGGGTCTTGCGGTACCAGTTTGCCCATCACTGCCAGTTGCAGAATGGTTTGCTTAAGTGCGTCGATACTGGCTTCAGTGGTAAACAGCGTGTCGAAATACTGGCTGATTCGCGCCCAGTTCTCGGCGAGTTCTTCGGTATTATGGCTGTCGGTCAGCGTTGCCAGCAGCGTTTCAACCAACTGATAATGCGCATCCAGACTGGTCAGGGATTGCTGTTCAAGTTGGTCACAGAGAGCCATTAGCTCATTAACTTTGCCGACGATACTGTGTTGTTCTGTGACTGGTGCACACGGTATTAACAAGCCCTCCCATTTGCTTCTATTTATTATTGGTGTTGCTGAACCTGTAGATGCGGTGATCATTGAACTAATAAAAAATGTTGTTGAAATAGAGAAATATAGATATTTACTATCGGCTAACACTGGTCTTATAGAATTAATTTGTTGATTATATGCTACTCGCTCACTGACTATTGCTGATTTACCAATAGAACCACCAATGCAAACAGTGAAAACATCCCCATTATTAGCCTCTGTACTATTCAACATGCCATCTTCAGAAAGAAATTTATCTGTTTGAGTAATCTCACCACATTGAGTTATTTGCCCAGGACCAACAAAGGGAATATTTCCTTTAAAATGACTGGAGACTGATGTGCTTGGCGTTTTTCCAGTTGAGCACACACCAATATTACCCAGCCTCACCCACTGCCACCCGCGCGGCAATTCGAACGGCTTCTCATCCTCGCTAATTTCCGGCAAAGGCTTCTGCTTTTTAATCTTCCCCTGTTTCACCAGCTCGGCTTTTTCAGCCGCAATGCGTTTCAGCAATTCAGACGCCGGTTCATCATTTGGATCTTGCGGAACCAGTTTGCCGCGTACTGCCAGCTCCAGGATCAGTTCCCGCAGCTTTTTGATACCGTACAGATCAATTTTGCCAGAGGTTCCGCGTCCGGCGGTAGAACGCGTACGCAGGGCAGACGTCCAGGTATCGATATGTTGGGTGATCATTTGTTCGACAGCCATCAGTTCGCTCCTTTACCGGCCAACGCAGCGCCGAGGATGTCGCGCAACTGATTGCGTAGTTCGCTGATTTCTGTTTGCTGCTGTTGAAACCGACTTAGCAGTTCATCCGGATCGTGGCTGATGGTTTCGCCCTGATACGGGTTTTTGATATCAAGGTTGAAATTGCGGACAATCACATCATCAATACTGACTTTCCAGGCCTGATGGCTTTCTTCGCGGCTGGAAAAGCCGTCGGCTTCATCGCCCCACCAGTCGATTTCTGTCTGGAATTCTTCGAACTTCATCGGGCGGGTTTTGTTGTAGTTCTTCACGCCTTCCGGATACGGATGCTCATAGAACCAGATGTCTTGGGTCGGCTGGCCTTTGGTGAAGAACAGAATATTGGTTTTGATGCCTGTGTACGGGCTAAACACGCCGTTCGGCAGGCGCACGATGGTGTGCAGGTTACACTCTTCGGTCAGCATCTTTTTGATTTTGGTTTTTACGCCTTCACCAAATAAGGTGCCGTCTGGCAAGACCACCGCCGCGCGGCCTTTATCAGCCAGCACTTCGACGATCAGTTGCAGGAACAGATCGGCAGTCTCGCGGGTCTGCATCTCGGCCGGGAAGTTTTTCTCTATACCGTCTTCTTCGGTGCCACCAAACGGCGGGTTGGTGACAATCACGTCTAACTGCTCATCCCATGAGGAGAGCGGCTTGTTCAGCGTGTTGTCGTGGCGGATTTGCACCGGTACTTCAATGCCGTGCAGCAGCATGTTAGTGGTACACAACAAGTGCGGAAGCTGCTTTTTTTCGACGCCGAAAATCTGCTTTTGCAGTATCTGATGGTCGTCGGTGGTTTTGACGTAGTGCTCTTTAACGTGGTCAAAGGCACAGGCCAGAAAACCGCCGGTGCCGCAGGCTGGATCCATAATGGATTCGCCCAGTTTCGGGTCGATGCGGTTCACCATAAAACGCGTTACGGCGCGCGGGGTATAGAACTCACCGGCGTTACCGGCGCTTTGTAAATCACGCAGGATCTGTTCGTAGATATCTCCAAACAGGTGGCGTTCATTACTGTTGCTGAAATCAATTTCATTCAGCTTATTGATAACCTGACGTAACAAGGTGCCGTTTTTCATGTAGTTGTAGGCATCGCTGAAGGCCTGCTTCACCACAAAACCGCGCGGATTAGTATCGAGCGGTGCAGTCAGATTTTTCAGTGCCGGGAACAGGTCATCGTTAACAAACTCCATCAACGCATCGCCGGTGATCCCTTCATTATTGGCCGCCCAGGTGCGCCACAGATAACGCTGCGGGATCGGCAGACGGTAATCATCCTGCTCCAGTTCCAGCTCTTCTTCCTGCGTATCGAAAATCTTCAGGAACAGCAGCCATGAAAGCTGGCCGAGACGTTGAGCATCACCATCGACACCGGCGTCTTTACGCATGATGTCCTGCAGGGATTTAATGACGGAGCTAATAGACATAGTGGTTTCCATACTTCAAAAAATGATGCCACCGGCAGCCAAAGCCACCGGTGGCAGAAAAGTGTCGTGCAGTCAGGCGGAGCGTGGCGACGGCTGGTAGATTTCGTTTTCCAGTTCGTTCACGGCGTTCTCATAGGATTTTTTATCGCCAAAGCTGTTTTTGATGATTTCTAACGGGCGGCCAAGGGTATCGAAAGGTTTCAGTTTTAGCACCTGAATATCTTCAATTTCGTGCACACCCTGATCGGCATATTTGTCTAGCAGCGTATTTAAAACGTTCTGTGCGGGTGCGGAATATTTGGTGAAGTAATTACGCTTACGCACGTTGTCCGCGCGTTCACGACGCGTCAGCGGCGGCTGACCGTAAACGACGTGGCAGAGTAGATCAAACGGGTCGAGATCTTTACCCACTTCTTCCGCCAGCACTTCCCACAAAATACCCAGTTCCTTCAGTTCATCAATGATCACCTGTTTGCGGGTGGCAGACTGCCACTTACGGGTAAAATCATCAAGCGATGCGTAGTCTTTGTCTTTCAGCAGGGTTTTGCGGGTGTAATCCTGGAAGGATTCTGTCACCAGTTTTCCGTCCGCATCGTAATACTGAACGCGTTTTGCCAGGACTTTCACCTGCACGCCATTCACGTAGAATTTACGGATTGGACGCTCTTCATCTTCTTCAAAAGGCGCGAAATCCGGATCGGGCGTAACGTTATATTCCCCCGGTGTTTCGTTAACCGCTAAGGTATCAGGATCCGGTATTTCATTCGTGGATTCATCTTCCAGCATTTCATCAAACTCAGAATCCGGATCGGAGATGTCCTCCGGCGTGGTGCGGATCACTTTTTCCGGCACGCCATCAAAACGTTCATCGGCAAACAGTTCCGTGGCCTTTTTGAAGTCGAGAATGGTGAACCACAGTTTGCCGAATTTCTCGTTGATACGCGTACCGCGCCCGATGATCTGTTTAAACTTGGTGATCGACTGGATATTTTGATCAAGCACCACCAGTTTGCAGGTCTGGGCATCGACACCGGTACTCATCAGCTCGGAGGTGGTGGCAATAACCGGATACAGCTTTTTCGGATTGATAAAGTTATCCAGCTGCGCTTTGCCGATGGCATCATCACCCGTAATTTTCATCACATACTTTTCGTTTTCCAGCACCCGTTCTGCGTTGAGGATCACCAGCGCGTGGCGCATCCTGTCTGCGTGGTCGATGTCGTTACAAAAAACGATAGTTTTGTCCATCGGGTTGGTACGATTTAAGTAGTCGGTTATGGTCTGCGCCACCAGCATTGTTCGTTCTTCAATGACCAGGTTACGGTCAAAATCCTTGATGTTATAAATACGATCCTCAATGGCTTGACCATATTTATCCAGTTGCCCTTTAATTGGCCGCCAGCCCTGTACGTCCACATTGATATCCACACGGACCACTTTGTAGGGCGCCAGAAAACCGTCTTCGATCCCTTCTTTTAGAGAATAGGTATAAACCGGTTCTCCGAAGTAATCGGTATTGGACACTTCGTCTGTTTCTTTCGGCGTTGCCGTCAGGCCGATCTGCGTGGCGCTGCTGAAATAATCAAGAATTTCGCGCCATGCGCTGTCTTCCGACGCGCTGCCGCGATGGCATTCGTCAATCACAATGAGATCGAAGAAATCCGGTGCGACCTGTTTGTACGCTTTCTGATGTTCTTCCGGCCCGGTAATGGCCTGATAAAGCGCCAGCTGAATTTCATACGCCGGGTCGATATTTCTTCCGGTGACTTTTGCCATCGCTGTGCCGAAAGGCTGAAAGTCATTATTTTTGGATTGGTCGACAAGGATATTGCGGTCGGCAAGGAACAAAATCCGTTTCTTACTTTTTGCCTTCCATAAACGCCAGATGATTTGAAACGCGGTGTAGGTTTTACCGGTACCGGTCGCCATCACCAGCAGTACCCGCTTTTGTCCGGCAGAGACGGCAGCTATCGTTTTGTTAATCGCCTGAAGCTGATAATAACGCGGTGATTTACCGGTGCTGTCATCGTAATAATCCTGACTAATGACAGGTAGCTGCTCAGCGGTAAATCCTTTCCAGACGCAATATTTTTCCCAAAGCTGTTGCGGTGTCGGGAAATCGGCGAGCGATATTTCAGACTCGAGTTGTGAGGGATTGGTTTTGTCGTGAAAAATAAATCCATCGCCGTTGGAAGCAAACACAAAAGGCACATCAAGCAAACGGGCGTAATCCTGCCCTTGCTGCATGCCTTTACCCATCTCATACTTATTGGCCTTAGCTTCTATAACAGCAAGTGGCAATCCTGGCTTGTGGTAAAGCACGATATCAGCGGACTTCACCGTCAGGCGTGCCGCCAATTTTCCGCGCACCACGACTTTCCCATCGCGAAGTTTTACCTCCTGGCGTATCTGCGACATTACATCCCAGCCCGCGTCTGTCACCGCAGGTAGGATGAATTGGGTAATGATGTCCGTTTCGGTCAGATGAGTTTTGTTAACGCCAGCCATAGCAGAGTTCCCAACGATGGTGTGTGTCTTCAGATTAACTTACAAAGGTGTTTCAAATCATGACTTAAAACTAGGTTTTAATCCATAAGCCAACACCGCGTGTACCTTCACGAAAAAATCGTGATGAAAAATATCCCAGGATTGCCGATAATAGTCCTCTCAGAGAGAAGACTAACTAATGCAACTCTGGATTAGCGGGAAGCGCCACAATGTTTTCTCTACCAAACCATTCTGTCAGCTTAACTGTAGCGTTGGCAGTTAGCTCTTGAGTAAATAGAACCGCAAGACGTCTTTTAGGGCGCGAGCAAGCTACATAAAAAAGATTACGGTTGTTCTCAAAAAACTCGACCTTTTCCGCCGGTGGCCCTGCATCAATCCATTCTAACATTTGTACGAAGTTGTATTTATTCCAGCCACGCCCAACAATGACGAGCACGTTTTCAAACTCCGCGCCCTTTACACCATGCTTAGTTGCGAATGGGGTATTGCCATCAATAAAGCAGTCCAGCGCAATAATTTCGGTATAGGAAACATTCCGCAATTTGCGTAATTGCGTCACGCGGCGGGGTTCTTCATCTACCGGTTCGGCACCGATCTCCGCCAGCTTAAGCTCACGTTCCTCAACTGCTCGAGGTAGCCGCATGTGTGGCTGTGCCGCGATAAAATCCACAACCTCACCAATAGATCCTCTTAACCTGAGCTCAATTAAAGAATTCATGGATTCAGTCCAAGCGATCTTGTCTTGATGCCTGCGAATATGGGGCATGCTGGTCCCAAAAGACTCAAACATGTCACTATAGCGGCGATCAATAAAAGCCGAGCACGCAGGCTCGAGCTGATCGGTCAAAAACTTGATATGCGGATCTTCCTTCTTGAGCCATGGATCCTTGTATTGACCGTAGATAGGTGGAATGGTGGCATAACCTTGTTCACGGGCTAGCACGTTGTGGCTAAGCATGAGAATTTTAGTATTTTCGACCGAAAAATCCCAGCCCGCAGAAATGAGGTGAGACGTGAGGTAGTTAAAATACGCTTTGGCCGCTTCGGGAGTCGTATCACCAGTCCAGTGACCACCACCTTGCCCATTACGACGTTGACCTGCCCACTGGTTAGTATGAAATACACGGGCCTCGCCAGGTGCATCAGGTTCACTAACCATCTGCGGTAAAGCCGGACGCATGCGATTTAAGACACGTACAATAGGATCAACCGAACGAAAATTGGCATTTTTATCAATGATTACAAGAGAAGCGTGTTCGACTAAACCACAACCTTCTCCATAAATTTTCTGCCAATGATCACCAAAAAGACCAATGACAGGCCCTTCTCGGCGATCCAGAAACCAATCTTTCAACGCAGTAATAAACGCAGCATCAGTATCTTGGTATTCGTCGATCAATAAAATTGGGTAACGAGCACAAAGAACAGTACGGAATTTTGGTAAATCCATTGCTTTAATCATCAAAGCCAACACATCTTCATGGCGGATCGAGACTTGATGGTCAGAAACACTCGGATATCCCAATTCATAATGAACTCGCCGAACACCGATGCCATTTACTTGCTCAAGGCGCTCAGCCCAACCAGGGAGAAGAGGAACAAACTCACGCAACATTGCCTGAAAATCTTTCAAGATTGACCAGCAAAATCCATGTACGGTCTCTGGGCATACTGCTGGGTGCGATTTAATTCGCGAGATGATTTCGTCTTTAGCAACATTAGTGTAGGTAATACAGCCAACTTGTTGGCGCTTACGAATCAACTCGCTACCGCGTTTATCGATTAGCCAACGGAGGGCTTTTTCCAAAGAGAATGTCTTGCCTGCACCTGCACCAGCCTCAAGACGAAAACTTCGATCTTGTTCAAGGCAATCAAACATGCGTTCTAATGCCAACCGTCCCGCAGTATCTGCCGGGCTTTCATGAATTTCAGTAGTCATTAAGCCCCCTCACCACTCATCTCAATCCCAGCTACAGCAGCGACAATATCTGATGGTGTAACTTGCGGTATCACTACGACTGGATTGCCTTCAGCAAGCCATCTTAAACCATCTGAAATATAGCGCGGCACATTCCATGTGGTGTTTTCAATTGCATAGGTCAATGCAAAAGTTGATTTTTTTTGGTCAGCAGCATGGTCATAAGCAAGTGTTGCACGATCACCTTCACCAAGGCCGAAGCTTTCGAAATTAGCTAAAATAAAAGCATCTTCGAAGCTGCGCGCACATGCCCCACCATCCATTTCAGGTATCTGATATGCAAGGCGACGGCTATCAACAATCTTATTCGCATGAGACTGAGTTAATAATTGGGTCGGTGTAATATCATTATTGGAGAACCAAGCTTTGATGCAGCCGTTACTCGTGAATTCACCATTTGCAACAGGTGTTGCAACGCGTTTGTTGTCTGCATTACGCTTCACCGAATCAATATCGGTAATTATCAGCGTGCGTAATTCGAGAAAAGACAAGAGTTCAAAAAATCGGTGTGCGAAAGCCCCTCCAACTTCCATCACTGTCAGATACTGGCTACCAAGTTGTGGTTCACCTGGAGCTGTGGCATCAGTTTTACGTATCATCGCAGGTAATAGCAGTCGTTCAGAAGTGCCTTCAATCAAGACGGCTTTATCTGCAAAGAACAAGTCGCATCTAGTCAAAGTCAAATATTGATATAAAAAATCACGTTCAGGAACAGGTGCATCCCCCATCCCCTTACGCAGATCTTTGACTACCGACTGTCGGAAACCATCATTGCCTTCCCGAGTAAGAAAATATCGCATTGACTCAAAACGTGCTTCATTCGCCATATGTGGCGAATGGGTGCTAATGACAAACTGAACCGGCCAGGGTCTGTTCTCATTGAGCTGTGTTTCGAAAGCTTTTGTTATTTTACTCAGTTGGCGAATAAAGACTTCTTGCATCTGTGGATGCATATGGGCTTCTGGCTCCTCAATAAAGATGAGATGCACTCCCGCAGCGGTTGGAGTTGCCTGATATTCACGGAAAAAACGCAGGAGTTGGAGCAAGATATAAACGAGATTACGCATTCCGAGCCCATTATAAGTCTCAGGCAGAGTAATCCCATTAACACCGACATAGCGGACTTTCGTGTGATTATTTAGCAACTTATCGACATCAAAGCTGGTCTCAGTTACAAGCCCAGGATCAGCTAAGCCAGGATATCCGAATAAATCAAATGTGGGTAATAGGGAGGTCAGTTTTTCATTGAAGCCAGCATGAAGCTCTGTCTGAATCTGCTCAACAGCCGTTTTGAGTTGTGCCGCAGTTGTACGTTTATTACTATCTATCGGATCAGTTAAAGCTGATTGAAAAAGAACTTCAATAATCTTTCCTAGTACATCGCGTTCACGGTGAGTATCATCATCCAGACCACGCTGAGCATTAATAAATCCACCATTTATCAAAAACTTAATCGTTTTTAGGTCAAGATTTTTACGGTTGGTTGAATCATTTGGATCAACAGCCTCAAGCTTGCATTCATACGACTGGGGTAAACGCGTCTCAACTGCGCGGAATAGAGCTGTACGCTCAATATTCATTCCCTCAGGAAGTACAGTAAGGTCAGCAAAAAGTGATTCAGTGGCTACCGAGTTAGGCCCAAAAGTGAGAACCATGCGTACAAAGTTACAATCAGGGTTAAGGTCGATTATGCAGTCACTTATTGGCCCTAAGTCCGGGGACTCAACGTCATACTCAACATCAAGCTTAATTATAATTGACGGCAAATGATGATAAATATCCTTACGTGATTCCCCTGCTCGCAGTGCCTCAAATGCAGACCAAAAGCCCTCATGACTTCCAAGCGAAAAATCTTCAAGCCTGAACGAAGGGCCTTTATCAGATAAAAGTCTACGAAATAATTCAGCAATTGAAGTTTTACCACTGTTATTACGACCGACGATTAGTGTAATTTTTTCTTCAAGCCCAAGAGATACATTTTTTAGAAGCCGGAAATTCTCTATTTCAATATTTTTAACTAGCATATGCTCTGCTTCCTGCGTATTAAGTTGTCAAAAATAACAATAAACCTCAAGCGTATATAGGTGACCTCAACTCAATCCTGACTTTCTATTTCGACAGCTAATGTCGGAGTCTTGCATTCTAATGTTGGTTAGCTTGTTTTACGACAATCACTTACGAAGCAGATTTTCTCTTCAGGAATAAGTGATATACCCCATAATAGAACAGATTAATCTGTAGTCGGTCACATAAAAGATCTCCTGATTATTAACGTCTTGTTCACCCATGAAAAAGACCCAGGCTTTATCCTGCTGCCCCTTATCTTTGGCTTCTTTCACTTCTTCTTGAGCGGCCTCCAGTTGCTTACGAAGCACGGTGCGTTTAGCTTTAGACCATTGCGCCCATTCAATATGGATCTGGTAAATTTTCGATGGTTTGCCGCCTTCCCATTCACCGGACAAAGGAGTAATGATCATTTCGTCATCGTAGCTTAATCTCTGCCACAAAAGCTGAGCATAAAAAATTTTTGCATCAGGATAGGGTTGTATTGGTGGTTTGATTTTTTTGAAGATAGTCATGTAGTAATGCCGTGCACATTAAGTGACATGTCGCGATCATGAGGAAAACGGATAAATGCGCGGCAAATCTGACGTATTGAATTAACCTGACGACGTGATTCTCTCGTGGGCGCATTGCCTTCAATCAACGATGAAGATGCCGAACGTGCAGAACTTGGTTTGCTTACTCCACCAGTTAAATCGAGGTCGATAGTCAGTCGCTTATCTATGAGTTTCAAACCTGAAGGTGATAAGCCTGGAGCACTGTCCAGTATGTGGCGAACGCTCTTCTTCTGTCCTTGACGAACAACGGCGTTTTCAGCATCTGCATCACAATCAGGAAGATGCTTGGTGTGGCGCTTCTTTTTAAAATATGCCCTGACCTTCTTATCTTTTTCCCATGCGGCAGGTTGCATTGTAATACCGCAACCCCAGCATTCGTAACCATCGGTATCTACATCATCAAGCATCCATAGGTTTTCAGCTTCGACAATTTCACCGGTGTGTTTATCGCGAGCAGATTCCATTGGCTTCTCCTTACAGATGATTGATGGGGCAGAATTCTCAGAGGTAGGTTTTGTAATTATCCATACGCCAGTTGGAAACCACTCATTGAGGAGCGGTCACGTAGAGATAATCCAGCGCTACTATCGCCAATAACTCTACATTCTTCTGTAATAAAAGAACCAGTAGACAAATCCAATTCCAACCCCCACTGAACCAGTCTTCAGCACCTTATAAAAATTATCCTTCAAGTATCCCAGCATTTGATCCCCCCCACCAACCCAATATCCAAGGACCTGAAAAACAAAACTGACAAAAATAAGCATTAGAAAGAAGGCAATGCATAAGTATAGGAGTGTCAATATTGATTTTTTACTTGTTAACATTGCTATTATCCTTATTTTTTATGGAGTTTTGCAATGCATCAGAGAAGAACCCTGAAGCAGCTGAGTCGGCTACATTCCCTGAAAGGGAGGGTAGGTTATTTTGAGGTGCTGGTTTTGTGATAGTCCATACACCAGTAGGAACCCATTCATACTGCTTAGAGATTGGATTAAGTTTTTTATCCATTGGTATTTTGATAATGTTACCTGCAGCATAACCAACGGATGCCCCAGCCTTACTTAGCAGAGCCCCCATAAACGGATCATCACCATTGATTTCTGCCTGATAATAACCACCTGCTGCATTCCAAGTTACTGTTGGGTTGTAACCTTTACCTGCAGTAATTAGGCCGATAACTCCGGATCCTATAACGTCAGACAATTTGATCTCACTAGCCTTGCTCGTTCCATATTGGATAGCTGTGTTAGCGGCACTTGATACTCCTGCAGCAATTAATTGCTCCTTAATGCCCGCACTGTTAGTAATTATTGCCTTCCCGCCCATTATCGCTACCGGCCATGAGGTTGGGGTCATTATCACATCCATAACCCGATCACCTGTCGTAATGTTATCTTTAAGGAATTTTAGATCCGAGCCGTTAAGATATTTCACAATCGCAGCCGCATCAGGATCTTTCAATTTCTCACTCAACCTTACCTGATGCTCATTAGCATCCAAGGCCACGTTAGTGTCTGCTTGGATCAGTTCTTCCCAGGTTATACAAGCAACACCGCCACCGGTGCAGGCTTCAACCAATTCCTTACTATTTTTATTACTGATGTTGATGTATTTCTCGACAACCTTATTGCAGTCACTACCAGAGGCTTTGCAATCTTGCATTTCTTGATCAAGCTGACGAGACTCTTTCTCGCTGAGATAATTATTCTCAACCGTCGTTTTCCCCAACTGAGCTGCAGCTACGGTATCAGCACTACTGTTGCCAACCAAACCACCCGCAAGTCCCGCGGCCAGTGTCGCTAGCGCACTTACTGTTTGTTTTTCGGTTTCGCTCAGATCTTTGACATCTTTATTGTAAATCTGGCTGGCGAGCATCCCCATCATTTCTGCCGTCGCGGCCCCCGCTGCACCCACCAGCGCGTTATTTCCCTGTGCCGCTGCCAGCGCCGCATTCACCGCAGCATGTGCCAGAACTTTACCTGCATCGTCGAGGCCGCTGCTACCGATAATGTTCGCAATATAAGGGGCCGCTCCACCTGCCGCCGCCTTGGCGATATCACCGCCCGCCAGCCCCTGTACTGCAGCGGTAGCTGCCTGGAGTGCCTGCTGGACCTTACCGCCCGTTCCGAATCCGCTGTCGGTGAAGGCCTGATTATAGAAATTCTGGTAAGCCTGACTGCTGATATCGTCGGTGGTGGGCTCTTTGCCCGGATTTGCTTTCCGCCACTCTGCTTCCGCCGTTTTCAGCTGGTCCGGTGAGACATCCTTCATTTTCTCATTTGCGGCTTTCGTCGCGATTATCTGCCCCTGTGTCCGCGCAATATCCATTGTCTGATTGCCAATTTCTCCAATCAGCTGCGCCTCTTTCAGCCGGTTCTGCTCCTTCTCTTTATCAAAGATAGGGGAGAGGGTCTGGTTGGCGTGCTCGACGTCGCGGCTCAGGTCACCCACGTCTTGTTTCTGGTTGTCCTTATCGCGGATTGTTATCGTGCCTTCACTCACCGCCGATTTCGTTGTTGAGCTATCGCTTCCGCTGCCGTTAACGCCCACCAACAGGCCGTTGGCCATATTCCCCACGAACTGCCCGCCGATGTTGCCACCCGAGCTAATTCCCACGCTTTGGTGTTCGACTTCATATTCGGCGCTGTTGTGGATATCGCTGAATCCTAACGTGCCGGTATCGAGTGTGTTCAGGCTGGCATCCGCCGTCGAGCCGATAACTGCACCGTTAAGCTGCGTATGCTCACCGACGGTGATATCAAAGCCGCCCTGACCGGCAAAGATGCCCGTCTGCTCCTGCACGCTCTCGTACGTGCTGTGCATTTTGTCCCGACTCAGGTTAAGTGAACCGCTGCCGCCGCTCATGCTCACACTGCCGCCCGCGCTGGCGTTCTGCTGCTTCGAATCGTAGTTGTCGGTATCCTGCTCGCTGGTCAGGATCAGGTTACGCCCCACGTCCATCGTGACTTTTTCGCCATTGACCTGTGCGCCGGTCAGCGTCGTGTCGCGGCCGCTGCTGATGGTCAGGTTATTCCCGGCATTGACGGTGGTTTCATTATGGCTGGTGCCGTTGCCGGTCTCAGAGCCTTTGCCTTTATTGGCGCTGGCGTTCAGGGATAATCCATTCGCCCCCTGACCGAAGTTAATGCCCACGCCCACTGACGCACCGTGGCTTTCATTTTTGCCTTCAAGCGTCTGGCTGTTCAGCCCGGAGGAGAGGTTCACGTCCCGCGCGGCATTCAGGCCCACATCTTTACCGGCCTGCAGCTGGCTGCCCAGAACGTTAATATCGGTTCCGGTCGCGTGAATGTTAAGGTTATTGCCCGCCGTCAGTGTGCTGCCCTGGCTCTGATTCTGCGTGCTGGTCTGCGTTGATTTTGAAGACTGGCTGCCGTACGAAAGGTTGACGCCTATCATGCTGCCTTCACTGCCGCCCGCTTCCGCCAGAGACGCCGCCTGCGCGGCCTGCACGCCGCTGAGTGCCGATTTCATTCCCTGCAGGGCGGCCAGACGACCGCTGCTTTCAGTACTGGCATCGTTGGCGCTCGACACCGCCGTATTAATCGCGCTGCCCACCGTACCGGAAAGGGCCAGCGTCAGGCCGCTCTGTTTTTGTTCCACCGTATGCGTCTGCGAACTCTGGTTATCTGCCGCCAGAATGTTCACGTCTTTACCGGTCAGGTTCAGGTCTTTTCCTGCCAGCACGTCTGAGCCTTTCACGGTCAGACCGTTGCCCGCGTTCAGGTTAACATTGCCCTGCGTGCTGCCGACGGTGCTGCCCGTGCTGCTCAGGGTTTTGCCATCATCGGTGGTTTTCAGGCTGTTGGTTCCGATACTGAAGCCAATGCCACCGGTGCCGGAAAGGCCCGATTTTTTCTCGCTGTAAAGATGTGATTCCTGCTGCGTAGTGGTTGCGCCCTGAATGTTCAGGTTGTTGCCTGCGGTAAGGCTGACAACCTGCGTACCGACCACGTTGCTGCCTGTGACGGTCAGGTCATGCCCGGCCTTCACGTTGACGCTGTCTCCGCTCAGCTGGGTGCCGCTGGCGGTCTGGTTATTGAAGCTGTCCCGCACTTCGGTGGTGGTTTTCGAGCCCAGGCTGCTGCTGCCCGTGGCTTTATAATGCTGATCGAAGGTCTCAGTATCGGTGCCATGCTGAATGCTGATGTCATTGCCTGCGGACACGCTGAGCTGCTGGCCGGCGGAGATATTACCCGCCGTCACATTCACATTATTTCCGGCGACCATTTGTACATCACCCGCACTAATCACCTCACTGCCCACCTGCTGGCGGGTGGACTGGTGCAGCCAGTTGTCGCCCCAGTTTAGGTTGTCCGTGCTGCCGGTGGTCACCGTGTTCAGATTGAGGTCACGGCCTGCCACAACGGACGTCATGCCGCCATCGCCGCTATTGATAACCTGCGCGCCCGTCAGGTTGACATCGCGACCGGCCTGCAAGGCGAGGGTGCCATCCGGTTGCTGAACGTAGAAACCGGCTACGCGGTCAATGGTATTGCGGGCAAAGTCACCACCAGCACTCTCCGCGCTGCGCGTGGTGGTTAGGGCGTTAATGTCGCGACCGGCAAGAACCGACAGACTCTCGTTGCCCGAGAACATGCCGCCTACGTTGTTGATGTCCGTGCGCGCCTGCACGGCGACATCATCCCCCTGGATAAGCCCACCCAGATTATTGATATTGTCGGCCAGGATTTGGGTGTTTTGCTGCCCGGTGATCCGGCCGCTATTGGTCAGATCGCCGCTGAGGTTCAGACTGACATTTTTACCGGCCAGCAGTGCGCCGCTGCCATCCACATCACCTGCATGAACCATGGCGTACACCTGCGGTACCAGCACCTGTTGCGTGCTGCCATCGGCAAGCCGGACGGTTTGCGCGACCAGCCAGACCATATCGCCGGTCATATGACTCATCTGTTCGGCGGTCAGCGCCACGCCCAGCGTCAGGTTATATTTTTGACCGAAGGCGATACCTTCGTTCATCAACGCTTTGTACTGTTCTTCGTCACTCTGCGCGCCATTAAGATAGCGCTGTCCCGTCAGGGCAATGACTTGCTCGCGGATAAGGCGCTGTTCGTAATACCCGTCCCCCAGACGTTTAAGTACATTGTCAGTATTGCGGGTAAAGGCATCCATCATGTAATCGGAGCCCAGCCATTTTTTCTGGTCAGTAAAGCGTGGATCGGTTTCGACCAGGTAAGGGCTGGTACTTTCCGGATGCGTCCGGAACAGGCTGTTATCCGGCAGGCGGGTGTTTGGCCCGATGGCGCGAACAACGCTTTCCGAACTCCCGGTTTTCACTTCAAATGTTTTACCGGCGGGCAGGGTAATAGCACCCGATGGCACGGACTGCAGGCTACCCGCGTTCGGCCCGGCATTCGGCATAATATTCAGACTGTCTGCGCGTTGAATATTGCCGTTAATATCTGCGTTCTGGTGATCCGCAATGCTCAAACCACTGCCTTGCCCCTGCGTATATTCCTGGACCGTGCTGGGTTTAAGGGTGATGGCCTGTATCACCGTCGGCGGAACGTAATCTCTGGTATCAACGTTTGAAGAATCGCCGCCTTTGCTTTGATGACGGGAATAGAAAACGGCTTTGCCGACATCGTTGGTCTGCCGGTTGGCTTCGACCTCCACGTTATTGACGGTGGTTCCCTGAAGAGCAAGTGCGCCACCGGCCACAATCTGGCTCTTGTCGTTGAGGACATCATTGGCATTGATGCTGAGGTTGCCACCCGCAATAATCTTCGCCGGGTCTGTTTCTTTAACCCGGTCTTCCGTGATGGTACGGGTGTAGGCGTAGTGGGTGAAGCGGTCACCGTCTGTGGTGTGACAGATAACACCTTCAATACAAAGAATATTAACCTCATCCTGATAGATGTAGATGGTGTAGTCTTTGTCGTTATAGCGCACGCCATTTTTCAGACGAGAGACCTCGTACTCAGAAATGTCTTCCTGAGAAACCAGTACATTCTCCAGTGAGAAGTGATCATTGATATTGTTAATGCTGGCAATGTTCAGCGCCATATCCCCCGCAGATTCGAGGGTCGCGCTGTGGTTGTTCAGCGTCGTGGCCTGACCTGTGGCCTGATAGTCACCATTGAGCGCGCCGCCGACGGCCATCAGCCCGTCGCTGTAGATGAGTGCGTGATCGCGGTTATTGATAGTCGTCGCGCCGATATCCAACCGCTGCCGTGCCGCAATAGTCGCTGCCTGCCCATTCTCCGCCAGATTGTTCAGCGTACCGGTGCCAATGGCCAGCGCGTCACCGTAGATGCGCCCGCTGCCAATATTACTGACGGTCTGCCCGTTGATGCGGGTGTAAAACCCGTCAATAAGCCCGTAGTTGGTGACCGTCTGCGCCGCATTCACCTGCGTGGTGCCTGCGTTTATTTCTGCCGCCGCGCCATTGAAGATGTTGTTTGCCGACAAGGTGAGGGCGCTGCCAGCCTGGATCAATGACTGGTTGGTCAGATTGCCTTGTGTTGTCAGACTCAGATTGTTATTGGCCTGGAGACTGCCGGTGTTGAGGAAGTCCTGCGTCAGATTGAGCGTCAGGTCGCCCAGCGATAAGAGTTTTCCGTCGCCGGTCATTGCGTCGGCGGACAGGCGGATAAGTTTGCCCGCCTCAATATCCCCGGCGCTGTTAATAATTTGCTGAGCCTGTGCATCCAGATTGTTTTGTGAACTGAGCAGGCCGGTGCTGTTATTGAGTACGCCGCCGAGGTTTAGATTCAGTCCGTCATCGGCCAGCATTTGCCCGTTACTGTTGTCCAGACCGGTGCCATTGAGAGTCAGCGTGTTGCCCTGGATCCCCAGACCGGCGGTGCGGGTACTTTGATTGAGTACCTGTACTGCATTGAGGGTGACATTGGCTGCACCGTGGATGAGGCCAGCACCGTTATCAATCACCGATTGCGCCGCGCTGAGGACCATATCTCCCAGTGACTGGATTTGTCCCTGCTGGTTATTAATGTTGCCTGCCGTAAGACTCAGCGCACCTTTGCTGGCAACCTGGCCCTGCTGACTGTTATCGAATGCGGCAGTGGTGAGTGACATTTCACCGCCGGATGCCAGCAATCCCTGTTGGTTATTCAGGCTGGCACTGTCGAGACTCAGTGTGTCCTGCGCGCTCAGCGTGCCGCCCAGATTGGTCAGCGCAAAACCCTGCGTATTCCACTGTAATTTTTGCCCGGACTGTAATGTGCCCCATCGATTGTCCAGCGCATGGCTCATGGCAACGATATCGCCCAGCGCCACAATCTGCCCCTGCTGATTATTTACATTCTCCGCACTAAGGGTCATTTGCCCGTTACCAATCATCGCGCCTTGCTGGTTGTCCAGCGCACCGGCTTTTACGGTCAGATTTCCCTGGCTGGTGATGCCGCCCGTGCTGCCGCTGCGGTTGTTACTCAGGGTTGCCCCCTGCGTATCCATCAGCAGATTTTTAGCGCTCTGAATAAGCCCGCCATCGTTGTTTTGCAGGCCGCGGTTGGTCAGTGAAAGATCGCCCAGTGCGGAGATCTGACCGCCATTATTATTGAGCAACGACGTTTGCAGCGAGCTATCGCCGCCAGCCACAACTTTGCCACTCTGATTGTCGAATTCGCCGCTGTCTGCCGACAACGCCCCCTTGGCGACAATTTGCCCCGACGAGGTGTTATCGATGCGCTGGCCGTGGGTATTCAGCGTTAATGCTTCGCCGGATTGCACCAGACCACCCTGATTGTTCAGCGCGCCGATGCTCAGGGAAATAGCCTTATCGGCCAGCCATTTTCCCGCCTGATTATTCACATTGCCGGTGGTGGCCGTCAGCGATTGCGCCGCAATTTGCCCGTTGTGGTTATCGATATCACCCGTCGCGAGGTTCATGCTGCCCGCACTGATGATGCCGCCCTGAGCACCGCTGTCAGCATTGAGTAAGGCTGTGCCCCGGCTGTTGAGAGTTAACTCAGCCCCTGACTGGATCAGGCCGCCGCTGTTATCTACCGCGCCGCTCAGTGAGGTTAAATCCCCACCGGCGGCAATAATGCCAGCGCGGTTGTTGAGTGTGTCGCTGAGTGTCAGTTGCAGGTTATTCTGGTCAGCTGCAATCAGCCGTCCTTGCTGGTTATTCAGTTGCGCGGCGCTAAGCGACAATGCGCCTTTTGAGGTGACAGCACCGTCCAGGTTATCGAACAGGCCGGTGACGTTCAGATTCATCGGCCCGCTGCCGCTTTGCGTCATCTGACCTGAGTGGTGTGAAACCGTATTAGCATTAAGCGTAATTCCTGCTGCCTGCGTCACCGCATTATCCAGGTTCAGGGCCGAACCGTTCAGGCCTAATGCACCGTTGCTGACCAGCGTGCCCTGTGCGCCGTCCATCTGGCCGGTATTAACCGTAAGCTGACCGTCTCCGGCATGTAAAATTGTGCCCTGCTGGTTGTCCAGCGTGGCGCTGGTAAAGGTCAGATTTTTGCTGTTACTGGCGAGGGTGCCTTCACGGTTGTTAATCCCCCCGGCATGCGAGAGTTGCAGGTCCTGTTGCCCCAGCTGCTGCACCGTGCCTTTCTGGTTCGAAAGGCGGTTCGCTGTCAGGGTAAGCTGGTCGGCGGCAATTTTCCCGCCGTCGTTGTTGAGCGTTCCCCGCGTGCTGGCCGTCAGCTGATGCGTGGCGGAAAGATTGGCTTTTGCCGTGCTGATATCGCCGGTGCTGGCCTGCAAGGTAATCGTGTCGCCATAGGTCTGGCTGCCGCTGAGATCGACGGACGTGGCACTGACGTTCAGCTGGCCACCGGCCATATTCTGCCCGCCGGCCTTTAATTCACCACGGCTGGTCAGCGTTACATTCCCGGACGATGCCAGCTTGCCGTCGCTGGCAACACCGGCCGCGAGCACGCTCTGCGCGCTGCTGTTAATATTGCCTGCCGAAATGCGGGTGTCTGCGCCTGCGGCAATAAGGCCGGTGTTACTGAGGCTTGCCTGGCTTGTGACATCCGTATTGCCCGCCGCATACACTTTGCCCTGGTTATCCACCGTCGCCGATGCGGCCAGCTGGATATTTTGCGACGCATTGATGGTGCCGCTGTTGGTCAGCGTGCCGTCGGCATTGACCACCACGTCACCGGCCGATGCGCCCAGCGTCCCTGCGTTATGCACACCGACGCCGGACTCCGTCCCCATCAGGCGAATTTTGTTGGCGTACATGCCGCCAAGCTGAGAAACGTCAACCGCCAGCTGTGGGCGGACGCTGCCGTCATCCGCTTTTTTATCAATGCGCTGGTGCGTGGCATCGACCTGATTACGCCCGGTCGTCACGTTCAGTTCCTTCGCCCAGATACCGGCGTTCACTTTGACGGCGCGTGAAATCAGATCGGTGCTGTCCTGCTGGCTGCTGTCGAGCCCGTTGCCCTGAATAACAATTTCGCCCCGGTCAACGTTGTATCCCGTCAGTTGACCATTATTCATCTGCGCCTGACCGGTGGTCAGCGTGGCACGGTTGGCGTTAATAAAGCCGCAGCCGTTACAGGTAATGCCCGACGGGTTGGCAATCACCACCTGCGCCTTCTGCCCGGCGACCTCAATAAAGCCATTAAGCTGGCTGGGGTTGCGCGCATTCACCTCATTGAGAATGACCTTCGCTTCGCCCTTTGCCAGCCACGGGTTGCCGTTAACCATTCCGGCAATTTGCGTTTGGGCGTTGCCGTGTGAGTTATTGAGCACGACACCTTTTTTATCCACATCGAACTGGCTGTACACATTGCGCGACACACCGGCCGCGCTGGGGGTCTGGATATTGACCTGCGGGGTACCGTTGGCGCTGTTAATAATGGTCGGTTGCTGGCCGCCCGGCGCACTGCCATCGGCGACGATCCCCGCCTGTACCGGCTGGACAGCCCCCAGCGCCAGCAGCAAGGCAAAACTCACGCCATGAACTTTACCTATCATCTGGCTGAGGGTGTGACCGAGTCCTGATGGCGACGACGATGCGCCCGCCCGGCCTGCACCGGCAATATCCGCCACGACCATCAGCAGGCCGCGCGCTTTGTTGAAAACAATACGGTAGAGATTCTTATTCATGACAGCGTCCCTGCGGAAAAGAAAAAGTAAAAATTAGGTTTTGATCATCTGTTCCGATGACCTCAGACGACAGCGTTCTAACCTATCGTTTCAGGTCATCAGAAGATCTCCCGGCCGATACCGGGAGCGATGGCATCAGAAGCGGTAACCAATACCGATATTGAAACCGTTGATACTGTGAGACTGGTCAGCCGCATCCAGGCTGGAGCCTTCGTAACCGATATCCACTGCCACGTTTTCCATCGGGTTAATCTGCAGACCCACGCCGTACATCAGGGATGTCTTATTGATATTGCCGGTTTCGCTGCCCATGTAGCGGTAAGAACCTGATTCATAGTTGGTCCAGGATGACCTGTAATCCACTTTGTTATAGTTGAGACCGAGCAGGCCATAGATGCTGATGTACTCATTAAAGCGATATGCGGGGCCTGCAGAGAGTGAGTAATATTTAATATCCACGTTGTTGCTGATGATGTCTCTCGTCAGACGGTAGGAATAATCGTCACTCCCGCTCATGTAGGTGAAAGAGCCAATGACGCTGACAGGTGAATCCCACTCATAGCGGTACTTGAGGTTCACCCCGTTAATATTATTCAGTCCCTGCACTTTACTTTGCGCATAACCTATCGAGACAGTTTGTTGGTCTGCCAGAGCCTGCGAACTGAAGCCCAGAATGGCGACCAGGGCCGGAACCATCAATAACGTTTTCATTGCCTTATCCTTTAAGTGTAGAGCCTGCCATAGCAGCGATTTGAGGTCATACCAATCCCTGCCACGCATCAGCAGGCGGGGATTCGGGAAGAGAAACCGATAATGGATTGTCAGCACGCCAGGTTCTGGCCTGCTGATGGCTGACGTGGTCGCCTTTGAAATTGATGACCCGCTGGCCTTTTTCAGCCCCGCGGTGGTAAAGCGCCCGGAAGCAGCGTTCGGGAAAAAGGGTACTGCAGACCAGGCGACGCATGGCCATCGTGTCGCCAAAAGGCGCTATCCAGTCACGGATCCACATACGTTCGCCGCTGGCCCAGTCACGAGCCTGCACGCTGATCGCCGGTTGTTTCAGGTAACGCCGCTCGGCAATATCGTCCAGCCACATCCAGCTTAAGAAAAATAGCGGCCTGGCGTCGCGGCTGACCAGGGCATACTGTTGCCGTTTTATGATGGGCAGCAGCACCGTCGGCAGCGCATGCAGAGGCAAGTCGCGATGCTGAGCCGAATGCATCCATAACCAGACGGCGGCACCGAAAGCTTCAGCTTCACTCATTTCCCCGCCGATAATCATGGGTGAATGGACGTCATAAGGCCCTATTTGCATCCCTGCCTCTCAATACTGCCAGTTGAGGTTAAAGCCCAGCGAAACCGGATCGGTGCTAAAGCCGTCGGGTTTGGAGAACGGCACGGCGGCAAACAGGTCATAACCTGTTTTAAATGCCGCACCGCGAATACCGATAGCGCCCCCGGCAAGGTGGTTGCCCACCAGATATTGCGTGCCGTTTCCGCCCACTTCGCCGTAGTCAACGCCCAGATAAAGCTCCTGTGCCGGAACCGGCGTAGCCCAGGCGATATCATTGCGAACAAACCAGCCACGGTCGGCGTTCAGCGTGCGTTCGCCGTCAAAACCGCGCACCGTCCAGCGGTTGCCGATAGCAAACTGATCCTGCGGCGTCAGCGGCGTATTGCTGAACTGCCGCTGGTATTGCAGGTTGTAATGGAATTTTTGGTTAGCCAGCGCGAAAGGAATGTCGAGCTGAGACGAGATTTGTACGATTTTGCTCAGTGCCGTGGCGTCGCCGAAACTCTCCTCCGGCGCAGGCATCGCACCAAACCAGCGGGTGCCGCGCTGATAGCTGATGCCCGCATCCAGCGTGGCCTGGGCAATATAGTGACGATGTTGCAGACCGACGCGCCATGCGGCAGTGCGACGGCGCTGCACTTCAACTTCCGTATCATCAATGTAGTTTTTTGATTCGCGGGCCAGCACATCGTAAGTCAGGGTGGTTTTCTGGCTACCGTTACGATGCAGAACGCGGCTGACCTGGAAATCGACGTTGTTGCTTTTACCGCTGTAGCGGTAATCACTGTTCAGACCGGCCACCGTCTGGTGGTAGTCATAACTGTTGGCCGTGAGGCCAAACATCCAGTAACCGACCGGTACGGAATAGTGACCCGTGACGTTATCAGAACCTTTTCCACCTTTACTCTCCAGACTGCTGCTGCCGGAAAGATAGAACAAGTCGCTGAGTGAAAAAGGGTTGTCCAGCGACAGCGTCAGGCCACCCTGATAACGTCCGGTGCTGCGTGTCCCGGAATCATCCAGTGAAGCCCCCACCCGCCACATGCGCTGCTGTTGCCAGTGCAGGGCAATATCACTCTCCCCCGGCTGACTGCCGGGCAAGATTTCCATGTTGGCCTGCACCGTAGGCAGCCGCTGTAAATTCTCCAGCCCCTGTTCGATATCGCGCAGATCTAAAAGCTTGCCTTCATGGGCGGGGAACGCGCTGTACAACGTGATGTAGTGACCGCTGTCCGGCGTCAGTTTTACCTGGCGGACTTTACCCGGTACTACGGTCAGTTTGAGTTCGCCACTGTTGAGATCCTGCTGCGGGGCCAGCACGCGGGTAGTGATGTATCCGTGATCCACCAGGCGGTTTTGCAACGTGCTCATCAGCAGGTTAATGCCTTTCCCGCCCAGACAGTGGCCCAGGGCCTGATTACTGATGTGCTGTAACGGCAACCAGTGTGGCAGGGTGTCTGTGCCAGAAAGCGTGACCTGCGAAATTGTAAAGCACGGAGTTTCCTGCGGGAAAATGATGCGACCAAAACTCCCCGAAGGCGGAGAAAGGCGAACGTCAGGTGCGTTGGGGGTCAGGCGTTGCTCTAATGCCCGCTGCTGTTCCTGCTGATGAATAAGCTGCCGGTCACCGGCGGTCAGGGCGCGTTCAGGGTTATTTCCCGCAGCATTTGGCACCGTTGAATTCATCAGAGGTGTAGGATCCTCCGGGGCGGCAAACAAAGGCAATGACCATAGCGCCAGCAGGGCAAAATAGGGGCGGCAACGCGCCAGATGAGCAGGGTAAATCACAACATATCCTTATGTATGGAACGCAAAAACATCCCTTTTATGTCTTACTTATTTTCATAAATTTACACTTTACGTACAAAATATCAATTAAATGGTCAGGGACTATACAAAAAAATTCAAAATTAAGATTAGTCACCCTAACTCCCTTCGTGCGGATACGGCACACCACAATGATCCTTAACTATGTGAGCGCTGAGGGTTATGAAAAGGAGCCGCCGTGAAGCCGGAGAATTTAAACCGGAATGTGATATTTTCTGGAATGCAAAACAAGAAAAGAAGTGTAGTTTACGAACCGGTAACAAACGTTTGCTCTGCTGCTTAGTTTGCAACCTAACAGATATGGGATCTCATTCTGATCGTGGAGACCACGGGGCGGCCGATTAAAGAAGCGTAAGAGTTAATTTCAACAGGAAAAAACCATCGCTGATACTGCTTATCCCACGGGCCAAACTGACCTTAGATATCCTGTGCCTGAACGTCACTTTAAGCCCAGACCGGTCATATACATGATTACGGTACAACCCCAGAAAATGCCGGGTCTCCCTGAGAGCATGACGATATAGTAATGAACGAACCGCTTTATTTGATTTCAGTTCCGCCAGGCGAATGATTTCAGTAATCACATCGATATAGCTGTGTGCCCGGACATCGTAGTAGTCAGGACGGTGGGTGATCGAGGTGGCATTGATCCGGTAGGTATAGTCTTTAATGTCCGGCAGATAAAACCGACCATCACCTACCGCCAAGTTTACCGTCCAGAGAATATCTTTGTGGCTTTTTCCGGTCTGAAAATGCAGAGCGTTATCTCTGACGTAGGATGACCTGACAATCTGCAACCACAAATAATGTGGCCATTCGCGTTGCGTCACGCAGTGGCGTATCCATTCATGCCCGGATAAGGATTGTCCATAGGGTTGCTTCGTGTGTACAGCAGATCTGGAAGTTCCGGCACCTGTGCGCCAGGCATTGAAGATCACCACATCGGCCTGGGTTTTTATCGCGGTCTGCCAGCGTGCAAAGATGAATCCCTCTTCAACGTCATCATCTGCATCAAGAAATATCACCCATTCACCGCGGTGGATCTCCAGTGCGGCATTCCGTGCTGCATAGACGCCCTGATTTTCCTGCTCAATGAGGATAATTCGGTCATCGCAGATACCCTGGACCAATTTGCCGCTACCATCGGTGGAGCCGTCGTTAACGATGATGAGTTCGATAGTTAAATGGGTTTCGCTGAGGATCTTGCAGATGAGGTGACCGATGGTCTCTGCGGCGTTAAAAACGGGGATAATGATGCTGACGTCAATTACATCAGTCTGCTTTTGTGGAATGAGTGGCATTTAATCTTTGTGCCTTTTTACCGGGATTTCTCTTCTCTCGCGGATTTCCAGATTGGTGTCATACAGGCAGGCATCGCAGAGTTCTTTATCCATCCCCAGCAGCCGTTCAATGACATTTCTTTTTTTGTTACAGCGGGCACATCTCTTCATGTCGAGTATCCCTGTTGAAACGACGTAACAAGCCACGGCTGTTTTAACAGACCGTAATATATGGATTTTTTATATCGCCAATAAAAACCAAGGATAACCAGCGCAACGGCAGAAAAGATAATCGTTTTGATAGATCGATAATTGCGTATCGATCGTTATCACCGATCGATAAGGAATGGATAAAATGCGTTTCCCTGCCCGGTAAAATGCACTTTATGAGCAGAAACTCACGGTGAGCTACGTGGTGTAAACAGTGCGCGCACGATTAAAATTAATAAGGTATGTAATGATGTTATGGACGCCCCTCCCTGAAGTAGCCAGTGCCATACTCTATTGACTGCAATTAATTCAGGAGTGATATCACATGAACACAATCAGAGTTGTTGGTATCGACATTGCCAAATCTGTTTTTCA
>Ga0308159_1001657_pt1 | contig 30182 bp, 22 predicted proteins | sample PhyCR1_FD_201040 | JGI IMG/M metagenome (GOLD analysis project Ga0308159, IMG submission 201040) | Phyllosphere microbial communities from UC Gill Tract Community Farm, Albany, California, United States - DLSLC.R1 | ecosystem: Host-associated > Plants > Phyllosphere > Unclassified | place: USA...
AATTGGAAGCCTTTATATGGTTTGAAGGATGAAACCACCCCGCCCGTTGGGCACCCCTCGAGAGGGGAATTTCTATGCTAATAACGTAATTGGCGCTTCTAACAATTGTTTTAACGTTTGTAGAAATGCTGCACCAGTTGCGCCGTCTACTACACGGTGATCACAACCTAAAGTTAATTTCATTACGTTTCCAGGAACTACAGCACCATTTTTAACTACAGGAACCGCTTGAATAGCACCTACAGATAAGATAGCTCCGTCTGGAGAATTGATGATTGAAGTGAACTCATCGATACCGAACATACCTAAGTTAGATACGGTGAAAGTTGAGCCTTCCCAATCTGATGGCTGTAATTTCTTAGCTTTTGCTTTAGCACCGTACTCTTTCACCTCAGCAGAGATGTGAGATAAAGATTTGCCATCAGCAAAACGCACTACAGGAACCAATAAACCATCTTCAACAGCCATAGCTACACCAATGTTAGTATGCTCGTTGAAACGGATTTTATCGCCACCCCATGATGAATTAACCGCCGGGTGTTTTTTCAATGCTACAGCAACCGCTTTAATCACGATATCGTTGAAAGATACTTTTACAGGCGCAACCGTGTTGATTGACGTACGAGCCGCCATTGCGTTGTCCATATCAATACTAATGGTTAAATAGAAATGTGGAGCTGTAAATAAACTTTCGCCCAAACGTTTTGCAATTACTTTACGCATTTGCGAAACTGGTTTCTCAGTATATTTCTCTTCGCCAACATAAGTTGGAATTACTGGAGCAGCAGCTGTTTTGTCAGCTGATGCGCTTTCTGCTTGAGGCTTTCCGCTTTCTGCTTTAGCCGCAGGCGTAAAGTTTTCGATATCTTTTTTAATGATACGACCACCTTCTGCGCTACCAGCAACTTGTGCTAAATCAATTCCTTTATCTTTTGCAATTTTCTTAGCCAAAGGCGATGCAATGATACGACCACCATTTGAGTTAGAAACAACTTGCGCTTTTTCTTCTTCTTTTGGTGCATCAGCAGTTTTGCTTTCTGCTTTAGGCTCTTCTTTGCTTTCTGATTTTGCAGGAGCCGGAGCATCGCCACCAGCTAAAATTGCACTTACGTCAGTTCCTTCTGGACCCACTATCGCGATAATGCCGTTTACTTTAGCAGCTTCACCTTTTTGTACACCAACGTGCAATAAAGTTCCAGTTGCATAACCCATTACTTCCATAGTCGCTTTATCAGTTTCTACGTCAGCTAATATGTCGTCATCTTTAACTTTATCACCTACTTTCTTATGCCATTCAGCAATTACACCTTCAGTCATGGTATCGCTTAATAAAGGCATACGAATTACCGTAATTCCTTTAGCAGAAAGTTCTGCTTCGCTTAAACCACCATCTTGAGCTGGTGCTGCTTCTGATTTTTTCTCTTCTTTTGGTGCTTCTTCGCCTTCAGCTTTAGGCTTTTCGCCTTGAGCTCCTTCAGCTTCTAGCGCAGCTTTATAGTCTTCACCTTCTTTACCAACTACTGCCATTACAGCATCAATTGGAACCGCTTGGCCTTCTTCTACACCAATATATAATAAAGTGCCATCCCAATATGAATCCATGTCCATAGTTGCTTTGTCTGTCTCAACTTCTGCTAAAACATCGCCACTTTTAATTTTATCGCCTACCTTTTTGTGCCACTTCGCCAAAACCCCTTCGGTCATGGTGTCGCTCATTTTAGGCATCTTAATTACTTCAGCCATCTATAATATCTTTATTTGAATGCTTGTCTAAAAATTAAATTTGTTGGAAAGGATAATTCTTATCTACGTAGATATCCTCGAACAACTCTTCTGGTTGTGGCCATGGAGATTCTTCAGCAAATTTTACCGATTCATCAACAATACCTTTTACTTTTTCTTCAATTTCGGTAATCCAAGACTCATCAGCATATTTTTCTTTAAGAATCACCTCTTTTACTTGCTCAATTGGATCTTTTGCTTTGTACTCTTCCAATTCTTCTTTAGTACGATATTTAGCAGGATCTGACATTGAGTGACCTCTGTAACGGTAAGTTCTCATTTCTAAGAAAGTTGGTCCTTCGCCAGCACGGGCACGTTGAATAGCCTCGTCCATTGCATTGTGTACCGCAACTGGATCCATACCGTCAACTGGTGCACATGGCATGTCAAAACCTAAACCAATTTTGTAGATGTCCATCATGTTAGTAGTACGTTCTACAGAAGTACCCATTGCATAACCGTTGTTCTCACAAACAAAAACTACTGGAAGTTTCCATAACATCGCCATGTTAAACGACTCGTTTAAAGCTCCCTGACGAACAGCGCCATCACCCATGTAGCAGATGTTTACGTTGTTTGTACCTTTATATTTTTCTGCAAAAGCGATACCAGCACCTAGTGGCATTTGACCACCAACAATACCGTGACCTCCGTAGAAGTTGTGCTCTTTACTGAAAATGTGCATTGAGCCACCTTTTCCCTTAGAGCAACCAGTTACCTTACCATACATTTCGGCCATGATGCTGTTGGCACTCATACCTAAAGCTAAACCATGAGCGTGATCTCTATATGAAGTAAGCATCGAATCGCCTTTTTGCATTGCAGAGATAGCTCCTGCAACTACGGCCTCTTGACCTATATATAAATGGCAAAAACCTCTGATTTTTTGTTGACCATAAAGTTGACCAGTTTTTTCTTCGAACTTGCGCATCAGCAACATCGATTCAAACCACTTCAAATAGGTATCTTTATTAATTTCTACTGCACTCATGTTTTGATGATAAATTTTTATTTACGAGAGCAAATCTAATTTATTTTCTTGGATTTTTGTATATCTATCAATGTAAAAACAACATGGACCACCAATTAAACCCATTGTTGTACTGCTTTTTAAACCGTTTATAGAAATGGTAAATTTTACAAATTCATTTCGCGGTGATTTGTGCAAACTTAAAGGCTTTTAAAACAGAAATTTTATTTGGCTCTAAAGTGTTTTGGCCTAATTTTTAATTTTTGTCAGAATTAATAGATTGATTTTCTGAAACATCATAAAAAATCTATGTCTATCTTCGCTTAAGGCAAGAGAATGTTAATAACTATTATTTTTTAACATTTTAATTTTGGATAAAACAATTTGAAATTTTATTTTTGCTGGCGTAACAATAAGCCTTTGTTGGTTTACGTTAAGTGTAAGTGTCGTATTTTTACCCAAACTTAATAGTATCACATGATTAAAAAGTTTTTATTTTCTACCTTAATTGTTCTCACATCTTTTTCGGTAACGTTTGCCCAAACTAAAACTAAAGAAGCTGCTAAAGTAGAAGATCCAGACAATTTAGCTTCCCAGTATTTTTCGCAAGTAATGGGTGTTGCCGTAGATGCAACTTCAAATCTGAAGTTATATAAGTTTATTTACGAATGGATTGGAACTCCTTACCGTTTTGGTGGTAATACCAAAAAAGGTATTGATTGTTCTGCTTTTACTAAAGCCATTTACGATAAAGTTTTCAATACAAATATCTTACGTAATTCACGTGATATTTTTAGCATGGTAAATCCGCTTTCTAAAGATGAGCTGAAAGAAGGTGATTTAGTTTTCTTTAAAATTAAAAGCCGTAGCATTTCTCATATCGGAGTATACTTGGGCGAAAATCGTTTTGCTCACGCATCTAGCACTAGAGGAGTGGTAATTAGTAATTTAAATGAACCTTATTATAGTCGTTATTTTTATAAAGGTGGCAGAATTTTAGAGCCAGGCGACGGAGCGATTGTTGAATAGTTGATTAAAGATCAAGGAACAAAGAAAAAAGATATAGTCCTTCCCATTTCGGGGAGGATTTTTTTTGGAATATGATGAAGAAAATTTTTGGATTGCTTGTCGGTGTGGCCGTTACTTATTTAATGCTGAGTTGTCAGAATAAGCAGGCTGAAACCAAACAAGTAGTAAAAACCGATACCGTTAAAGTAAGGAAGTTAAAAGATACCATTAGCATTGTGGCCGTAGGTGATATGATGTTAGGTTCTGCATTTCCAAGTAAGGTGAATTTGCCGCCAGATGACGCGATACATAGCTTTGCAGCAGTAGACACTTTTCTTAAAGGTGATGTTGTTTTTGGCAACCTCGAGGGATGTTTCTTAAACTCGGGAAATTCTTCTAAATGTAATGGTATCAATCCTAATAGTTGCTATGCTTTTAGAATGCCCGATCGTTACGCTGGTATTTTTAAAACAGCAGGTTTCAATCTGTTAAGCGTTGCCAATAATCACGTCGGCGATTTCAATGCAAAGGGTAGAAAAAACACTGCTAAGATTTTAGATTCGCTACAAATTAACTACGCTGGCCAGTTAGATAAACCCGTTGAGTTATTCACCATCGATAGTGTGAAATATGCTTTTGCAGCTTTTGCACCCAATGAGAACACGGTAGATATTAGAAAAATTGATAGTGCTAAATTGTTGGTCAAAAGACTAAAAGAACAGGCAGATATCGTGATTGTATCCTTTCATGGTGGAGGTGAAGGCGCGAAGTTTGAGCATGTAACTCGTAAAACAGAAATATTTTACAGGGAGAATCGTGGAAACGTTTACGCATTTTCACACTCCGTGATAGATGCTGGAGCAGACGTAGTTTTAGGACATGGTCCTCACGTAACCAGAGCCGTTGAAGTTTATAAGAATAAGTTTATTGCTTATAGCTTGGGTAATTTCTGCACTTACGGTATGTTCAGCTTGAAAGGACCAAATGGTATAGCGCCGTTATTGCATTTGAAATTAAATTCAAAAGGTGATTTCCTTTATGCAGATGTAATTTCTGTAAAACAGGATAAAATTAACAGACTAACCATAGATCAAAATCATGCAGCATTCAATAAGATAAAATCATTAACCAATATTGATTTTGCTGGCCATGGATTGAAATTTGAAAACAATAGAATATCCTTAAATGAAGAATAGACTTACCCTGCATTATGTGATCGCGGCAGCTGCTTTTGCCGTAGTATTTTGTGCACTTTACATGCTTTATTTAGATCCGGATCGTATCAAATCTTTGATGATTACCATCATCGGTTGTGCATTAGTTGGCGTAGGGCAAATACTGATCATTAAAAAGAAGAAAGCCTCAAACAAATAGAGGCTTAGGCGATATCCTTGGTGTTTTTCACTAAGCCAATTCCCGACATAAAGAAGATTAAGCCGATGATACCAACTACGATTAATTCTCGGTTGCCAACGTTATGGTTTACAAAACCCCAACCACAATAAACTAGACCTACAATCCCCAATATGGTTAATACGGTGCCGAAAGTTCTTTTAACATTCATGATTATTTAATTAAAGTGTTGTAATAACAGCATTTCGCTTTTTTTGTTTTTATGAGTTTGGTGTAACGTAAATTAAAATAAAGAAAAGTCTTTGTGGCGTCGGTTAAGGATTATTTTTAGTATCATTGGGTATCAAACTCAAATTATATGGATTATTTAGGTTATGGCGCACTTGTATTTGCGCTAATTATTCTGTTCAGCTCTTTTGTAACTGTTAAACAAGGTACAATTGCAGTAATCACTATTTTTGGTAAATATCAAAGGTTATTGCGCCCAGGTTTGAGCTTGAAAATTCCGTTGATAGAGGTGATCCATTCTAGGATTTCTATTCAAAATCGTTCCGTTGAATTATCTTTCCAAGCGGTTACACAAGATCAGGCGAATGTATATTTTAAAGCGATGTTACTTTATTCGGTGTTAAACCATGATGAAGAAACGATCAAAAACGTAGCTTTCAAATTCGTGGATTCGAATAACTTAATGCAGGCTTTAATTCGCACTATTGAAGGTTCCATTCGTGCATATGTGGCTACACAAAAGCAAGCGAACGTATTGGCTCAGCGTAATGAAATCGTAGAACACGTAAAGCATCAAATTGACCAAGTTTTAGAGAGCTGGGGTTACCATTTGCAAGATTTGCAGTTAAATGATATCACTTTCGATGAAGAAATTATGCGTTCGATGAGCAGAGTGGTGGCCTCTAACAACTTAAAAGCCGCTGCAGAAAATGAAGGTCAGGCACTATTAATAACAAAGACTAAAGGTGCCGAGGCTGATGGTAATGCGATTAAAATTGCTGCTACAGCAGAACGTGAAGCTGCGCAACTACGTGGACAAGGAATTGCCCTGTTTAGAGAGGAAGTAGCTAAAGGTATGACCAATGCTGCTCACGAAATGCAACAGGCTAACTTGGATACTTCTGTAATTCTATTCACCATGTGGACGGAAGCCATCAAACAATTTGCAGAGTATAGCGAAGGGAACGTAATTTTCTTAGACGGTAGTACCGAAGGAATGAACAGTACCATGAAACAAATGATGGCCATGCAAATGTCGCAAAAGACGTCGACAGATAAAAAATAATTAAGGTTTTGGTTAACTGGTTAAAATGTTTAATCGGTTAACTGAACATTTTCAACTGTAAAATGAAAACTGTTTACTGAAAGCTGTCTACAGGTCTATTCTTAGGTTAATCGTTTCAACAGCTTTCGCTTCTTTGCCAGTTGGCGATATATTATAAGCACGTAAGATGAACTGATCAGAGTTGATGATTTCAAGTTCTGTGCGCCAGCCCCAGGGTTCGAGCATTTCGCTACTGCTATATTGTCCAGTTACTGAAAAACCATTACTGGTTTCGTGACCCTCAGAAAACATAATGCCGGTGCCCATGTGAAAGCTGTCGATCCAACTGCAAACACACTTGTTGTTGCCCAAATCGAAGCCCCAAACCATTAAGCCCTCATGGGTTTTTCCATTGATAGTACCTCGGTATTCGTATCGGATAAATCTCTTATTTAGCAATCCAATAATTTTACTGGTGGTTGCCGATTCATCTGCCAACACATCTTTCTCGAACCAAGTACGTGTACGGCCATCCCAATTACCTACTAAACTAAGCAGTCTCAAGTGTGGACCACCTTCTTTTGAAATTTCAAATTTACTTTTGCTCATTACTCTAATATATAAATTAATTGCTCGATTATAAAATTGTTGTTTTGCAGTAAAAGGTTAATTGTTAAACTGTTTAATCGGTTAACTGTAAATTGCTAACGGAACTTTTTACTTTCCACTTTTTACTTTTAACTTAGAAGCCATGTCATCACATCATATTGTAAAAGAAAAGCAGGAACCTGCATTATACATTCACGAGTTCTCAAATTTTGACGAAGAACATCTTGGTCAACTTTTGGAATGGAGTCCTACCTTAATTGTTGCGGCAACTGAATATGAGAAAGTAGTTTCTCTTGGGCTTAAAGTAGATGTCGTAGTAGGTAATTTGGAAGCTGGTGCGGAGCTGCAAGAGAACATCCGCATTATTCCTCAGCAAAGAAAAGGGATAGAAGATGCAATGGAGTTTTTGGTGAAAGAGAAATATCCTGCGGTAAATGTGATCAGTACGATCACTAGTTTCGACGACTTAACTTGTTACCTGCCAGATATCAATCTGGTGCTGTTTACGGAAAAAAGCAAGCACTTTGCCATCAAAACTGGCTTTAGCATTTGGAAACCAGCTGGTACTATTTTATTAATTGATATCATCGCTTATTTCGAAGCTGATAACTTAAGGCAACAAGAAGAAGGAGAGTTTATAGTGGTAGAAGATGGTTTGGTCTCTTTTCGTTTTCAAGCGCCTTATTTGTTTATTGGAGAATTATTGTAGTCTTTAGATTAAGGAATAAAGAGCAAGGAACAAAGACTTACAACTTAACTGAAACCTGACCACTAATATCTGACCCCTGAAAAAATGATTTATCTACGAAAAGCGAAAGAAGAAGATTTACCGATGATCAGAGCAATAGCTGAACAAACTTGGCCGACTGCTTATGGAACAATTATTTCCCAAGAGCAAATTAGCTTTATGTTGGATAAGATGTATCATAAAGGCGAGCTACTTGAGCAGCTTTTAAAGGGGCATCACTTTATCGTCGCTTCTGAATTGAGAGACGATGTAGGCTTTGCTGGGTTCTCGGCCATAAATTTGGAAACGCAAACTTTTAAATTGCACAAGCTTTACGTATTGCCAAAAATGCATGGCAAAGGAGTAGGTAAAATCTTAATGAATGAAGTAGTAAGTCAAGTTAAGGCACAAGGTGGAAAATTTTTGCAGCTCAATGTAAACAGAGCGAATAAGGCCACGGATTTCTACGAAAAAGCTGGCTTTAATATAAAAGAAACCGTTGACCTTGATATTGGTAACGGTTTCTATATGAACGATTATGTGATGGAGAAAGAATTATAATTCCCTGTCTACGATTAAGAGTTTTAGATGCTTGCAATTCTAAATTGTAAGCATCTCACTTTTTAATGGCCTCTAATTGGATCTTTAGGTTTTGTGGTATTAGGATATTTGTAATTTTTCATCTCCTCTTGCAAGATTTTTATAGTTCTTTCTAGCTGAGGGTCTTTACCTTCCAACAAATCTTTTGGAGTTTGCTCTATAAAAACGTCTGGTGCAACACCTTCATTTTCAATAATCCATCTGCCTTTAGTATCGTAAATACCAAAGTTTGGAGAAGTGATACTACCGCCGTCCAGCAAACGTGGGTAGCCGCTAATTCCAACCAAAATACCCATCGTGGTACGGCCAACTAATTTACCAAGACCTTTTTCTTTGAACATGTAGGGCATCATATCACCCCCTGAACCAGCATTTTCATTAATAATCATTGCTTTAGGACCGTAAATGCCATTTCCTGGAGTAGTGAAGCTTTTACCATCTCTAATTGCCCAGTAACTCATCAGTTCTCGACTTAGCAAATCAATTACATAATCTGCTACCCAACCACCGCCGTTATTACGCTCGTCAATTAATAAAGCTTTTTTGTCCATTTGAGAGAAATAGTAACGATTAAAATACGTATAGCCATCGGGGCCAGTGTTTGGCATATATACATAAGCAATTTGACCGTTACTTAACTCACCTACTTTTTTACGATTACGTTCTACCCATTCCATTCTACGCAATTCCATTTCTGCGCTTGGGGTAATTGGCACGACTACCACTTCTCTAGCTCCATCTAAACTTGGTTTACTATTTACTTTAATGGCGACCTGTTTTCCCGCTTTAAAGTCGAAAAGACTGTATATAGAGGTTTCAGCTTTTACTGGAACCCCATCAATGGCAACAATATAATCACCTTCTTTAATATTTAAGCCAGGTTCTGCTAAAGGTGCTTTAAAGCTAGGGTTCCAATCCAAACGATTAAAGATTTTGCTAATCTTGTAAAAACCATTTTCGACGTGATAATCAGCTCCTAGCATACCGACCGTCACCGAAGGTGCCGAAGGTTCATCGCCCGGATAGATGTAATTGTGACCTACCACCATTTCGCCCATCATTTCGTTTAGTAAATAAGCTAAATCAGATCTGTGGTTTACATAAGGTAAAAATTTTTCATACTTAGTTTTTACTGCAGGCCAGTTAGCGCCGTGCATATTTTCCGCATAGAAATAATCCTTCTCCATGGTCCATACCTCATTGAATATCTGCTTCCATTCTGCTGTAGGGTCTACCAATAATTTGATGCCATCTAGTTTGATTTTGCCCGCTTCAGGTGTGGCAGGTTTTTGTGCGGCAGGTACAATAAAGTAATTTCCTCTCGATGCATATATCATACTCTTGCCATCGGCACTTACGCCGATACCATACACTCCTTGTATCAAGCTAGTACTTTCCATTTTACTCAAGTTTAAGGTACTTAATTCTCCATTACGGATATAAAGTAACTGGCCTTCAACTCCACCTTCTAAACCGGATAAACCACCAGAAGGAATAGGAAGTGCAATAATACGGTTGCTCAATTCATCCAAATCAACTTCGATAGGCTTCTTGATTTCTGGTTTTGCAGCTTCAGAAGCTGGCTTACTATCTGTTTTAGTAGATGATTTTGTATCTTTCTTAGGTTCTTCCTTCTTAGCTGGAGAAGATTCTTCAGTAATCTTTTCTTCATCACTTTCAGTTTTATATAATGAAGGGGTTTTCTTCGAAAGGATTAAAGCATAGGCGGTGTAATTCACCGGACGTTGATAGGCTGACATGTGTAGACCGCTATTGGTTAAGCCTACATCGGTACTCGCCATAAAGAACAAATATTTGCCGTCTTTACTAAAGTTTGGATTAACGGCGTTACTCATGCCATCGGTTACTTGCGTATGAGTTTGCTTTTCCAAATTATACAAGAAAACAGCACTCACACTATTATCTAAAGTAGCCACGTACGAAATCCATTTAGAATCTGGTGACCAGCTTGGCGTTAATTGATTGTAAGTTCTTGCTGTGTGCGATCCTAATTTATCTTGCTTTACCAATACTGGTTTTTTAGCGTTGATATCGATATAGTATAAATTCAAATGGGCATCTGCATAAAAGAGCTTTCTACTATCAGGAGACCAGATGGGTTGGAAATAAAAATGCGCATCTCCTAGGCTGATATATTCTGGTTCGCCTTTATTAGCCTGGTTTAGCAATACTAATTGGTACCTGCCATTTTTATCAGATAGATAAGAAATAAACTTTCCATCTGGCGACCATCCTGGATACTTCTCGTAACTACCTGGAGAATTTGAAAGGTTGCGCGCATCACCTTTTTCTTTAGGTACAGAATATATCTCTCCACGACCTTCGAATAGCGCCCTTACCCCTTTAGGTGAAATGTCAAAGTTTCTGATATCGCTAGCTAAATCAATATATCTGGTGCGTTTATAAGGCGCATCTGCCTGAATTGATATTTTTAAGGTACTGGTTTTACTGTTGTTGGCATCCAAAAGATGGATGCGACCACCTTGTTCGAAAGCAAGTGTGTTTTTACCGGCAGTCAACGATTTGATATCGAAATCTTTAAAATTGGTAATTTTATCAACTTTTTTAGATTTTACGTCATAGCTGTAAAGGTTCAGCGTAAGATCTTTATCGTTCAGGTAATAAATTTTATTCCCTACCCATTGAGGCTTTACATTGTTGGCGTCTTCTCCAGGGATAATCTCTATGTTTTTTGTTTGCGTATCGAAAATCCAGATTTGCGGCATACCTCCGCCTCGGTAACGTTTAAAAGCGACATTTAAACGATCAGAAGGATCTGTGTTTTTAATATAAGCCCAATAACGTCCATCGGCCGAAGGTGAACCTTGAGTAGCTTCAGGCATTGGTAATGGCTTTTCGTTGGTTCCATCAGTTTTAATACGATGTAAACGCGGACTTAAAGCGTAATTATAGTCACGTGTTGATGTGAAGTAAATTTCATCGTTATTTAACCATCCTTTAACCAAATCAGCACTCGGATGGAAGGTTACTCTTTTAGGCTCTCCACCTTCAATTGGGATGATGTAAACGTCTGTGTTACCGTCATAATTTCCAGTAAAAGCAATCATTTTCCCGTCTGGAGAAAATATAGGATTTTGTTCTACGGCTGGATTAACAGTTAACCTTCTAGGATTACTGCCATCACGGTTAGCGATCCAGATGTCACCACCGTACACGAAGGCAATATTTTTTTCGCTCACTGAGGGACTGCGTAGGAGTAAAGTCTCTGTATTTTGGGCGAATGTATTTGGCATGCAAAGCGCGAAATACATCACGCCGACATATAATGACTTAAATAGTAATTTTTTCATTTTGAGGTTGTTATTTTAACTTAGGTATACGGCTTGGTGTATCAGTACCGCTAATGATGCTTACCGCACTTTTTGCAATTGCCTTAATGGTTGATAAGATATTTTCAACATCTAAAGAACTGTATTCATCCTTAACCGTGTGGTACAATTTATCAATATCAATTTGATCTGTGCTGATGGTATGCGCAGGAACACCCAAGGCGGCCAAAGTTGCATTATCACTTCTGTAGAATAAATTTTCTTTAATATAAGGATCGGGGTGAAAAGTAAACTCAGTGCCTTCCAAATTTTTCTGAAGTATTTTACCGAAGTCAGATTTGTCGTAACCAGTAATAAAAGCGGTGTTTTTACCAAACTTGCTGTCTTTTCCAATCATTTCAATATTAAACATCGCAACAACATCATCAGGATTTAACTTTTCAGAAAAATAACGAGAACCAAATCCGCCAATTTCTTCGGCTGTGAAAGCAACGAAGATTAAAGTACGTTCGTTTTTATTCAGTTTTTTATAGTACTTAGCCAAAGCAATTACAGCTGAAGTTCCAGAAGCATCGTCATCGGCGCCGTTCATAATACTATCGCCTTCTACGGCTTTTACAATACCCATATGATCATAGTGGCCAGAAAAAACAACTAATTCTTTTGCTTTAGATTTGCCAGGAATGATGCCAGCAACATTAAATAATGGCATTTTAGCAACTGTGCTTTTAAGCTCTACACTAAAAGTGCTAGCTACATTATCTTTATCTAGTACAAATACTATAGCAGGGCTTTTGGTATTTTTCAGCTCTGTCTCGTCCAAAACAGCTTCTCTACCAATCATTCCTTTTACACGTTTAAAAGCATCAACAAACTTTACATCAACCAAGACCAGCTGTCTTTTTCCGCTACGGGCCAAAGTTCTAAACTGGCTTAGAAAATCTTTACTTTCGTCCAATTTAATCCAGCCATCACCGCTGTTCTGGTCGAACGTCACATTTTCAGCTCTGCTGCCATAAACCAAAATATTTTCGTCACTTATAGTTTGACCATCGATAGTTACTTTTGTTGAAGCTGGTTTTAGCTTATATTTGTAAAAAGTCTGACGATAACCTGTTTGTCCATCTAATGGTTTTAGACCAATAGCGGTAAATTCTTTCTCAATAAAAGTCGCTGCTCTATCAATGCCGGGAGTAAATGTGCCGCGACCTTCCATCTCATCAGAACTTAGCGTTTTAATCAAATGGTCAACATAATCTTTGGTGATCATCTTATCAATGTTCTGCGCACTTGCTGTTAATGAGGCAACTGCTAATCCCATTGCGAATATTGTTTTTTTCATCGTGTTGTTTTTTGTTTTAATTGTGATGAAGCTGTCAAAGACGGATTCATTTTTATTTAAATTAGTATTTAGTAATTAGATTTTATTCCTGTAGCTCTACACTGATTTTAAACGCAGATTTGTTCTTTGCTAATTGTCTTTTCTTTACTTATTCTTTGCTTCACAACTGATCCCTAATTCCTTACTACTTGATGATGCTTTCCAGCCATTTATCTCTAAAAGCCTTCATTTCTGCAGTTAAAATTCCTCCGGTATTTTCAATAGGTAGCAATTCCAAGTTTGGGTTTTCGATAAATGTCAACTTGGTTGTTTTGTCTATGCCCTTTCGACTATAAACGACTTCAATTGTTTCACCAGGTTGATGTTTTTCTGTGACAACCTCAAAATCTTTTACGGTCTTGATCGCAATGCCATCAGCCTTTATGATGACATCGTTAATGTCTAAACCAGCCATGTAAGCTGGTGAGCCAATTAACGTCGCGGGTACGTAGACTTTATCCTCATTAACTTCCAAACGACCAGTACCACTGTATGCCTTACCAGCATTTTCTTTACGCAATACCAAGCCTGCTTTTAATAACAAAGATGCATAATCTTCCTTTTTGGTTGCAAGTACATAATTATTAAAAAACTGCTTAGCAAAGCCTGGGTTTTTAGTGAATGTAGCTAAAGTTTTCTCTAAGTCAGAGATGGTGTAGGCAATTTCTGTTTTACCATAAGTTTTCCAAAGCGCTTTCATGTAGTCATCTAGCGTAAGGTCGAAATCTACCCGCAGGCGTAAGTCTAACGCTAAAGCCACAGCTGCTCCGTAGGTATAGTATGAAGTAAAAATGTTTCTCTGGTTGGTTTGGTCAACAGCCACACCAGCATCTGCGAATACGGCATATCTACTTGATTGAACTGGCGAGAAGTTTTTTGCCCCCGGCGAGTTAAGCACTGAATTTGCCAAGCTGCCGAAAACTCTCGAAATATTTTCTAAACTTCTAAAGCCAGACCTTTTTAGCGTTAAGTTGCCATAGTATTGCGTAAAACCTTCGGCAATCCAAAGTTCATCGCTTAGGTTAGATTGGGTAAAGTTAAATGGTTCCAAAGTTTTAGGACGCAAACGTTCTACGTTCCAAGCATGAAAAAACTCATGTGAAAAAGTACCGAGTAAGTTGTTCTCGTTTCCTGCTATTTTTGGTGTGCGTTGTACGATTACAGTGGAATTCCTGTGCTCCATGCCGTCGCCTGCATAACTTGGATGCACACAATGTAAGAAGTAATAATGCCCATAATCGAAATTAGGAAGTTCACCAAAAATTGCCTTTTGCTCATTCACTACTACTTTTAACATATTGGCGTAGTTGAAGACGGTCATTTCATCATCTTCAGAATGTGCCATCAGGTGAATAGTCTGTGTTTTGCCATCAGTGTTTTTAACTTCCCAGCTTGCGGCCTTGTAGTTCGAAATTTCTATGGGACTATCCATAAAGTATTGGAAATCCCTTGCGTAGTATATGCCATTGCCCATTGGCTTTAGTTGGGTAGCCACTTTCCAATCTGCTTTGCCTGTATAGTTAAATTTTACAGTTCTGGGTCTTTTATCCATCCCAACTGGGAAAGCAAAAACCGCAGGAATATTTAGGTGTGCATGTGTTTCGTCGAAACCGGAATACGTTCCATCAATCCAATTTCCAAAAATAGTGTAGGTAATCTTGATTTTGTTGCTTGGATTTACGACCTGATAGATATCACCAGCTGGCTGTTTCATAACTAGCAATTTTCCATTGGCATCAAAAGCTTTAAGGTTATAGATGTTCTTCCCAAATTCATGTGTAGCATATCTCCCTGGCGACGAGCGTGCAAATCTGATACTCAGCGGAGCGTTAGCGGGTACATTCGGAATGGTCATGCTCACTTCTGCCTCATGATGGACAGCATTTGGAAAACTTACGCCATAGCTGATTTCTTGCTGTGCTTGTACAGTTGTAGCAGCACCAATAAGCAGGGCAGCGAGTATATAATTTTTCATTTGTTTGTGGTTTAATGGTTGAAGTTAAGACTTCGTCAATAAATAACCTGATTTGTGAGCATTTTATTACTGATTTATTTGACGCTCATTACAGTCCAGTATTTTCGTCAAACTCGCTTCCGCTTCAATAGAGGCCGTCAAGCAAAGTTTGTTCACCTAACGTCGTGTTCGTCGCAAACGCTATTATCACATCAACACATCTTTGTCCTCAACATTTGTGCAAGCCATAAAATTCAGCTAACTTCAACTCACCTAAAATTTATTAGCCTAGATGCAAATCAAAAAACAAAGCAAACATTACGATGCGGTAATTGTGGGGTCAGGTGCTGGCGGAGGTATGGCAGCTTATACACTTGCCAAAGCTGGTCTAAAAGTGTGTCTTTTAGAAGCTGGTGCCATGTACGATCCACAAAAAAATATTACCCAGTTGAAAAATCCTTGGGAGTCCCCGCGTAGAGGAGCAAGTACCAAATTCCGCCCTTTTGGTGATTTTGATGCCTGTTACTACGGTTGGGATGTAGAGGGAGAGCCTTATACTAAAGCTCCAGGTACCGAATGGGATTGGTGGCGTGCTCGTATGCTTGGCGGCAGAACCAATCATTGGGGTCGTATCTCTTTAAGGTTTGGACCAAAAGATTTTAAACGAAAAGACATTGATGGCTTAGGTGAGAACTGGCCTATCAGTTATGAAGATATCAAGCCATTTTATGATAGAGTAGATAAGCTGATTGGTATTTTTGGAACCAACGAGGGGTTGGAAGATCATCCTGATGGTTTTTTTCTTCCGCCTCCAAAACCTCGTTTGCATGAACTTTTTATTCAAAAAGGGGCTGCAGTTTCTGGTGTAAAAGTAATTCCTTCTAGGTTATCCATCCTTACCCAAAAATTAAATGACGATAGAGGGGTTTGCTTTTTTTGCGGACAGTGCAGTAGAAACTGTAGCATGGCGAAAGCAGATTTCTCTTCCACCAACGTATTGATTTATCCTGCCTTAGAAACGGGAAATGTAGATGTCATTCCTAATGCGATGGTGAGAGAGGTGTTGACTAACGAAGAAGGTTTGGCTACAGGTGTTTCCTACGTTAACAAAGACGATATGATGGAATACCAAGTGACTGGTCGTACTGTAATCTTAGCGGCTAGTGCTTGTGAGTCTTCTCGATTGTTATTAAACTCAAAATCTAAGCGTCATCCAAATGGGTTGGCGAATAATAGTGATGTTGTTGGCCGCTATCTACATGATTCTACTGGAGCGTCCATGGGGGGCGTGCTTCCGCAGCTATTTGATAGAAAACGTTACAATGAAGACGGGGTAGGTGGCATGCATATCTATTCGCCTTGGTGGCTAGATAATAAAAAATTAGACTTTCCTCGTGGTTACCATATCGAGTATTGGGGTGGTATGAGCCAACCAGCTTATGGCTTTGGTGGTGGTATTGAAGGCCTGAATGGAAAATTTGCTGTTCGTGGACAGCAGAAAGAGGCTGGTGGTTATGGTAAATCATTAAAAGAAGATTATCGCTATTTCTACGGGGCAACTGTAGGTATGGCAGGTCGTGGAGAGGCGATCCCGATGTACGATAACCGTTGCGAAATTGATCCGAGTGTAGTTGATAAATTTGGTATTCCTGTGTTGAAATTCAACGTAAAATGGAGTGAACATGAGATTTTGCAAGCTAAGCACATGAAGGAAACCTTTGATGAAATGATGCACAATATGGGTGCCATTGTAACTTGGGGTGGTGATTATAACAAAGAGAATAATTATGGTCTCGAATCTCCAGGTAAAATTATTCACGAAGCAGGTACGGCCCGTATGGGGAGCGATCCTAAAACATCAGCCTTAAACAAATATAACCAAGCCCACGATTGTAAGAATTTATTTGTGGTAGATGGTGCTGCGTTTACCTCTCAGGCCGACAAAAATATTACTTGGACCATTTTAGCACTTTCGATGAGAGCTAGCGAATACATTATTTCAGAAATGAAAAAACAAAACTTATAAGCCATGAATAGAAGAGAAACCTTAAAAATGTTAGGCGTTGGTGCTATTTCTGCTACTGCCTTGGTGAGCAGTAGTAAAGCAGAATTGCCAGTTCAAAAGGAGCAGGAAGAGCCGGTTTTTAGCTATGATAGGGCAAAAGAAGAGTTGGAAAGAGAAAAGCAGCTGATTGCACAAGGTAATTTTTTTACTAAAGAAGAAATGGCTACCATCACCATCCTTTCGGATATTATTATACCTAAAGATGAAGTTAGCGGCAGTGCATCTGATGCAAAAGTGCCAGATTTTATTGATTTCATCGTGCGAGATATGCCACAGCACCAAATACCGATGAGAGGTGGTCTACGTTGGGTAGATATGCAATGTTTAAAGCGTTTCAGTAAGCCATTTAGGGAATGTGATCAAAAACAGCAAATAGAATTAGTTGATTTAATTGCTTATCCTAATAAGGCGCCAAAAGAGCTTAGTCAGGGCGTATCTTTCTTTAGCAGGCTGCGAAATTTAGTAGCCTCTGGGTTTTACACTTCAGAAATTGGCGTTGCTGACATTGGTTATGCTGGTAATAGCCCAAATCAGTGGAATGGTGTGCCTGCCGATGTGTTAAAGCAATATAAGCTCGCTTATACTAAAAAGCAGATGAAGGAGTGTGTGAAGTTTGACTAAGTGGTCAGGTGTCAGGTATCAGTGGTTGGGGATTAGTATTAGCCGCTTACCCTATTCTTGCCGTCATTTCCATGAGCGCAACAAAGAGAAATCTAGCCTCATGTAATTCAATTATGAGATTTTTCCTAACGTCGAAATATGCATTAGGCCTACGAAGTTTTTAAAATGGCGAAGCCCTCAACTTTACCATTGAAAACGATAACAACTAAAGTTAAACTTCGTAGGCCTATTTAATTAATAAACTACAACTCCCCCACAAAACGCTCCATCGCTGAACCTCGCTGTTCGATATTTGAGATGTCGAACTTACTATCCGCGGATTTGTAATCCGCTCCTAAAGAAACAGTGAATTTCTACAACTCCACAACGAAACGCTCCATCGCTAAACCAGGATGCTCCGTTTTCATGAAATTCTCTCCAATCAAGAAGCCGTGAAAACCGACTTGTTTCAAATCTTTTATGGTTTGTGGGTTGCTAATAGCACTTTCTGAAATCTTCAAAAACTCATCAGGTATTTTGTTCACTAAATCGAAAGATGTTTGAATGTTGACCGTGAAGTCGCCTAGGTTTCTATTATTGACGCCAATAGCATCTAAATGTGGACAAATGCTTCTTTCTAGCTCGACTAGATCATGTACCTCTAGCAAAACACTTAAGCCTAAACTTTGTGCAAACTTACCATAATCGGCAATTTGTTGTGGTGTTAAAATAGCTGCAATTAATAGGATAATATCTGCTCCCCAGGCCTTGGCTTCTAAGATCTGATATTCATCAATCATAAAATCCTTTCTTAAAATTGGGATTTCATTGACACTACGAGCTTGTAATAGATCTTCCTTTTTACCGCCAAAGAAGTCGGTATCGGTCAATACAGAAAGTGCCGAAGCTCCTGCAGCATTGTAGGCTCGTGTAATCGCTTTTACATCGGCATCGCCATTAATGATGCCTTTAGAGGGCGACTGCTTTTTAAACTCTGCAATGATGCCAGTCCTGTCTTCGGCCAACAGGAACTCCTTAAAACGATAGGGTATTCTTGCGAAAGTTGGATTGTTCTCTAGGTCTTTGGTGCTAACTTGCTGTTTAGCTAGCGCAACTTCTTCTTTCTTCCTAAGAACGATTTTGTCTAATATATTTTGGCTCATGTTTTTATTTCGGTCGTCATGCGAGGCACGAAGCAATCTATTTGAGAAATCCTTTGACAGGCTCAGGATGACAAACTACCTCACGATGACTGATTAATGGTCTATGCTAATTGAACTTTCTACACTCCACTTTTAGCTTCCTTCCAGCCAATTTTTCATCATCTGCTTTCCTTCTGGCGTTAATACACTTTCAGGATGGAATTGCACGCCGCAGACATCCAGTTGCTTGTGCCTAACCGACATGATCTGTCCATCGGCATCTACTGAGGTAACTATTAAGCTTTCTGGTAAACTCATTGGATCTACCACCCAGCTATGGTAACGGCCTACCTCAAAGGGTGCAGCTATATCTCTGAAAAGTAATTCATTTTCGACAGTTTTGGTTACTGGTGTAGCAATGCCATGCATTGGCCTGCCTAAATTTAGTAAACTTCCGCCAAAGGCCTCGGCTATAGCTTGCTGTCCTAAGCAAACCCCCATGATACTTTTAGTAGCAGCGTAGGCTTTGATTACTTCTAGTAATAGCCCTGCCTCTTCTGGTATTCCTGGTCCAGGAGAAAGCAAAATCTTATTATATTTAGCTACATCTGCAAGCTCAAATTTGTCATTTCTCCAAACTTCTGCTTCATAGCCTAATTCGTTGATCAGATGCACCAAGTTGTAGGTAAAGCTGTCGTAGTTGTCTATTACTAAAACTACATCTGTAGCTTGTAAATCTCCTAAAGGGGACTTTGTGTTTTTATCACTCATCGTGTTTACTTATCACTTATTACTTAAACCTATAACTCAACTGCCATTTCAATTGCTTTACGTAATGCGGCAATTTTATTGTTTACTTCGTTTAGCTCTGTTTCTGCAACGGAATCTGCTACAATTCCGGCACCTGCTCTATAATGCAGCTTGTTGTTCTTGCTCATAAATGTTCTAATCATAATGGCATGGTTAAAATCATCGTTAAAACCCATGTAACCAATAGCGCCTGCATAGAAGTTTCGCCCTAAATTCTCATTCTCATCAATTAGCTGCATGGCTCTATATTTAGGTGCACCACTTAACGTACCGGCAGGATATGTGTCTGCTACCACTTTGAATGAACTGCCTTGATGTTGCAATTGTCCACTTACTTTAGAGACCAAGTGAATTAAATGAGAATAATATTGTACTTCTTTAAATGACTTAACCTCTACTTGCTTGCAATGTCTACTCAAATCGTTTCTTGCTAAGTCTACCAACATCACATGCTCAGCACTTTCTTTAGGATCATTTTCTAAAGCTTTAGCAATTTTCGCATCTTCTTCATCGTTTCCGCTCCGCTTAAAAGTCCCTGCAATTGGGAATATATTTGCAGTCTCATTTTTGATGGTAATCTGCGCTTCAGGTGAAGAACCGAAAAGTTTAAAGCTACCGTAGTCGAAATAGAATAAATAAGGTGATGGGTTGATAGAGCGTAGACAACGATAAACGTTGAATTCATCCCCTAAAAATCCCTGTGTAAAAGCCCTAGAAGGTACAATTTGGAAGACATCTCCACGGTAGATATGCTTTTTCAGTTGCTCTACCATATCAATAAATTCTTGGTTGCTTAAGTTTGAACTTTCTTCACCATTGGTGCTAAAACCATATTCGGGGAAGTTTTTGTTCTGGATAATGTACTCCATTTTGCTCAAGTCATCGCTATCATCACCGTTAAAAGTGTTTTTAAATAACGTAATCTCGTTTTTGAAGTGGTCAATAGCAATAATGTACCTGTAGATATGGTATTGCATTTCAGGTATTTTGTCTTCTTCCGGCGTTGCTGAAGAGAATTTGATATCCTCGAAATATTGAATAGTGTTCCAGGTGAAGTAGCCAAACAAGCCGCTGGAAATGTGTTTTGAATCTGGAATCTCAACTCTTTCGAAACTTTCTTTAAAAGAAGTAATTTCTTCAGACAAGTTAAAGCCTGTTTTAGTTGCTGTTCTCCCATCAGGGTAATTGATTTTCAATTCACCGTTTTTCAGCATCATTCCTGCTACAGGTTCGGCACAAACATAACTAGTTGCATTTTCACGACTATGATAATCAGAGCTCTCTAATAGTATCGTGTTGGTAAAAACATCTCTTAAGCGCAGATAGATACTAACAGGTGTAGTTGTGTCTGCTAATCTTTTCTTGCTGTAGGTATTTATTTTATAGATATTCATTTTCATTTCTATTTATCCGTCATTTCGAACTTGTTTGGTGAGAAATCTGTTGTTAGATAGCTCAGAAGTTCCTTCTTCGATATGACGGGGCATATAACAACAAAAAACCCGACGTGTGGTTCCGTCGGGTTTTGAATGTGGTTTAAGTTTAGGTTTAAATTGATAAACTATATTGTGCACGAGACCTTGACGAAACTTTCTTTCGAGTTGATACGCCATTGCCAAGTGTTCATTTTGTTAATCATTGTAAAGCAAATTTATAGAAAATGTTAAATAATCAAAATTTTTTAGAAAATTTTCTCTGCTAAACCTAAAATTATTATCAAATATTCAATTAGGAGATTCCAAATAATGTTCTTGACGGGTCATTTTTAACCATCATAAAAATGGATAGGGTGATTAAAAGTAATGCAATACCAAAGAAAAGAGTCACCATTTTGTGTTTGGCAACGCTGTCCGCAATCTTTTTGGATTTTGAATTACCAATAGTGATTAGAACCACTGCTATAATCATGATAGCGATGTGCTCCATTTTCCAATAACGGTATACTGCTTCGCTGGTTGGACCTTTTGTAAACGGACTTAAGAAGTATAATCCTAAACCAATCAATAATTGGATATGTGCACTGATTAGCGCAAAAACGTTCAGCTTTCTGTTACCTTCTGTATAGCTTTTCTTGCCCAACCATCCAGTTAATGCTTGGATCACCGCAATGACCAATAAAATGATAACAATGTAGCGCCAACCTGAGTGTGCACTTTTTAGTATTCCGTATAAGTTCATGTCTTGTAATTTTAATTGTCAAAAATAGGAAATTAATCATCTTATTATAGGAAGGGTAAATGTAGCAACTTATTTATAATCATTTTAAGGAAGCTGGCTGGTGAAGATCGATCAGTTGAGGCGTAATGGCGGTTAAGATTAAAGCGGATCTAACATTAGTTTTCGTGTGCAAATTTGCCTCAATTTGATTATCTTTAATGATCTTAATCCCTTAGCCGTTCTGAGCTGAGATTGGAATTTCACTTCATCAAATTTCATATGTTTATAGCGAGGTTAAGGCGACCTTATAGCGACCTTATAGCGACTTGCCTTCCTATAAAGTTCGGTTTAGGTCCCATTAAAGTTCGGTCTGTCTTCGCTTCGGCACCCTACTTTAGTCGTATCGCTTCCTCAAAATTCGACATTTTACCGAATATGACCTGACCATAGTGCGACTTAGCTAAGAAGCAGAGCCGAATAAATAGAGGATGTTGATTCCCTATCTTATATATGTGTCTTCAATATTAAGTCTACTTGATAATCCCACTAGCTATTATCGAGACATTCTCCTAAATTTTGTTTCATCTTGATTGCGTTTGTTTACATAAACTTAAACATTAGCCCTTTAATTTCATAAATAGTTAATTTTTATAAGTATTTGAATTAACCTACTGACAGCAATTTTGCACGTAAACAATTAAAAGAATTTACATGCAAAGAATTTTATTTAAACTATCCATGCTAATGTTTTTGTTGTTGGGTTTTGCTAATGCCAATGCCCAAACAACACAAGCATCTATTTCAGGTAAGGTGATCGACGAAGAGAAAAAACCTATTCCAGGGGCATCGGTTCAAGTTAGAAACGAATCGACAGGTTTTACCACTAAAATAGGAAGTAATGCCCAAGGCGATTATACTTTTAAGGAGTTGCCGTTAGGTGGGCCTTATACCATTAAAGTTAACTTTTTGGGTTACGGAGAGCAAACACTTTCTGGTTATATGCTCAACCAGGGTGATGCGGTGAGAGCAAATGTAAACATGCAAACGGCTGCGCAAACCTTGCAAGCAGTACAGGTTAACGGTAATGGTTTAAGAAACAAGTCAGAGCAATTTGGAGCTTCAACAGAAATTTCTTCTAAAACCATGAACCAATTGCCTATTAACGGGCGTAACTTCTCTAGCTTAACCGATCTTTCTCCTCTGGCAGGTAACGGTGGTATCTCTGGTCAATTAGGTTCTTCTACCAACTTTACTATTGACGGTATGACCGCAAAAAATCCAACTTCGGCAGGGGGTACCACCAGCAGAAGTGGTGCGCCCTATTCTATCTCCATTGAGTCGGTAAGGGAATTCAAGGTAGTAACCAACCAATATGATGTGACTTTAGGTCGAGCAGGTGGTGGTACCGTGAGTGCGGTAACCAAATCTGGTACCAACGAAATTTCAGGTAGCGCTTTTGGTTACGGTCGTGCAGATTGGTTAGCTAGCCCTAATGATATCAGGGGAGTTAAAAGAACGAATGACTTCTCTACTTATCAATATGGTTTCACTTTAGGTGGCCCAATTATCAAGGATAAATTACATTATTTTGTGGGATGGGATCATCAAAAAGATGCTCGTCCGTTGATTATTGCAGATATTCAAACTGACGCCGATGCGTCAAGGTTAAACATTACCAATGCAACCTTGAATCAGTTTTTAGGCATCGCTAGAACGAAATACGGCGTAGCGAATACACCTCAGTTTGGCACTTTCGATAAAAAGCGTGGTACCGATGCTGGTTTTATTCGTTTAGATTGGCAAATCAATGACAAGCATTTGTTAACCGTGAGGGATAACTATACGAATGATAGAAATCCATTAGGATTGGGAGATAATACGGCTATCAACTTTTTGGAAAGTTACGGTAATGATAAAAACGTAGATAACAGCTTGCTGGCAACGCTTCGTTCAACCATCAGCAGTAAAATAACCAACGAATTGAAGTTACAGCATTTATATACGTTCCAAGAAAGTTCGCAAGGGAATCAATTGCCAGGTGCAATACCTAGAGCAGTTGTAGGGCGTATATCATCGATTTTGCCTGGTGGAAGGGAAGCATTTACGTCTATTCAGCTTGGAGGACACCGTTTTGGACAAGAAGGTTTTACGAACAATGTAATCCAGTTGGTAGATAATTTCTATTATAATACAGATAAAGTAAAGTATACTTTCGGAGTAGATTTGATGTACACCAATGCACTTTCTTTATATGGGAGTGAGGTAAACGGTCGTTTTTCATATACAGATAGCAAGTCTTTGAATATTAAAGCTATAGATAATTTTGACAACCTTCGTCCTAATAACTTTTATAGAGAGGTACCTTTGATGGACGATCCTAGTGTAAGGGCAAACATTTGGAACACGGCTGTTTATGGTCAAATGCAGACTAAGTTGGCAAAAGGTTTAGAATTTACAGGTGGTTTGCGTATCGATTACAGTAAATATCCAAAATCTCCACTTAACCAAGATTTGTATAATGCCATTGGCGTAAGAACTGATCATGAATTAAAGCAGTTTTTGGTACAGCCACGTATTCAGTTTAACTTGGATGTGAATGAAAAACATACGGATTATGTTCGTTTTGGAGCAGGTATCTTTGGTTCTGATATCAACAACTATGTGACCATTAATAACCTGTCTTTTGATGGAAGGCATTTTGCAACGGTAGACGTAAATGGAGCTGATGTGCCAACACCAGATTTTATTGGCTATAGAAATGGTACCGCTCAAGTGCCTACATTAGCTCAGTTCCAAGTGCCCATGATCAATACCTACGCAGAAGATGCGAAGATGCCAGTGGTCTATAAGGCTAACTTGTCATATAATAAATTGATCAATGATAATTTACGTATAGGAATTACCGGTTACGCTACTTTTGCACGTAATAACTATATGTATGTAGATAAAAACATGGTCGCAGAGCCTTTCTTTAGGTTAGCCAATGAAGGTAACAGGGGTGTGTTTGTGCCAACTACAGCCATCGACAATACCACGGGGATATCAGATTGGAAAAAAGGTCGTTTAAGTGACAAATTTGGTCGTGTATTGGAATTGAACAGTAAAGGAAAAGTAAATCAGTTTGCTGTAGTGGTAGATGGTAATTGGAGATACTTTAAGGATGGGGAGATTTCTGCGAGCTACACTTGGAATGATACTAAAGATAATACTTCTTATAATGGTAACGTAGCCAATTCTGCAACTTTATCATTGCCTATAGTGGATGATCCACGTAATTTAAGCAATGTAACCTATTCAAACAGCCAATTTAGACATAAGGTGGTAGTGTATGGTACTTTACCAACAATTTTGGGGATTAAGGTTGGTGTCCGCTACTCAGGGATTGGTGGTACACGTTATAGCTTGCTTTCGGGTGGAAATACTAATGGTGATTTTGTTGCAACCAATGATTTGGCATATGTTTTTGATAGAAACAATCTAAATGTGCCAGCTAGTATCCGTAATGGTTTACAAACACTGCTTGATAATCCTCTAGCGAGCCAAAGCTTAAAAGACTATATCTTGAAATACGAAGGTAAAATCGCAGAACGTAATGGTGGTATCAATGGATTCTTTGGTACAGTAGATGTGAGATTAGCTTATCAATTCAAATTTGGTAAAGCCAAAAAGCAAAGTGTGGAGATTTCTGCTGATGTTTTCAATTTTGCAAATTTATTAAACAAGAAATGGGGTGTGACTGAAACTTACAGCGCACAGCAAGCATTATATTCTGTGTCTGGTTTTAATGCTGCCGCTCAACAATACAATTATAACTTCAACAATACGGGTATAATCAACCCTTCGGGTAATCCTTGGCAAGCACAACTTGGTTTGCGTTACGGGTTTTAATCAGTTTTGAGTAAATATTACTAAAGGGGTTGTCTGCACAGGCAGCCCTTTTTTGTTTTTCATTCATCTGGTAAGCATTGTTGAGTAAAAAATATGTTAAGTATCTAAAAGCACTGGAATTATAAATAGCTTTAAGGATTAATTCTAAACAACTAATTCACATGAAGAAAATTTTACTAGCGTTAACGTTGGTATTTTCTGCTGTATTTGCATTTGCACAACAAACCTATCCTGTAAATGGTTCTTTTGATGTGCGAAGTGGGCAATATGCCTTTACCAATGCAACTATTGTAGTAAACGCTAACCAAACCATTAGCAATGGCGTGTTGCTAATTAAAAACCAAGTCATCCAGTCGGTCGGTACCGGCACCTCAGTTCCAAAAGGATATGTGGTGATTGATCTAAAAGGGAAATATATTTATCCTTCATTAGTGGATGCCTTTACCAGTTATGGAATTTCGGTAGAAGCCGCTGCTCAGCGCAGCTTTGGCGGTCAACGTCAATCCATTTTCACTTCTCAAAAGAAAGGCGCTTACAACTGGAACGCAGCTATCCGTCCAGAAATGGAAGTGAAAACTATCTTTTCTATTGATGCTAAAAAATCAGATGAGCTACGTAAAGCTGGTTTTGGTAGCGTAAATGTCATCAATCGTGATGGGATTGCTCGTGGTACTTCGGCTGCGGTAACCCTAAACGATGAATTTGAGCACAAAGTGATACTGAAAGACCAAACGGCGGCAAACTATTCCTTCAGTAAGGGAAGTTCTACTAACGATTATCCAACCTCATTAATGGGGTCTATCGCCTTATTGCGCCAAACTTATTTGGATGCAGCTTGGTACAAAAACCAAAAGGAAGAATATAACATTTCATTGGATGAATTTAATAAACAACAGAACTTGCCTCAAATTTTTGAAGCCGATGGTTGGCAAAACATCTTGCGTGCCGACAAAATTGGTAAAGAGTTTGGCAAACAATATATTATTAAAGCTGGTGGCGACGAATATCAGCGTATTGATGCGGTGAAGGCAACTGGCGCTGCTTTGATTGTACCCATTGCTTATCCAAAGGCCTTTGATGTAGAGGATCCCGCAGAAGCGAGAAATGTAACTTTGGCTCAGATGAAAGCTTGGGAAATGGCTTCTTCAAACCCTGGTATATTAGAAAAAGCCGGAATTAACTTCGCTTTAACTGCTTTCGGTTTAGATAACGCTCGCGAGTTTTGGGCAAATATCCGTCCTGCGATAGAGAGAGGATTGACAGAAAAACAAGCTTTACTTGCCGTAACAGAAGTGCCAGCTAAGTTGTTGGGCATTAGCGATAAAGTGGGCTCTATCGAAAAAGGTAAGTTAGCCAACTTTTTAATTACTTCAGGTGAACTATTCAAAAGTAACAATATCATTCATGAGAATTGGGTGCAAGGCAAGCGCTATGTGGTTAATAAAATGGATGTAAGTGATTTGAAAGGCATTTATAACCTCAATATTGATGGCGTTGGTGCGTTGACTTTAAAAATCACAGGACCTACAGCGGCTTCAATTGAAAGAACTGGAGCTGATAGCGTTAAAACTACGGCAACTTTAGGTCGTAACGGCGACTGGATCACTTTGAGCTTCAACTTAAAGAAAAATCCAAAAGGTGATGTTCGTTTAACTGGTTATATTTCTTCTGAATCACCAATTGCAATGAAAGGTGAGTCGGCTTTAAGCGATGGCACAGAAGGTAAATGGGCGGCAAGTTTTAAAGAAGCCAGTAAAGAAGCTCCTAAAAAAGAGGAGCCAGAACCTGCAATTGCTGCCAATGCACCTATCATTTATCCATTCCAATCTTTTGGTAATGAAGTACAGCCTAAAGCAGAAAGTGTATTGTTAAAAAATGCTACCGTTTGGACTAACGAAAAAGAAGGTATCCTTCAGAATGCAGATGTGCTTTTGGAGGGTGGAAAAATTAAAGCAGTAGGTAAAAACCTAGCCGCAGGTTCGGCAAAAGTAATTGATGCCACTGGCAAACACGTAACCACAGGTATTATCGATGAGCATTCGCACATTGCGGGTACGGGCGGTATCAACGAAGGGGCACAATCCGTGTCTTCTGAGGTACGCATTGGCGATATCATCAATTCTGAGGATGTAAACATTTATCGCCAATTAGCTGGTGGTGTAACTACTTCTCAAATTCTTCACGGTTCGGCAAATCCAATTGGTGGTCAATCTCAGTTGATCAAATTACGTTGGGGTAAATTGCCAGAAGAATTGAAATTTGCAGGCGCTGATGGTTTCATCAAGTTTGCCTTGGGAGAGAATGTGAAACAAAGTAACTTTGGTTCTGGTCAGCGTTTTCCAGTAACTCGTATGGGAGTTGAGCAAACATTTGTTGATGCTTTTACTCGTGCAAAGGATTACGAAAATGCATTGAAAGTTAAAGGCAATCATGTGCGTAGAGATTTAGAATTAGATGCTTTGGTAGAAATTCTGAATAACAAACGCTTCATCACTTGCCACTCTTATGTGCAATCTGAAATTAACATGTTAATCCATGTGGCTGATAGTTTAGGTTTCAAAATCAACACTTTTACGCATATTTTAGAAGGTTATAAAGTAGCTGATAAAATGAAAGCTCATGGCATAGCGGCATCAACTTTCTCAGATTGGTGGGCGTATAAATTTGAGGTAGCGGAAGCCATTCCTTACAACGGAAAAATCATGCATAACGTAGGTATCACTACTGCATTTAACTCTGACGATGCTGAGATGGCTCGTCGTTTAAATCAAGAGGCTGGTAAAGCGGTATTATATGGAGGCGTTTCAGAAGAAGATGCATTCAAATTCGTTACCTTAAATCCTGCAAAGATGCTCCACATCGACAATAAAGTAGGTAGCTTAAAAGCTGGTAAAGATGCAGATGTAGTCATTTGGTCTGATAATCCGCTTTCTATTTATGCGAAAGCAGAAAAAACGTTTGTAGACGGCGTTTTGTACTGGGATATCGAAAAAGATGCTCAAAAATTGAAACAACAACAAGCTGAAAGAGCTAGGTTAGTTCAAAAAATGTTAGATAGTAAGAATAAAGGTGGAAGAACTCAGCGTCCAATTGGCACTACTTCTACCTTATACAATTGCGAAACAGCTAGTGATTTTTCTAATGGCTTCGAAGCAATCCAAACAGAAGAAGGAGGACATCACCATGAATAAGAGAATATTAACCCTGCTTTTAGCTTTAGGGACTAGCGCGGTAGCATTTGGTCAAGCTAATATATCTCCGGCAAAGGCCCAATCAAAGAAAGTGATTTTATTGGGTGGCGTGGTGCATACGGGCAACGGACAAGTGATCAATAATGGTTATGTGGTGTTCGAAAAAGGCAAAATTACAGGTGTGGGCGATGCAACTACCGTGAGGTTTGCAACGAATGACGGCGAAATGGTCAATGTGAACGGTAAACATATTTACCCAGGTTTCATTGCTCCGGTAAATACTTTAGGGCTGGTTGAGTACGAATCCATCAAAGCAACTTTAGATTTTCAAGAAATTGGAAATTTAAATCCTCATATTAGATCGATTGTGGCTTATAATACAGACTCTAAGGTGCCAGCAACTTTGCGTACCAATGGGGTTCTAATGGCGCAAATTAGACCGGCTGGTGGTGCTATTTCTGGTAGTTCATCAATTGTTCAATTAGATGCTTGGAACTGGGAAGATGCGGCGATTAAAACTGATGATGGTATGCATTTGACTTGGCCAGCTGCGCCTCGTTTTAGGGGTGGTTTCGCCGGTTTTAGGCCAGGCGTTTCTGCAGAAGCAATGGCTGAACGTACGGAGGCAGCCATTTTGGAATTGAATAGTTTCTTCGCGGAAGCGAAAGCTTATAACGAAGGAGCTAAGCCTGCTGAAACCAATACAAGAATGGCTGCAATGGCGAAATTGTTCAAAGGTGAGCAGAAATTGTACATCGCTGCTAACACACAAAAGGAGATTGTTGCTGCGGTAGGTTTTGCTCAAAAGTTTAACATCACCCCGATTATCATTGGCGGTGGCGAAGCTTACTTGGTGACAGATTTCTTAAAACAGAATAATGTGCCGGTCATTGTTAATCAACCACACTCGTTGCCTAGCAATATCGATGACGATGTAAATATGCCGTATAAAAATGCAGCTATTTTATATAATGCTGGTGTAACCGTTGCGGTAAGTATCAATGATTTTTGGCAGCAACGTAATTTACCATTTATGGCGGGTACAGTAGCAACCTGGGGATTAGATAAAGAAAAAGCTTTGCAAACGATTACATTGAACACTGCTAAAATTTTAGGAATTGATAAAACAGCAGGAAGTTTAGAGGTAGGGAAGGATGCAACTTTATTTATTTCCGCAGGAGATGCCTTAGACATGAAAACTAACAAAATTGAAAGAGCATTTATTCAAGGGAGAGATATCAACCTGGATAATTTGCACAAGCAATTAGATAAGAAGTTTACTGATAAGTATACGATTAAGTAATGACTGTACGTTGGCGTTTCTGTCAACATTGTAAAAATCTTGAAAAAGGCGGGTGTCA